>Ga0190306_1000098_pt1 | contig 34536 bp, 34 predicted proteins | sample 48700734_MG_FD_161657 | JGI IMG/M metagenome (GOLD analysis project Ga0190306, IMG submission 161657) | Hydrothermal vent sediment bacterial communities from Southern Trench, Guaymas Basin, Mexico - 4870-07-3-4_MG | ecosystem: Environmental > Aquatic > Marine > Hydrothermal vents > Sediment ... | reverse complement strand
ACCCGGTGCTTTATGAGTTACTTTCGAGAGCATTTAAGGGTAAGAAAGAGGTGGTTGAGGAAAAAGATTTGCACATATCTATTGGTAATTTAAAAAGAGAAATTGCTTCGTTTGGCGCTTCGTATATAGGTTCTTATCCACCAAAAGTTATTGCTATTTTATGCTTGAGGTAAGAATAAAGAATAAACAAATGAATCAGAGAGACAGACGAGCAATAAGCGGCATATAAATATAAATGTAAATATTTTATTTATTTTAGTATTACGATGAAATGCGGGGATGGAGCAAATGAAAATAGAGGAGTTTGAAAGGTTAGACCTGCGAATCGGCAGGATAAAGGATGCTGCAAGAATAGAGGGTAGTAAGAAGTTAATCAAGCTCGAGGTGGATATCGGGAATGGGGATGAACATGAGCATGGGCGTAATAGACAGCTCGTTGCGGGGATTGCAGACGAGTATAAGCCGGAGGAACTGATTGGTAAGCTCGTGCCTGTGCTTGTGAACCTGGAACCAAAGAAGCTCATGGGTGTAGAGAGTCAGGGCATGCTCCTGGCTGTATCGGTTGATGGCAAGCCGGTACTGTTGCATCCGGATAAGGATGTGCCACCGGGTAGTAGGGTATGCTGAAGGGAAAAGTTCTAGTTCTATACTTGCCCACCCCACTTTGAAAAGCGAAGCATCCTATTATTGGCATTAAGACACAAATATTTACCGGGTTGTTTTTTAGCATTTTCACTCCTTCAATATCGGTGTGATTTCGAAGTACTCGCGAAGTCTACGTGGGAAGATATCGGAAACCTCCGGAAGGAAACTGCATTGGATAAGGAGGCGGTAATCATCGGTGATGCCGATAGAGATGTGTAGTTAGTTTAATGTTTAATGTTAGTTTAATATATCATCTTTTCCTTAATGTTTTAATAAGCCAATAAGCCTGAGCCGCTGTGGCTCAGTGGTAGAGCGGCTGACTCGTAATCAGCAGGTCGTGGGTTCAAATCCCACCAGCGGCTTTTTATGCACCAGAATGGCATTCTAAAGAAGGAGGATAACTTCAGTAGCTGGTATAATGAGATATTGAAGCGTGCGGGGATATTGGATGTGAGATACCCGGTGAAGGGCGAATATGTCTGGTATCCATACGGACTCAAGCTAAGGAACTTAATCTACAACATCCTGCGCTCACTTATGGATAAGGAGCATGAGGAGGTACTGTTCCCTTTACTGATACGAAGAGATGAGTTATTAAAGGAGAAGGAACATATAAAGGGCTTTGAGGATGAGGTATTCTGGGTTACCCACGGAGGAAGTACTGAACTGGACATCCCTCTTGCACTACGTCCCACATCCGAAACTGCGATATATCCGGTCTTTAAACTCTGGATAAGGTCACATCGCGACCTGCCCATTCGTGTATACCAGATTGTGAACACTTTCAGATACGAGACGAAGCACACGCGACCGTTGATTCGAGTCCGCGAGATAACTTCCTTCAAAGAGGCACATACCGCACATGCGAGTAGAGCAGAAGCAGAGGAGCAAATAAAGAAGGCAGTTGCTCTATACAAGCTTTTCTTTGACCAGCTCGCCGTTCCTTATGTGATAACAAAGAGACCGAGCTGGGATAAATTCCCGGGTGCCGAATATACCATCGCATTTGATACGCTCATGCCAGATGGAAGGACAATGCAGATCGCCACTATCCACCTGCTCGGCGAGAACTTTGCACGAACTTTTGATATACGATATGAGGCTGAGGATGGTTCATCTAAGCTCGTTAACCAGACGTGTTATGGTATCTCCGAGCGATGCGTAGCTGCAGTTATCGCAGTACACGGAGATGAACACGGTCTGATTTTACCGCCCATGGTGGCACCCATCCAGGTGGTTATTGTCCCTATCATATTCTCAGGCGATAAGAACGGGAGCGGGATGGAAGAGGTGAAGGAAGCCTGTATCAGTCTGTATGAAGCTCTGAAAGAAGCGAATGTGAGAGTTATCCTGGATGACTCCCCGGAGAGACCTGGTGCGAAGTATTACTACTGGGAGATGAAAGGAGTCCCCTTACGGATCGAGTTAGGACCCCGGGATTTGAATAATAACAGTTGTGTATTCGTACGACGTGACGACTTCAGGAAGACTCAAGTATCTCTTAGCACTGCTGTTCCTGAGGTCAAGAGAACACTGGACGATATTCAGCGGCATCTATACGCGCGTGCGAAAGAAAAGCTCGCCTCGAATATTATAAATATAGAAGACAGTAAGATGGGTAAGATGGTTGAGATGGATGAGTTAAGAAAAGCGGTGAGAAACAGTATCATCTCCCTGACCCTGTGTGATAACGAGAGCTGCGGTAAGGAACTGGAGGATACACTTGGAGTAAGCGTACTGGGAGAAGTGTATGAGGATAAGGGGGTAGCAGAAGGGGAAGGTAGTGGTAAAAAAAGATGTGTAATCTGCACGCGCAGTGGGAGTAGAGTCCTTGTTGCCCGCACTTATTAATTATAATTATACTTGTCTATAAGGTGGTTTTCAGCTCTGTCTTCTACCGGAAAAAAGCGAAAAGTTTAAGAACACATGATGGGTATTTCAGCGTGAATGTATAATATGAATATGAACCAGAACAACGTCAGTCGAGAAGTCCGCTATATAGACGGCGTGATAAGAAATGTTCACAATGTGAAGAAGAGGGAGTTTAAGCCATTCTACCGGGACCTCTTCGATGCCGACTGTATAATCCTCGTCGGTGAGGGGAGGTCTCAGAGCGCTCTGTACATCGGCATGGGACAGATGAACAAGGTGGTACGGACCCTGGTTGATATAGACTTCCCGGGCAGGAACATCCTTGAAGCTGCACCAATACTGGAGAAGAAGCATGATAAGATAGCACTGCTTGTCAATTCAGGAAGTGGTGAGACCGCAACACCTAAGATCGTGGTTAAGCAGCTCGCTGAGTATATAGAGCGTACAGGAAGCCCTAAATTCTCCATTGATGTCGTCGTATCGAATCCCAACTCATCAATAGGGAAGATAGGGGAGAAAGATTACGCCAATATGGTAGAACTGAAGGGTAGAAGTAAAAGGTCTAACTCGACCAATGCTTTCCTCAAACATGGCATTATGAGCGATCTTTACGAGCTGGGCTCCTTACTCCTATTCCAGAAGACAAAGGAGGCAATAAACGAGCATGCAGACTATAATGCCGTATTCGAGAAGATAGATGCGGAATCGAGGGTAATAATCAGTATTGTAAAAGAATTTATCAATTCAGAGATTTACGGGGATATCATCTCTAAATTAGAAACAAGAAGCCGGATAACCATGGGTGGGCTGGGTCCGGCGAGGAACGTGGCGAAGATGACTGCGATAAGACTGCAGCATGTTAAAAGGGCGATAGGCGATGAGGCTTATTTGTCCGGTCCTTTTGCTCCGCGACCGCGAGCCGGAGATATATTGTTCCTGGTCTCATGGTCGGGTGAGACGGAGCCACTCTTCGGCTGGTGCAGTGAGCAGAAGAAATTTGGTGGCTATGTTTATTCCATCGTTGGCAATGAATCCACATTATCGCGAGAGTCCAAGAGCTTCATCATACCCTCTTCACCGATCGAGTTCTATGAACGCGCTACATTTGCTCTCAGTCCGCTACCACTGCATCTGGTCGAACGATTGAATCAACGAGGCTTCAAATTGCCGGAATATATCATGGAATGGTGGCATTCTGTGACCCAATAATTTACGATTTACGATAATACTGCTATCACAGTCTTACCGCATCTCACCCTTGCACCGCTACCCACACATAGCTCAAACCCCTCTGGTACACTCACATCCACACGTGAGCCGAAGCATATCTTACCCATTCGCTCTCCCTTGCTTACCCTCTGCCCTTCTTCCACCTCGCACTTTATCCTGCGCGTAAAGAAACCCGCTATCTGAACCACCTTTATGGCACCATACCTCGTATCCAGCACAATTGTATTCTTCGTATTGAAATCGCTGATTCGCATGAATGCGGGCTTATAAGTGCCTCGCTCTGGTGTTATCCCCCTCACCACGCCATCCAGTGGCGCAACGGTGACATGGAGATTATAGAGATGCATGAATATAGAGATCGTCCTCTCTTTTCCTTCTTCTCCTTCTTTTCCTTCTATAATCCTCAATATCCGACCGCTCGCAGGCGATACCATCTCCTCACTCATCTTACCTGAAACCAAATCTACCAATCAGGGGTACGAAGGCGACCTCGCACTTACTCTGCTTCTCGATCCCGTTCTTCTTCTCCACCAGGTACAGCTCCTGTATATATCTCCCAATGGGTATGACCATCCTACCCCCGGTCTTCAATTGTTCGAGCAACGGCGGTGGTACAGATGGAGCTGCACATGTCACGCATATCTTATCGAAAGGTGCATGTTCAGGAAGTCCAAGCGTTCCATCACCTGATACTACAACCACATTCTTATAGCCTGCATCTCTCAGATTCCGGGTTGAGAAATCAACCAGCAAAGGCAGTCGCTCTACTGTATACACACGTCCCTCAGTGCCTATCAACTCAGCAATGACCGCGGCATGATACCCGGAACCAGCACCGATCTCAAGCACTTTATCCCCTCTCTCCAATTTTAAATAGTCACACATCATCGCCACCATGTGCGGTGCACTTATCGTCTGCCCACCGCCAATAGGCAAGGGATAATCACCATATGCCTGGTCTCTCAGTTCAGGAGGTACAAAGAGATGCCTCTTTACACGATTCATCGCTTCTAATACCTCTGTACTAATCCCCCGCCGCCTCAGAAGATCAACCATTCGCTTCCTCTCTTCTTTATACTCGTCCTCCATCTCCATTTACATTTATTATTTATTCGTCTCTTTTCACCATTCGGGTTCCAGTGCCCGCCTTTTGCGTTCCAGGAAACTATACACAGTACTGTGGGGAGTACCTTTTAACAGCATCTCTATCGCTTCCCTCGCCACTTTTATCTGCTCTGGATAGCCTATTAAGCTCACAGTCTTACCATAAACGGAGATTTTTACGCCTGTAAGCGTCTCTATTACCCGTCTTGTCTTACCCTTCTGTCCTATTATGCGCCCTTTCATCCGTTTGAGCGCCTTTGGCGTGAGATGCGCGAGTGAGATAACATCGAACAGGAGGGAATCGTCCTCGAGCAGTGCAAGAGCCTTCTCAGGTGAGAAGCCACGTCCTATCGCTCTGATCGCATCTACCACTCTCAATGTCTTCGTGGGGTCCTCTCCCTCCATGCCCTCTATACATACCTCACCATCCTCACTATCCACCGTTATCCTGCTCGCTGATGCACGCTCAAGCTCCTCCTTCACGATTCCATTATGCCCGATGAGCACCCCAATCCTATCCAGAGGCACTCTGACATACTGTATTATTGCCATCTTTTATCTCGCGGATTATCTCCTCTTCTGAACATTTTAAACCAAGTCTGTTGAAGAAAAAAACGATATTCCCAACATCGCGTCTGAGGAATTCATCAGCGTTTGGATGGCTAAGGAGCAGGGATTGCCCCATATCTATCAGTACAGGCTCCACCTCCAATTCATTCTCCATATAACCACGCATCAGTATATTGAACTCACTGAGATCCGCATGAACCAGGTTCGCCTTTTTATAAAGGCTCTTCAAGTACCCTACTATACATGTGAGCAGTTCATTCAGGTCAAAATCACGCTGTAATATCTCGATAGGGATATCACGCAATCTCGGCGCTGCTATGCCCTCTGCTCCTATAAATTTCATCACCAGTACATTATTATTGCATGCAATCGGCTCTGGAACCGGGACACCGGCATCAAAAGCTCGTTTCAAGTTCTTCAGCTCCTTACGTGCCCAGGCAAATATTACACTCCTCCGGTCCCTCTTTATGTGCTCAAACCTCGGGTCACCAATCATGTAATCGAGCATGGCATTGAAGTTAGAGGTACTCACCTTATACACCTTTATAGCCAGTTCCTGATCAGATGCACCCAGTGCATGAAAGACCACTGCTTCTTTCCCCCTGCTTACAGGTCCACCCAACGCTTTTATTATGCCCCGCTTCGTGAATTTATACAGTGTCTCTAAGGTGGGGAGGTCAAAGACATACTGCTCGATCTTTGTATCACGGTAATCCCTCTTCTTCTTTTTCCCCTTTGGTAACTGCCTCTCTTCCCGCTTCAGCCATCGCTCTACTTCAAATAGCCCTTCCTTCTCAGCCATTCTGCCTGTGGTCTCGTATATTTATGTATGAGGTCAGCCTTCTCATTCTGGAACTCCCACGGAACGATGATTACAACGTCACCAACGTTGATCCATTCCTTCCGCTTTAATCTCCCAGGTATTCTCGCCATTCGCTCCACACCATCTTCACACTGAACCAGCACCCTTCGCCCTCCCAGCATCTTCTCCACTATCGCTAACACCTCTCCTCGCTCACGCTGTGGTATACGTACGCGTATAACCTCCCCTTCTGTACCTTCTATCTCAACCAATTCCTTCGATCTCCGAACCCTCCTGATGTATCATGGATTTCATAATAGACGTATTTATCTAAGAAGGAGTAGGGTTTTATTAAATTTAAGCCCTTTGTGAATAGTTAATGGAGATGAGTGTGAGGAAGAGGAAGAGGATGAGGTGGGCTTTATCAAAGCTAATAACAGCTCTCTTTTTCAGGAAGAAGGCGGTGAAGATTGGTATTTATGGTCCACCAAACGCGGGTAAGACGACATTGGCAAACAGGATGATACATACTTTTGTGGATAATAACGAGGATATGGGAGTAGCAACGGAGATACCGCATGAGACAAGACGGGTAATCAAGAGGGAGGGGGTTCTCATAGACCTCAGAAGGAGGATTATGAACAGCAACCGTGATCGTAACCGTGACCGTGACCATGACCCGCGTCCAAGGGGGAGCAGAGCGAAATTGATGCTCGATGTGGTTGATACCCCGGGTTTGGCAACGAAGATAGATTTTCGCGATTTCATGGCTTATGGTCTGGAGGAGGACGAAGCGAAGAGGCGAGCGAAGGAGGCAACGGAAGGCGTTATAGAGGCGATAAAGTGGCTTGATGATATTGACGGTGTTATTTTACTTATGGATTCCACAGAAGACCCGTATACACAGACGAATGTTGTTATAATAGGGAATATGGAAGCGAGGGGCATACCTATTATCATCGCAGCGAACAAGATTGATCTGCCCGATGCTACTCCACAACGTATAAAAAATGCCTTCCCGCAGCATCGTGTGGTACCTGTGTCGGCATTGAAAGGCGATAACATGGAGGAGTTATATGAAGAAATGGCAAAGGTCTTCCGGTGAAGAGGAAGGTGAAGGTAAAGTTAAAGGGAGTGAAGCAAGTACCGGGATAGAGATGAACGTAGTATCCAGAGATAAGGTAGAATCTATGGGCTCAATGGAGAAGTTGAGGTTTATATTAGACGGAGTGAAATCCGGGAATATAGTGGTGCTGGAAGGTGGACTGACAGCAGAGGAGCAGATGAAACTGATAGAACTCACGATGTTGGAGGTGGATGAAAGTTTCACGGGCATAGAGATAAGTGGGTATCCAGCCAAGAGGGGATTATTAAATTTGAGGAGGAAGACGCGACTCACCATTATCGGACCTGCAGCGAAGATGAAGACGATAAGGAAGGATAAGGACCTGATAAGCGCTATTATTTCCACAACATGACAACGCATGAGAAGATGGGGAGAATGGAAATAGGATAGGAGAGGGAGATGCACAAATGTTTGAAATGTGGTAAGAAATTCGAGCGGATAACCAAGGAGATGCTGAATGGTTGCCCGGAATGCGGAGGTAGATTATTCCTCTACATAAGAGATGGTGAAGACCTGGAAGCCAGAGAGCTGGTTGATAGAATAAAGGTGGAAGAGAGTAGGGATATGAGACCAGAGGAACAAATTGAGAGTTTAAGGATTCTCAATGCCGGGGTCTATGAACTCAATCTGGAGGCATTGATGGAGAAGAGAGAGATAGTTATGGGGATAAAACAGAGTGGTTCTTATGTAATTCACCTACCCTCGCTATTCGGGAAGAGGAAGAAGAGCTGATAAGCTAATATATATATTAATAATATTATAGGGAGGAAAAGGTGAGGTAAGAATGGGTTTAAAAGAAGGTCTGGGTAGATTCCTCGGGCGGAAGGAAGAAGAGGAGGATTATCTGGATTTAGACCTGGATATAGAGGAGTACGAGGAGGAGCTGGAGGATAAGGAAGAGGTGAAGATGTATGTGAAGACAGCGGAGCTGACGGGATTATACGATATTCCTGAGTTAAAGAAGGAGATATACGCAGGTAATCTCCTGATTCTGGATATTTCACTGGCAAAGCATGACAAAGTACTGATAGAGAAGGCGATAAAAGACCTCAAACTGGCTACTCTTGATGTCGGTGGTGATATCGCAGGTATTGGAGAGGATCAGGTGATAGTGGCGCCCGGAGGTGTGAGGATAGATAGGGAGAAGGTGGGTGGAAAGTGAAGTAAATGAAGGGTAGATGCCCGGTCTGTGGAGCGGAGAGTAATCAGGAATTTAAACCATATAATATACCTTATTTTGGCGATGTCATGCTGTTTGCGGTATCATGCCCATCCTGTGGGTACCATTCTTCTGATGTGATGCTATTATCAGGGGGTAAGAACAAGAAGAGGCATGAGATGCTCGTGTCCTCGGTGGAGGATTTGAATACCACCGTGGTGAGGTCTTCCTATGGACGAATTGAGATACCGGAACTTGGAGTGAGTGTGGAACCAAGAAAGGGGGAGTCGTTCATCACAACGGTGGAGGGTGTACTGATGCGAGTGGAGCGAGTGGTGAAGATGCTGAGCAGAGAGGAAGAAGGAGCGCGAAAAGAGCGTGCGGAACGTATATTGAGACGTATAGAGGATATAAAGGCAGGTAAAGCGAAGATGAAGCTGATAATAGATGACCCCACGGGCAACAGTGCAATAATTCCACGATAAGATTGCTATACCTTATCTTATACCTTTATCTTTATAAGTAATGGGAACCTCTTTTCCATGGAGAGTGATAAGAAATGACTGATACCATAATACTATGTAAAGAGGGAACGATAAACTCCTATTTGAGTGCACTCGTGGTTGCTACAAATAGGAGTAAGGCAGGAGAGGATATAGCAGTGGTGTTCATGCAGGAGGGTTTGGCGGCACTGATAGACAAGAAATTCCGCTATGATCCGGGCCTGGAGAGCTATGCGGAGGATATAAAGAAGAATGCAGAAGCAATGGGTGTTCCTTCGGACCCATTCGAACTGATAAAGATGGCAAGCGATGCAGGGGTTCGCCTGTATGCCTGCTATGCATGGATGAAACTCTTAGGTGGGAAACCCCCAAGGTTTGATATACCGGAGGGCCTGGAGAAGCTGGAATTACAGGATTTGTTGGCGGAACTGGGAAAAGTGAAGAAGGTTATTACATTATAAATAAATATTTCCCTCTTTTTTCTTTCCCTTTTCCCTTTTCCCTTTTGCCTTTTTATAGTACATAATGTATATTATTTCTCTGGTAAAGCTTTCTTTTTGAAAGAAGGGTTTTTTTATCATCATGATACAGTGTGCAGAGGCGATAATAGAGTTTAAGGATGGACTCGTTTTTAAGCGGCGAATAAGGAAGCGATATAGGATAAAAGAGATAGACGAGCGAATAAGGAAGGAGAGGACAAGAAGTGAAGCGAAGCTAATCTCGGAAGCGCGAAGAAGGGGTATACCCACACCTATCATCTTCGATATCTTCGATTACACACTGGTGATGGAACGAATAGAAGGGGATTTAGTCAGGGAAGTGATAACACCTCGCATAAGCGAGCAAATAGGTGAACTCGTCGGCAAATTGCATAGAAACGGTATAATACATGGCGATTTGACCACTTCTAATCTTATACTCGGCAGCGATAATATCCTTTATCTCATAGATTTCGGGCTCTCGTTCTTCGATTCGAGCATTGAAGCAATGGGTGTGGACGTTCATGTCTTCTTCCAGAGTCTAAAAGCAACGTGTAAGTCGTGGGAAGAACTGAAGGAGTCATTTATAAAGGGCTATACGCGCTCCTTGCCCGATGCTCCACAGGTATTGACCCGCGTATCAGAGATAGAACAGCGAGGCAGATACGTAGCACGTAAGAAGTAGAATGCTTATTTGAGGACTGATTTGCAGGGGAAGGTAAAAAAAAGCAGAGATAGATTGAATCCAAATTGTAAAGAATGCCTGGTAATGGTAAATAAGGTAATGCCTGCAAGAAATATCTAAAATAGACAGCATATCAAATATGGGAGGATAGGAATAGAGATGCCCGCGCTTACGCTCACCCATATCCGCAATTCGTCAGACACGTTGCAAGCTACAAAGGAGAGGGGAATATGAGAATAAAAATTCCAGGAAGCTTGAAACTTCGGGGCGAAAAGGGCAGAGCCCTTGAGTTGTGTTTGTGGAATATAGAACAAAATGTAAGTAAGGTTTGGGAAGGTGGATTGATTCTTCGACACTATACAAAACACGGAATAGAGCATTCGGAGAATATCATTACTTATCTTGGAAAGATTCTTGAAACGCACGCTAATCTATTAAACACTTATGAAAGGTTTGTATTGCTTGCTTCTGCTTATCTCCACGATATTGGAATGCAATTCCCTACCTATGCGGGTTTGCCCAGAAAAGCTGAGAATGAATATACTGACGAAGAACTGGAGAAGATCAGAGAGAACCACCACATAGCAAGCGCAGCAATAATAGAGGATAGCGTTTCACAAAATCCGCCTGAAGAACTTGTGGAACTTGGGCTGAGGTCTGGATCTGGAGATTGCAAGCATTTCGCAACGTTTATAGCTAAAGTCTCAAAGTACCACAGAAAACTAAATATAGAGGATGATGAGTTAAAAGAAACTTCTATACTAGGTGAACGTATGAGACTGCGTCTTTTAGCTGCCCTCTTGCGGCTCGCTGATACCTTAGACAGAACCTATAAAAGAGTAAATATGACAAGATTGAAATTAGTGGATATTCCAGTTAGAAGCAAGTTTATATGGTGGGGGCATTGGTATTGTCAATCGGTGAATGTGCCGTAAAGAGATTTGGGATATGCAGGAGAAATCGCAGCGAGTCACGGAAAAGACAGGAGTTTATTTCTATGTTGATGGCACGCCATATTCAGAAGAAGACGAAGTAAAACGCTGCATAGCCAATTTACTTAAATATGCAGAAGAGGAGAACTGGAAAAACTGTGTTCAGATAATCAGGGATTGTGAGGTTCTTACTATGTCACCGTTAGATAGAATGAGCCTGTACTTAAACAGTGGTAACGTTTTCTCTGTCCTCGGTGGGTTAAATGATGCGAAAAATTATTATGAAAATGCACTGAAAATAACAGAGAAGGAAAGAATTCGTGAAATCTATAAAGATGAGGCAATTTACATAAAAGGCGCCACGTTAGGGAACATTGGTGTGATTTACAGCGCGAAAGGAGAACTTGACGAAGCCCTGAAGTACCATCAAGAAGCTTTGAAGATTCACAGGGAGATAGGTTATAGGCAGGGAGAAGCCAGGTGATTTAGGGAACATTGGGCTGATTTACAGAGATAAAGGAGAACCTGAAGAAGCCCTGAAGTATCTTCAGGAAGCTTTGAAGATTCACAGGGAGATAGGTTATAAACAGGGAGAAGCAAATGATTTAGGGAACATTGGGCTGATTTACAGAGATAAAGGAGAACCTGAAGAAGCCCTGAAGTATCTTCAGAAAGCCTTGAAGATTGACAGGGAGATAGGTTATAAGCAGGGAGAAGCAAACCAATTAGGGAACATTGGGCTGATCTACAGAGATAAAGGAGAACTTGACGAAGCGCTGAAGTATCTTCAGGAAGCTTTGGAGATTTTTATGGAAATTAATAGCTTATCTTTGGTAATACAGACATTAATTAATATTGCCAGTATTCACTTTGAAAAAGGATTCCCTGTGGATGGATTTAAATATTTGGGAATGGCTATATCTGAAGCTCCGTCGCCCGATGAACGTAATAAAGCATTTTCAGCACTTTTAGGAACATTAAGGAACCTGATAGCGCACAATGAGTGGGAGAAAATAGAGGCAATCAATGTTATGTATAGTACAAATATTCTCAAGGTCGAGGATGAAAATCTTGTGAACTTTTTAAAAGCCCTAAGGGAATATGCCCTATGGATGAGGACATCAGAATCTGAACATGAAAGAAATTACAAAGAAATAAAACAGGGGTTACCCGAGGATTTCAGGACTTTTCTGAAAGACCTGATAGAGGAGGGATAAATGCGGGGTGAGAGGTGTATGAGTGTTTGCAACTCTGCCTAACAGCGGAGACCTGACCTGAGAAGGATATCATGAAAATTGTTGTGCTTACAGCAGTCCTGAGTCTGTTATGGTTTATATCCTAAATTTAAACCCGTTCTACTCTTCCATAAGATCACAGCGATGATTGGACTTCGAGAAGTTCTCGCGGAGAGGTGTAAAAAGAGCGGTGTCATCCCTAAAATAATCGAGGTCATGAGCGCGTACCCCGCTCCACACACAAAGACGTAGCGCGGTATCACAAGGAAAAATACAAGCTTGAGGTGTCAGGTGTCAGTGAAGTTTTTAATAGCATGGAAACTTAACTTAAATAAAAAGCTCTTGAGATGCAGCGGCAGCGGGAGCGATATGTGAGGTTGGCAGAAGAGATCCTGAGTTATTTCAAGTGCGAGAGGTGTGGCGATTGCTGCAGGACACTGCCCATCAGTCTGGGCTGGGACGATATAGAGCGATTATATAAGGAAGAGGGAGAATCGTTCCTGGATAAACTTGATGATAATGCGATAGAGAACTGCTTGAAGACGCCATGTCCATATTTAAAGGGTAACAAATGCATGATTTATGATAAGAGACCGCTTGTATGTCGCGTATTCCCGTTTGAATTCGCTTATCCTTTCCCCTCTATCCGTCATTGCCCGCTGGGTAAGAAGATATCAGCGGAACTGGGTAAGCTGGAGCAGGAATTGCGAGGCGGAGGCGAGAAGGGCATCATGGAGAAGAGCAAGGGCAAGAGTGAGAGTGAGGAGAGTGAGCATGCGGAAGCTATTCGCAAGACTATAGAAGCGTATGACAGGTTCGGTAACTTCATGTACGAAGGTGAAGGTATGAAATGCGAGGTGACGGTAGTATCATTGGAGCTATTGGAGGAGTTTCTGAAGAGGCTGCGGAATGGTGCGAAGGGGCATGTATGAACATAAACGAATATTATTTCACTACGCTACGCTACACTACACTTCATCTCCATGTTATCTCCCGTATCAGCGATAATTCCCGCTCCGCTTCATCGAATGATTTTACTCTATATCTCACGATACCACCATCGGCGGCTGTAATTGCTTCAAGGTCACGCTCCGCCATCGTGTCATAAGTGGGTATCTCCTCCTTCTCACTGCCATAGATTGCGACTTTCAACTTTTTTGCAATTTCCAGTTTTATTACTTCATCAATATTCAGGAGGGTTCCTTCTTTTATCTCCATTTGTATACTCCCTTATTCTTATTATAAATCAATTGTATAGTATATAGTATATAAATTTGCTCATGCTCATCCCCGACCTGACATTGTATTTTTCAATCAACTCTTTGAGCATTTCATAAAAGGATTTGTATCTGAACGGATTTTTCTTCATCCTCACTCTGAGCTCGTCATTGATTATTTTTATGCGTTGTGCTTCTAACCCAGGTCATGTACGGAGCAAAAGAGGCGAGCTTTGTTTTTTTTATTTCCTGTCTTGATAGGCGGGGAAGGTATCGGAAACCCCGAAGGGGGTTTCTGATTATTTCAATCCTACCATAGTCGGGTTTAACTGTGCAAATTCTTTTCCTTCGCAGTAACGAAGGAAGGAATTTTCAATCCTACCATAGTCCGGGTTTAACGAAATCAAAAGAAAAAGTTGGAAGACCTACCACCATTTTTTCAATCCTACCTTAGTCCGGGTTTAACACACCGATCTGAGTCATCGCATCTGAGACATCATCCCATTTTCAATCCTACCATAGTCCGGGTTTAACTTGAACCTGATACACGAGAAGACGGTAATTTACTTTATAGTCTTTTCAATCCTACCTTAGTCCGGGTTTAACCAAAATCGAAGCTTGCAAATCTAATGATGACATGCGTTTTCAATCCTACCTTAGTCCGGGTTTAACTCTACTTACGGCTGGGGGATGCGGGTCCTGCGGATATATATTTTTCAATCCTACCTTAGTCCGGGTTTAAAAACCTTTTCTTTGAAAGAAAAGCTTTACCAAAAGAACTTATTTTTGGATCAAACCTTTTTCTAAAAGGTTTGATGTTTCAATCTTACCTTAGTCCGGGTTTAACTAGTGATGAGCAGGGTATGTAGGGTAAGCGGTAATACATATTTCAATCCTACCTTAGTCCGGGTTTAACTAAGAGAGCAATTAAAGCAGCAATATCAGCAATACAGCATTTCAATCCTACCTTAGTCCGGGTTTAACACTATCAGATCAAAAGTTGCACCTAAGGAAGTACGCTCATTTCAATCCTACCTTAGTCCGGGTTTAACTGATTGGTGCACCCGTGAGGACTTTTCATCCTCAATATTTCAATCCTACCTTAGTCCGGGTTTAACAGCGAGAAAAAAAGTTAGTAATGAAAATTTATGATCATTTCAATCCTACCTTAGTCCGGGTTTAACGAATCCTTCACAACAACATAAAGCTTCATACCGATATTTCAATCCTACCTTAGTCCGGGTTTAACGAATCCTTCACAACAACATAAAGCTTCATACCGATATTTCAATCCTACCTTAGTCCGGGTTTAACTATTCAAGCACCAACAGGTAGTGGGAAGACCTATTTATTTCAATCCTACCTTAGTCCGGGTTTAACGAATCCTTCACAACAACATAAAGCTTCATACCGATATTTCAATCCTACCTTAGTCCGGGTTTAACACATAATTACAAAGTTCAAGACGTAGAAGAGTACATATTTCAATCCTACCTTAGTCCGGGTTTAACTTAACGCAACTGTGTGATTCGTGTGTGGAAGATTTTCACAGTTATTTCAATCCTACCTTAGTCCGGGTTTAACTCCTTTCTAACTCGCGCCTATATACTTCTTCCATACATTTCAATCCTACCTTAGTCCGGGTTTAACTCAGTCAGTGCGTGAAGTCATTTGATAACAGAGAGTTAATTTCAATCCTACCTTAGTCCGGGTTTAACTCAGGGATAGAATTTGAAGAAAGAATAAATCTTAATGATTTCAATCCTACCTTAGTCCGGGTTTAACCGAATCGTGGCGGGAATATTGTAAGGAAGTGAAAGGATTTCAATCCTACCTTAGTCCGGGTTTAACTTGGTATTGCACTGACTGCGGGCGCTTCCATCCAATGAGTATTTCAATCCTACCTTAGTCCGGGTTTAACCTCTTTCTCTACCTCCTCCTCTCCATGATAGAGAAGATTTCAATCCTACCTTAGTCCGGGTTTAACCAGTGCAACGCTCAGCCTTCCGAAGAGATAAAGAGAATTTCAATCCTACCTTAGTCCGGGTTTAACTAACTAACATCTCCTCTCGAATTACCCCCTTGAATTCCTCATTTCAATCCTACCTTAGTCCGGGTTTAACATTTCATCACCTCCGAAAAGGATAATATTCTTCTTCATTTCAATCCTACCTTAGTCCGGGTTTAACAACTAAACGAAAGAATAAAGGAACTAAAAGAACTGAATTTCAATCCTACCTTAGTCCGGGTTTAACAATTTATCCGGAAGAGAGAACAAATAACACAGTTAAGCATTTCAATCCTACCTTAGTCCGGGTTTAACTCAAAAATAAGAAAAGATATAACTTCACCCTAAGAAATTTCAATCCTACCTTAGTCCGGGTTTAACCAATATTATAGCAACGGCATCAGCAAAAGAGCTTGGATTTCAATCCTACCTTAGTCCGGGTTTAACGAACAGTCAGCACGACAAGCAACAAATATGTCAGAATTTCAATCCTACCTTAGTCCGGGTTTAACACTGATTATAATGATGTAACAACTACAATTAACTTCATTTCAATCCTACCTTAGTCCGGGTTTAACATGCGGTAGTATTTGATGATGTACCTATACCATCATCATTTCAATCCTACCTTAGTCCGGGTTTAACCTACCTCCTTTATTCTTATTACTACCTTTGAGCTCATTTCAATCCTACCTTAGTCCGGGTTTAACAAGAGCTCAAGTATTTATAACAGCGATAGTGCTCACGAATTTCAATCCTACCTTAGTCCGGGTTTAACTCTTCTCCAAGTAAATTTCCTCAAGTATTTGATTTGCATTTCAATCCTACCTTAGTCCGGGTTTAACTTAATACGTGCGTTTCTTACACGTCTTTCTTCATTATTTCAATCCTACCTTAGTCCGGGTTTAACGGAGGTAACAAGCATAAGAAATCTAATAGCAGAATATCTTATTTCAATCCTACCTTAGTCCGGGTTTAACAATAAAGAAAGGGATATGTACTTTTTAATTCAATTTATTTCAATCCTACCTTAGTCCGGGTTTAACACAGCATATCCTATATTACCCACCAGCCAGGATGTATGATTTCAATCCTACCTTAGTCCGGGTTTAACATCATATTCAAATTTATGGTTTATCTTATCGTCACAATTTCAATCCTACCTTAGTCCGGGTTTAACGGTTGAACGAGATAGGTATTATTAAATAAAATGTTTATTTCAATCCTACCTTAGTCCGGGTTTAACTTGTGATCACAGATAGGGCATGGCAGGGAGAGGAAGAATTTCAATCCTACCTTAGTCCGGGTTTAACACCTATTTGTACTCCCCCGCTACCATAAGAATTAAAGAAATTTCAATCCTACCTTAGTCCGGGTTTAACAGCCTTCGAAATCGCCCCTTTTATGCCTTCTCTACCCTCTCCTCGGCGCGCTTCACTACCTCCATCTGGGATATATAATAACCCTCTTTATATAAAAAGATCCACGACACTTTAAAAAAATTGAGGTAAGAGGTAAGTTTATATAGGGTCAGGAAAAATAGGTGTGTAGATGTTGAAAGCCGTTCGCGAGTTGGGAGAATATGTAATTAAGGATGAAGGATTAGACGAAGAAGAAATATTTGTACAAAAGACAGATCTGGAACGGGTAAAAAAAGTTATATGTGTGGTCTTTAAGCAAAAGAACGGCAGACTTGCCTATCATAATGTCCACCGGGAAAATTATGAACCATCAAAATCAAAGGAATATTTATATAGAACCTTTGATCATGGACAATATGATGTGACGCCTACCGCTAAAATAACCACGATCGAGAAGGTTAAAAAACGATGGGAATTATGGTTTGGGTCATATTCAGAGGAATATAAAAAAGATCCACTTATTCTATCGTTAAGTGACGAGCTGCAGAGAGAAAAAGATACGATATTTAATGAGATTTCCAGGAAATATGAAGAATTGGATAAGGAAGAAAAGAGGAATTCAATACTCACAATCAAGATAAAGGAAGATGGGACAGAGAAATATCTCGGTGAATTTGATATTTTTAGGATAATATTTAAAAATGAATCGCGTAAGAAACTTTACACCTGGGGCTCTAAAGGTAATAAAGTAGAATCTAAAGGGGAAGGGATTTGTTCCCTTTGTGAAAAGGAGGCTGAACTTTGGGGTTTTGCTTCGCCATTCCCTGTTTATACGGTAGATAAAAGAGGTTTTGCTCCTTGCTTCTTAAGGGAAGATTCGTGGAAACGTCTACCAATATGCGCGAATTGTGCAGTCTCTTCAGTTGCGGGCAGGGAGTTTTTAGACAAATATCTTTTGAAAAAATTTTATGGCTATAGATTCTATGTTATTCCCCGTTTTACTTTTAGCGCTATTCAGGAGGGAGTTATCGAAATTATAAAGGATCAGGAGAAAAGAGAGTACACAAAAAGTTTGCTTGGTGAAGAAGATGACATTCTGGATTTGCTAAAAGAAAAGAAAGATGCTTTGAGTTTAATTTTTGTATTTCTGAAGCCCAAGCAAAAATACTTTGATATAGTCAAATATGTTGAAGCTGTGCCCCCTTCATGGATAAAGAATCTATTTAATACGTTTAAAAAAGTTAGTGAGAGACCGATTTTTCGGGAGGAATCACTGAAAAGACTTTTAGGCAAGGATTGGACTTATGATTTCACTGATGGCGTTTGGAAAGGTAAAAAAGTAAGCCAGATGGACATGGCGGGAATGGTTAGAACTTTCTTCCCTACCTCTAAGGAAACCGGTATGTATGATAAGTATTTCCTCGATGTCATTGGTGATATCCTGGCTCAAAGACATATTGACAAAGATTTATTAATCAATGCTTTTATTCGAGAGATAAGAAACAGACATGCAAAACAAAAAGAGTGGGAAGAAAAATTACTCTCAACGAAATCTTTATATTTGCTCACTTTTATTACAGAATTGGGCTTAATTAAAGGTGGTGATAAAATGAGCGAACACATTGGTGAAGAGAGGATAAATTTAGAGCCGAGAAAAGAGGCAGTACTAATAGAGGACTTCTTCACGCAGTTCGAACATGCATTTAACACGGCAGATAAGAAAGCAGTCTTTCTGGAAGGCGTTTTGGTGAGGTTCCTGCTCGACATTCAATACAGAGATCGTAAAACTACTCCTTTCAGATCGAAATTACACGGGTTGAAGCTTGACGAGGGGAAAATAAAGAAGTTATTGCCAGAAATCACAGAAAAACTTAGAGAATACAAAGCTGGATATTATCATTGGCTGGAGGAATTGATCTCAAAGTACCTACTGATGGCTGATAATAACTGTTGGCGTTTATCTAAGGATGAAATAAGCTATTATTTCGCCCTGGGATTGAACTTAGGAGGAATCTTTAAAGTAAAAGAGAAAGAAGAGGAGGGAAAGAGAAATGGGTGAAGAGAATCTGGTGAAAAACCGGTCGGAGATTGTATTCCTGTACGACATAAAGGATGCGAATCCGAATGGAGACCCGATGGATGAGAACAAGCCGAGAATAGACGAAGAAACAGGGATAAACATAGTGACGGATGTGAGACTGAAAAGAACAATTAGAGACTATCTGCATAATTTCAGAGAACAGGACGTTTTCATAATAGAAGAAATTAAGAGCGATGGAACGCAGAAGACCAGGGAAGAGAGGATACGAGAACTGAAAATAAAAACAAAAGAAGACGAAAAAAGATTGCTTGATAAATACGTTGATTTGAGATTGTTTGGCGCCACAATTGCTCTTACAGGTGAAGAAAAAGGAGCAAGAGGCAGATCAATAACCTGGATAGGACCTGTTCAATTTAGATTTGGCAGGTCTTTACATAAAGTAGAGCCAAAAACTATAAAAGGGACCAGTGTGATGCCGTCAAGGGAGGAAGCAACAAGAGGGACATTCATAGAGACACAAATTCTTCCGTATTCTTTAATATGCTTCTATGGGATAGTCAACGAAAATGCAGCAAAAACAACCGGACTTACCGAAGCAGATGTGAACCTTTTATTAGATGGACTCTGGAACGGGACCAAAAATCTTATTACAAGGTCTAAAATAGGTCAGGTGCCAAGATTGCTCCTGAACGTGGTATACAAGGAAAATAATTTCCATATAGGGAGTTTAGATAGGAAGATTGAGCCAAAGGCTACCAGAAGGGACGAAGAAATAAGGGATATCTCTGAGATAAAATTGAACCTGGTTAAGCTGATAAACGCACTTGAAAGCCACAGGGATAAAATAGAAAGGGTTGAACTAAAAGTGGATGACGATGTCGTTTTTCTACTGCCCGATAATAAAGAAGGTGGCAAGACAGAGCTATTAGAGTCATTAAGAGAGAAAGGAATTCTGGTGCAGGAACTTAGTTTGTAAATCCTGTGACATGAGATGAGATGGAGATAGAAAAAGTGCTGGTCTTCGACCTCTGGGGCGACTACGCTCATTTTAGAAAAATAGAGACCACCACTTCACCCTTAACTTATTCTTTCCCAACCAGAACGGCTTTATCTGGGCTGATAGCGGCAATTATTGGTTTAGCGCGAGATTCTTATCATGATTTATTCAATTCAGAGGATGCAATTTTAGCTCTACGGATTCTATCCCCTGTAAGGAAAATTAGAATTAACCTGAATTTAATCAAAACCGATGAGGGTTTTTATCTCTGGGATATCAAAGAGAATCCCAGAGCTCCTGCACCTTTTGAATTTGTAAAAGAGCCAAAGTATAGGATCTACTGCTGGTTAAAGGACGAAAAACTGTGTAAAAAATTAAAGAGGTGTTTAGAAAAACATCTGAGCGTGTACACCCCTTATCTTGGAATTAGTGAGTTGATTGCTGATTTCAGATTTGTTGGTGTACTTGATGCAAAAGCAAAAGAAATTAAGGATAAGGATCGGGAAGAAGTGGAAATCCACAGCGTGATAAGACGGGATAAGGCAAATGTGGTTGTGGAAGAAGGAAAAAGATACGCATTGGAGAATATGCCTCTGTTCATGGATAAGGATAGAAAAGTTCTGGATTACGGCGATATGATCTTTGAAACGAAAGGTGAACCTTTAAGGATTAATCGCGGCATATTTTACGAAATAGGTGAAGAAAATGTCATTCCCTTTTAAATTGAAGTCCCATCCCGATAGACTACTGAAAAGCCATCTTGAAAATGTCGGCAAGCTATCCAAAGAGATAATAAGCTCAAAACATATTGAAAATAAGGAAGTTTATTCCGAGATAGCTTACCTGATTGGCATTGCACATGATTTTGGAAAGGCAACCAGAGCATTTCAAAAGATGATGGAAGGAGGAGAGAAAACAAAATATGCTAATCATGGGTTTCTATCTTCTCTATTTGGATATTATATCGTTAAGAGTTATCTTAAGGGCATTGAGAAATTAGAAGATTTCCGATATCTCCCAGCTGTGGCATGGATAGTTATAAACAAGCACCATGGAAATATTAAAAATATCTGTGGTGACGATGGGGAGATTTCAAAGCTTAAAGATGCAAGTGAGTTAGAAACTGTCCGTGAACAGATAAAAGATTTAACCACAAACATAGATGAACTTAATGCTGTTTATAGCAACTTGTCAGGAATAAAAGTTCAGGAATTTCTCAACATGGCGACGGATAAGTTCACAAATGAGATATACAAAGATGCTAAGAAACTATGCATCCAAAAAGACATTAAATACTACTTCTCTATTCTATTTTTCTACTCCGTTCTCCTCGATGCTGACAAATTGGATGCTTCCGGTGTTGAACGGCTTCCTGAGAGAATTAAAAACTTGCCAGAAACTCTCGTGGATGCGTACAAGGGTGAAAAATTCGCCGGCGTTAGGAGAGAGATAGACGAAATCCGGGAAAAGGCATATCGGGAAGTAGTTTCGCAACTTTGTAATTTGAATCTGAACGAGGATAAGATTCTATCAATAAATCTGCCTACTGGAGCCGGGAAAACATTAACCGGACTCTCCTTTGCTCTTAAGCTGAGGAAGAAAATTGAAACAGAAATGGGATTTACACCGAGAATAATTTATTCACTGCCATTTTTAAGCATTATAGACCAGAACAGTGAAGTGATCAAAGAAGTTCTTAGCGTAGCAGAGGGATACGAAGAAGGGGAAATACCCTCTAATTTGTTTTTAAAGCATCATTATCTGGCTGATATTGAATATAAGGAGAAGAAAAAGGAGCTGAATGAGCTGAATATTATAGAGGATATAAACAAAGCCTTATTGCTTACAGAGGGCTGGCACTCTGAGATAGTTATTACTACCTTTGTTCAATTCTTCCACAGTTTGATTACCAATAAGAACAGAGCAGCGAGAAAATTCCATAATATGCTCAATTCTATCATAATCCTGGATGAGGTCCAATCAATACCTCATAAATACTGGCTTTTGATTAACAGGGTATTGAATTACTTAGCGAAGAACTTCAATTGCTGGATTATCTTAATGACCGCTACACAACCGCTTATCTTTGAAAAAGAGGAGATAAAAAATCTTGTTGAAAGTAGAGAAGGATACTTTGAATCACTTGACAGGGTGATGTTCCACTTTGATCTAAATGAAAAAGAATTCGCTGGATTTGAGGAAGAGGTTCTTAAGCAAATTCTAAATGGAAAAGACAAGGACATCATGGTTGTATTGAACACCATAAACTCGTGTAAAGAGATGTATAATTATCTAAAAGAAGAACTCTCCGCTAAATATGGCTTAAAACCCGAGAAATGCCTGGATATCAACGGGATTTGTGATTTACCCGATCTGGAACTCATCAATCTGTCAACACACGTCCTGCCCGAGTTCCGTCTAAGTAGAATTAAGAGAATCAATCAACATAGTGATAAACGAAAAATCATCGTGACAACACAGCTAATTGAAGCCGGAGTGGATATAAGTGTGGACCTAATTTACAGAGATTTTGCCCCTATTGATTGTATAATCCAAACAGCAGGGCGTTGTAATCGGAACAGTAAAAATAAAGAAGGGAAAGGGCTTATTCATGTTGTCCTGTTGAAGGAGGAGGATAATAGACCGTTTTGTTATTATATCTACGACCCTACACTCATAGACATCACAGAAGAGGTCATCAATGAATTTGGCAGTATGGTATCCGAGAAATGTTTTACCACAGAAGCAGCTGACAAATATTACAACCTGATTCTTAATAGAGGCTCAAAAAGTGACTCAGAAAAAGTTATTGACCACATAAAGAAGTTAAATTTCTCCGAGATTTCTGAATTTAGACTGATTGAAGAGAAATTACCAACTATTTCGGTTTTTGTGGAGATTGACGAAAAAGCGGAGAACACCCGGGAGAGAATAGAGGAAATAATGAAAGAGAAAAGAGGTTACGAAAGGAGAAGGGAGTTACTTGCATTGAAAAGGGATTTGAACTCTTATAGCCTTTCCATAAGTGGCGGGAGAGGAGTTATTGATGAAATAATAACATATTTGCCAGGTATAGCTAAAATGGAAGATTTCCGGTATGTATCTAAGGATGAGTTAAAGAACTGGTATAAATATGATACGGGCTTTAATTTGCCGGAAAGTGATGTTGAGATGAGGATTATATAAAGCCTTCTATATTATACACCCGATATCCGCCTTCTGTATGCCCATCGTCTCGATTTTCACCTGCTCTTTTGTTCTGAAGCTGTAGAACCGCACGGAATCTTCATCCTCATGCATTATCTCTTTTAAATCATGCTTTATCCGTTTGTACTGCGAGTCCGTGAGCTCGCCCTCAAATACCGAGTTCTGCACCCAATCTAAATACCGACGCAGATACTGGCAGACCTTCGCCACTCGCTCTACATTTACATCATACACGATTACGACGTACATCGTATATTTCTTTGGTAAAGCTTTCTTTTTTAAAGAAAGGTTTTACATCAATTCCACAACTCGCTCAATATCACTCAAAATATCCCTTCGGTATATTTCTTTTATCCTATCCCTTGAAATTCCCTTAAAACCATGACCCAAAATTGATTTATTCCTCAAATCCGCCAACTTTTCTATTTTCCCTATTATCTCTTGTATCTCCTTAATATCCGTTCTATCAGGATTTTCCTTCTTTAAAAATGTTAAAATCATAAATAGTGTCCTTCTATTTGGTTCTTCTGAGTTAATTCCGCTCTCTTCTAAAAATCTCTTTAGTTTATTGTTAGATTCTATAAACTCTTTAAAGGCTGGATATTCTTTGCTTTCATCTATTTCAGTACTCACATTAAACTCCTTCTCAAATGTATATCTCAACACCGCCTCTTCAAATCTGAACAACCGTCCCAAAAAATCCGCATACGCTCCCTGATCCCACTTCAGTTTCATATTGTAAACGAGTTCCTTTATCAGCGCCCTGTATGTCAAGAAATATTCTTCGCTGAATCGCTCTTTGCTTTCGATACCTTCTTCTATCCTCTCTATATCCTCTACTTCCCTCTTAATTCTCGCCCTTTCCTCACCATGAGCACCTTCTAACGCTTTCTTCAAAACTTTGACGCTTTCTTCAAAATTGAACAGAACCCTATGCTCTTTCGCCTTTAGCATAAGAATCTCTTTCAATTCTAAAAGATTATATTTCTCGGCGAGTTGCGCCGCAGAACCGTAAAGATGCCTCTTTTTCAAAGCTTTTAATTGCTCCATTAATAAAATCTTGACAATCGCTTCCCCTATTTTGAACTTTTCTACCTCCTTTGACCCCATGAGTTTATAGACCACCTGAACTTTATTTCCAAATGCCAGTAGCGATTTTATCAGCAATGCCATGTTCTGCGCTGGCGTTCCTCCCGTTATTGAAACGTGAATTACATCTGCATCCGGGGATATCCTCCCCATCTCTCCCTCGTATAAACCGAACATCATATCGTAATCCGCAGGATTTTCATCTATCTGAACCACTTCTATACGTTCTCCAAATCCAAATTCTCTATCCAATATCTCCTTGACGATATATGCAACATATATTGTATCCTTCGGATGAACTGGTCGCTGTTTCGTGGCAAATAAATAAAGTCTCTCGATCTCGTATTCTTTAACAATCTCCTTTATCACCGGCTCCAGCAATATGGCTCCAAAATCATATTTCTTTCTTTCATACAGTCGTTTGCTATACCCGTATACGTTATTTTTCCTGATATCGAAATAGGGCTTCTCTTCTTTCCCTAAATCGCTATTCCCTATGTTCGCTATAACTATGCTTCTCATACGCACACCTTAATCCAGCCCAGTGGCAACCCTTCTATCGTTACCCTTCTCGTCTTTGGAAACTTCACAACAAACCCTCTACCTCTTGGATTTTTACCGAGCTTTAATTTAAATCTCAATGTTCTTTTGAATTGGCTAAAATTTCTCGGATCCGCAGTAAAATCCGGATGATTCTCAACTTTTAACCCTATTGTTTTGGAGTACCAACCACCACCCCAACCCATATTCAATATCGCCTCATTCTCTTTGAGATCAATTATTTTATTCTGTAACTCACCATAAAATTGTTTTGTCTCATCATTATAAGATCCGTAGCTTCCCTGCTTTTTGGCATATTCTAAAGAAAAATCACTACAAATTCTGAGTATATCTTCATGATTTATGTAATCCCTCAGCACATTACTCTCAAAAAGTTTCTCACTCAGCAGTTCTTCATCTATTCCAATAACAAATCTTGTTTTAGCACCAATTCTTAAATTCTCGACATAAGTCGGAATTGGAGTTGGATTCCCAATTATCTTTATTTCATCTACCTCCAACTCATTTACTTCTATCGGATCTGTATCAGATATCCTTAATCCCTTTAGAATATCCTCATGTGCTGTTCTTCCAAAAATTTCTTTTTCAAGTTCTTTACAAGCCTCTTTTGAGTTTATTTTCCTCCTTTTAAGGAGGTTATTACAGTGTTTATTCACACTTCTGTTATCCAATGCTTTCCAAAGCAAAGCAGTCCTTATTGCCCCTTTAATTGAAGAACCGGGGATATACAATCCTCCCCTTCCATCTTTAATAAATTCTTTTACCTCTATCTTCGTCTCCCTTCTCCTCTCTCCTATATTCAAAGGAATCTTGTAATCCGCAAACATGCCGTAATCTATCTTGTAAAACTCAAGAAATTTCTCAATACTAAAAATTTCTTCATTTTTATACCTTACTTTAAATCTTTCTTCTTCTATCCCCTTCGCCAAATCTATTCCTTTATCATAACAATACTCTGCAAGTTTGGCAAAGTTTATTTTTACAAATCTTTCGTCATCTAAAACGAAATCTATCAAGCCTAACACATTCCCGTTTCCTATATGCAAAGGTGAAAGAACTTCTAGTTTTGCTATTTTACTTTTCATCTTCTTTTTCTCTTCTAACCATCGGAATGGTATATGCCAACCCATAATGGTGAAATTTTAATGTATCAAATTTCAATATCTTCCCAATGGGCATGCTATCAAAAACACTCCCCTCTTTGATCATTTTTATTCTTGGTTTTCTTATTCCGGTCTTTCTCCAGCCACCTCTTATCACAAAATCCCAGGATGCGTTCTCTCCATTAAATAATGCATTTTCATTCTCGTTTGGATAGAATAAAGACAAAAGTAGATGCATATTCGGTTTATTTGGTAATCTTATATCAATATCATCCTCGCGAAACTCAAACAATCCATAGCCCCACGTTCTTTTTCCTCCTATCCCTTCGTCTTGCAGTAGTCTTAAACAGGAGCAAATGTCCTTATAAACACCATTCTCACACTCAATCGAAAACCATAGTCCACAATCCTCCTTAAATTTGATTAAACTTATAAAGAAGAAATCTGATTCCTTTGTCTCTCTATCAAGATACACCTTGGGAATTTGATAGTCTTTAAAGAACTCTCTTTCTTTTATTAGTTCTTCAATTTCTTCTTTACTAAATTCTTCATTGTTTATTATCTTCTCAAAATATCCTTTTGAAATGTATTCTGTTCTCTTCAACTCTTTAGCATAATCAGAGACATCAATTTTGGTGTTTATGTTGATTCTTGGCTTTGGAAAGAGGATATCGTCATCGAAGTGAGGAAAAGCGGAGGAAATTTTAACAGCCTCAAACTTTTCTACAAACACATCTGTTTGTTCTTCAGAATGCATTAAAGCATAAGCGTTTATTATCGCATTGAAAATTGTATCTGAATGGATTATTGGCGAACACTCCTCCAGTCCAATCCCTATCTCTCCAACATGCAATGGAGAATTGAAATTCAGCCTAATTATCTTCATCTTGCTTTATGAATTCTATCGCATCTTCTATTTCATCGAACTCACTTTTCGCTTCCTCTTTCCCTTCTAAATAATACCCTATCTTCTTCACCGTTACCTTTAAATTCGTAAATTCCACCTTACCATAGCCTCTTGAACCTTGACCACCGAGATAATCATCTTGTAGAAGTTCTATGCACTTTTTGATATTTCTCAAATCCTCTTCTACCTGCTCCTTATTTTTTATGTTGTAAATTATCTCAAAATTGAATTTACTGCCTGCTGGAATCCTTTCTATTTGCCTTGGCGATGCCTGTGCTGTTATTCTATCAATAACGTTCTCAAATTTCCATTCTGTATATTTTAGTCCTGTGTCTATGGCGCTCAATTCTTCTTTGCTCTTCTCCGTCAAGTCCAAATCTCTTACAATAACACTTGATGGAAAATTACCTTTTGCTGAGCCAAAAACTCTACAAATAGGGCACATTTCTGCCATTTCTCTTATTCTACACTCATGTCTTTGTATCTCCGCTTCTTTTATATTATAATCAATTGTTTCCTCTTTCTCGGTTGAATCCTCCGTCCATTTGAATTTCTTCCCTTTATTTGCTCTTTCCCATAAACTCCTAATCTTTCCCTTCAACGAACTCCCTGGTATGTAAGGGAAATCTGTAATTGGGTCTCTTACAACCGGGCTATCAATCCCTCCTATTTTCATCGTCTCTTTTGATGCACCAACGTGCAATCCCGTCTTCAGTTCCATCTCTCCTCTTAATACCACCTTTCCAAACAGCATTTTAATCACTCCCTCCGGCTAACCTGTGATACGCAACTACACCTCTCAAAAACTCGCATATCTTTTCAAAATCTTCAAACCCTTCTTCTCCATCCCGAATTTTATTTATCGAATTGTCCAAAACCCTTACCAACTCTCTACTTTGTTCATTTCTTGCTGATGTGTATGCCAAAACAGGTTTTAGTTTAATCACATCCGCTCGCTTAAAATTTTTCATATCTTTCTTATATCTCCCCTCTATTTCGTTAAATTTCTCAAGCACTTTCCTTATTTGCGTTGTTTTTAGTCCTCTGGATTTCACCAAGTAAACTCCAAGGACACAACTCAGATCTACCAGTTCCTGCTCTTGCAAAGGGACTTCTTTGTTTTTGACATAGTTCCCACACCATTGCATGATTTCTCCTTTTTCTCTTTTCAACTTCTCTTCTAAACTCTTATTCCTGTTCCTCCGAATTTTATCTTCCAAATCATTTAGCTGTTCCACAAACTCTACATGCCTGCCCTCCTTCAACAGTTTCTCAACTTCTTCCATTTCTATTCACCTCTCGTTGCAAAATCCAATATCCTCAATGGAACATCGATATAAAAAATATCCAATGGGTGCTCCCTCTTAATAACAGAATATTTTTTAGCTATATCTTTGAATATCTTCTTATCATTTTCATTTAATTTCCCATACCAATAACTAAGTTGAACCGCCCAATTGATGTTCTTCATGTTCTCCTTATACTGATTATTTATAGCCAATAACTTCGCAATATTCCCTTTACTTATTTTCTTCTCCTTTAATAAAGGCAATAAATGTCCAAAATCTTTCCAGACACCAGGAAATTTGTTCCATTCAATGGATTCCTTAATTACCAGTTCTTTCTCTTTTACTTCGTCTTCGTAGCCAAATTTAGCGCCTCTCTCAAACATCCACATTCTGTTTTTACCTTCATTTTTCGCTATTCTCTCCTTATCTCCTGATATTTCCGCCATCTTGTAAAAAGGAAATTTTTTATCAAAGATGCAGAATCCCGCAGAAATTGTGATATTATCGTTCTCTCCAACATACTTCCTGAATAATGCGTTAATATCGAATGCAATCTCAAGAACATCGTCCCACGAGCCAACTATGAGCAAGTCATCCCCTCCTGCATAGACTATGACAAAATCCCTATTCTTCCTCGCTCTTAATCTCCCATCGCCCCAGACACTATTGCAGATGCCCTTTACGTTCTTCTCTTCAAATTCTCCGAGCAAATTGAGATAGCCCTTGAAGAAATAATTTAAAAACCTCGATAAGTTTGTTATCCTTGAAATTGTTCTTAATTTTCTATCCAAACCTTCTCTAAAGATTTTTCCAAGATTATCCACATCCATTCTCAGGACTCCTATTTTTTCTATGCCCACGGAACTTTTTGCTAAAGTATCTAAGTCCTTTCCACAAGAATATCTTGCAAGTACGAGTGGAACAAAATTGAAGTCCGCTTTTTGCTTCAACTCTAAAACTTCCCCGGGAATACCGAAAGAATTTATCTGGAAAACAGCATTAAAATTCGTTCCTTCTATCTTTTCCACAATTTTTATCCTGGAAAATGGCAGTTCTAAATCAGGGTTCTTAACATCTCTATATCTCAATATGACTCTGTATTTCTTATTGGCAAGCTTCGTTCCAATACTATTAAGGGCATAGCAAACTTCACAATACTCTGATTCTTTTTCTGTATCTCTCTTCAACTCAGAAACGAATCTTTTGCACGCATCACACCGCTTATCTTTATTCAGATACTCCGTATCCCTGCAATCCTCTCTTAAAAATTCGTTCATGTCATTGATTAAAAACTCATAAAATTTCTTTGATTTTTGTTCTAAAACTTTCCTTCCAATATCCATCCATAATTTCGAGAAGTCCTTGAATTGATTGCCAGAGAAAGGGGCATAATCAACCGCATAATACAAATTCCCTTCAAATTTATCCAAAAGCCATTTATTTAACTCGCTCCTCAAGTTATCTGTCTTTTCCCGGCATTCTTTTGTATTTGGTGCGAGAATGTAAAAATGTCCACCGGCGCAATAAAGCAGATTTGCCCTCGAAAGATTCAGTTCGTCCAGCAGTTCCTGGACAAAATCCTCTGAAATTATCTCTAAGAAAAACGACCTTGCTCTCAGAAGTTTTAAAGCGCCCTTAGAAGTTATATTGTAAATAAACTTTTGGATACCTGAAATATCTCCGCTAATAAGCAGATATTTCTTTTCGCCTCTGTTTTCAATCTGTTTCCTTATATCTTTGCTTAGTGAATCTTTATGGTAAAGATACATGCAAGATGCGATTGCACATGTTGTCTTCAAATGGTCAAAGAGCGAAACATCCTCATCTTTTCCTGTTCTTGCAGGGATAAACGTCGCCTCCTTTTCCAGGAATGCTAGTATCAAATCGGGATAAAGAGAAGGAAAGCGGTGTTTGAAATCAGCGTAAATCTCTTTATACCTTTTGTGTTTTATCCTATCTTCTGCTTTGTCCTTCTCAACTCCAGGAAAAACAAACTTATCGAAATCAAGAGTTGTTAATGGATATGCTCGCTCCTTCACTTCTTTATCTTTATCGAGCTTTATTCTGGAAAAAACCGATATTAATGGATTTTTAGGATTGAATTCACCTTTTAATTCTCCTCTTTCTGTGGATGATAAATTGTCAGCTTCATAAACCATCCATAAAAGATTCCGTTTGATTGTATCCAAATTGTCAAACTCGTGCCTCTGACTGTCAATTTCGCTTTTATGATGGAACTTTGCAAATAGCGCAACGTCTTCGTCCAAACCCTTCAAGAATTTGTAGCCCAACTCAGAATGCCCACTTTCTATCTTACCTAAATCCCGCTGAATAACTTTGCCTATATCATGGAGCAACGCCCCCAAGTTTAACAATGTGTATTCATTCATACTATCAACCATTCCTTCTTCCCTCTTAATAAACTTTTCGCAAGAATAAACTTTTTTGCTTGCAAAAAAGTTACCACCACATCACAAACGGTTTATAACGCTTCATACCCAGCAAATGCTTCGTCAACTTATAGCACTCCAGCCGAATCAACCTCTGATAAGAGACATTCCTCTTCAACTCGCGATGCTTTATCGTCGTCTTCAACTTATTATCCCATTCAGCGATGAAAGTCCTGCGTCCCTTTTCATTCAACAAACAGGAGTTGAGCTCCTTCACGAAATCACTATCGCTCAACATCTGCTTATTCACCAGCTTGAATATCACACGGTCAACGATAAAGGGCTTGAAAATCTCCGCTATGTCCAGAGAAAGTGAGAATCTACGTTCCGAAGGCTCGTGCAAATAACTTATTGTCGGGTTCAGTTGCGTATTGTAAATCTCGGTCAGCACCGTGCCATAGAGCAACGAATTACCGAAACTTATCAACGCGTTCAACGGGTTATCTGGCGGCTGTTTCGTCCTACCTTCTAATCTAAACCTTTGTGGAAATATTTTATCATAACTCTGGTAGTATATGTTCCGTATAGCGCCTTCAATTGCCATAAGCCTTGAAATTCTATCGGTTTCTGGTCTGTCTATACTCGCAATCAAATCTTTTATCATCGCCTTCTCTTTACTCACTTCCTTGCCTTCACGGCTGTAATACTCCAGATTCCGTATGATATTCTCCGCAGCGCCACGGACGAACTCCTTAGCTATTACCAACCTCTTATTCTTATCTATGTAGTGCTCCGCCTGTTTTATCAGTAAATCACCCGATAGCAAAGTCTCCCTCGGATAATAACTTCCTTCGTAGAACCCGTAATAGTTATAAAAATGTACCGGCGTACCATATTTAGAGAGATAACTTATCACACCCGATGTAAACGATATTCTACCATAAGCGAAAATCGCACCTATTCGTTCGATTGGCAATATCTTCTTCTCTATCCCCGGCTTATCCTTCTCTTCTCTCTCTTCCTCTCCCTCTTCCTCTTCCACCCCTATCTTTAGATCTTCTTCATCCCCTCCCCCTTCGGTCTCAGCTTCAAAAATCTTCGCTCCCCTCTTCGGGCTTCCTGCATCCTTCTTATACATGAAATACACTGTGTTCTGTTTCCTTCTCAGGACGCCGTTCCTCAATATGTAGTAATTTACCCTCATTTTACACCCAGCAGAATTCAAAATATGCACATCTACGACATATCTTCTGATAAGAAGCTTCTGGCGGTTCCGGCATCGCAATTACTTCTTTTATACCCGCTAATATGCCCCTCATCTCCTCCCTTAATCCTTCGGTAAGCACTATCTTCTCCTTCTTCCGCAGCAGCGGATAGTCTATCTCTCCTTCCACATTCTCCACTCCCTTTAATTCGTTAAGATAATACAGATAGTAAAGCAACTGGTACCTATGCGCCCTCTCCATCCTCTTACCTTTCTTCACCTCGTGAAGAACAACCGTATCGCCCTTCTGGATGAAATCTATCGCTATCCGGTCGTCTATAATAATTTCTTTCTTCTTTTCTCCATACGACATCTCGTGCACGAGTTTGCCATAAGCGACGAGGTCGGAACTCTGTTCCATAGTGACAAAATGCGAGAATAGCCATAGTTTCGTCTTGCATACCATAAAGTAGTTCACCTGCGTGCCGGTGATGAACATCTCTTTGGTCAGTAGTGCACCGATGTCGGGTCCCATGTTTGTTTTTCCCCATGCAGATCATGGGTCTTCTATCTCATTTCTCTTCATATTCAAGGCTTATCATCCAGGTATAAATAGGTTTATTTTTTTGTGATGAACTCATCCTTAAACAACACGAAAGCCCATGCGGGCATCATGAATATCCGCTTACCGTTTATTTCCTCCTCTTTATAGATGTCGCGGGTTATCACGAACCCGTAATCAAGCTCGATTTTATCCAGTGCACGCAGGAATCGTTTGAGCTCCACTTTACCATATTTCACCTCGACTGGCACAATCTTTCCATCCTTCAGGACGAAGTCAATTTCTGTGGTGTTATCGCGGAAGTAGTATTCAGCATCTAATTCCTGTAAAACGGCAGTTTCTATCACTTTTCCAATGTCTTCTGGTGCTGCGAAAATATGAGAGAACGCCACATTGTTAGGATATGCCTTCCTCATTTTCCGCGAAGTAGCCATGAAGCCCGGTCTGAGGTTGCGAACGAGTTTCAGTATCAATGCATATTCGAGATAAGAAATGTAATTGATGATTGTGGGTTTGCTCCTCTTTAAATCCCTTGCCAAAGCATCGTAGTTTATTCTCAGCCCGGGATTTCTCGCCACGAGTTCTACCAGTGTTTTCAACAGTTCCATATCCTTTATTCCAAACTCAGCAGGCAAATCAACGAGGATTATCCGTTCTATCACGTTGTTTCGGAGGTAGTTCTTTATTTTTTCTTCGCTTCTTTCTTCCACTATCTCCGGGAAGCCACCTTTCAAGAGGTAATCGTGGAACAGCGGTAAAACCCTCCTCTCATATATCTGCCATTCATCGAACTCTACTTCCACTCCTTTCAGCTTCAGGAATTCTTTGAAACTGAGTGGCTTCAGCATGAAATCATACACGCGACCCGCAAGACTTTCCGTCGCTCTTTTCTGTATGTTTATGGATGCGGAACCGCAGATGAAGAATTTGATATTTGGATACAAGTCATAGAAGATTTTCAACTCGTTCTGCCAGTTCTCTGTCTTGTGGATTTCATCGAAGAAGACGAAGATTCTTTCCGCAGTATCGAAATTTCGCCTCAGTTTCTCCTGTTCGTAAGTCCTCAGCACGTCTTCTATCTCTGCTTTTGTGAGGTCAAACGAGAAGTAGAGGATGTTGCCGGGGTCTACGCCTTCGTCCAACAGGTGTTGTATGAGCTGGTAAAAGAGGGTTGTCTTGCCTACTCTCCTGAGTCCATAGACGAGAATTATTTGTCTGTCGTCCATATATCTCAGGATCTCGTGGAATAGGGGTCTTTTATATGGTTTTAGCAGGTTTGCTCTTACCTTTTCCGTAGTCCACCAGTCGTTGAATTGTTCTATTCTTTTTAGTTCCATATTCGTAAAGTATGGTTTACTAATATTTATATTTTTCGTGAATTGACTTAGTGGTCAAAGTGAACCCCCCTTATACAGTTTTTATTCCTTTTTAATTTTCCACTTCACCAATTTCCCAAATGCCGAAATCACCTACTTTTATCTCCTCACCTTCCTTCAGACTGAACCTCGTCCCTGGTGTCAGGCAAATCTTCACATCGCTTATCTTTTGTCCTGCACCCTTTCCTCTCTCATCATCCCATTCTCTACCCACTAAAGGTTCTATGTCACCCTTTATCCCGATACCAGTGAAGCCCTGATTTTGGATATTTACATGAGCCAATGACAAATAGCCTGAGTCAGGTTCTCCAGAGACAGAAATTATGGATGTAGATGTGCCTTTTAAGTTCGCTACCATTTCAGAACCATAAAGAGAAACCATATCCTCTTTCTCCTCTATGCCGGTTAATTCTAATTCCCCAAATCCATAAATCCTCTCTCCACCTACCTGAATCTCCCTTATCGCTTCAAATACCTCAACTTCTTTACCCCTGATTTCCACTCTCATCTCATCATTGCTTACTTCCTTTACAAAAATCGGCAGCCCGTATGTGGCACTGCCTTGACCCTTCTCCAGATTGGTAAACAGGTATCCGACGAATTCAACAGGCGAAATGAGCTCGAATTCGTGCAAAGAGCCTTCTTCCGCAGTCATTGAGTTTTTATCTAACGCCGTTGAGATATACGAAGAGATAAACTCCTTCTCAAACTCTTCTTTGGTCAGTCGAGTAGAACGTCGAGTAGAACTCATAGCCCACCTCCTATTGGAGTATTAGCTCCGAGGCAGCTATGAGCCCCCTCACGGAACCGGACTTGAGGTTTTCCCTCATCCGGCTCTTCAGAAGCACATCCTCTACGATTGAACAAGGTATAAGTCAGATG
>Ga0190306_1000097_pt1 | contig 34921 bp, 45 predicted proteins | sample 48700734_MG_FD_161657 | JGI IMG/M metagenome (GOLD analysis project Ga0190306, IMG submission 161657) | Hydrothermal vent sediment bacterial communities from Southern Trench, Guaymas Basin, Mexico - 4870-07-3-4_MG | ecosystem: Environmental > Aquatic > Marine > Hydrothermal vents > Sediment ... | reverse complement strand
CTCAAAGCTTTCTGATTTGCTTCTGTTTGTTCAATTCCAAATTCTACCATTGTTGAGAGCATACTATCTATTAATTTATTTAATCTTTTTATTTCTGCCAAACCTTCTTCTATTCGCTGTTTATCAATTTTCCCAAAGGCTTTTAATTTTTCTATTTCTTTATCTCTAGATTTATAACCTTCTGTATAGCCATTCCAAATATTTTCAAACTCATCATCTTGGTAGGTATTACTCTCAGTATAATATACTGCTGTTTGTATACCAAACTTTTTTTCAAACTCTTCTCTTATTTTATCCATTAATGATCCTTAAAATTAAGTTTTCCAGATTTAATCATATCAATTATTACTGATGCCTGGGCTTTCATAAGATGTTTGTCATATTTGTATTTATTATTTGTAAGAAACCATTTTTGATTTCTTGTTGCTTTATCTTTTATTGGATAATACCCATGCTCTGAATAAAGAGAGATAATTTTTGATGCCTGGGCTTTATCCAAATTATCCCAATGAACACCATAACGATTTAAAATATCTATTTGTTTTGGAGTTATAACTCCGGAAACTTTTTGACCTTGATATTCAATATCAAATTCTCCGGAGATATTAGATCCAAACAGTTCTGCTACTGAGAATGGGTCGAATTGCTGGAACCCATATTCTTTTGTTATAAGTCTTTTTGAGAGGTTTTCAGGTTTATTCCATGTTTCTTTAGCTTCTTCAAGTATTTTAAGTAAGTCATAACATTCACCGTCTGTAGAATTAGCGGATTCTCTAATTTTTTGGTTAAAGTCTTTAGAAGCAAATAGTTCGTAAGATTGGACTAAGTTAAGTTTGGATGAATTGTATGTGAATTCAATGAGCTTAAGTTCTTTCTTTCCTGGATTAAGTCTGGTCCCACGACCAATAGCTTGAGAGTATAAGGTCCTGGAAGTGGTTGGCCGTAACATGACAATGCTCTCAATCGAGGGTTCATCAAAACCTTCCAGCAAAATATTACAACTGACCAAATGAGAGGTTGCTCCGGTTTTAAATTTGTAGAGAATATCGCCCCTTTCAGAGGAACGGTCTCCTGATAAGTAATCTGCATTTAATTCTATCCTTCTTAATTGTTCTGCCATAACTGCTGAACTTTTAACATCTGGCATAAAAATCAATGTTTTGTAATTTGCTGTTTCTTTTTTAATACTATTAGCAAGAGGTATGATATATTTAAGTAAAACTTCTCCAAGTTGAACATCTGAGTAATCTTTACCAGATACTCTTAATTGTGTGAGATCAATATCAAGATCGGTAACACGCTTTCCTATAATATTAACCAAATAACCTTCTTTTATTGCTTTATGTAATGGGTATTCATAAGCAATATGATTAAATACCTGGCCAAGTTCTTTTTCATCAGCTCTATCTGGAGTCGCCGTGACTCCCAAAAGAGCATATTTTACAAAATAATTTATAATATTCATATAAGATTGAGAAACTGCATGATGAGCCTCATCAATAATTATGAGCTGGAAATGATCTGGTTTCCACCTTTCTAATCGTTTTCTTTGCATAGTTTGAACTGAACCAACAACAATATTGGATCCAGTAGAAGCCCAGTGCTTTGCCTGTTCTTTATCTGGAATCTCACCAGTTATTTTGTATATTTTTGCAATTGCCTGATTTATCAATTCTTCAGTATGAGCAAGAATTAAAATTTTCATATTGTATTCTAAACAAATTTTTGTTATGTAAGAAAAAACGTGAGTCTTTCCAGTTCCAGTTGCCATTATAAGTAAGGGGTTTAATCCTTTTGTTATATCTTTGATTATTGCTTTAACAGCTTCATCCTGGAAGACCCAATCTTTCAATTATCGTTCTCCTGATATATGCCTATTTTCCCATTTATACATATGCCACAGCTTCCATCAGAACAATCAGGACAATCTTCCATGTTATCATTACTCCAGCTATCAAGAACATTTGCCATGTCTTTAATATTTCCTATCAAATAGCCTATTCCTTTGGGAGTAGTACTATCTCTTAAAGCAGCAAGACGTTCATAAACTCTGTTCATATTCTCAATTAAAGGCCCAAGATGATTCCAATAAGTATACTGAGAATCTTGAAATTTTCCTTCATAAGTTGGGTTTTCAACTGTATCTGTATTATCATTTTTTTTTGAGAGAACGGTCTTTGGATGTGTTTCTGTTAGTTTTTCAGTCATAGTTTCATCATCATTATTTTTTGGAGGAGTAATCATTAAATATGCTTCTGTGAGATTTTCAACTTTAGCTAATAATAACTCCTTTTTTCTTGATGCAATTTTTAAATAATTTTGAGCTGTTCTTACTGAAAATGGTAATGTTTCTTCGATCCATGGGGTAAAAGTTCCATGGTCCATTGCTTCTTTTTGAGCTAAAAGATGTTCTCCGACCTTAATAGCAAGTTCCAATGAGTTTTTCACTGATAGTACACATTTTAAGTGCAGTTCGATTATAACTGCAGCAGGATCTTTTACTAAATCCATTATTTTTCCTCCAATATTATATATGCTGTGAAATATGTTCTTCCGTGTATATCGATGTAATTTGCACCAATAAATTCACCTTTTTCCTCTTCTAAGATTACACGGTGTACTTTAGAATTTATAAATTGGTTAAATACAAATTTTGGTGTTTCTCCAGTAGGATAATATGCCAAAATCTCTTCAAGAGTTACATTCTCTATTCCATAATTTTTGCATAGTTGTGAAAATTCAAATAGAGTAATAATATGATGATCAAGAGTTCCGGCTTCACCTATCATTTCAGAATATGCCAATGCAATTTTTTCTACTGCAGGAGATCTTTCAAGTTGGTTAAGACCTAAATCTAATCTGTATTGATTTACAATTTCGTAAAATTCTATTGTAAACGGGTCTGCTTCGACCTGAAAGTTAGATAAAATGAATAAAACAGTAAATATTAAAAATATCCTTTTCAATTTAACCTCCTATTTTTTTACATATGTCACGCACTGGACAATATGATTCACATTTTCTGTTTATACCAGTAGCAGGATCATACCATCGTTCTTTGGGTGAACATTCCATTGGAGCAAAAGCTGCTAAAGCCTTAGCATTATCTTCTGTAGGGCCTCCATTCCTTTCAAGGAATTCAATTATCATAGGAGCAACTACAGAGCGTTCATCAATGTATTTATCAATAACCTCATCGGTTAAGCTTTTTACCGGGAGAAGGTATGTATTGTGATTTAATCCCTGTTCTCTTGTAGCTGCAAGACCACCATCACGAAGCATGAAAAAGATTCTCATTTCAGCTATAGTAATTTCAAGGCTTTCTTCGAGAGCTTTTCTGTAAAGGTTAAGCTGAAAATCATACTGTTCTGTTTCAGCGTTTGCCGGATCAAGAAACCATTCATTTTTATATTTTGGTTGACCTTTATTTTTTCCGGATTTTAAATATACCTGGACACCATAGTCATCAAGAACAGGTACAGGTTTTTTACTCCAACCCATAAATTTCCTGACTGCGAAAGCTCCTTGATTTTTGTAATCTGTAAGGACATATCCACGACCTTTAACGAACTCCAAAACATCAAGGGCTCCTATAATATTTCTATAGGCAATTTTCATTTCTTTAATCCCGGCATCTGCATGTTCCATTACATTATGCTTTAATGTTCCGGCAACTGCGAAAGCTTGATCGTCTGGATTAACGCTAAAAAACGTACAATACTTAAGGAATGTTTCCCTAAGACCATTGTACAAATCTGTTACATGAAGATTTCCTTCCCAGGATCGGTCTTTACCTATCATTTGAAGATAAGCAAGAGGGTATCCCGGCATTCTTGTTTTTTCATTTAAAACATCTTCTATAAGATATTTATTTTCACCGTCTATAAAATATTTAGCTGGCATTTTTATTCTCCTTCTAATTTCTTTAAAATCATCACTTTTGCAATAAGGGCATTGATTGTTAGATTTAAATTTTTCTTTCCAATAGCCTTTACACTTATTGCATTTGTATTCAACAACCATATTTGTTAAATGTTTACGTTTTATTATTTTACTTCTATTTCTAATAGATTTGATGCAACTATTTTTATTTTTTCTTGTTCACTTAACATTCTTAATTTTACAGGGCTATCTTTATTATGAAGACTATCAAAAGGAACATCATGAATAGTTTCAAACTTAAAAGTTAAATGTGTCCTATAGACCTTATGATTATCAGCATCTATCTGTAATCCAAAATCAGTCCTGGTTATATATTGTTCAAGATTTTTTGCAAGAATTTTTACCATAAATTTATCTAAATACTTAATTAATTCAGTTGTTTTCAATTTATTCTCCTTTGCCCTGCATGAGCTTTGCTCTTTTTAATTTTCCCACGATATGAGGATATGATTTTTCAATTATTTTCCAGCCTTCATTGTGCTGGAGGATATGATGTGAATTATGTGATCTTAACCAGTTCCACGGTCTTTCATAACTTGCTAAGTCGGCCCCTTTAGATACAATATGCATTCTTATAAGTGGATCATATTCATTATCCGGGAGACCACATAATTCACAAACCGGGTGAAGACTTTTATATTTCTCCCAGGTTAATTCATTTTCTGCTTCAAATAATGGATCTTTCTTCTGGTCATACCTCCATCTGTACCAGTTTTCCCATAATTTTTTCATATCATTTCCAATCTCGTTAAGAATTGATTGTGGAATTTGCATTGTAGCTAAGGTATCTAAAGCACCTTGAACAATTTTTGCCATTTCTGTAGTTGACATTGATGGATCACTGGTTCTTTTTGGCGTACTTACACCATTTCTTGGATTTATAGTCCATGTGGAATATTTTTCCAGAAGCCCCTCATGTATCCAGTACAGATCATCTTTGGTCGGTTCATAACCATTTTCTGCGATAAAAATAAATCTTTCTATCCCCCTTAATGTAGTATTTTGATTATTAGATCTACGATTTTGGACTGTATTAACTTTTAATAAAGGAGATTCTTTAAAGAATAGATTTATTATTCCATTTGAAGCAGAAGCCATTGTCCCTCTGGCTGAAATAGAAAAATCTATTAATGTCTCAGGATACTTTGTACAATGTTTTACGATATTAAGTACATGTTTTTTCTGTTCGTTATGTACTGTAACTGATAATCCAGTATCTTCTAAAACATTTAATAAATTGATTTTTGCATGTCCGTTCATTTAACACTCCAAAAACGCAACTACTTGCGTTTTTATAACATCATGGCTGCTATGTCTAAAGTATTTGCAGCAAGATTAAGAGCATCTTTAGCCTCTTTGGATGTAACTATATCTACTCTTGCCTTTATGGATTTAGATACACCTGCAAGAACCTCTTTATCAGAACTACAAGATTCAGAAGGATTTATTGAAGTTTTTTCTGGCTCGTCTATGAGCTCATTGTCTTGATATTTAATAGGAACAGGTGCATGAGAGTTTTTCCCAAGCAATCCAGAAAGAGTTTTTTTCTTGAACTCTTCTTTTGTAAGTTCTTTAGGAACATTTGCAGAAACAATTTCTTTTAGTTTTTCATTTTCTTTTTTTATTTCTTCTTGTTTCAAAAGAAGATCAGCCTGGGTCTTATCAAAATCTGCTTTAGCTTTTTTCATTGTATTTAAAATTTCCTGGAATTCTTCTTCTGTGGTTTCCGGATATAAATCAAGAAATGGATTAAACTGTCCATAAGGCATAAGAAGAATTTTCCTTTTTTCAAGAATTGCATTTCGTTCTTCTTTTAATTTCTCAGCTGCAGTCGCTTCTTTTCTTGCTTTTTCTTCATTTTTAAATTTTAAAGAAACACCTGAGAAATAATTATCCCATACATCCTCATCCATTTCTCCCAATTTCATAATAGAACCGTCAAGTCCTATTTTTTCTAATAATAAAGTTCTTTTTGCCTGAAGGTCTTCTATTTTCTTTTTTGCAAGATTTTCAAAATGTTTTTCAATCTCCTCCAATCTAGTTTCAACAGGAGTTATAGCAGCTTTAAATATATTGTAAAAACCCTGAATTGCATTTCCTCCAAGTATATATTGAGCCTTTTCTTCCTTTCTGGCTTTATCTGCATCTATACGTACTTTCTGAATTCTTAATCTTAATCCTCTGGCTTTCCCACATGTTTCTTTGTTTAAATCGAGGGAATAAATTTCTTCTGCTTCAATTTCCATTTTTTCCAGCATCTTCACCATTGGTTCGAAGGCTTTTCGAACAGATGCGGATTTTGTTTTGTCTAATGGAGCAAGTTCTTTTGTAATTAATTCTTCATCCAGTATTTTTGCGACTGGGTTTTCTTTTATTTTTGCCATTGGATTATCCTTTAATTGTTCTATTAAAAAAGTTTGAAGAGGAATATTAATTTCCTTATCAAACTTTTTTAAAGCTTTTGGAGAAATCATTACTGATTTTTTATTTGATTTATTTGCTCTTCGATTTGTCTAAGAATACCAGGGTCATGAGAGTTCTTATTAATATAAGCAACCATCCCAGTAGCCTGTTGAGGAAGAACCTTTCCACCTTGAGATAACAACCCAACTTCATTTGTAAGCTTTGCTGCTATGCTACTAAGATCTTCCAATTCCTTATCGTGCTTAACATCGGCAACTCGCTCTGGATCATCACCAGATTCAAGAAGTAACATCTTTACGATAAGATTTTTTGTTGCATAAGTAAGAGCAGAATTTGCTCCCTTATCTCCTGTAGACATTCCTTGACCTATACTGGCCATTGTTTCTGAATCACCATCTTCGGTATCAACAATTTTGTATTTTACTGCAGCCATTGTTATTGACCCAAAACGTTCAAATTGAGTTATTTCAATTGGTATAATAACAATACCATTTTCAACCAGAAAAGGTCTTACACTTTGTAAAACCTTTCTTTCTGATAATGCGTTATAAGACCCCTTTCCTCCCATATCTATTGTTGTGTCTTTTTTAACGTAACCAATTTTTTTCATGATTTCGTTAATTTTATTTACTACCATTTTTGTCTCCTATGTGGATTTTCCACAGATATTCTAAATCATCAGTATCATAACTGACCTTAAATGCAACATATAAAGCAAAACTCCAGACATGTTTCCTAATTTCTGGGGAAAACATATCTGTATAAGTTTTTCCATTAGCGATTCTATAATAAGCTATAAAATATCTTGCAAAGGCTACTCTTTTTTGAGGAAGAGATTTGCAAATAGGCATACGTTTTATTAATTTGACTGCAAGAGTGCTTAAACTACGATTTATCTTCCTAGTCATGGAAGGAATTAGCGAGTCTGAACAACCCCAATCTTTTAATATTACAAATTCCATTTTTTCGGGATTAAGGGAATCGGACCCCCGTTCTTTGATTCTCTGGAGGAGAAAACAATGATCTACCTTTGATCTATTATCCCGTTATGCTGGACATTTGTCCAGCGATAAGCCTAATACTGTAGGCAACAGATGTATGAACAGAGTAAATAAGATTATCATTGAGTGGGAGAATCGTCAACCAAAAACGCAAGTAATTGCGTTTTTCAATCTAAATTGCCCCAAGGCCCAGATGTTATTCGTTCTATACCTTCAGCTGTATGAATTTCTACATCAGCAATCATTCCTTTAATATAAACAGCTTCAACACAACCATTAAATATTTTAACAATACATTTTGTACGGTAAGGCTGCTCAATATGCTTATTATTTTCCAATGCTTCTCCAAATATTTTCATTGATTCTTTTAATGCTTCGTTTGTTATATCTATTTCATCAAATAGTTTTTCTACTCTTTTATGTGGCATTATCTCTCTATAATACAAATCATCAGCACCATCACCCATTATTTTTTCTCCTTTAATGGTATTAATTGATTTTCATTATACCAGGCAGAACTGCCTTCACCATCAATATTTAAAGAATAAGAATCTACATCTGTACCGCCATAAGCATGAGCATATGTATATTCTACTATGGCAAAACAATCGGAAGTAAAATGACTCATATGTGGACCTAAATCTTTTTTTACATAAACTTTTGTCCCTATAGGGAATTTTTGATTTACAGGTTCAGGAGTATTCCTGACTTGTTCGAGTCCTGCTTCATATATACTGGATGTTTTTGCAAATTTTTCTTTATAACTTTTCATTTTTCTTTTCTTTTTTCTTCTCCGGTCCCTTTACAATGAGTACAGGTGGTTCCATCGTGCATACCTTCGCCTGATCCATTACACCATGGACAAAGTCCCGGGGTTTTGTCTTCTATGATTTGATTTATGCAATCATACAGTATATCCCAGGTTAATCCATAATTACAGTCTTTTATATCTTCCATCAATGAAATAACTTCTTCTGCTTCTTCTTTGGTTGGTTTTTCTTCTTTGTCTACACAGAATTCAATTACATCTTGAGGCTGCCAAATAATCCCGGCAATAGGAAACATATTTTTAATCTTCTGGATCATCTTTACTGCATCATCAATATTGGTAGGTTTTTCCCATAATTTTTCATCAAATTCAACTTTCATCTTTTAATCCTTCAAGAATTCTTTTTGCAATTTCAATTTCTGCATCCTTTTTAGAATGAAAATATACAAAATCGATATCCTTACTAGAATATTCTTTAAGTATATATTGAGTTATTATTCGGTTTTCATTTTTTTCGTGACGAACACCCTTAATAGTTCTTTTGTATGGTTCTCTATCAGTGATAATCCATACTACATCATCAATTTCTAATGGTAAATCAATTTTCATCATATACTCCTATAAATTATTATTAGATCTGAAATACTTATATTCAACAAATCTTTGTTTACGTTTTGTAGTCATAGCAATCCAACCCTTTTTGGACATAAGTTCTTTTGCTACCCATGTAATTTCAGTTCTATCCCAGCTTTCTGGTGTTCTGTCTATAATACTAAGCAACTCTTTTTTTAAATCAGCTACAATTGAATTAATTATTTTTACTTTTATATAAATATCCATATTATTACTCCATTTGGTCATAATTATCTATCAACCAAAGTATTAATTCTTTAGCTGATCGTTTATTAATATTCATCCAATCTGTTTTAGATTTGTCGTCTGCTAACCTGAATGATCTATTAATAGGGCTGCCTGTAAGTTTATTGAATTTATTTGTATAATAATCTTTCATAACTTACCTTCTTCTAAAAAAGAATAGTGGCCTCTCCTGGCTATTATGATATGGTCTAAAACCTCTATTCCAATAATTACACCAGCATTTTTAATTCGTTTGGTTATTTCAATATCTTCGGTAGAAGGTTCATAATTTCCGGAAGGATGATTATGTATTAGAATAATTGTAGAAGCATTATTAACAATTGCTTCACGATAAATTTCTCTGGGATGAACAAGTGTCCTATTTACAAGTCCCTTTGTTATTATTCTGATTTCAATGATTTCATGGGCTCCATTTAAGTCAACTACAAGAAAATGCTCTTGATCTTTTTCTGTGTATTCCCATACTGCAGATAGAACATCTGCTGGGGCGGTAATTTTTTTCACTGGATTTGCTGTTTCCAGAGCCCATAGTTCATTTAATAAAAAATCTTTAGTATAAATAAGTTCTTTTTGCATAAGTTCTATCTCCCAAAAACGCAACTACTTGCGTTTTTCAATCTTTTTTTGTAAAAGGCTAATGCGTTTTATAGTTATATTGAATTTGGAATCGCAATAAGGGCATTTATAGTACATGCTTTTATCTTGAGTATTCCCAATATGAATTGTTGGTGTTTGATTATTCCCTATATAGAATTGTGAACCACAATTTGTACAAGTATCTTTAATTAACATAACTAAATCCTTTTGAATCCATAAATATTATATTCTTTATTTGGCAGGGTAACATTGTCTATCGTAAAGAAATTTACTTTCAAATGTTCAATAGAGAGTGTCACATCTTTGACTTTGCAACTGCCATTTACAAATACTATTTCAGGCCCTATTATTACACCATTACCGGCAAGAATTTGACTGTCTCCGATCTGAAAAAATGTAGTATTTTTATCTATATTTAACATACCTTCATCGTTAATAAATAAGGCATCACCTTTTTTAAATGTGTATCCTACTGCAAATATCTTGCATTCAAGTCTGTTGTAAAGTTCTGCTTTTCTAAATTTAGAGTTTTCTGATATGTTACAATTATAAACTTTTTTGAGTTGTGAATTAATCATTATTGCTTTCATATCTTGCCTCCATATTTTGAGTTTTAGCACTCGGACACATTTACAGATTTACTTAATTTTGGAAACTACCGGAGCCTATCCCGGATATGGCATGTATTTAATATTGTGGTTTAAATTCAATATGTTCAGCTATTATTTTAATTTTTGATTTAGATGTACCTTCAGAAATCCATTTATCTTGGGCTATTCTGCCTACAATTCTTACTCCACGTCCTTTAGCAAGATATTTGTTACAATTATCTGCAAGTCCACTCCATGTTTCAATATCAATAAATGTAGTATCTTGTACTTGTTCTCCATTTTTCTTAAAATATCGATTTGACGCGACTGAGAAATGGCATACAGATGTACCGGATTTAGTAACATTCAATGATGGTTCTGCTGTTAAATTTCCTTCTAAAAGAACTGAATTTAATTGGTTCATAATGGTCTCCTCTATAGCAATATTTATTTCTTTTCTGATGTTTTTGTAAGTCTAAAACATCAAATGACATATCAAGATACTGATTCTCTTCAATATAAGGATCAGATTCATTTTCAAAATGGTATTTTCCATCATTTAACATATATTTTCCTTATTGGAGCAAAAAAATAGAACCTCCTCTTTCGAGGAGGTATTTGGCTAATTGACCTTGTATTTGTCCATTAGTTGAGGATCGATGTATTCGTTCCATTGCCAGATTGGAAAAGGTCTTTCAATTGCTTCGCTGTATCCATAATCGATTCCTAATGAAGGTGTGAAACTTGTATCTCTATCAGGTGGTATAAAATCGATAGGGTGTAAATCAGTTCCGATTTCATCAGTAATTTCAAAAGGTTTGAAATCGTACATTGAAATGATTTGCCAGAAGTTTACATCTTTTTCTGACATAATGTATTTGTTTTTATACGTTAAATGCCAGATACCAGAATGTGAAAGTTTATATCCATCAGCATAATAGTTTCTGATAGCTTTAAACTTGACTAACTGACCTACGGGTTTGTTCCGTAGGTCTTCGGCTATTTCGAAGCGGTTCACAGGTTATTTACCATTACAACATGGTACATTGTAAACCAGTGTGAAGGAAACCTGCATTTCCCAGTTTCGGGTGAGAAGGTTGATTTGTATTTTCCTGTTGAATCAAGAAGTTTAAGACAATACTTATCATCGTCTCCAATAAGAGTAATTGAATCAGCTTCATCGGGAGTTAGATTAGCAAGTTTTGAAGTACCTTTTGCAACATCAGCAAATACATCAAAATCAAGTTCAAAGTGTTTAGCGGTTAGTTTTACAAAACCGTAGAAATTACGATTGAAGACAGTCTTGATTTGTTCCGGCATACTTGCGTCTCTTGCAAGGAATTCGAGTTGTTCCATGGCTTCCTCATAAGTATTATAATCTTCCGGATTAAAGATAGTTGTGATTTTTGATACTTCGGCTTTCTGCAATTCTTCTCTGTTCATAATGTTCTCCTATAGCAATATGTAATAAGTCTCTCATACGAGAGACTTGTTTTTAAAGTGAATCATATAAATCTGAAATACACTGTCTACATTCGTCAGTGTCACCGATGATAAGATCGGTTTCTCTAAGTATTTCAGAAATAGAAAAGTAATTCTTATTGAATACAATCTCTAATCCCGATTCTACTTCTGTACAGATTACAGATTCTCTTCCTCTGTCATAATGTGTTGTCATTTTCATATAATGTCTCCTGTTTGTTCGTACTGCCTCTTTGTCGAGGTGTGAATAATCCCACAGCATGTGTTGAGCCTGAGTTGTCAAGGGGTCGAGGCAGTGAAGAGACTGGTATTTAAAGCATATATGTCGAGATGCAGAAGAAAGAAAATAAATAAATTGATTTTTTCCCTATTTGAACACTAATTTATTTATTTTGTTTCTGGCTAGCCCCTTGACAACGAAGGTGACCATGCCATAATTAAAAGACCGCGACGACTAGATTAATCCCTGGTAACGGGGAAAAGTAAGATGCCTGCTGTTTAGGTTTAAAATGACATAGTGCTATATAAGTTATTTTGGAGTGATTTATCAGTAAGTTTAGCAAGTATTTTAAGCTTAGAATTATTATAACCCGGACCATATTTCTTTATAGAACGTTTAATTGCTTTGATCTGTCGTGATTTATTGCATTTGTTTTTCATTGTAGTTCCTTATATTTTGCATGAGTAACCATATCTATTTTTGATTACATTTGTTGCATTATTATGACTCTCACTAAATGTCCAGAGAGTATGAAAATTATGCAATACAGTCTGAATTAAATGTAACGCTTCTGCGCGGTTACAATCCAATGTTTTAATATATTCACCATTATGATAGAAATTATACATAGAATCTCCTTACTTAGTTATTTTATAAGTTACTATACAGATGATTAGTACTATTGTTGACAAAATTATTCTTACTACATTTACAAAAATATTCATATTACCTCCTATATCGATATATTATAGAGTATCAAATATCTCCATTATCACCAAACAGGGCGCAAAAACGCAACTACTTGCGTTTTTGGGGTTACAATGTAGATATAGAAACACAAATACATACTATCATACTCAATATCACTCTATTCACACCACAAAGTTATGTAAAATTGATAAAAATGGTTGAAAAACACGATATTATACAGCGTATGGAAGAAATATATTGTAAGAAATCCAATCCGGGGTTATACTGGGCATATGGACAATACACATTATATAAGAAGAAGAAAGATAACTGTTGCAGAAATGTCAGATCGAATAGCTCACATTATCGAATTACTTGCAAGGTCTTTTAAACGTATGCAAATACATGAAGATCCTACTGTTAAAGGCTGGAAGATGGCTCAATCGAGTATTGATAATTATATCAAAAAAGCACGTGAGGAGATTTCTAGGTACAGTAGACAGGCTAAAACGGAACATTTGGCTAAGAATGTGTTAGGACTAAACTACTTATATAAGATAGCAATTGAGAGCAAAGATTATCGTTTAGCCCTTGATATAATCAAGGAACAGAACAGGTTAATGAAGCTTGATGATACATATGCGAGGACACAAAGTGATGAGAAAGCAACTACTTCACCTCAAGATGTGCGTGATATGTTAGATAAGATCACAATAGTCAACGAACCGGAGTCTTAGAACGAATAGGTGAGAGCTGACAGGCTGATATTGGGTGTTTAAAAAGAACTATAAACCCCGTAAAAATCAAGCCTAATGCTATTGTAATGGAGATGAGAGGAGTTAATCTTGAGTATATACAGAAAGTTCCAAATCTATATGAATAAAAGGCACCCTGCACCCTCCCCCTTGAAAAAAGCTCACAATGGTAAGACTTCTCCTAATCACGACTCTGAAAATTTTACAAACAAAATAACACTAATAGAATTGAGTAAAGAAATATCACCGGGTTGGGAAAAGATATTAAAATTAACAATGGAGAGAGAATGAATATAGTGGTGTTGATAGTAGGGATTATGATATGCCTCGGATTTAAAATTTTCTTTAAAATTTTATATAGGAGACTTGGGAAAAATTTTCCAGAATCAAAATCTATAGATTTGGTGGATAAGGATTACTTTATGGAAAGAATAAGAATTATAGGTGAAGAAAGGAATGAATTATTAGAAGAGATAGAATGGAAAAAGGTCTAAAAAAAATTTTCTATAGAATTTAAAAAACGCAAGTAGTTGCGTTTTTGGGAGAAAGGATGAATGAGAAATATTTAGTTGAAAATGAATTACATTTTAGAATAGGTCATAATATAGATAAGCATTATTTAAAAGCAATGGAGAATTCTGGGGAAGATCCTGAGACGGTTATAAACAGAGATGCCAAAGTCTATTTTGAAGCTGCTGTTGGTGATCTATATAATAAAAAAGAAAATTATAAAACGCGGGCTGAAGATAAAGAGTTTATAATGGATCGGTACGATCTCTTCGTATTCTCAAAGGAAGACTTGGAGATGTTTATTTACAATGAAAATAGAGCTTATGTTAGAAGGCTTATAGACCAGGGGGATTTATGAAAAATATTTTTTTGCCAATAGGCAATTATTTTAAAGAACTGTTTCGGGCCCTGGGGTTCATAAATAAAATGGGAATAACCAGAGAGGAGGCGGAAGAGAAAGTAATGAAGGTGTATAATGCAATGCCGAGACAGACAAGAAGAAAAATGTATCGGAAACTTAAGAAACAAATAGAAAGGAGAAAAGGATGAAATCATTAGGCAACACAGATCAGAATGGCGCAAGGAAAAATGTAAAGGATATTGTAATTTTTGGAGAAGATTTATTTAAACTTCTGTCAAAAGCAAGTTCCGAAAAAGAAGGGTGGATGAAATCCACAAAGGCAATGGAAGTTCCTGGAGGTTGTGTTATTCAGGTAACTACGCAGCAATGGGACCAGGTTGCAGAAGCAGTTTGCTTTGTTCCTGGAGTAATGATTCGGGAGAATGGAACCAAAAGAGATTTAGTGGGTTTAGGTACGAAATATGTTTAAAGAATATAGAAGGACAGCCATTGCAGAGATGATGCCATGGCAAGAGGGATTTGATATGAAAAATATATCAGTTTCTGAAGAGGATAAAAAGGCTGGATCACCTAAAGACGGTGATATGATTGCCAGAAATCCGAAAAATCACAATGATAAGTGGCTTGTCGCAAAACAGTATTTTGAAGATAATTTCGAGGAGAAAAAATGAGAGCAAGATTTTTAAAGAAATGTAAGTGTAAAGATGATGGGTATGTAAAATTACAAGAGGCAGAGACTACTGACAGAATACGATATTTCGAACTGACAGTAAATTGCCGGGAGTGTGGGAAACCATTTAAAGAGATTACTCCAAAGGGCCATTTCAGAGGTAAGGTCCTTTTTACAGACGCAAAACCTAAGGAAAAGAGGAGGAAAAAAAAGAAAACAAAAAAAAATCCGAAAGAAATCATATATGAAGATAAGGATTTAGTTATCAGTGTCGATCCTGCAGTTCCGGAAAAAGACCGAGTGGTTGCCCGAAGCAAGGAAAACTTTGTAAAGGGAATGGCCAGAAAACAGGGAAAGATAAAAGAGACAAAAGATCTAAGTGGAGTGACTTTTGACAAGGATCGAAACTAATAAATTTTATGATAAAATTCTGCAAGAAGCTTCGGCCCTGGATGTAAAGTATAACACAGGGAACGAAGCTTTAAGGCAAGCAATGAGAAAACTGGTACTAACGGATCGCTTTTACCTTGGTACCCGTGTTCTTGGCCGTGTAGATGCAGATAACGATTGGGTTTATAAACAATGCCGAATGGTTGAAGCTGAGCCTGATGGATGTTTGGATTTATGGGCTCGTGAACATTATAAAAGTACAATCATATCTTTCTGGGGATCTATACAGGAGATTTGTTTGGATCCGGAAATAACAATTGTAATATTCTCATTTAACAGACCTATAGCAAGAGCTTTTCTTAAAATGATAATGAAAGAGATTGAAGATAATGAAACATTGAAATGGTTATTTTCGGAAATCTTCTGGTCTAACCCGAAAAAGGATTCCAGGAAGTACGGATTTAGTTGGTCAGCACAGGAAGGAATTTGTGTTAAAAGAAAAACGAACCCGAATGAGCAGACTCTTGAGGCTTGGGGCCTTATTGATGCTCAGCCAACATCCAAACATTTCATGTTACGTATTTATAATGATGTTGTAACAGACAAGACTTGTCTAACGCAAACAATGAGAACAAAGGCTACCGATGGGTGGAAACTTTCTCAGAATTTAGGTCGTACAAGGTGGGATGATGATGCCCCTGGCCGTATGTGGCACGAAGGTACAATCTATCATATGTACGACACATATAATCATATAAGGAATTCTGGAGAAGTTAAAGTAAGATTATTCCCGGCTACAGAAGATGGGACATTACTCGGTAAGCCTGTATTTATGACAAATAAAATGCTTGCTGCAAAGTATAAAACAATGGGTCCTTATATCTTTGCTTCTCAAATGTTAATGGATCCACTACAGGAAAATAAACAGGGGTTCAAAGAAGAATGGATTCAATATTGGCCGGGAGTAATATTTAAAGGTCTTAATATTATGATTATATGTGATCCAGCTTCAAAGAAAGGGAAGAAAAATGATTATACTGTTTTCTTTGTTATTGGTCTTGGTCCTGACAGGAATTACTATGTTATTGATTTTATTAGGGATAAGTTATCACTTACGGAACGTGCCACTACGCTATTTCGATTGCACCAAAAATATGATCCGGTATTTACTGGGTATGAAGAAGTTGCAATACAATCAGACCGTGAACATTTTGAGTACGTTATGGAACAAAACAACTATCGGTTCCATATTACGCCAATGCACGAAGGGACAAATAAACAGGCAAGGATTCTTTCATTAGTTCCGATGTTTGAACAGGGTAGAATATTCTTCCCAGAACATTTGTATTACACAAATTACGAAGAAATGAATATTGATCTTATAAAAACCTTTAAAGAAGAAGAATATACGATATTCCCATTTGTTGAGCATGATGATATGCTCGATTGCCTTGCAAAAATAAATCATAAAGATATATTTATTCCATTTCCGGAAGGAAGTGAAATTAGTTTATTCACAGGGAAAAAAGAAGAATACGATAAGGACGAGGAGGAATATGATGTCTTCGCAATCTAGGGTATTACTACCTATTGGTGAAAAAATTAAAGAAATTAAGAATTTAGATGCAAGAAGAATATTAAGAAGTACTGAAGAATATTTGACACCATTATCATTGAGGGTTATTGTAGACTATATAATATTATTGGAGGGAGAAAATGGCAGATAGATTACTCGAATTGTTGGCGAAATGGATACCGGAAGTAGCAAACGGAATAGCTGATGGTACTTTAACAGCACTTACTGGTAAGAATTCTGATGAAGTTGCTGATAGTTTAAAAACTTTTATCGAAAGTGATAATTGGAAGCGACCTGAAAGGCAAGGGTCTTCTTCTGAGACAAAAAATATAACTTCCCCGGTAGCAGGAGAAGAAAAAAAACTAAGTGCACCTAATACCTTTGCATCTGATTCTGGTACATTAAGTCCGGGAGAACAGAAAGTTAGTAAAACTCCTGAAACGTTTGCGGGTCAAAAGACGAATATGTGGACGGGTAAAACAACCGATATGTCTGAATCAGAGAATAAACTTGTTAATAGTTTTCTTGGGGCTGATGGAAAAATGTTATCGAAGGATCAGGTAATGGCCTTTCCGGATCCGGAAAAAGAAAAAATGCTTTTTGATTTAACTGGAAAAAAACCCGGAGCTAGTGGAGTGGATCTTGATCTTTCAAGATTGCTTTACAAGGCTACGAATTTATATGAAAAAAATGTTAGGAGGTAGTCATGTCCGAGTTAGACGCTCTAAATAAGAGATATGAAGCTCTTGAAGAAGAGAACAGGAAACAACATCAAATCTGGACTGATATTGCAAAACATTTTAACCCATCTTTATCTCTTATGTTTGATAAGGATAATACAGAAGAAGAAGAGTATGCAAAAGATATCTATATCCAAACCGGGATAGAATCAGCAAATACAATGGCAGATGGTATTGTAGGTAATATGATTTCAAAAAGCACTCCTTGGGTAGGAATGTATGCTCTTGATCCTGATGTTAATAAAAAGAAATCAATCCAGGAATTTTTTCAGAAAGTAAATTTTGGAATTCTTTCAGCGCTTTCAAGAAGTAATTTTTACAACATAATCCCATCTTACACGAAAATGGGTATAACAATAGCAACAGCGACAATGTTTGTTGAAGAGGACATCAATTCAACAAATGTCGTATTCAGTATGAAACATCCGAAAGAAATTTTCATAGATCATGATTGGTATGGGAATGTAGACACTATTTATCGAAGAATAAGGGTTGGAGCTGCTGCTGCAGCAAATTATTTTATAAAAGAAAAGGGTAGGTTGTCTAAAGAGTTACTTAAAAAAGCAGAAGAAAATCCTTATGAACTTGTGGATATAAGACATGCAATGTTTCCAGCAAAAGATGAATGGTTCAAATTTCCGGGAGTTAATGGATCTACTGCTTCTGTTTATTGGCAACCTAATGAAAAGGATGTTATAAGAGTTGGTGGATTTGATCATTTCCCGGGTGTATCTTGGAGATATAGGCTTGAAGGTCTTGAGAAATATGGTAGAGGTCCATCACATGATGCCCTTCCTTCTATGCGTGGAGGAAATGTTGTAAGAAAGACACTATTGCAAACAGGACAAATGGCAGGTGATCCACCTTTAAATATCCCGGAAGAATTTAAAAACAAAGTCCGGAACAAACCAAGGGGAGCTAACTATTATAGAGACCCTGGCCGTGTAACTTCCCAATGGAAGGTAAATACGCATTTTCCAATAACATTAGAAATGCAGGAAATGATTAAGAAAGAAATCCAGGCACCATTCTATATTGATTATTGGAAACTTCTCTCACAATTAACTCAAAGAATGACAGCGATGGAAGTATCAGAGAGAAGAGGGGAAAAAGCTACATTAATATCTACACCTATAGCAAAATATGAATCTGAGGCTTTGGATAATATGCTTTATAAAGTATACCTGATCGAAGAAAAAAATGGGAGAATGCCTGAAGTTCCAAATGAATTAACTGGTGATGTAGGATGGGAATATAATGGTCTCCTTGCACAAATGCAGAAAAGATCGTTATTGAATGATGGTATAAGGTCAACTTTAAATGATCTTGAAAGGATCATGCCTATGGCTCCAGCTGTCGGGAGAGTATTTAACTGGCCTAATGCAATGAGGGATATGGCACTTAATAATGGATTCCCTGCAGTTAATTTATTTAGTGAACAGGAAGTTGAACAGCAGATGGCTGCAGAGGCTGAGGCTGCAGCAAAGCAAAAAGGAGTTGATCAGATAGAACAGTTGGGAAAAGCTGCTCCAGGATTAAATCAACCGCTCAATCCAGATGGGATGATGGCAAAAGTATGAGAAGTTGGCACCTAAAAAGACAGTTATCAGAAGAAGATGAGCAATTCCTTCAATCTGATTTTATAGAAGTATTTTCAAAACCAATAGGTCAAAGAGTTTTAACAAAAATTCTTACTGATTTGCATTTTTTTAGTAGGTCTGAAACAGAAGAAGAGGTTGCTTTAAATAATTATGCGAAGCAACTTATGTCTTATTTTGGAGAATGGGATGTAGGCTCAGAAGAGCTTATAGTATCAAAATTAATAGGGAGATAAAAGAAATGATGCCACTTGAAACCGGACAGGGAGTACCAGGAGCAGGAGAAGGGACAGGCGCAGGAGCAGGAGCAGGAGCAGGAGCAGGAGAAACAGTTGAGTATCCAAAATGGATGGCTCAAAACGCAGGGGATAATAAAACAAATGAACGTCTTTCACAGTTTGGGACTATTGATGAAGTATCAAATGCCTATTTGAAAACAGCTGATGAACTTTCAGAATTCAAAAAAGGAAAGACTTTTATACCAGGAGAAAATGCTACTGATGAAGAAAAAAGAGCCTATTTAACATCATTAGGAGTACCAATTGATGCAAATAGTTATAAAAAAGTTGACAGCAAGCTACCTGATGGTATAGGCTATACAGAAGAAGAGGCTGCATCTTTTAGGGAAATGGCTTTTAAAAACAATTGGACGGATAAGCAGTTTGCCGAACAACGGGCATGGGAAGAGCAAGCAACTCTTTCCAGGATAGAAAAAAATGCTAATGCTGCAGCTGAAGCTAAAGCAGAGATGCAAAAGCATTTTCAGAAAGAATGGGGTAGCGATTATAATGCTAATATGAACCTCATGAGTAAAGGTGTTAAGGGGTTTGGTGGTGATGCCTTTTTAGAAAAATTGGGACTTGCCGGTAATTTACCGGAAGTAATAAACTTTCTCGTTGAGAAAGGTCGTTCCGAAGCGGACGACACATTGTTGGATGGCCAATTCCAAGAGAAGAAGGAAACGACTCCTCCTGGACAAATAAAATATCCATCAATGAAAGGTTTGTAAGACCGGACATATACATTTCAATAACCAGCAGGAAGTTGGATTGATATCAATGGAATTGCTCTAAAAAAAAATTAGGAGTAATTATGGCAACTATTGTATCGTTGAATCCAACTCTGTTGGATTTAATCAAACAGCTTCATGATGATGAATTCCTTCCAGTAATCGATACCCTTGTAGAAGAATTTGAGGCGCTCGAAGACATGGTATGGGTTCAGGCTAATGGCTTAACTACACATACTTATTTGCAGACACTTAATCAGCCACAAGGTACATGGACTGGAATTAATGATGACGTTCCTGACGAAAGAGCCCAGTTTAAAGAACTGGAAGAGGAAATTGCTATGCTTGAGGCTTATTCCTCAGTAGACGATAGACTCGTTAGGATCTCGAAAAACAAACAAAGGCTAAGATCTAATCAGGATGGTCAGTTTATAGCTGGTCTTGGGAAGAGTTTCGCTTCTGCTTTTGTCAATGAATTTACCGATGGTAAAAGTTTTGTTGGTTTAAGGGGGAGGCTCAATAGTCTTTCACAGGATATGGTTTATGACGGAGGCAGTACTGGTGATAGAACTTCATTGATGTTTATGCAGTGGGGTGAAACGAAATGCCATATGATTTATCCACCTGAATGGAAGCATGGTCTAAATAAAGAAGACCTTGGTAAAAAACTCATTACAAGTACTGCAGGTAAAAAACAGATGTGGGTTTCACATTATGAACTTGCTGCTGGTATGTGCATAAATAATGAAAAAAATTATGCTCGTATAGCCAATATTAACCCGGCGGAAGATATTGAAACAAGCGGAGTTGATGATCTTATTATTACAGCTTTAAACAAAATGCCGGGAAGAGGCAAGGGTGTTGTAATATATGCTGACACTTCTTTGCTTACACAGTTTGATATTGCTGTTAAAGATAAAGTAAATGTCAATCTAAGTGTTACTGAAGCATTCGGACGACCTATAACTTCATTCCTTAGTCACCCAATCAAACTCGTAGATAAAATTGGGGTAAATGAGAACGAAGTAACCTAAGGAGGATATACATGCTATTTGATAGAAAAGTAATGTTTTGTGATGATGAAGCAATCGTTGCAAACGGTGATGTTGGGGATGTTATTAACCTTAATGATCCTAATCTGGATCTCCATATAGGGGAACAGGCATTTATTGGTATAGTTGTCACTGAAGCTTTGGTTGCTACTGGTACTGGAGTAGTATTTACCATTAAAACTGAAGCTACAGAGGGCGGATCTTTTGATAACAACCTTATAGTATCAAGGGAATATTTGAAAGCTGAATTTATACCTGGAGCTGAGTTTAAATTACCTATCCCTGATGGCTGTGAGCAGTTTATTAAAATAACTTCAGTCGTCGATACACCTACAGCTGGTAAAATGACAGCTGGTTTTGTAGGCTAAATCACATGGGGGAGCAGGTCTACCTGTTCCCCTGTTTTTTTGAAAAACGCAAGTAGTTGCGTTTTTGGAGAAATCATGGCAAATGAATTAGAAATTAAAAACATGGCAATTCTACTTGTAGGGGAATTGCCTCTTTCAGACCCAGATGAACAGAATAAAGTATCTACAGCAGCAGACACCTTTTTTAAACAATGCCTTGAATCTGCATTATCAGAACACAATTGGACTTTTGCAAGAAAGAGGGCGACATTATCTGCAGATATAAATGAACCAGCCTTTGGGTATAGTACAAGATTTGCAATCCCTGCAGATTATAATCATATCGTTATAGAAGATACTGATGAAGAAATAGACTTCCGGGAAGAAAGCGGATACTTATATTATAATGGAGAGACAATGAATATTGTTTATATCTCTAATACAGTCGAACTTAGATTATTAAAACCGAAATTTGTTGATGCTTTGGCTGAACTTTTAGCCTCTAAAATAACTTATGTAATGACTTCTTCTGAAAAGATGATGGTAACTCGTGAACAATTATATGAGAAAAGATTGCAAAAAGCTAAAGGTCAGGATAGTGAAGGTATTGGTCTTATTCAGGATAGTGATAGTTGGGACGAGGACAGATAATGGAAGATTACCAGATATCATCTTTTAGCTCCGGGGAATTAACACCAAGAGCAAGTGGGAGAATGGATACACCAGCTTATTTGAGTGGAGCGAAAAGTATTCACAATGGTATAGTTCTTCCCCAAGGTGGAGTTACGCGAAGACCTGGTTCGGAAAAACTTGATCAGGTTTCCGGGAGACTGATTGATTTTGAGGGAAATGATGTAGTTGGGTATGTTCTTGCAATTACAACAACAGAAATTAATATTTACTTAGAAGGTATTTTATTTGACACAGTTGCTGTTACCTGGACACAGGCTCAAATAGATTTATTAGATTATGCGATATCAGGGAATATAATGTTCTTTACTGTTCAGGGGGCTAAAACAAAACTACTTACATATATAACTGGTATTTCATTTTCTATTGCTGATTATAATCCAACCTATGTTAATTGCGGAGATTATGATAATCAAGATCTTGCTGGTGCTGATCTGAATAATTGTGCAGGATCTGTTACATTTTACGAAGATCGTGCCGTTTTTGCAGGGTCTATAAATCATCCAACACATATATGGGGGACAGAAGTTGGTGCATATGATAGTTTTTTACAAACAGATCCATTAAATGATAATGATTCTTACGAATTTAAAATAGCAGATAGAATAAGTCCTAAAATAGAATGGATAGTTGGTGCCAGGGGTATTTTTTGTGGTACAAATAGAGGAGTTTATAGCATATCTGACAGCGTATCAATCTTGACTCCAACAAGATCTTCAATCCCGAGGAAAAATTCATCTTATCCTGTAGGAAATACAACAGGAATACAACTTGGTGGGGAATTATTCTATATACAAAAAGGTAAAAGAAAAGTAAGAATGGCTGGTTATGATAGAGATAAGGATATTTATCTTACTCCTGACATAACAAATCCAGCAGAACATATTACAAAAGGGTTAATTAAAGAAATAGCAGTTCAGACTCTTCCAGAAACTATTTTCTGGGCTGTTTTAGAAAATGGAGAGCTAATTACATTTTCATACAATATGGAAAATAAAGTAAATGCTTGGTCAAGACATACTACAAATGGACTTTATAAGTCTATATGTATCGTAAGAGAGGGAGAAACCGAAGTTGTTTATACTATAGTTGAACGAGACTCTATCGATTATTTAGAAAGATTCTATCCAATAGATTTTGATAATCTTGAATATAAATATGTTGATAGTTCGGTTGAAATAGAATTTGCACCAGCTGCAGATATCATATCGATTACTGATGGAGCTAATATAGTTGTAGAATCAACAACTCATGGATTGCTAACAGGTGATTTTCTAAAAATAATGGATACTGGAAACGAAGATTTTGATTATGGTATTTTTGGTGTTGAAAAACTTACTAATGATACATTCAATCTACTTGATGAAATCACAGGGCAGAAACCAGTTATTACTTCTTTCTCTGAGATTACAAAAGGGACAATCCAGAAAGCAGATAATGTTATTACAGGGTTAGACCATCTTGATGGTAAGGATGTATTCGTTATGAGTGGGCCAACACCTGTGGGTCCTGAAACGGTTGTTTCAAATGGAATAATAGTTGAAGGCAGGAAAACAGAATTCACAGTTGGATATAATTATTATTCAGACATAATCCCAATGAATCTTGCTCTTGGTAAGAATAAAAGGAAAAGGAATATCCATGTTACTGTTGAAGTTTTGGATTCCCTTGGGGGGAAAAGTGGAAAAGATGAAGACCATCTCAATCCTTTTGTATATGAAAAAACAATAACCATGGATAATCCTCAAGAATTGTTTTCCGGATCCATTAGAATGCCCCATTTAGGAGGGAGTGAGTTTGCCGGAGATATACTTATTAGGCAAGATATCCCCCTTCCCCTTACAGTTTTATCTCTGGCAGTTGAAGTGGAGGTATTTTAATGAATTTTTTATTAGCAGCTTCGTCTTTAACGTCAATAGTAGGTACATTTGCTGGAATGGGTGCTTCTTATGAAAGTGCTAAATTGCAACAATATAATAATGATGTTAATATATTGAATACCAAATTAGGATATACTCAAGCTAAAGAGCAATCTGAAGAAAATAGAGATGCAGCTTTAAGCAATGTAGCAACAATGGGTTTTTCAATGGAGCAATATAAAACCCAGCAAGAAAAATATAAAACAGATTTATTAAAACAGCAATCTTCACTATCCGGAACACAAAAAACTATTCAAGGAGCAACCGGGATTGGTGGTGCTGGAACAAGTAGAAAATTACACCAAGACCTTGTAAATAAAGTAAAAGAATATACTGATATAATTGATTCAAGATTAGTTGTAACCGGGACCTTTGATGAGAATGGTACAAGAATAGTTAAGTCTCAAATGGATCAAATGTTATTAGATCAGGATACGGCAAAAAAACAAGCAGCTGCATATGCTCAAGATGTAATTGATTATACCAATGCTCTTGAAGATTTGGATAATATTGATAAAGGCGAAGAAAGCGATAACATATTTTCTGATATAGGTGATGCAATGTATGATTCAATTACTACTGCAGGCGATGTAATACATGATGCAGCTACTGATATTGGTGATAAAATTTATCATCTTTTCACTTAAATGGAGTTATGAATGGTTTATAATTTAAATAACAGATTAGATGATAAAAGTTCTTTAAGGCCTCAGGAAATAGAGGTTCTAAAAGCGAGACAAAAACCTATTCAAATACGTGAGGCTATAAGGAAGCCAATGGACACAAGGCCTAACTCCCTTGCTCTATTTGCTACAATGTTAAACGGAGTTGCCAATATAGGTAGGACAGTTGCGGGGGTGATGCAGCAGAACAATGCTGCAATAGCTGGAAGAGAATATGATAAGTTTTCTACAAAATTTGATCAGGAAATCGCTTCATTACAGAATGAAGATCTTGCTTCTTTCCCAGAGAAATATGATGGAATACTTAATAGATACAGAGAAAATATTGATAATTTAGAAGTAAGTAAATCAGTTAAAAGACAGATAAAAGCCATGCTTCTTGATAATTCAGAAGACCGTGCTTATAGTTTATTTACTAATACAATAACAGCAAATAAAAATCAATTAATAGAAAGTCATAATATCAGAGTAACGAATGCTATAGAAAATAGAGATAGAACAAAAGTAAATAAAATAATTTACGATAATTCTGTTGGCCCTAACGCGATTTTTAATAAAGCTGGTGCAGCTTTACAAATAGCAAAAGCAAATAAGGCAATTGATTTAGGTATAGCTGAGGATCAACTATATAAAATGCCAATAGAAGAATCGATTGCAGCTCTTGATGACCCAGATTATAAATACAATGTAGTAAAACAGACACCAGTTTTAGATGAAGCAGGTAATCCTTTAATGGAGGGTGGTACTCAAGTTGGTGCTGAATCTGCTTATAGTATAAATGAACCAGGCATGAGTGAAGATAAAGGTAATAGTATTCCTGTAGAAACAGGGATAAATAGAATAATGGAAAATCAGACACCTGTGATGGAAGGTGGCCGGAGTATAGTCTTGAGCCAAAGAGATAGGACTGCTTTGAAGAAACAATTAATAGATGATGATTATCGAACAAGAACAGCAGAATCACAACAATATGGTGAAAATTTTGAGAAACTTATGGAATTTAGAGCAAATGGTGGAGATTTTGATACTTTTAAAACAGAAGTAAGAGATGGGAAATACCCAGGTATTACAGAAAATAATATGAGAGATACTTGGAACAAGTCTGGAGATATTTTTAATGGATACACAGAGGCAGAACAAAAAGCTGTTTTTGATGAATTTTATGATGCAGTTATTAAAGATTATGATGCTCAAAATAATGTTAAACATCCTGAAAAATTAAAAGAATTATTACAGAAATCAAAATTTTCTATGGGTAATGACAATTACCAGAAAGCAGCAAAACTTCTTAAACTTCCAATGCCAACTGGCAAAGTTATAGATCCAGCAAAAGAATATGCAATAGCAGTAGCAGATAGGTTAAAAGATGATTTAGCAATGGAAAAAATAACTGCTCCAGAAGCAAGAATATATGCTGCTAATGCAATTAAGGCAGGAGATATAGGTAATGAAGAATTTAAAAGTGTTATGGATTATGCGAAAGATTTTGAAAATTCAAATATAAAATCTTTAATTAAGTCTTTAGCCACTAGTGGAGAAATGAACAAATTTAAAGATAAAGATGGAAACATAGATATGGCTAAATATGGAATGGCAGTAACTGCGCTCCGAACAATGATAGAAGAAGGGGCTGGTGTTGACTCACCTTTGACTGTTCCACAAATGAATGATAGATATAATAATCTTATAGCAATGTATACAGATAAATCTATCCTTAAAGAATTAGATCAAGTAGAAAAAAATGTCAGAGGTTTTGGGTATAGTAGATTTGAAGGAGATTCTGATAGAGTTATAAAAAGATTGGTTACTGGCCAATTAGCTCCTTTAAGGTATGTTGATCCTGGGAAGTATGAAGAATTTAGTACATATCTAAATGAACAGGCAAAAATTATTGCTAAAAAAGATTTCCCCGGGAAGGAATTATCTGATGTTGTTGAGCTTCATGAAAATTATATGCCGATTTATAGAATTGATGGTAAAAAATATGTATTTGATGTCTCTACGAATGGAAAATCTGTTATATTCACACCTTTCGATAGAGCTCTTGAGAAATATAAAAATCTTGCATATGGAAAACCTGTCGGAACTGTTTTTGAAAATAGTATTCTTACATTTGATGGGTATAAAAATATGGCAGACCTTGTCCCAGTGGAAATACAAGGGAATGAAGGTTATCTGCTAAAAAAAGATGATAATACAGCAGATTACGATTCTCCAGCTTATGTTATGGCAAGGGATGGAAATGGAAACAAGGTTTTTGCTCCAATTTATACTCCATTAAGTGATACTGCAGGAGTTCTGAAAGAACTTGAAAGTATAACAGAAATTCCTAAGACAGAAAAAGAACTTGAGGAAATAAGAATTAGAAATATTGGGGATGAACGGTACGAAGAGTTAAGACGTAATGCTGGACCAAGGAGATTTTAGTGAGTGATTTAATAGATCAGAGAGTATCATTATCTGATTATATCTCAAGTAACAATAAACCTCCGGGGCCTCAAGGCAATACGGTAGAGCTTTCTCGATATGTAGATTCTGCAACAAATCCTATTTATGATCCTTTGAATTATACAAATCCCAATCTAAGAAAGTTTATGAATTCTCCAGTTGCCACAAATAGATTGCAAATTGCAGATGATCGTGATAAGGCTGCTTCTGAATTAGCAACAAGCTATCTGATGGCTCAGGAATTGGGGATAGATGTAAGTAAGGTAATTGAGAATTATCCACAATATTCAAGACATTTTTTTGGTGACAAGTCTCCTGTTTCCAATTGGCAACATATAAAAGATGCCTACACTGAAGGTGAGTACGGGACCAAGATGGATTTACTTGCAACTGAGTATATTAAATCTCCTTATAGCCCGGAAAAAGAAAAAAAATTCCTTGCTGAGTTATCATTGCTTGAGGCCAAAATGCCTCCTAACTATGATGATAGGGGGAATGTTTTAATGAAGGCTGCAACTGGGTCTGCAGCTCAGATATATAGACAAATTAAAAGTGCTGAATATTTAAGTCCAATTCCTGATATTCAAAGAAGATTACGTGAAGTCGAAGATAAGGATGGCTCTTCTATAGCTGGACTTTTAAAGGGAATGAATGATTATATAACTGGATACGATACAGATAAAGACAGAACAGCCTATGTAACAAAATGGCAAGCTACTCTAGGAAGTTTTGCTTTAGGGCAGGGGATTACTCTTGCTACTTCTTTATATTATTCTGAAACCGAAACTGGGAATACATATCTGGCATTATCAAGAATAAAGACTCCAGACACCATAGGGAAAGACGGAGAGCTCATACCGGGGAAAGGGTTGGACGAAGACACCAAGAGAGCTCTTGCACGCATAGCAGGACCGATAAAGGGACTTTCCGAAGCTTATCTTGAAAAGTTTGGAGCTAAATTAATACCCGGTGTAAATAAACTTTTTGGTTCTCCAAAATTCCTTACTAAAGTTATTACTGATTCTGCAGTTAAAATGGGGGTAAAAGGTGCTTTATTAAAGGCTTTACAGTCTGCGGGTCGATTGGAATTTGGTGAAGTCACCACAGAGATATTCCAAGGTGCTATTGATATTTCTGCAAACAATATTACTGTAGGAATTGACGAAAATTCTGATCTTTTTAAAGATGATATTATTGACGCCAAAGAAGCTGCAGCAATCGGTATAGAAACTTTTGTTGAAACATTTTGGACAGTTGCTCCGACTGCTTTTTTTGGTGGTGGTTTTACAGGGATAGTAGATATAATTAATCAGGATAAATATAAAAAAGAAGATATAAAAAATATAATCAATTCGAATGTAGTAATTTCTATGAATAGTGAAAATGGGTTTTCTACTAAAGAAGTCCAGGAACTCGTTAAGAACGATCCCAGGATGTTTAAATATTCAGATAGAGGGATAGAACAGGCAGCAAGTAAAGCTGTTATCTCTGAAGAACTTGGGATTGAATTGGGTAAAGCTCCAGAGTTTACTCTTGAAGCATTCAAAGCTATGGAAGAGCAGAAAAGCCTCGAAGCTTATAAAAAAACTGAACCTGCTTTTGAAGAAGGAACAGAAGAATTCGAGAAGATGTTCACGCAGTGGAAAAAAGATGAAAACGAAAAACTGGATGATGAGTTAAAAGTAAACAATGAAGAATTATATTCTATCTATGAAAAACAACATCTCGGACAAACCAGAGTAGAAATCAAAACAACTATAGATGCAAATGGGGAGAAACATTATGAAGAAATAAAGGTTCCTGTAGAGCCATCAATTACTTTTGAACAATTCAAAGAGCAGAGAAGAACTAATAATGCTTATGTAAAAAGCTGGCAATCTCTTCCGGATGCAAGAAAATATTTTGCAACAATGCAACCATCTGTGGATGTAATCAAAAGGGTAATGAACGAAGAAATGGATGTAGAAACAAGGGCTTCCTTTCAGAAATCACAGGATAAAGTACAGAGTTTAATTACAGAAGCGATTGCCGGAAGCCGGGTTGCTTCTATTGAAGATTTTGATACAGAAACTAAAATGGAAGTAAAGGTTTTAGAGAGTAGGATTGAAGAGCTTGAAAAAATTGGGAGACAGTATGTAGATACAAAACATAAATGGAGGCAAACTGCGTCTGATAAAGTCTCTATGGCTGCAGTTATTGATAAAATAATAGAACTCCATAAAACAAAATATGAAATCGAAAGTACTTTTGGGAAAGTGAAACATATATTAGAAACTGTTTCACGTGAAATCTATAACAACAGAAGAATCGGAGGGAACCTTAAAAGTATTCATGAAAGATTGATAGAAAAAATAACAGAATATGAGTCAGACCTTTTTCAGGATCTTTTTTCCGGTAAGCTTCCAAAAGCAAAGATGATAGAACAAGTAAAAAAAGCTATAATGGAAAGTTCTGAACTTGCTGGAGATACAGAACTAGCGGAAGCAATAACAGGATTTGAGAGTGAAATGAAAACCATGGAATCTATTATGGTAGAAACCCTGGATGATACTCTTAAAAAATTTGGTGAGGATAATGAGAAAAAAGCAAAACTACTTAGTAACCTCCTATTAGATAAAGTTCCGAATATAAATAAAGAATCTGCTATGCTTTTAATCAAACTGGTTGAATACAGAGCGAATAAATTAGGTTTATCGTTAGAGGATTTTGCATCTAAATATTTCAATTCAAAACCATTTCGTGGACCTGAGTCTGTTATACAAGGAGTTAAAGCAAATTATGTAACTGCTGACAAAAAGATGTACATGGGTTTCTGGCCGTCATCTACTCTTCCTGTTGTAATCCACGAGTTTGGACATATGTTCCAGGATACTTTAAATAAAGAGGATCAGGTTACATTAGATGAATGGTTAGAAAAAGAAACAGTTATAAGACTCGAAGCTGAGTCAACACTTTATCAGAATGAAATAAATAGATTAATGGAGAAGAAAAATAAAATTACAAAAAACGAAACATCTTATGTTAAGAAATCTATTGAAATAATGAAACGCTATGCTACCATAATAAAAGATTATAGAAATGGGAAAATAACAGAAGATTATAAATATGAAATGAGAGAAACATTTGCTCATTCTTTTCAAGAATATGTTGAAAATAATAAATCCTTTAAGCCATTTTTACAAAATACTTTTAATAAGTTTGTTGTTTTTATTCAAAAAGTATTAGGAAAAGAAGTATTTGAATATACAGGGATGAAAAACAAACTTCCTGATAACATTATAAAATTACTTGATGAACAGTTTTCAGATATTTTAACAACAGAAGATGGAGGTCTTGGGGGATCTTTTGATTTTAAAAATTTAATGGCTGAAGAAAAACTTAATGAGCAATTAGAAGTTTCAGCAGATAAACTATGGAAAAAATCTATAGAAGTAGAAAAAGTAAAGTATTTCAAAAAAATGGTTATAAGCAGGATGCAAAAATCCCTCTCTAATTATTTGAAGATTCAAGGTGAGATATATATGAAATCAATCAATAGCCCTGTTTCTTCTAAGGTTTCACAATCAGTAAAAGATAAAATAGAGGAAATGCAGAAAGCTATAACTTTGGTTTCAGGAGCAGTAAGTACAACAGATATAAATAAAGCAAGAGATTTTGTAAATGAAAAATTATTTCCTGTCGATGATACTTCAGAACTTGGTATTAAAGTTGAAACTGATTACCCAATAGCTTCTAAAAGAGTTGCAGAAATGTTGATGAAAGATTTTAAAATTACATTTGATGCGAATGCGACTGGAATACGTCCTAAATTAAGTATTTCTCAATTGATAGAATTGAAAACAGAAATAGATCTTTTAAGATACCAAGGCCGATTAGAATTTACAGAAGCAAATAAGAATAATTTAATATCAAAAGAAGTTCGTAAATCGGAATTTCTCATCTTTCAAAAAGAAATTTTTAACAGATCAAGTAAAGAAAAAAAACTTTTACACGGTCTCAATTTTGACTCGATGTCTGCTGCTCATTGGGCGGAGGATTTGTTTGGCAAATATGGCAAAAAGATGTTTTTTACCGATAAAAATATAGCTGATAATAATGAAAGGCTTGAGAAAAACAGACGGTCAAAAGAAGTTCTTTCTAAACTAAACCTTACTGAAAAAGAATTAGTAAAAGTAATGTTTGAAGAAAGAGAATTTGAAGGTAAGATGTATCCTGTCCAAAAATTAATGTATTATTATCTCGGGCATACAGATCAGAACATTTATAATTCTTTGGCTAGTGTTAATGCAAATAATGTAAATATAAATCTTTTAGGGAAACCTGGTGTAAAAGTGAATGAAGCAGAAAAAATGCTTACAGAAAAAGAAAAACAGATCGCAAATGTTTTGCAACAGGATCTCGAAAAAGCCTGGACAAGGGCTGCTGCAGTCTATGAAATGTCACCAGAGCATAGAAGACTTGGAAAACTATCGTTTTATCTTCCTAAACCTGTATATGATATGCAACATGAAGTCATGGAAGATGAATTATTTGACAATATGATTCGTGGTACAGATTACACAAAAGAAGGAACTCCAAAATCATTTACTCTTGAAAGAAAAGAAACCCCTAAGGATACAAAATTAGAGATTCAGGATGATTTATGGGATATCTGGCAGAATTATATTCATAAACAGGAACATTATATTGCTCACACTCAATGGGTTCGGGATACGAAAGGATTTATGGCCGATGACACTATAAGAAATACAATTAAAGAAAATTACAATCCCCATTGGGTTGATGGAATTAATGCATATATTGATCACGTCGCCAACCCATCTTCCCTACATGGGGCTACTGGATTTGATAGTATTTTCAGAAAATTAAAACACAATACTGCTATTTCTGCACTCTGGGGGAGATCTACAATAATGGCAAGGCAACTTCCCTCGATTGCAATGTATCTATCTGAAGCAGGAGCAAAAGAATTTGGTTCTGCCATAGTTCAGTTTCAGAATGCATATTATATGGAAGGTGCAAAAGTAAAGAATCATATAGTAGATATGATTATGGAAGTTGACCCAACTTCTATAGATACTAAGACAGGATATGATTTGCTCCATTATAAACCACCAAAAACAAAAATTAGTGGAGCAATTCGTAAAACTCAGGAATTTGGTATGCTTGGTATTTATGCCTTGGATAGGAATGTAAAAGCTACTGGATGGTTATCGATTTATAATAAAAACTTTAATATTGTTGGGCCTGAAAAAGCCATAGAACTTGCAAGAGATTATACTGTACTTTATCAACCTTCCGGGGATAGGACAACTTTGCCAGGAATGTATAATCATAGTGAATTTATGAATCTTGCATTGATGTTTACCCAGCAGCCGACAAAAATTTTCCAATACACACGTAGAGAAGTCCTTCCTAATCTAAACCCATTATCTAAAGACGCCAACAGGCTAAAGGGGTTATATGGAATGATGGCAGTAATGTCTATGAATACAGCTATTTGGGTTCTAACACAAAGAAGAGTTCCTGAAGATTGGAAAGATTGGGCTATCGCTTCTACTATAGGATCAATTGGGACTATTCCTGGAGCTGGTAAGATTATCCAGGATAAACTGCAGGGTAGAACAAGGTATTCACAATCAACAATAGAAACTGGGGTTTCTACTATTTTTGAATTAGCAAATATAAAAAAATGGGAAGGAGCCTTGAATGATCCGGATAAAATGGCTACACAGATAAAAAGAATATCAAAAGGTGCTGGTATTTTGGGTTTTATGTCAGAATTCGTTAATGATATGGTAGACTTCGGAACAACAGGAGATTTCTGGCATGTTTTTGCTGGTGGAGAAAAAGGAGAAAAATAATGTTATCAACAACAACTTCAATTAAAAATTTTGTTTCAGGGGGGAATTTATTTGCAGCTGACTTCAAAGTAATTGATTTGGATACAATCCATGTCCATTTTATTGATGAAGACGGGATTGAGCAGACTGAACTATCTTATGTTGATCCACCAACAGGTAATACAGAATTCAATATAACCGACATCACAGATACGGGGTTTAATGTAAACCTTGGAGCAAACTCTGATGCTAATGGAGTTATTTCAGTAAGAAGAGTTGTTGATGAAGACCAACTCACACACTGGCCTACTGGTGGAGCTTTTCCTGCAATTACTCACGAAAGATCCGCTGATAAAATTACAATGCTTATACAACAGTTATCAGAAGCAGTAAAAAGAGTACTAAGGACACCTTTTTATGAAAGTTCTACTCCTATGATAATTCCTGAACTTAAAGAAAGGAAAGATGGGATAATGGGATTTGATAGTGATGGGAACCCACAGATGCATACTGGTTATCTTCCCAAAATATACTCACCAACATATACATATTCTGCTGATAATATTATTCAATATAATGGACATTTTTTTATTGCTTTACAAGAATCAACTGGAAATATCCCAACAGGAGGGACAGCTGATCTTTATTGGAAAATGTTGCCTTTTGATGGATTAAATTATCAATCAACTGTTCCTTATATGACTGGTGATATATCTGAATTTGGTGGGATTTTCTTTAAATCTCTTGTTGATGATAATTTAGATCATTTTCCTACTGCTTCCGGGACGGATTCTTGGTGGGTAATAGTTCAAACAAATATGAATTGGGCTGCTAATATCAATTTCGTAATTGGAGATATAGTTATATCAAACGGTGCTTTATGGGAATGTTTTGCAGATAATAGGAATGTTACACCAGGATCAAATTCTGCAATATGGAAAATGTTTTTAGATAAAAGGAATAGATGGAATCCTAAAATTAGCTATACACAGAATGATCCTGTTTTCCACAATGGTATTATTTATATTGCTTCAAATTTAAGTGATAATTTAGGAAAAGAACCAGGAGTATCTACTACATTTTGGACAGAAATGAATGTTTATGGTTCAAGATGGGATAATGATGTTGACTATCTAATAAACGATATTACTTCTTACAATGGAACTCTCGTGAGAGCTATTCAGAATAATAAAGGAAAACCTCCTAATATAGAAGCAGGAGGAGACGAGACTTATTGGGAAGTAGTAAAAACGGGTGGAGCTGTTATAGTAGAAGGGGCAGTAGACGATACTGATGCGGTAACTGCCCTCAACTTGGTATATTTCGATACAGACGGAACTCTCTCTATAGGAGATAAAAGTGAACTTTCCAAGAGCATTCTTTCAGGGTTTGCTATTACAGGTGGAGATCCCGATGAAGTTATAGAAGTACAGTCTAAAGGGTTATTAGATGGCTTCACAGGGCTTATAAAGGGTTCAAGATATTATTTAGGCGAAGCAGGTGGCATAGCACTAAAAGGTGAAATAGAACCTCAAGATTACATAGTACCAGTAGGAGTAGCAAAGAGTAACACTATTATGGATGTTAATATTGGTTTACCAGAGCCTACACGTAATCAAGATGATGGTAATCCTGTTGGGTCAGAAAAGTTCTTTTCAACTTATAAAGATAGAAGTGCTTATGGATATAGACCTTTTTGTTTCGGTGAAGATGCTTTATTTTCAAAAGCTAATTTC
>Ga0190306_1000096_pt1 | contig 35065 bp, 33 predicted proteins | sample 48700734_MG_FD_161657 | JGI IMG/M metagenome (GOLD analysis project Ga0190306, IMG submission 161657) | Hydrothermal vent sediment bacterial communities from Southern Trench, Guaymas Basin, Mexico - 4870-07-3-4_MG | ecosystem: Environmental > Aquatic > Marine > Hydrothermal vents > Sediment ... | reverse complement strand
ACAAATATAAAAAAGAGTTGCAAGCACTGCCGGAACCCGGTATATCATTATCTGAATATTTTTCTAAACTAAATTCAACTCAAAAAGATCTTTGTACAACATTATTTCCAGCTGCAGCTGCATTAAGAAGATCCGATTATCCTGAAATCTGCGGAGCTGAGATTATTAAAAAAACTATTTACTGGACCATAAATCAAATAAATAATTATCTATAATTAAATATTTAATCACCATATTAAATATTATAATTATTAATATATTAATTTTGATTGACCTTGAAGGAACTAAAATTTATCATGGCTTAGCTTATTAAATATAGGAATATAGAGGTTCGCGAAATGATCAATGTTGGTATAATAGGTGCGACAGGTTATGCAGGTCAGGAATTAATACGTCTTCTTTTTAATCATCCACAAGTGAAAATCAGGTACCTGTCTTCACATACTTATCATGGAAAAAAATTATCAGAGATTTATCCAAACTTCTATGGTTTACTGGATAGTGAACTTGTTAACATGAATGCGGATCAAATGGCCATGAGTTGTGATATTATATTTTTTGCACTCCCCCATGGACTAGCTTCAAAACAAATATCAGAAAATGTTCTAAATAATACCAGAGTTATTGACCTTGGAGCGGATTTTAGACTTGAAGATCAATCGATTTATGAAAAATGGTATAAGGTAAAACATGAAGCCCCGGAATATATAAAAGAAGCTGAGTACGGCTTGTGTGAATTGAACAGGGAAAAAATAAGAAATGCAAGAATTGTTGCCAATCCAGGTTGCTATACAACCTGTTCCATTACAAGCCTGGCTCCTTTACTTGATAAAAACATTATTGATCCTGACACAATTATTATAGATGCAAAATCAGGGATATCAGGTGCAGGCAGGAATCTCTCCCTGGCAACACATTTCACTGAAAGTAACGAAACTTTTAAAGCGTATGCTGTGGGCTCACACCGGCATACTCCCGAAATAGAGCAGGAATTAAGCAAAATTTCCGGAAATACAATTATTCTATCATTTACTCCTCATCTTCTGCCAATGAATCGCGGCATTCTTACTACATCATATGCATCATTAAAAAAAATTATAAATATTTCAGAAATACGAAATATTTTTTCACAATATTATAAAAATGAAAAATTTATACGAATATGTCCCGAAGGAATTTTACCGGAAACCAGGTATGTAAAAAACTCAAACTTTATAGATATCGGTTTTACCATAGACAGTAGAACCGGGCGAATTATTGTGGTTGCCGTAATTGATAATCTAATAAAGGGGGCTTCAGGACAGGCCGTACAAAATATGAATATAATGTTTGGATTAAGAGAGGACGAAGGGCTGAGAGCTATTCCAGGTACTCTGTAAAGGATTTTAAAATGAAACTTAATATTAACAAATATGAAATACCTAAAGGATTTAAAGCTTTAGGTTTTATTGGAAAAATAAAAAGGAATAAGAATGACATGGCATTACTTTATTCCGAGACTGATACAAATGCTGCAGCTGTTTTTACAAAAAATCTGGTAAAAGCTGCATGCATTAAACGTAATAAGGAATTATTGGCAAATCCCGACAGTATTAATTGTGTTTTAATTAATAGTGGTAATGCAAATGCATGTACCGGCAAAAAAGGTGAAAATGACAATAAAACTCTTGCTGAGCATACAGCTTCGTTATTGGGAATTAAAGAATCCCGGGTACTGACCGCATCTACAGGTGTTATAGGTGTTAATCTACCTCTCGATAATATGCTACAGGCTCTTACTAATACAGCTCCCATACTTATGTCAGAACAATCAGATTTAAAATCAGCGGCAAGTGCAATATTAACTACAGACAAAATTGAGAAAAACTGTAGTGTAAAAATAAATATAAATAACTCAGATGTTACAATTTCCGGAATTGCAAAGGGATCAGGAATGATTCATCCCAATATGGCAACAATGCTTGGATTTATAATGACTGATGCAAATATTAGTAAGACTCTTTTACAAACCATATTAGATGAGACCGTACAGGATACTTTTAATATGATTAGCGTGGACGGTGATACGAGTACTAATGACATGGTTCTTTTATTAGCAAACGGGAGGGCAGGAAATCCGAAAATTTCTGAACAAAATAACGATTATAAAAAATTAAAAGAAGCTGTATTCGAGGTGAGTAAATATTTGGCAAAATCAATAGCGAGAGACGGAGAAGGAGCAAGTAAACTTATTGAAGTGGAAGTAAATTCCTCAACAGGAATAAAAGATTCAAAGAAAATTGCAAAATCTGTCATATCTTCAAGTCTGGTAAAAACTGCAATATTTGGAGGAGACCCCAATTGGGGTAGAATAATTGCTGCTATGGGTTACTCAGGAGCAGATTTTGATCCGGAAAAAGTATCCATTTACTTTCAGGGAGCACCTGGATACGTATGTGTAATGGAAAAAGGAGAACCGCATCATTTTGATAAAATAACAGCAGCTGCGATTCTAAAAGAAAAAAATATATATATTACTATAACTATTGATAATGGAGAATATACTGCAAGGGCATGGGGATGTGATCTTACTTATGATTATGTAAAAATAAATGCAGATTATCATACTTAATACAGGTAGAAAAAAATGAATAAATATATACAAAAAGCAGGCATACTTATTGAAGCATTACCTTACATAAAGGAATTTAACGGAAAAATTGTTGTTATAAAATATGGTGGAAGTGCCATGACAGATAATTCCTTTAAAGAAAAAGTTATAGAAGATATTGCCTTGATGAAATATGTAGGGATGAAACCTGTTATAGTTCACGGAGGAGGGCCATCTATAAACAGGGTTCTGGATCGGATGGGAATAAAGTCCACTTTTGTCAATGGTATGAGAGTTACCAATGAGGAAACAATGGATACAGTGGAAATGGTTTTATCGGGAAGTGTAAATAAAAACATAGTTAATCTGCTGGGTTCACACAATATCAAAACCATTGGTATCTCGGGAAAAGATGGTAAATTATTTACTGCAGAAAAATTAAAGACAGACAGTGTAGATCTTGGTCATGTAGGATATATATCTAAAATCGATACATCATTACTGAAGGTTCTTCTTGATAACGATTATACACCGGTTATTGCACCTATTGCATCAGACTTAAATGGAAAAACTTACAATATAAATGCAGATATGGCTGCTTCTGCTGTAGCTTCTGCCCTTAAAGCACAAAAACTGATATATATTTCTGATATTCCTGGAATATTACTGAATATTTCTGATGAAAGCTCATTAATACATAAAGCGAGTGTTAAAGAAATAGAAGATTATAAATCGTCGGGTATAATTAGTGGTGGTATGATACCAAAAGTAGATTATGCATTGGAAGCAGTAAAAAAAGGGGTTTCTTCTGTACACATTATAGATGGAAGAGTTGAACATTCTATTTTACTTGAGATATTTACAAAAAAAGGAATTGGAACAATTATTCAAAAGGATAAATAATAAAGGTTTTAAATTATCACGTGGATAATTAATACAATACCTTTTTTATCATTCAGCGACAGAGACTTTCCATGTAATAGGAATGAATAAAATCTATCCATATAAATCAGAGGAAAGTGATCGAAAGCGATTAAAGGAGAACTAATGAAAAATTTAAAACTTACTGCTAATAAAGTACTAATGCATACATATAATACAATACCGATTGTTTTAAAATCAGGGAATGGTTGTTATGTTAAAGACAAAAAAGGGAAGGAATATCTTGATTTTATAGCCGGTATTGCTGTAAACTCGCTTGGACACAATCATACTTTGTATACCAATGCTATTGAAAAACAATTAAAAGAAATAGTACATTTTTCAAATCTTTTCTACAATGAAGAACAAATTAAACTGGCAGATAAACTTATTTCCAACAGTAATTTTGACAAAGCTTTTTTCTGTAACAGTGGAACAGAATCAGTAGAAGCTGCTTTAAAACTTGCTAAACTACATGGTAAACAAAAGAAAAATGGTGCATGGAAAATTATTGCAATGGAACAGTCTTTTCATGGTAGAACAACTGGATCATTATCTCTTACAGGCCAAAAGAAATATCAGGATTCATTTTTACCATTACTCCCGGGAGTAAGTTTTGCTGAATTTAATAATATCAAAGATCTAGAAAAACAAATAGATTCAGAAACATGTGGAATTATAATAGAACCTATACAGGGTGAAGGCGGAATAAATCCTGCTGCAGAAGATTACCTGAAAGAAGTTCGTAAAATTTGTACAGATAATAATATAGCCTTAATATTTGATGAAGTGCAAAGCGGTATAGGAAGAACAGGTTATTTGTTTGCCCATGAATACTACAATGTCTATCCTGATATTATTTGTCTTGCAAAAGGCCTCGGCGGCGGTTTACCCATTGGAGCCATACTGTCTACTGAGAAATTTAATCTTTTCCAACCTGGTGATCATGCAGCTACATTTGGAGGGAACCCTCTGGTCTGTGCAGGCGCTAATGCAGTTTTGAAAGAATTACTCGATAACAATTTACTCACGCAAGTAAAAAAATCAGGCATCTATCTTAATAAAAAACTAAATGAACTTAAAGCTAATCATGAAATAATTAAAGATGTTAGAGGTATAGGCTTAATGCTTGGTATGGAACTTTCTGTAAAAGTTGAAAATATTATTTCCATATGCAGAGAAAATGGATTACTTCTTGTAAGTGCAGGTCAGAATGTTATTAGATTTGTACCTCCCCTAATAGTTACAGAGGATGAAATTGATAAAGCTTTGAATATTCTTGAATTATCGCTCAAGTTATCTGATTAAATAAAAAAAGGCCTGATTCTTTATTGAATTCGGCCTTTTTTATCTAAAAAAATCTACATAAGATCTTTAGGTTTTCTTGCAGTATTGCCGCTTTTTTCACATACGGCAACATGCTTCATTTTACCATCTTTGAAAACAGTTTTCATTTTTATATTACCACCCCACTTGCTTATAAGGGTATGAGCACCTTCACGTCGTGCATTTTTTGATACTGGTCCAGCCATTATTTCCTCCTGATAGCTACAACAGCTGGTATAATATTGAAAAATTAATAAATAATCAAGTATTCTTTATATTACTTGAAAGATTTTGTTTTTTTTTATAATCTACGGCATGAAATTCCTGGAGTTTGCAGTTAAAGTATTGCGTTTTATTTTTATAATTCCAATTGTTCTTTATCAGAAACTTATTTCACCACTTCTACCATCTTCATGCATATATTATCCCAGCTGTTCTCATTATTCAAAAAAATCGATTACCGAACATGGTGTTTTTAAAGGTATGATTCTATCTATAACAAGAATACTAAGGTGTACAGGAACTTTTTTTACAGGTGGAAAAGATCCTGTTCCCGATAAATTTTCCTTTAGATATATCTGTGAAAGTTATAAAGCTTTCTTCAAATACAATAAAAAATAAAAGTTACTGTAAATTTTCGGCATCTTCCATTCCTTTGGAATATCCTTCTTTAAATGCTTCAGAATAGGCATCCCTGAAAGCATCCCGATAGCCATCCTGATATCCTGTATCATAATCGCCGGTACTATTATTGTCATCATTATCAGAACTTGAGTCATCATAATCGTCAAATGTAAGTTCAATGGATTTATTGGATTCATCAGAAAGATCAATTTCGAATCTGGAATATTCATCTCCATCAACATCAACTGCCATCGCATCAAAAATAAGATCAGAATCCTCATAATCGGGAATATTTATACTTATGGATTCTCCATCTGAGAGAGTCTGACCATTTAATAAATTATCATACCAATCATCATGACTTGTTGGAGAAACATATAATTCAGCCAAATCATAACCAGTACTATTAATAAAAAGTACTCCATTTAAAGGCTCTGCAAAAATAAAAACTCCAAATAACATGAAAATAATTAGAATTATTTTCTCTTTCATAAGATAACTCCTATAATTTAATCACTTATATTTTTTAAAAATGGGATTAGTACTTTTAAAGCATTCTGGTTAAACCCACCTTCAGGAATTATAAGATCAGCATATCTTTTTGTTGGTTCAATAAACTCATAATGTCCCGGACGAACTACTTCAATATATTGTTTTATAACCGATTCAACAGTTCTTCCTCTGTCAGTTGTATCTCGTTTAAGCCTGCGAATAAAACGGATATCATCGGGTGTATCAACATATAACTTTAAATCGATTAGATCTCTAATTCTTTTATCAAAAAATATCATAATCCCGTCAAAAATTATCAGTTTTTTTGGTGATATCTTAATACTTTCTTCCATACGGCGATGATGAACAAAATCATATTGAGGCATTTCCACAGATTCAAAATTTTTTAAAGCCTTTAACTGTCTAAGTATGCATTCATTATCAAAGGCATCCGGATGATCAAAATTAAATGCAGTAATATTTTTATTATTCATATATTCTGCAGATTTATAATAATTATCCTGTGAAATAAATAGAAAATCAGGAATTATTTCTGATATTTTTCTTACAATTGTAGTTTTTCCCGATCCGGAACCACCGGAAATACCAATTATTTTTACACCATGCAATAGACTATCTCCTAAGGGTTAATATCAGCAAAATCATCCTCTGGGGGCTTTCTCCGGTGCTACAGGCTTTCCATCCTTATAAACAAAAAAGAATGCCTTTGCATTTTTTTCTACACTGTTAATACCCATTAAGCCGAGAGTGGTGCCTGGAAAGACCTTATCTCCCACTTTTACGAATGTTTTATCATTACCACCATAAGCATATATATGATGATCAGAATTTTCAACCATAATCAATTGGCCATAGCCCCGGTACGGTGCAACCCAAACAACCATCCCGGATGATACTGATACTATTTTATCACCCTTTTCTCCTAAAATCTCTTCGCCTTTTAATTTTCCATTCATGGAAACTCTTTCACCGTTATGGGGCCAGAAAAAATCTGAATTGGCTGTATCCTCAGCAACGGTTTTCTCAGTAACTAAAAGTTCTTTTTCCTGTATGTTTTTTTCTGGTAATAAAATAATTTCTCCTAACTTTAACAAATGATTTTTTTGAAAACCATTAACGGTGCAAAGCTTATCGAAGGAAACATTCTCATTCCTGGCAATTCCATAAAGGGTATCACCTTTTTTTACAGTATAACAAGACGGAATTCTAATTTCCCGACCTATTTTTAAACTATCAGCATTTTCAATTCCATTATAATTGAGTAAAAGACTAACAGAAACTTTATATTCTCTGGATATTTTATAAAGAGTATCACCCTTTTCTATTTTTATAATGGTGTTTTCTCCAAAAATATAGAATGAGAAGAATATAAGAATAATTAGTATAGCTTTTTTGTTTAATTCCATAATACTGCCTTTATGATCGGGAGATAATTTCATAAACTAAAATAAAGTAATTTTGATTATTAATATATCCCAGGTATAATTTTTTTTAAAATTTGTAGAAGATTTTAATATAATAAGTTAATATTGATATTAATGGAAATAAATTTTTATAAAATACAAATTGGCGGAAATGACCTGCTTTTAGTAAATCAAATAAATAAAAAAATTGGCAATCCTGGGGTGTTCCCTTCTTTTGTACGAAATATATGTAAAAGAAGTAAAGGAGTGGGAGCTAATGGTGTAATTTTACTCTATAAAGGATCTGAGCATGCTGTAAAAATAACTTTCTATAATTCCAGAGGGAATAAGGGTAATATAAGTTATGATGCTATCTTGTGTTCTGCAAAATATGTATTTGATTATGGGCTTGCAGGTATTGATTATATTACCATTGAAACTGATTTCGGAGTTTTTACTGTAGATTGTATTGACAGCAATAATTTCAGAATCTCACTGGGAGAACCTGGTACAGAAGAAGGATTTTCCTTAAAAGAGAATAATGAACTTGATTTCAGCAAGGAGTTAATAATTGAAGGAAGATCCATAACCTATACCCCTGTAACATTTAAAGAAACGGGTATTTCTATTTTTTCGAGTAATTCACAAAAAAACGACAAAAAAGAAATCTCCAATTTCTTTCATGTTTTATTCAAGGATAGGGAATATCGAACAGTTTTTATAAAGTTATACAGTAATGAACAAATAGAACTGGAAACATACTCTTATTATTACAGTAGAGATAATTGTTTTATATCTGCAGTCGCAGGTGTAGCTTCTGTACTAAATGGCCTATGTGAAAGGGAATTGACCATATACTACAAGTTGGATACTCTATTTTTTCAATGGGATAAGGAAACTAATCATGTCTATATTACAGGTCAACCATCGTATGTTTTCTCCGGAAGCTATTATTATGAACAGAGTATTTAACTTATAATGGATCCTCTGTTTGAACGATTTAACAGATTAATTAAATCCATGTTTGTGGATGAAAATACAGATATTAACTTTAATAAGAATAGCTTTTTTGATGATGATGGAAGTGATTATGCAGAAGCATGGCAGGAATTAAATGATTTTTTAGATTCTCCTGAATATGAATCCGATAAATATTCAAAAAAGTTTATAAAAAACAAGAATTTTCTTTCCCCACCCGAAGTTTTAAAAAAAGATTATAGGAATCTTGAAGTTCCTTTTGGTACTGATTTCAGTTCAATAAAAAAATCATATAAAAATCTGCTAATAAAACATCATCCGGATAAAAACAGCTTTAATCCTGAAATTCTAAAATTATCAACAGAAAAAACAAAAACACTGAATATATCTTTCCAAAGAATAAAAGCCTGGGAAATTGCAAAACAATCTTAATCGATATTATATTCGCTTATTTTCCGATGAAGAGTCTTTCTACCAATACCAAGGATTTCAGCAGTTTTTGTTTTATTTCCATTTTCATGAAACAATGTTGCCTTAATTATTTCTTTTTCGGCACTATCCATGCTGATACCTATTGGAATAATAATAGAATTTTCATCAGTACCGGTTCCCACCGATGGAGGCATATCTGTAAGTGTAATCATTGATCCTTTACACATTACAACAGCACTTTCAATACAATTTCGTAATTCCCGTATATTTCCAGGCCAGTTATACTTATACAGGGCAATTCTCGCTTTTTGATCAATTCCTTCTATTTTTTTACCATTTTCTTCTGAAAATTCTTTTAAAAAAGCAGCAGAAAGAAGCTCTATATCTTCTTTTCTATCTCTTAAAGGAGGTATGTGAATATTTACAACATTAAGACGATAAAAAAGATCTTCCCTAAAATTCCCTTTTTCTATTTCATTTTTGAGATCCTTGTTGGTTGCGGAAAGAATACGTATATCAACTTCAATAGTCTCTTCTCCTCCAACTCTTTCAAACTTTTTTTCCTGTAGAACTCTTAATAGTTTAATTTGTACCTGCTGTGAAATTTCTCCTATTTCATCGAGAAAAATTGTACCCCCGTCCGAAAGCTCGAAACGACCTTTTTTTCGTGCAATTGCCCCGGTAAAGGATCCTTTTTCGTGACCAAAAAGTTCACTTTCCAGAAGAGATTCAGCAAGGGCAGCACAGTGAACCTCTACAAGTTTTTTTTCTTTTCTTGCAGAAAGATTATGGATAGCTTCAGCTATCAACTCTTTACCTACTCCACTTTCACCTGTTATTAATACCGAAGCCTTTGTTTCCGCTACCTGTTCTACAATATCCAGAACCCGACGCATAGGAGCACTTTTTCCAATTATGCTTGAAAACTTATTATTTTTAGTCATTTTTTCAACTTCTTTCTGTAGCTCTCTATGCTGAAGAATTAGTTGGCGGTTTTCAAGTGCTCTTTTTACCAGTAGAGACATTCTATCAAGGTTTACAGGCTTTGTTAAAAAATCAAAGGCTCCATCCCTCATTGCATTTACAGCAGATTCAATAGTTCCATGCCCTGTAAGTATAATTACAGGTATTGTAGGGTTTGAAGCGCTTATATTTTTCAATAATTCTTCACCGGAAACACCAGGCATTTTTAGATCTGATATAACAAGATCGATATCTCTTGTATTAACAATATTTAACCCCGCTCTTCCGTTCTCTGCAAGCAATATATTATAGCCATCCATCTCCAGAGAACTTCCAAGGCCTTCTCTAATATTTTTTTCGTCATCTACAATAAGAATATTTAATTTCACTGCTTATCCCCCTTCCAGTCAAGAAGTCTTTTATCTGTCTGAGGAACAGGTAAATTTATAGTAAAAGTAGTACCCTGATTCTCAACAGATTCAAGTATAATATCACCACCGTGCTCTTTGATGATTTTATAAACAACTGTAAGACCCAATCCGGAACCAAACTGTTTGGTTGTAAAATACGGTTCAAATATTTTAGACATATTTTCTTCTGATATTCCTGTACCTGTGTCAGATATATAAATATGAATAAATTTTTCATCCACAACCGTTCTAAAGGACATAACACCACCATCAGGCATAGCTGCAACAGAATTCTTTATAATATTAAGAATTGCCTGTTTTATATACTTTTCGTCAATCTCAAGCTTCGGAAGATCTGATTGAAAATCACATTCAATAGTAACAGACGCTTCTTCCAATTCAAATTTTACAAAATTGAGGAGATCTGTTAGAACCTTATTTATATCTGATTTTTTCATTGTAGGATTCATAGGTCTTACAGCAAACAAAAAATCAACTATAATATTATTAAGACGTTCAACTTCCTCATTTAAAATTTCGAGATACTTTCCCGCGGTATCCTCTTTAATCAGTTTATCCCTTTTTAATGATTTCTGCATTAATTGAATGTGAATGCTTATTGATCCCAATGGATTTTTAATTTCATGAGCAACACCTGCAGCAAGAGTGGTAAGGGATGCAAGATTTTCAGCACGTCTTAACCTTCCATCTCTTTTTTTCCTTTCAGTAATATCAGAGATATGGAAAAGAGAACCTTGTATGGAACCTTCCCTGACTACAGGCATTACATCCAGCCAGAGTGTTCTGGTTATACCTCGATATTTAATTGTAAATTCTTCTTCACTAACCTTCTCAGCATTTAATAGAGTCTTTTCAATAAAAGTTGCAATCTCGTTATCATCAATAATATCCCAAATAATAGCATCGTACGGATCAGAAAACAGAAAAGGAAGTAGGCGTTCAGATTGCTTATTATAATAAACCAGCTTGTTATTTATATCCGATACCATAATCCCATCAGTCATGGAATTTAAGACAATTTGCAAAAGTTCATTTTCTGATGACATTTCCTGAATAAGATCACGAATTTGATCAATGCTGAGTTTATTAAACTTTTTCAGGGCCCTTTTAAAAAAATTTGTCAAAAAGCCTCCCTCATTTGATACAATAGAGTTTCAAAAATAAGTCTGGTATTCATATTATATAAAAGTCGGTTAGATAAACTCTTATGTATAAGTACATTCCATTTTTGCATTACTGTTACTGAAATTTTATTGGTATCTTCAAAAGAAATAATTTTTCCATGCAGAATAAATATTATTTCTTCTAACAAAAGCCTAAATATATGATTTTCGTTAATAATTTCCAGTATTTCTGAAAAGTCCTCAAGAACAATATCCTTTCTGTTAATTAAAATTTCAATAATTTTATTTGCATGCTGCCTTAGTATACTTATATTTACTCCATTCATACTTATAAAATAATCCCTAAGATTTTTATACTCTTTTGATTCCTCTTTAAAAATTCTATTAAGAATATATGTTTCTTCGGCTTCAGTTCGGGATTTAAAGTTATAGGTACGTACTCTGGATAAAATTGTAGGAATAATTTTTGATTTTCTTGTACTGATAAGTAAAAAATATACAAATGGAGGAGGTTCTTCAATAATTTTAAGGAGTGCATTTCTGGAAGCTTCTCCCATTCTATCGGCACCTTCAATAATAATTACTTTTGCAGAACCTGTAAATGTGGTATGAGCCCAATAGGTAATATTTCTTATTTGATCAATCGGGATATTATCAATATTTAAAAAATCAACAATTTTTTTACATATATTTACTGCATCAAGTAAAATTTTTTCTAATTTTTTCTCTTCCGGAAGATTTTTACCAGGATAAACACTATCCAAAATTATTTCTATTTTTTCAAGATTCAGATCCAGCCCTTTGAGTTTCTTTTCCTGACCTTCCCATATTTGCTGATCAAATCTCCTTGTCAACTTTCGGACAGCACGTACAAACTGATATTGATTTGTCTGCTGCCTGTTTCTTCGAAGAACATCTGCAAAAGCCTCGATTTCCTCTATAAAATATCTGCTGCCCAGCATAATAGTAGATGGATTTTCTAAAAGTCTGTGCTTTTCACATGAAACACAACTACAACCCCATTTACCATCCTTTTCACATGAAAGGATCCTTGCAAGTTCCAGTGCAGTTGTTAATTTAGCATTATAATTGTCACCATAGAATAGAAGAGATGCCGGTAATTTTTTTGATTTTATATCATCTTTTAATAAATTAACAATTTCAGGCTGATTTAGTATATTTTCAAACACTTTTAACCCTTTAGTCCTTTTTCAATTATTTTTTGCCCTATAGGAATTATTTTTTCTGCAACAGATGCCGCAATACTATCGTCCAATAAATCATGTATATCAAAAAATTGCTGTGCATTCATAGCAAAAACTATTATTACTACAAGTAGGAACCCTTCGATAAGACCAAGAAAAAAACCAAGAGATTGATCCAGCTTTTCCAAATGAACCTTTTCTATAAAGGTATTTAAAGAGTTCTCAAAAATTTTTATTATAAGATATGTTACCAGAAAAAGAGCCAAAAAAGAGATTAGTGTATTCCAAAATGAATCACCAATATACTTCAGTAAAATAACAGACACAGGATGTGTAAATATTACTGCAACTGTAATCCCAACAATAACTGAGGCCACAGCCATTATTTCTGTCAAAAAGCCTCTAAAGGTTGCTCTTACAGCCAGTATTACGATAATTACTAAACTTACAATATCAAAAGCCGCAATATCCATCTTATATATCCTGTTTAATTATATTTGATATTATTTCTGCACTATTTGCATTACAAAGTAGTTTAACATTTTTTTCAAGCTCATTTCTAACTTTTTTTGCACTTAGAAGTCTATTGATTTCACTCAACAGTTCATCGGGATTTAAGTTTTTTCCTTTTAGAACAATTGCTGCTCCATTTTTTTCAAAAAAATCAGCATTTCTTACCTGATCTCCTCTGGAACTTCCGGAACCAAGAGGGATTAATATGGAAGGCTTACCCAAAACACCACTCTCCCATAGAGTTCCTGCACCTGCCCTGGAAATTACCAAATTGGACGCTGCCAGTATATCAGGGAAATTATCAGTAAACAAAGAAGCCGTAATATAGTTTTCTCTTCGTGATTCTTTATAATCCGGTTTACCCATTTGATGTATAACAAAATACGTTTTTGTAAGTTCATCCAGAATATCTTCGATGAAACTGTTTATCTGCCTGGCGCCCTGGCTTCCTCCTAATATTAAAATTATTTTTTTACTTTCAGGAATATTATAGAGTGTTTTTCCACGAATACTGCTGCCTTTAAAAATTTCTTTACGAACAGGATTACCGGAAACAATAAGTTCCTGACGGGGGAATGTTTTATTCCAGTTTTCTTTTGTTTCTTTATAGGCAAACAACATTTTTCTGGAAAATCTACCGTTTATTTTTGTTGCAAGCCCCGGATCAAGATCAGATTCATGGGAAATAACCTTTATTCCCAATAATTTTGCTGCAAAAACAGGAGGAACTGTTACAAACCCACCCTTTGAAAAAATAAGATCTGTTTTTAATTTTTTAAGTAATATCAGGGAAAAAATTATACCAGTTATAATTTTGAATAAATCTAAAAAATTATAAATGGAAAAATATCGTCGTAATTTTCCTGCTGGTATAGAATAGAAAGAAATATTAAATCTCTTAACAATTTCGCGTTCCATACCTGAATTACTTCCTATCCAGGCTATTTTATATTTTTCTTTTTCAGTTAACAGTTTTTCAGCAATTGCGATTCCAGGGAAAACATGTCCTCCGGTTCCGCCTCCGGTAAATACCACATTATGTTGTTTCATTATTTTAAAATAGCATATTAAAAAATATTTTTATAGACATTATGGGGAATTTTTATTTTAACACAATCCTAACACTACTTTAATCTTTTCCAAATAAACACTCTTTAAATTGCAGACATCAAATAGCAACATTTTAACAAACAAGAGGAGGTTTGTAATGAAAAAGATTTTAGTTTTATTATTTCTACTGACTTCAGTATCCACAGTTTTTGCGGGTGGAGACAAAGAAAACTCCTGTGCTGACAAACCGGGTGCATATTCATGGATTCTTGCAGAATCTGATGATTCCATTCTACCGAGTGTTAACCCACTTGAGGTAAAAGGTGCAATTACTGCAGCAGGAAGCTCAACTGTATATCCTTTGTCAGAAAGAATGATTGAACGTTTTAAAAATGAAGGATACAGTGGCAATATAACCCTCGACAGTATTGGAAGCGGAGCAGGATTTGAAAGATGGGCTGTTCAGGCAGAATCTGATATATCCAATGCAAGCAGACCAATAAAAGAAAAGGAAGTTAAAGCAGCAAGAGGAAACGGAAGAGAGCCCATTGAGTTCCGTCTGGGAACAGATGCACTTGCAGTAGTAATTAATCCTAAAAATAATTTTATAACAAATGTAACTTTACAAGAACTTGCCATAATTTTTGGAAAAGCGGAAAAATGGTCTGATGTAAACTCTTCATGGCCAAATGAATCCATAAAACGATATATCCCAGGTACGGACAGCGGGACATTTGATTATTTCGTAGAAGAAGTTTTCGACAAGGATAAAAAACCTATACTCTCAGCTTCAAATACTCAGCTTTCAGAGGATGATAATGTTCTCGTAAGAGGTGTTGAGGGTGATAAATATGCAATAGGCTTCTTTGGATTTGCTTATTATGCAGAAAACTCTGAAAAATTAAATGTATTAAATATTGAAGGTGTTGAACCAGGCAGTGCAACTGTTGACAATGCAACATACCCTCTGGCCAGACCTATTTTTATGTACTGCTCTGCAAATATTATGCAGGAAAAACCCCAGGTTGCAGCTTTTATAGCCTACTATCTAAGCTATGTAAATGAAGAAATTGGAGATGTGGGTTACTTCCCGGCAGCCAAGGCTGAACTTAATAAAGCAAAAAAGAACTGGATGAAAGCCATGGAAGGAAAACTTTAATGAAAACAGCTATTGATATTGATCTTTTTCAAAAAGATCTTTCAACAAACCTGCAGAAAAGGGAGTTCTTAATAAAGGGGATCCTTTACTCCTTTGCTGTTATATCTATAGCTGTTACTCTGGGTATAGTATATATTCTTGGAAAAGAAGCTTTTCTATTTTTTTCGGGAGGAGAAGTTTCTATAATTGAATTTTTTACATCCGGAGAATGGCAGCCTGTAATTAAAAAATTCGGTATACTGCCACTATTAAACTCCACACTCTTAACAAGTTTTATTGCTATGGTAGCAGCAGGCCCCATGGGTCTATTCGCTGCAATCTACCTGAGTGAATATGCCAGTGATAAATTTAAATCCAAAATAAAACCTATGCTGGAAATACTTGCAGGTATACCTACAATTGTATACGGTTATTTTGCTCTTACATTTATAACACCTTTCTTAAAAAACATATTCGGCTATGAGGTAGTTGATGTCTACAATACTGCTTCTGCGGGTATTGCTATTGGTATCCTTATTTTTCCAATGATTGCTTCCATGAGTGAAGATGCTCTTTCCGGGGTACCTTCGGGAATAAAGCAGGCAGCATACGGCCTGGGAGCCACAAAACTTGAAGTATCTATTGGAATTGTAGTTCCATCTGCTGTTTCAGGTATTATGGCTGCATTCATTATTGGTTTATCAAGAGCTGTAGGGGAAACAATGATTGTAGCTCTTGCAGCAGGTGCAGGATCAAATTTTACTTTCAACCCCTTTAGAGCTGCAGAAACAATGACTGGTTATATTGCGAGAATTTCAGGTGGCGACATAGGATATGACACTGTTGATTATAACAGTATTTTTGCTATTGGTATTTTTCTTTTTATTATTACACTCATATTAAATATTATCAGTCAAAAAATTGTTCAGCGTTACAGGGAGATATATGATTGATGGATAATCTTAGAAAAAAAAAGAATATATTAAGCAGAATAATTTTTCAAACAGCCATAGCTGCAGGAATTTTTGCACTGATTATATTATTATCCAGTATTGTTAATGAAGCTTTCGGCTATGTTATATTTGTAAACGAAAATTCTCCGATAGAAATTTATAATTCAGATAAAAAGCTTCAGGATGCTTCTAAAGAAGAGTTAATAATAATTCTACAGGAGAATCTATCAAAGGGACTGGTAAGAAAATTTAATTTCATGGAGCCCTTTGAAAAGAGGAACAAAGATAATATTCTTAATCTTGTAATGACAGAAGTTGTTAATCCTCAGATAGTAAAAGCATGGTCTTTATACAGTTCCATTTTTCAAAAGACCAGGATTATTGAAACCCTTAAAAATGATTATCCTGATGGAAACTTAGTATTCAGATCATGGTTATCCCTTAGATTCTTAATAACCCCTCAATCAGGTATACCGGAAAAAACCGGTATTTTTACCGCCTTAACAGGCAGCCTTCTTCTACTTCTAATTGCTATAATTTTGGCGTTCCCATTGGGAGTTGGTACAGCTATTTATATGGAAGAATATGCAAAACCAAACAGACTAAATCGTATTATACAGATTAATATATATAATTTGGCAGGAATACCATCTATTATTTACGGAATGCTGGGTCTTGCCGTATTTGTAAGATTTTTGGAACCGGTTACAAGTGGTAAAATTTTCAGTCACACTATTAATAATACAGCAAATGGGCGTTCCATTCTTTCTGCCGGGTTAACATTAGGCTTATTAATTCTTCCAATTATAATTATAAACGCCCAGGAATCAATCAGAGCTGTTCCAAAATCATTAAAACTCTCCAGTTATGGATTGGGTGCAACAAAATGGCAAACTATATGGCATCATGTTCTGCCCTGGTCAATAGACAGAATCCTTACGGGATCTATTCTTGCCGTATCCCGTGCTCTTGGAGAGACGGCTCCTCTTATAGTAGTGGGTGCATCTACTTTTGTAGCACAAAAACCCAGTTCGGTATTTTCAAAGTTTACAGCTCTTCCAATTCAAATATATCAGTGGACTTCCCGCCCCCAGCCGGAATTTAGAAAAGTAGCAGCTGCCGCTATAATAGTATTACTCATCCTGCTTTTAACATTAAATGCAGGAGCTGTAATTTTACGAAATTATCACAATCAAAAGAAAAAAGGGTAACATTTTATGGAAAATAATAATATTTTAAACCTTAAAAATTTAAATATTTATTATGGAAAGTTCAGGGCTGTAAAAAATATAAACCTGAATGTACAAAAAAACAAAATTACAGCATTTATCGGGCCATCAGGCTGTGGTAAAAGTACTGTACTACGTTCTATTAACAGAATGAATGATCTTATCGAAGGTACAAAAACTGAAGGAGAGGTAATTTTTCAAAATAAAAATATATATAATTCTGGATTTGATGCTATTTCTTTACGAAAGCAAATCGGAATGGTTTTTCAAAAACCAAATCCATTCCCAAAAAGCATTGCAGAAAACATTACCTGGGGTGCAAGAATAAATGGCTACAAAGGAAATATGGAGGAACTTGTCGAAAAGTCTTTGAAGGGTGCCGCTCTTTGGGATGAAGTAAAAGATAAACTAAAAGAGAACGCATTGAGACTTTCAGGAGGACAACAACAGAGACTTTGTATAGCCCGGACGATAGCAGTTCAACCTGAGATAATTTTAATGGATGAACCAGCATCCGCACTTGATCCTGTAGCAACTTTAAAAATAGAAGATTTAATGAAGACGCTGTCTAAAAATTATACTATAATTATTGTAACTCATAATATGCAGCAGGCATCAAGAATATCAGATTATACCGCATTTTTAATGACAGATGAAAACAGATCCGGTTATTTGGTTGAATACAACAAAACCAGTACAATCTTTATAAATCCAAAAAATAAAAAAACAGAAGATTATATATCCGGAAGATTTGGTTGAGAGGGGAATATGGAAATAAGAGTTGATTTTAACGAAAAAATATCAAAACTAAATAATGAAATAATAAAAATGGGTGTTCTTGTTGAAGAAGCCCTTGATAAAGCTATGGAAAGCCTGATTAGTAATAATCCGGAATTAGCTAAAAGGGTTATCACTGAAGATGAAAATATAAATGAAATGGAAGTGAGTATTGAAGACCATTGCATTATTCTAATTGCAAGAGAACAACCAGTTGCAGGTGATCTGAGACATTTAGTTACTGCTTTAAAAATTAGTACTCAGCTTGAACGAATGGGTGATCATGCTGTACATATCGCAAAAGGAGTAATACGCCTCCAAAAAAATCACAATTTCAATGATATACCTCTTTTTAATATGCCCGAAATGGGTAAAATTGTTAAGGGTATGTTACAGCAAGTCCTAACATCTTATCTTGAATCAGATGTTGAGAAAGCAAAATCTGTTGCACTAATTGATAATGAAGTTGATAGAATGCATGATGAAGTTATTAAAAATGTATTTGTAAACCTGATGCATAATCAGACGGATCAACAAAATGCAACTACTCTATTATTTATTAATAGATTTTTGGAAAGATTTGGTGATCATATTACAAATATCTGTGAATGGATTGTTTATTCAGTATCCGGCAATCATGTGGAGCTTGGTTAAAGATGTTAAAAAAAAACGTATTAGTAGTAGACGATGAAGAAAGCATCTTAAAATTAATAAAATATAATCTTGAAAATGAAGGTTTTTTTGTAACTGTAGTTACAAGTGGAGAAGAAGCTCTTACAAAAGCTTTTGAAATTATACCTGATATAATTGTTCTTGATCTGATGCTTCCTGGTTTGGATGGATTGGAAGTATGTAAAATTCTTACCAAAGATAAAAGAACATCACTAGTACCAATTCTAATGCTGACAGCCAGAAGTGAGGATGAAGATATTATTACAGGGTTGGAGGCTGGTGCTGATGATTATATAACAAAGCCCTTTAGACCCAGAATATTAAGTGCAAGAATAAAAACTGTTCTGAGGAGAAGAAGTAAAAATAATTCAGCAGCAATCAGTAATAAAGGAAATATTTTACTGCATGATATTTCTATTAATATTGAAAAGCATATTGTAGTCTCAAAAGGAGAGCTAATAGATCTGAGTTTAACAGAATTTACAATCTTAAAATTTTTGTGCGAAAATCCAGGATGGGTATTTTCCAGAAACCAAATTATCAGTGCTGTGAAGGGTGATGATTACCCCGTCACAGAAAGATCTGTTGATGTTCAGATTCTTGGGATAAGAAAAAAACTAAAAAGCCAGGGAATTTTCCTTGAAACAGTAAGAGGGATTGGATACAGAATGGCGGAGGAATAGAATGTATAGTATTAAAAAATTTAATTTAATTATTCCTATAATGTTAATCGTTATCTTATTATTTATCGTATTTTTAATTTATTTTTATAAAGATAATAATTTCGACACCCAACCATTTGTATATCTATTACTGATAATACTAGGGTTACTTTTACTATTTTATTTTTACAGAAATATTCGACGAGACAAATCAATATCCTCTCTTATAAAAATGACAGAAGGCATTTCAACTCTTGATTTTAACGCTTTAGAAATAATAGAAGATCAAAATGAAATATATAAGCTTTCAAAAAATTTAAAAAAGATGGCTGATTCTTTAGAATACAGATTCAATTCTGCAATAAGACAACGAAAAGAATTGAAAGCAGTATTTTCCTCTCTTATAGAATCTATAATAGTTATTGACGATACTTTTAAAGTTAGGGATATTAATCGGGCTGCTTTAACTCTTTTTAAAAATACTAATAATTTAGTAAAGGGCAAATCTCTTATTGAACTAACCAGGAATTCAGAACTTATCCAAATTGCAGAAAAAACTTTATTCGAAAAACTTCCACAATATAAAACAATTCTTTTCAAAGAACAAATTCCTTATAGTGTCGACAAATTTAAAAATCACAAATTCACTTCCAGAGATATTTACCTTGAAGTAAATACTTCTTTAATCCAAACAGAAGATCATGCAACAAGAATAATAATGGTTCTGCATGACATTACACAATTAAAAACCCTGGAACGTATAAGAAAAGATTTTGTGGCAAATGTATCTCATGAACTAAAGACTCCCATAACTTCCATATTGGGTTTTGTTGAGACTCTGAAAGATGGTGCAATCAATAATAAAGAAACAAGTATGGAGTTTCTTGATATTATTCAAACCCAAACTGTAAGGCTGGATTTAATTATTAAGGATTTACTTAGTTTATCTACTCTTGAATCCTACGAAAATACAGACATTGAACTGGAAGAAATATATTTAGCTGATATAATTTCAGCTTCAATAAAAGGATGCAATAATTTAATAAATAATAAAAAAACTGACATTAGAGTAAACTTACCTGATAAGGTAAAAATTAAAGCTAATTCCAGGTTACTTGAACAGGCACTCGTTAATTTAATTTGTAACGCAGCAAAATATTGTCCAATAGGAAGTGTAATAGATGTTAAAGTCGAGAAGTACTCCGATTATACTTTGATCAAAGTATCTGATAATGGACCTGGGATTCCAGCAACAGATGCCCCAAGAGTATTTGAAAGATTTTACACAGTAAATAAAGCACGAAACCGTAACCTCGGAGGTACGGGATTGGGATTAGCTATAGTAAAACATATCATTCTAGCCCATAAAGGAGAAATACGATTGAAGGTACCAAATGACAAAGGTACAGAATTTATTATCCGAATACCAAATTAACCAAGGATTGAAGTTATTTTCTGCTTGGTAGTTTCCATTGCAAGAACAGAATTAATTTTATCTCTAAGATCGATATTACTCTCATGGAGTACCATTACAACATCCAGTTCTTTGTAGGGTTTTGTAACAGGAACAATCTCATCCTGAAAAAACTTATGTGACAAATAGGTTCCAACCTGTTTATCTGTGACTATACCATCTACCTGTTTCCAGATAAGTTTGCTTAATCCTTCAATATCATTTGTAACAGGTATAATACTACAGTCATATTTTTTTAATTCCTCTATAACATAGGAACCTTTCTGAGCAGCAATTTTTTTACCTTGTATAAAGTTTAAATCCAGTAATTCTGAATTTTCCATAGAATCCTGGTGAACGAAAGCAACTGGCTTAAACACAGAATAAGAATTTGAGACAATTACAGGCTTACTTGCAAGAAAATCATTTGGCCAGCCCACATTTGGAATTATATCTATTTTTAGATTCATGAGTCCATCTGCGATATTTGCAAACTGATCCGGTTGGAAATAAGCATTTAAATCCAAAGATTCTATGATAATTTTCATGATCTCTATGCTTATTCCTGAAGATTTCCCATTGTTAATATATACCCATGGCGGGTAGGCTACGTCATGGCCAATATTAATAAGTTCATTGCCAGACTCCAGTATGTTAAGTTTTTTTAGAATATCTTCCTGGGATTTAATTATTGTTCTACTATCATTATCCTGGCTTTTCATTGAAGCAATTATATTATCCTGATATTTTAGATTATTGATTATATGTTTTGAACTTGAATTTAACAAAGAATAGGACTTGCTCAACTGTCCAACATGATGATAAATACGTTCTATATTTGTAGACTGATCTCTTACAGAATCATCAATATTACTCATATTATGGTCAATATGTAAAAGTGATTCAGAAGTAACAGTAAGATCCTCCCTCGTAAGCTCAACCTTGTCATTTAACGTCTTGATGATTTTTTCATATTCCAAAAGATTGTTTTCGGATGAACCAATATTTTTCTCCAGAGTTTTTAATAAACCTGATATATTATTTGTAAGATGTTTACTCTGTTCTGCCAGCTTTTTAACCTCATCAGAAACAACCTTAAACCCCTTACCATGCTCCCCTGCTCGTGCGGCTTCTATTGCAGCATTAATAGATAATAAATTTGTTAATTCTGAGATATCTGCTATTGCCTGTACAGTATCTCTAATTTTTAAAGTTGCAAACTGAACATCTGCAAAAACCTTTTTAAAATTGCCAAATTGTACTCCCATTTGTTTTAATCCGGCAAGGAAATTATCCATTATTATGGCTGTCTGATTAAATGATTTTTTTCCATTTTGTAATTCCTTAAGGGAGTCTTCAACATTTTCAACAATAAGCTCTGATCTGTCAGTAATTTCCTTTAGTTTTGAATGTATTGTTACTACATCAGAATCACTGGTAGCAGAAGAATTAATAATTTCATGAACATATGAACTGTTAAGATTTGCTACAGAAAATAAATCCCAGACATTTCCAGCAATTTCCTGCTGTAATTTATTTGATGCTTCTAAAAGCTTAAGCATCTCGTCTTTAATTCTATTATCCATTAGCGGTCTCCCAAGAAAGAATATGGATTTGTAATTAGGTAGAAATATATTATATCCATTATTTCTAAAATCTCTTAGTTAGTAAAGCATAAATCATACTATATCTTAAATTTATGTTAATAAATTTGATATAAGAGTTCCCATTTCTGATGTACTTACTTCCTGACATCCTGAAGTTAGAATATCTTTAGTTCGATAACCCTTTTCAAGAACCTGCTCGATTGCTCTAAATACTGCTTCATAGATATCATTTCTGTCAAAAGAATATTTAAACATCATTCCAAGTGATAGAATTTGTGCAATGGGGTTAGCAATCCCCTTACCTGCAATATCCGGTGCACTTCCTCCGGAGGGTTCATACAATCCAAAGTTACCCTTTCCAAGAGATGCACTTGGAAGCATGCCGAGAGATCCTGTAATCATTGAAGCTTCATCCGAGAGGATATCTCCAAACAGGTTTCCACATAGAATTACATCAAACTGATTTGGATTTTTAATAAGCTGCATTGCTCCATTATCAACATACATATGACTAAGTTTTACTTCCGGATATTTTTTAGAAACTTCATTAACAACTTCTCTCCATAACACCATTGAAGTTAAAACATTTGCTTTATCGATGGAAGTAACCTTACCTTTTCTTTGTTTAGCAGCCTTGAAAGCAATATGGGCAATTCTTTCAATTTCAGGTTTGGTATATATCAAAGTATCCAAAGCCTTATCACCATCTCTAAGTTTTGGTGATCCAAAGTATATTCCGCCTGTAAGTTCACGTACAACAAGTACATCCATACCATTCTCAAGTATTTCATCTTTGAGAGGAGAAGCTGCAGATAATTGAGGAAATATTACAGCAGGTCGAAGATTTGCAAATAATCCAAGTTCCTTTCTTATAGGCAGAAGGGCTGCCCTTTCAGGCTGCTGTTCAGGAGGAAGGGCCTCCCATTTTGGGCCGCCAATAGATCCAAGTAATACAGCATCAGCTTTTTTACATAAGGACAGGGTGGACTCCGGTAGAGCTGATCCATGATTATCTATGGCAATTCCTCCAAAATCGGCTGACTGTATCCTGCAGTCTATTTTAAATGAAGTCTTAATTTTATCTAAAACTTTTAGGGCTTCTGCCATAACCTCCGGACCAATTCCATCTCCCGGGAGGACTGTAATATTGTAAGTAGTTTCCATTCATATCTCCATTTCATTTGTGCTTAAAAATTATGCTAACAAAGGCTATGGCATTTTTCTTTTTAAGTCAACAGAGGTTTTTAGTGATGCCAGGGCGATGTCTCCGGATACGGATTGTTTTTAGCATTTTCGACTAAGAATGCACTGAAATCAACAATCCCTTAAGATCATTAAAACAACCAATGGGTATTGCTATATACTCAGGAAATTGTTCATACAGATATAAAATTCCAGGCTTATTCCATATGATTTAACAAAAACCTGATTAGAGAGAGTAATATAAACTTTTTCAGAAAAAGATTCACCTATTTCCGAATACAGGATTGTACATTATTTAAAAAACTCACAGTTCCTTCAATATCGTAAATAGTATCAGCTACCAGCCGTAACTTTAACTCTTCAGGCAAATATGGTTGAAACTTACTCAAATGATAATTTGGTACATTTAAATAGAGAAAGCTAAGCGTTTCCGGTTTCTCCCAATACAAAGGATCTGAAATTTTCTCTATAATTTGATCATAATCCTCAGGTTCCAGGTGCTCATTCTTCACTTTTATATACTCATTACTTGCCTGTACACTTGAGTCTAATTCCATCATGAGAACTATCCGCAAAGTATTATTGATATTTCCACCTGCCCAGGTCCACCAGATAATCCCCTTGTCGTCATATTCAATTGGAGCAAAACTGTCTGTAAGAAAGGACTGAAAGTCACATCTGTATTCTTCAAGATATTCCTTTGCCTCCAAATCAAGATACGGATAGGCTTCAGTACTTACAATAATATCTCTCATTTGACGGCAAAGTTTATAACTAAGAAAATTTGGAGTAATTCCACCCCATTTGGGGACTTTTCCACCAGCAGCTTTCGTTACCAATACTCTTTTCTTTTTCCATTCTATTCGTTCAACAGACCATGCTTTACCAGCAAGATAAAAACTGGCGTTATCCTCCAGAACTTGTTCCAGAAAATCCCATTGAACATTACCTATAACATCCCCGGACAATCCAATAACTTCAAATTCATGAGGGGAACTGAAAACAGAATAAATTTCCATAAAGTTCTTTCGACCAAAGGCCTTCTCTGCATCCAGCCCCATGGAGAACTTACCGCCATCATCATGGAGAAAGTCTTTCGTAATAAGAAAGTTCACAAATTTATCAAATTTGCCCATGCTTATTTCAGAAAAACAGTGAGCCTGATGGAGTTGATTCCATAGCATAGCAGGAGTAACAGCGCCCCTTTCAAGGCAAAGTGCCATAATTTGATGGAGTAAAATATGCCAAACCTTTCTATTTATATTTACATTTTCTACCCAACCCGATCTAGCCAGTTCAACTATGGCTATAGCCTGAAGTAGTTTAGTTTCTTTTTCAATAAAAAAAGTAGTATTCATTACAGTTTCTAAGCGGCGTCCTGTTCTTCCCATTCGTTGTAAAAAGGATGAGACAGTTGCCGGACAATTTACCTGAAGAACTTTATCCAAATCACCAACATCAATGCCCAATTCCATTGTTGATGTACAGACTATACAGGCTTCCTTTCCCTGATAAAACTCTTTCTCTGACTCTTCCCGTTTTTCACGACTAAGGGATGAGTGGTGTACATATATTGGCTCATTCCATTTTTTTAGTCTTTTGGAAATTTCTTCTACTAAACGACGGCTCTCACAAAAAAGAAGACTTTTATATCCGTGGGCTGCATCTGTAATCATAGTTGCCATTTGACCAGGTTCAGATATCAACTTTATTTCAATTTGTTTTTTTCCAATCTTCCTGGGAGGATCAATTATCTTTTGAAGGTTTTTAGAACTTCCCTGAAGCCATTCCAGTATCTCTTCAGGGTTCCCAACGGTTGCAGAAAGACCTATTCTCTGAAAGTCATACTTGCAATATGCCCTGATTCTTTCCAGAACCGAGATTAGGTGATTCCCCCTGTCACTGGCAGCTATCGCATGTACCTCATCGATTATTACATACTTTAAGTATTTGAATAGTTTTGCAGTCGGTACATTTCCGGAAACCAACATCACTTCCAAAGACTCAGGAGTTGTCAGAAGTATCTCACCTGGTTCAGAAAGATATTTCTTTTTCTTAGAAGCTGTAACATCTCCATGCCATTTAAATGCTCCAAGACCTAACATAGAGGCATAATCATCTAATCGTTGTTCCTGATTATTTAGAAGTGCTTTTGTAGGGCAGATATACAGAACCCTCATTCCTAGCTCCTGATTAGAAAGACAACCGGAAAGAACAGGAAACATTGAAGCCTCTGTTTTCCCTCCGGCAGTAGAAGCTAAAATAATACAATTGTTCCCATCAAGAATGGCTTCTGCCGCTAATTCCTGAACAGGTCTTAGACTATTCCATCCAAGCCTGTGAACAATCTTTTCCTGAAGCAGAGGATCAAAACGTGCAAATACTCCCATCTACCACTCCAACGCTTCAACTTTGTAGCCTGAGGAAGAATCATCCTCTTCGATCATAGTACCTATACCATCCATCAAATTTTGATCTTCTTCAGATAATTCTCCGGAAGGAAAGTTATAGACCTCTTTCGGAATATATGCATCACCTCCGTCACTTCCATCATGCTCTTCAACCAAATCAAGTACTGTTATTAATTCTCTAAGAAACTGCCTTGGGATAACGCCAACATCCCCCTTTAATCCCTCTGTAACCATCTTCGACAGTGAATCAAGAAAATTATCATCCACAAGATCAAAAATCCGGCTGCGATTCCTGGTGGGAAAGATTTCACGAAGCTTGAGGGCTACAGCCTTTAATCTCTGCTGATCAAATGGTTTAAGCTCCAGTTGAGGTTGTTTAGGACTGACAAACCCACCCGAACTTGCCAATTTAATGCGATCATGGAGAGGCTCAAGGCCTGCTACACCTTTCTTACTGTCAAAAAATTCCCTGGTACCTGTAAAAATCCAGAGCATTCCTGGAAAATCCTTTGCAGCATCAATAATCTGTCTAAGACCATTAAGAGACTTTCCTCTAACATCACTTCGTGTTCTAAGTATGGTTTCCAACTCGTCAATAATAATAACAAGCCCCTTGTAGCCTGCTTTCTTAATGATACTAAGAATTCCCTTCAGATAAAGCATGGCTGATGCACTGGAGATTTCTCCCTTGATACCGGCCTTTTTCTTTGCACCGGCAGCAACATTCTTTGAACCGCTTATCCACGAGATTAAACTGGAAGCGGTTTGATAATCACCTTTTTGTTTGGATTCAAAATAGGTTTTTAAAACATTAATAAACTCATTTCCCGAGGCTTTTTTGGTCAGCTCACTTAACTCAGATTCAAATCGAATTTTAACCTGATCATCAAAATCCTCTGCCTCATCTCCGATTTCATCGGCCAGACGGTCTTCAATATGGGCTATCCAGCGATCAATAGCAACTTCCAGTGCTCCGCTGGAAGCCATTGGAGTTCTTAGACCCGATACAATTTTATGATAAACATCATCAAATTTATGAAATTGAGTATCATTAGGTGAGACAACAACAAAGGAAACGGCAAAATTATTCTTTAGAGCTTCTAAAATGGTATACTGGCTCATAAATGTCTTTCCACAACCATAACCTCCACGGAGAAACTTAAAAGCTCCTTCTCCTGAGGATATCAGACCAAATTGACGTGTTATTTCATTAAGGGGCTTATCAATTCCTACAGCAAACTTATCCAACCCATACTCAGGAACAGTTCCACTACGAAGTCGTTCAAATACATGCTCTATTTCATTCATATTTTCCTCTCTATAATTTACGATACTCTATTCCTTCCGAGGTCAGTTCAATGCCCAGATCAAATGGCAAATAAGGCAGCCATTCCTCAATTTTTAAAGCAAACCTGCGTGCCTTTCTTGAAGCAGTTCTATCACCACCAAGGGTATTTACAAGAAAAGTTTCCGTCAACGAACCATGTTTATTTAGATGTGCCAATGCAGTATGAAACTCTTCCGGGATTTCACTCGAAAATTTTAGCGATGGAGAATCTTTAGTATCATAGCTTTTCTTTTGTGTTGAAGTTGTCTGCACCGGAATGCCGTAATCTTTAACATCAAAGAATTCATCAAAACTACTATTTTGAAGAGAGATCGCCTGTTTCGTTGCCTGAAAATAAATTTGAGCCTTTGGCTGATCACCCTTACTTAACTTAAATAAAATTTCTGTTTCCACTCCCACTGGAAGTATTAATAGGTCACCTATACATCTCCCTCCTACAACATCACCAATTTCAAAGATAACTCCGTCATCAGAAAGAATTTGTATCTCTATTTCTGATAGAGCAAAAAGAAATCCATCTCTGGGCCTGGGCAATACAGAAATCCTGTGGAATCCCAAAGTCTCTGGTTTTTTCCGAATTTGAAGATCAAAAGAACCGGAACTATCCGGGAGATTTTTTGTAAAAGAAAAAGCTATAACAGGAACCAGTCGTTCCTGTAATGTATTTCCTCCATGGTAGAAGGTTTTCCTTGTAGTATTCAGAATATGAGTTGACCGTTCAAAAATAAAACTTTTATCAGGATCTTCTGTTTTATAGTTCAGATGGATAAGTTTGACAGAGATCAGGTTTTTGCTGTTACGATAGGTATCTGTTGCGTGCCGTCTTTCCACATTACTCAATTTCGGGGCTTTGTTTATTTGCAGGGATTCATCTCCTAAAAGAAACCCATGATCAGCTGTAATGATAAACTCTTCAAAACCTTTTTCTTTCAGCTTCATTACTGCTGTTTTAAGACGGCCAATTCCAGTTTCAAAGTAATCTATTCCATAGCTTAGAGCCCCCGATTCTCCCATTTTATCAATATCAAGTGCTGTCAAAACCAATAATTTCTTATCTACAATTCTATTCAATTTTCGATCGGAAAATGAGAGAAAGTCAACCAAATTAATCCAGGAAATTTCTATACCGACGTAGTCCTGCAAGGTTAACTTTCTCTCACCTGGATTCTTAACTTGTCGTTCTCCTCCCTGAAAACCTACGATCCCTTCTTTTTTGTCAAAAAGCGGAGTTAAACTGGATTCTTTTACAACTGGAATAAGCGCATTCATTCCCACTGATGTAATAGTAGGAAGTTCTGCCAACATATTATGAATATTTTGAGTAGTACAGATAGTTTCAAGTTCCTTTATAAGTTGCTGTCCCAATTCATAGCGAAGAGCATCCACAAAAAGAATTGCTGTCTTTTTCTTTTTTTCTAAAACAGGTTTTACCCAGTTATTAAAGAACTGTCTCTGCTGGAGTGATTCAGAAGGGAGAAAGCCTTTTCTTTCACAAATACTGTTCCATATATAAGATTGCCTATCAATACAATCGCGATAAACCTGATGAAGGGATTTTCGTATTTCAACAAAGGCCTTTATATGCAGATCAGAGTTAATAGATTGGTAGCGTTCTGAACTGGAGGAAAATTTTCTATGAAGCTGATCCAAATTCCACCAGCTCTCAGTATAAAGTTGAATCATATCCTGGTGAATCATTATATCAGGATCCAGGTTCTTAACTTCAAGAAAAATATTCTCAGACATTTGCCCCAATCGGGAAGCTATTTCTACCCATTTCCATAACCAACGCCGTTTTCGGTCTTGCTGTAGCCAGAAAGTATGAGCAACGGTATCTTTTTTTCTTCCAGGAAGGCGAATCTCAGCCAATTCCAGTGCACCATACCACTTTCTCTTTTCAAGAAGCTCCATGGCTTCATTCAAAAAAAGATCTGCTTCAAAACGGAAAGTATCCAGGCTACCTAAATCTTTAGGATTATGACGGCATTCCTCTTCACTGAGGTTAGTCTCAACCCTTTCTGCCCATTTAATATAGGCTGCTGAATCACTTTCTCTTAGTTGTTGAAGCAGGATACTGGATTTCTTAAAAAACTCTTTTGGCTTCTCTTTTAGACGATTCAACCTGCCACTATTTGGAGCCACCTTCAGGTCATAAACAAATTCCATAGCCATAAGATAACTGACCAGTAGATCTGCCTGATTATCAGGGTGCCCGTAATTAATATGATCTGGATTCCAATCTTCCTGCCATTGTTCATCCAGGCCAATTAGTGTCTTAAAGTATTCTTTAATAAGAACAAAACGAAGATGAGGGTCTACGCAGAGCTCTTCGTTTATTTTTATAGGATCTTTAATAAAGTGTAAAACTATTCCATCTTCTCCGTATTTCTGAAGGAGTCTTTTTATCTCCAGTGGTACATTTTCTTCCTGAGTTATGAACTCTTCTGCTATTGAAAGATTCAAACCTTTCTTCTTCAATAAAAATTCGGTTTGATCCTCTGATAATCTTCCCTGGGCTGATTCGCGGATCAGGGCTTCCAGTGAGACACGCCACCGCCTGCCAGCTTTGTATGCTTCAAGAACCGGTGTTTCTTTTATCTCCTGCTCATTAAACCCGGGCATATGAATAACGCATTTGGGCATATCCCTGCCCGATAGAACTTCTTTACTCATGTCCATCAGTTCCAGAAAAGAGCCGCGAAAAGCAAAAATATCGTAAGGGAATTGTCCCTCATCTCTCTGCTGAATCCAGGTATCCACCAGGGGTGAAAATTCATTTTCCTTGTCCAGCCATACGAGGAGTCCTTTTGTTCTTATATCCTGTTCCAGTTTCTTTTTTATATGCTCTGCTACAATACCCATTAATCCAGGACCTCCCATATATACTTCACTAGCAATCCTCTAATCATTTTTATTCTGCATTTATTCTGCAAATCAGCCATTTTATTCTGCATTTATTCTGCAAGCTTCCAACAGGGTTTCTTCCGGAAAGCTGTGTTTATTATCCATATTGAAAACATTTCAATTTTCATCTTTTGTGTCCTGTTCATGTCCTGATGCTCCTTTTAGAACCACAACTCCTGTATTTGTTATACGATATTTTTGAAGTCTACTTGTAGTTTTTCCGGTTATCGTATAATTAAGTAAACCATTATCAACTAGTTTTTTTAAGCCACGTTTAAAATATCCAGAAACTTCTTTATTGAGACCTTTTAGAATTTCATCTCTGGATTTTGGTTCTAAACTGCATTCAAACAGAATAGATTGCTGTAATTCCGACAGTTCGACTGGACCCTCGACTGGACCCTCGACTGGACCCTCGACTGGACCCTCGACTGGACCCTCAAAATTAAATATAGCCTGAAAATAATCGTCTTCAATAAGCTCAAATTTCCCCTTCGGAGCAAAATGTGGATAATATCTGCTTATGTTGATTATTCCTGAACCAATTTCTTCTACCCATCCAAGTTGCAGGAAAAACTTTGAGATTAATGGATTTTTTTGATGAGGTATGCAATCTTTCGCATTCAATAAACCTTTTTTCAAGGGTAGGGATGGGTTCTGCATTTCAATACGATTTTTATAGATATTTATTCTTGCAGGAAGTTGACCCATGAAATTCCGATGGACAAGCATATTTACTACAGCTTCTCTAAAAATTATATCACGCAGGCTAATCCTTTGTTCTTTCTCAAGATAAAATGGATCAGGCAGATTTTTATCGATGAAGTCCATAATAATAAAGAATGATTCTATAAGGTTAACTCTTACATCAATACGGTCATCATATCTATCGAGATTATCTCTCCGGAGAAGAAGATCTGTCTTATAGGCAGGAAGAAGACTTTGTATTACTTCTTCTTTACCAAAAAGAAGGGCTGCAGCGAGTGTATAGCTTCCAGCTCCTGTTTTGAAGTCTTTCTTAAAGAGTCCTGCCTTCAGAAGCATATCTTCATTAGATAAACTCACCCAGGGATGTGTTGATTTACGGGCAGCAATAATAGATTTAGTTTTTTCTATTGTATCCAGTTCAAAATCATCCATTGTTAGATAGGGATACGATTTTGCATCTGCGTAGAAATTTGTTTTTCTGTTGGAAAGAGAAGCAATCTGCTCAGGAGATGTAACTTTGAAATCACCATCATCACTTCGATCGTAAACAGTTCCTTTGTACCGATGCACTCTGGAACTTTCCGGAACAGCTACGTGAAGGATTATTTTCCCTTCAACTTCATATTTTTGAGAAAAGAGTATATAAGCTGGATCAAGCATGTTTGAATTATTGGATTGGGTTATAATATCCTGGCTGATTTTTTCAACAGCTGTGGGCTCTATGCCTTTTACTGAGCCTGTATCATCGACTCCAAGTAGAATGTCCCCACCTTCACGATTTAGAAAAGCGCAGATTGTTTCAAACAGATTTTTGGGTACAGCGTTTTTTGCTGCCTTAAACTCAAGGTTTGTTGATTCTGTTTGTGTTAAGAGGCGCTCTATTCTTTCAAAAATCACTGTAATCCTCCTGTTTGTGTCCTGAAGTTTCAATTTGCTTTACCATTTTATCAAAATCACTTTCAAAAAGCTTGTCTTGAATTGGGCGATATTTTTCGAATTCACTCTCTGCAAAGCTCTTTGCTACTACGGCCGTAACTTTTCCAAAGTTTTCCAGAAGTTCTTTATTATTATACTGTAAAAAAGCATTTAATTTTACCGCCCAATCTTTCATTGTCATGGGAATACTACTCTCAGCCTGATATTATCAATCACATATCCGCGAATTGCAAAATCCTTTAAGACCTGGGTTGCCCATCTTCTGAAATTGGTTGCTTTTTCAGAGTTTATTCTGTATCCAAAAGCTATTATTATCTCTAAATTGTAGTGTTCAATATCTCTTGATACAGTCCTGCTCCTCTCAATTTGAACTGTTCGGAATTTCCGAACAGTTGCTTCTTTTGACAATTCATTGCTTTCAAAAATAACTTTGAGATGTTCACTAATATTTGATTTTACAACATCAAATAATTTTGCAATAAGTTTTTGTGTTAGCCATACATTTTCATCTTCTACTCTTACTTCTATTCCATCTTCATTTGCCTGTGATGTAAAAATCAGGAACTCGGCTGTGCTGTTTCTTATGGTTAATTTCTTATTATTCATTTCAATGTATCCAGTTTATCCATGTCAGTAATGTTTGAATTGGATGGTGGTTAACAGAATAGTGTTGTATTGACATTTAAGGTTCCTTTTTACAATTATATTTGTTATGCATCATCTTTTTCGCCTTTTTTCTGCTCTATCATCTTTTTAATTTCCCGGTCAAAATCTGATTCAATTTTTTGAATTTTATTAAATTCGTCGTACTCAGCATATGCTTTTTGTTCTGCACTTTTATGCGAAATCGTTCCTTTCCCTTCGAGGACTTTGTATTCATTGAATTCCAGAAATTTATTTACAGAATTTGCCAACGATTCCATTGTTAAAGTTGTTCTGTTTTCAATTAATCGCTCAATATAATCAAAATAACCGGAAATTGCCCGTTCAAGTTTTTTTATTTCAGCTTCTTTCAGATAGTTTTTAGCAATAACTGTATCGGATTTAATAATTCGTCCTGAAGGTGAATTCTTCCATGTTAGCATTCCCATAAAGGGTTTATTCCAGTCAACTTTTGAATGAACTATCTCTGCTGCGGTATGGCCGGTTATAGCATAATGGAATTTATTTTGTACCATAGCATAAAATGATTTAGTAATGTCGGATTTTGAATCATAATCAATAGTACATTCAGCAAAAATATCAGTAATCTGCTGATATATACGCCTTTCACTGGTACGGATTGAACGAACTCTCTCGAGTAATTCTTTGAAATAATCCTGTCCAAAGAATCTGCCGTTTTTAAGCCGTTCATCATCCATGGCAAAACCTTTTATAATATAATCTTTTAAGGTTTTTGTTGCCCATATTCTAAATTGAGTAGCCTGTCGGGAGTTCACCCTATAGCCTACTGAAATAATTGCATCAAGATTATAAAATTTAGTTTTATAGTTTTTCCCATCTGAAGCAGTATGTTCCAAAATGGAACTAACTGAATTTTCCTCCAGTTCTCCGCTTTCAAAAATGTTTTTAAGATGTTTAGTAATTGCTGGTCTTTTTACTCCGAAAAGTACTGCAATTTTGTCCTGATTCAGCCAGACAGTTTCTTTATGAACAAATATTTCAACTTTTACATGACCATCTGGTGTGGAATACATAATAAATTCTGTAAGTTCATCTTTAACGGACAATAATTTTTTTTCTTTCTTTCGTGTATTTTTTTGTTTTTCATGGCTCATAAGTATATCACCGATATAGTATTGTCTTCAATTATCTTTTGATCAATTGGAGGATCCAATGTTAAACCAAGGTCAGGAATAACTTGTGTAAACCTGCCTTCGGGTGTACCATTAAATCCAGGGTATATATCTATTTCTTCTATATTATCTTTCTCTTCTCTGTATCCTGTTCCGGCAAAGGCAATATCCCTGCTGTTCATTCCACCATTCATAATCACTTCAACCTTTTCTTTTTTTCTGGTGCATCAAGGTAATTTTCACTTGTACTTATCTTTTTACCTGTCTTTTTTTCCAGAGCTCTTTTTGCATCTCCTGCAATCATTCCTCCATCTTTTGCATCTTGTTTAAATTTATCAAAACCCAGAGAATTATCAGTTTGTGTTATTTCAGTTGAGGCTCTTTCTTCCAGCATAGAGAAAATAAGCTCAAGATCGGTCATATGATCTCTCAGGTTTTCTCTTTTTAATTTTTTTAACTCTTTATATTGATTTGGAGTCATTCCAAAAGTTGCTTTACTTATTTCGGCTGTTAAAATTGAATACTCTATTTGTTCTTTTGCGCCTCTTTGCTTCCATTCACCCGTAAGTTCTTCGCGGATGGCAATACCTCTCATTCGCTTTTCAATCCAATCGGCACTATAACCTTTAGCTTGATATAAGGCTCTTGTTCGCTTTGTTGCAAGTTCCGGATCTTCTATCTCCTGCACTCTTTCATACCCTGTTTTTGCAAGCCATCGTTTAAAAGGTTCTGCTTTTGGGGACGGAATAGACTGGATAATACGAAATATCCCTTCGGTATTTGCACAATTTATTTTTTGAGCACCACCTGCAGTTTCTATAGAAAGGGGGGTGGCAATTTGCCCCCACCCTTTGGTAAGTTCTGCATCACGTCTTCTCATATCCTTAATATAACCCTTGGGGTTTTTTGAGTCGGTTAATGCAAATATTACATCTTCAATAACAAACCACCATTCATCATTATGTATGCTTTTTCTTATTTCTTTTTTCTGAAATATTGCAATTTTTTTATTTTCACTCATTTCAATGTATCCAATTTATCCATGTTCATAGATCCCCAAAAGTTGTCATTGAAATGAAAATTGTACCACTTCCTGACATTCAACCTCTCATGCCCTTCTTTAACTTTTTCACGAAGCTCATTTGCATCAGTAATTCCAGTTATAATAGCCAATTTGTTAAAATATTTATGTTGT
>Ga0190306_1000094_pt1 | contig 35471 bp, 34 predicted proteins | sample 48700734_MG_FD_161657 | JGI IMG/M metagenome (GOLD analysis project Ga0190306, IMG submission 161657) | Hydrothermal vent sediment bacterial communities from Southern Trench, Guaymas Basin, Mexico - 4870-07-3-4_MG | ecosystem: Environmental > Aquatic > Marine > Hydrothermal vents > Sediment ... | reverse complement strand
TGGTTTAAGAGTATTTTTAAATATATTGGAGAAGATGGTTTTTCTATTCCGACAGGAGCAATAGTCCTGTTCGGTGTTGCTCTAATTGCATGGATAATTCTTACAAAAACAAAAATGGGCAGGTATATATTTGCTATAGGGAGTAATAAGGAAGCTGCAAGGCTTTCCGGAGTCGATGTCCGGAAATGGGAAATGACGGCTTATGTTATTGCAGGAGCTACAGCTGGAATTGGCGGTATTGCCTTTGCTGCAGTCTATACAACTGTAATGCCGGCACAGGGACAGGGATTTGAGCTCTATGCAATAGCAGGTGCAGTTATAGGTGGTACATCACTTTCCGGAGGTATAGGCACAGTATTCGGAACCCTTATCGGTGTTTTTATAATGAGTGTTCTTCGAACTGGTCTTCCTTCCATGGATCTTCAGGCTCATTATCAGACATTTTTTACCGGAGTTGTTGTTATTGGTGCAGTCCTTCTGGATATTTATCGAAATGAAAAAGCTTCTGAGGTAAAAATATCAAAGGGAGAAAAGATAGGTTCAGACAAATGAAATACGTAATTATCCTTAAAGGGATACTAAAATTTGGTTAATGCCTGGGAAAAACTTATTTCAGGTAAATTTATAGGAGGATGATATGAAAATATCAAAGAAGATTATTGTAGTACTGTTGGTACTCGTATTACTGACTGTTTTTGCATTACCTACTTTTGCAGCAGGGCAGAAAGATGGTGGTAAACCATATATTGCTGTTGTTTCAAAAGGTGAACAGCATGATTTCTGGCAGCAGGTTAAACTTGGTGCAAAAGATGCAGCTGCTAAATATGGTGTAGATATGACTTTTGAAGGTCCCGCTTCTGAAAGTGATGTTCAGGATCAGGTAGAGATGCTTAATAATGCAATGGCCAAAAATCCTGTTGCCATAGCTCTGGCTGCTCTTAATACTGAATCAGTTATTGATCAGTTGGCAGAACTTAAAACAAAGGGAATTCCTGTAATAGGTTTTGACTCTGGTGTTCCTAATGCTCCTGCAGGTGTTATTTACGCAAATGCGTCTACAGACAACTTCAATGCTGCTGGTCTTGCTGCAGAAAAAATGTTTGATGTAATCAAAGGTGAAATTGAAGCTGCAACAGCTGCAAAACCTGTAACAATTGTTGTTATGAATCAGGATGCTGCGGGTGAATCACTGCTAAGCCGTGGAAAAGGATTTAGAGATACTATGGTAGATCTTATTATATCCAAAACTTCAATGAGTGCATCCGACGTTAAAGTAGAGGGTAATACTGCGTATATTGACAGTAAAAATCCTACTTCAGGAGATAAAGTATTTATCTACATGGCTGTTCCTGCATCAGCATCTGCAACAGACTCTGCTGCCGCTTCTACTGCAATGTTAAACAAGGTGAAAGACGAAAATATTCTCGGTATTTTCTGTTCCAACGAAGGTACAGTAAAAGGTCTTCTTGCAGCAACTAATGACGGTGCAGATTTTGCAACAAAATACAAAGGCCTTGTAGCTATTGGTTTTGATGCCGGTGCTGCTCAGAAAGCTGCTGTTAGAAACCAGTACTTCCTCGGTTCTATAACACAGGATCCATATAGAATTGGTTATCTTGCTCTGGAACTTGCATATAAAGCCTATAAGGGCGAAAGTGTTGCAGATGTAGACACTGGTGCAAAATTTTATGATTATACCAATATGGATAATGATGATATTAAGGGCTTGTTATACGATTGATATTAGCTGACTAATATTAAAAGAGACCTGTTTTTCAGGTCTCTTTTTCTTTACCCGGTGAGGAGTAGTTAGTCCGTTATTGGCAAATACCTGTTAGAATACCGTATTTGAGATTCACCGCCTGTTTTATTTGTAATATTATCCTATTTTTTAGAAAAACTGTCTAATGCTTCTTTTGTCCGTAATTCTTTTATGAGATAAAATTGTATTTATTATATGGATAATACATTTTCTTAGTAACTAAATATTAAATTTTCATAATTTTTCCGTTTACAAATACTAATAAACCCCTTAGGGTTGTTTTATGAGACAAATTGATCTTCAAAAAATTACTCGGGTAGTTAAAGAGCTTTCTATTGAAGCAAATACTATAGCCAATTGTGATCTAAGAGATGCACTGGAAAAATCGGTTAGCAAAGAGGTTTCTCCTGTAGGGAAGGCCGTTTTAGGTCAGCTTTTAAAAAATCAGGATATTGCTGAAGCTTCAAAACTACCTATATGCCAGGATACAGGATTTACAGTTGTTTACCTGGAAATTGGTATGGATGTCAGTTTTACAGGTGGAACTGTTAAGGATGCAGTTGATCAGGGTGTCAGAGAGGGGTACACCGAAGGTTTTCTCCGAAAATCCATAATAAAAAATCCTTTAACTTCTCCTGTAAATACAGAGGATAATACCCCAGCTATTTTACATATAGATTTAGTGCCTGGAGATAAAGTTCAGATTACCCTTATGCCAAAAGGTGGCGGATCGGAAAATATGAGCCGGATAAAAATGATGAAACCTTCTGACGGGGTTCCTGGAGTAAGAAATTTTATTCTTGAAACAGTAAAATTTGCCGGAGCAAATCCCTGTCCTCCAATTATTGTAGGTGTTGGAGTTGGAGGAACATTTGATTATGCTGCATATATGGCTAAAAAATCTCTTCTTAGAAAAATAGGTGAGCGAAACAGTGATCCTGAAATTGCTTTAATGGAAACTAACTGGCTTTCGGATGTAAATAAACTTGGAATTGGTCCTGCCGGTCTAGGCGGGAAGGTAACAGCTCTGGATCTGTTTATTGATGTTTTTCCCAGACATATTGCAACCTTTCCCGTGGCAGTAAATATTCAGTGTAATGCCGCCAGGGTTAAAACGAGGATTGTATAGATGGGAAATGAAGTAAAAAGAGTTGAAACACCCCTAACAGAGGAAGTTATAAAAACACTTCGTATAGGTGATGAGGTTTTATTAAGCGGAATAATTTACACAGCCAGGGATATGGCACATGCACAGCTCCAGGAGATGATTAATAATGGTGACGAACTTCCTTTTAATGCATCAGGTTCTGTTATTTATTATGTTGGTCCTTCACCCGCTCCCGTAGGCAGGGTTATTGGGTCGGCCGGTCCAACAACAAGCTATCGTATGGATCCTTTTGTTCCTGCCATGTTTGAGGCAGGTATGCGGGGTATGATTGGAAAGGGTCCCAGATCCTCAAAAGTAAAAGATTTAATTGTAAAAAAATGCGGCGTTTATTTTGGAGCAACAGGCGGAGCCGCGGCATTATTGTCAGAATCAATTGTTGAAGCCGAAGTAATTGCATTTGAAAAATTTGGTCCCGAAGCATTGCGAAAGCTTAAGGTTAACAATATGCCCTTAATTGTTATCAATGATTGTTACGGTGGTGATCTTTATCTTGAAGGTATCGATAAATATTCAGAGGAGATCTAGGATGGCGGTGACAATAAAAGATGTAGCAGAGCTTGCCGGGGTATCTACAGCTACAGTATCCAGGGTAATTAATAATGGGCCAGGAATAACACAATCTACCAGAGATAAAGTTCGTAAAGCTGTTATAGGGACTGGTTACAGGGTTAATACTATTGCCAGGAGCCTTAAAACAAGTCGTAGTAAAACAATTGGTTTAATAACTCCGGAAATTGCAAATGATTTTTTTATGAATATAGCCCGGGGAATTGAGGCTGCCCTGGAAAAATCCGGTTACAGTTTAATTATTTGCAATACAAATGAATCAGTAGAAGAGGAAGCCCGCCGGGCTGAACTTTTAATAGAAAAATCTGTAGATGGGGTGATCGTTATACCAACTACAGATACTGGTATTCATTTTAATGTTCTTCGAAATGCTGGAATCCCTGTTGTTTTTGCTGATCGTCTTACTTTAGATTTTAATGCTGATGCAGTTGTGGTTGATAATAAAAATGGTGTTTATCTTGCCGTTTCTTATCTTCTTGCCAGGGAACAAAGTAAAATAGCTTTTATTGGTGGTTCTATTGAATTGAGCAATGCCAGGGAGCGTTATGAAGGATATATACAGGCACTTGAAGAATATAAGCTTGAGAAAGATAATAAACTTATACTTATTGGTAATTTCCATGTAGATAGTGGTTTTAATCTAATGAAACAGATTATGAGTCTTCCTGAGCCTCCTGAACAGGTTTTTATTGCCAACGATTTTATGCATATGGGTGCAATAAAATATCTAATTGCCAATGGATATAAACCGGATAACAGCCCTCGGATAGGCAGTTTTGATGATCTTGAGTTATCATCAATTCTTGGTTATGCCAGTGTTACAGTTGCCCAGCCTGTTATGGAGATAGGCAGTAAAGCCGCGGAGCTTCTGATTGATCGAATTGAGGGTAGTAAAGAGGAATCCTTTAAAATAATCCGCCTTCAGACCGACCTTAAAATTGCCCGGATGCGATAACTTCGATACAATTGCTATGTTATTATGTGAGAGGAGATTATCTATTAAATTCGCAATCACTCAGGGTACGAAGTATTACTGGCTGAGTTTTTGTTTCAGCAAAAAAGTATCGAAGTGACCTTGCTTTATGGATCATATTGCAGTATGATGTAAACGATTACATTGTTACGTATCCAGGGAGAAACATATGAATATTAAAAATAGATTACAGGGAGATTACCCAAAAGTAGGAATAAGACCAACAATTGACGGCCGTCTTAATGGTGTGAGGGAATCCCTGGAAGAACAGACCTATAATATGGCGAAGGCAGCCGCAGAATTAATATCAGGCACTTTAAGATATCCCAATGGAGAAAAAGTAGAATGTGTTATTGCGGATACAACAATAGGCGGTGTTGCAGAATCTGCTGCCTGTGCTTCAAAGTTTGACAAAGAAGGTGTCGGTGTATCACTAACTGTAACCCCATGCTGGTGCTACGGAACAGAGACTATGGATATGGATCCCCTCCGTCCCAAAGCTGTTTGGGGTTTTAACGGTACAGAGAGACCAGGAGCTGTTTATCTTGCAGCGGTTCTTGCAGGACATAACCAAAAGGGTCTGCCTGCATTCGGTATATATGGCAAAGAAGTTACTGAATCTGATGATACAAAAATCCCCATGGATGTGGAAGAAAAGATACTTACCTTTATAAGAGCCGGACTGGCTGCATCAATAATGAGGGGTAAGTCCTATCTTTCTCTGGGCTCTGTTTCCATGGGTATTGCCGGCTCTGTAGTTAATGAAGATTTTTTTCAGGATTATCTCGGAATGAGAAATGAATATGTGGATATGAGTGAGTTTATTCGTAGATTAAATCTGAATATTTTTGATCAGGATGAATTTGTCAAGGCTCTGGCCTGGACCAAAGAAAACTGCATAGAAGGAGAAGATCCAAATAACCCTGAAAATCAGCATTCCAGAGAAGAAAAAGATAAGGAATGGGAAACCTCAGTTAAAATGACCCTCATTGCGAAAGACCTGATGATTGGTAATCCTGTACTTAAAGATATGGGATGGGGAGAGGAATCTCTTGGTCATAATGCAATTGCTGCAGGGTTTCAGGGTCAGAGGCACTGGACAGATTTTATGCCCAACGGGGACTTCATGGAAACAATCCTGAATACCTCCTTTGACTGGAACGGCACAAGAGAAGCCTTTGTTTTTGCAACTGAAAATGACAGTTTAAATGGTGCAACAATGCTTTTTGGTCATCTTTTAACAGGCACGGCACAAATCTTTTCCGATGTACGAACTTACTGGAGTCCTGAAGCAGTTAAGAAGGCTACAGGTAAGACCTTAACAGGAAAAGGTGCAGGCGGATTAATTCACTTAATCAATTCAGGATCAACTGCATTGGACGGTACAGGGGAGATGGCCGTAAACGATAAACCTGTTATGAAACAGTTCTGGAATATTACAGAAGAGGACATTAAAAAATCTCTGGCAGCTACCAGGTTTTGTCCAGCTAATTTAGGATATTTCAGAGGAGGCGGTTATTCCGTAGATTTTCTTACCAAAGGGAATATGCCTGTAACTATGTCCCGTATAAATCTCGTAAAAGGCCAGGGACCGGTGCTGCAGATAGCCGAAGGTTATACAGTGGATATAGAACAGGAAGTTCATGATATTCTGGATAAACGTACTGATCCCACATGGCCTACAACATGGTTTGCTCCGAGACTTACAGGTAAGGGTGCTTTTAAGGATGTCTATTCCGTTATGGCTAATTGGGGTGCCAATCACGGTGCCATAAGTTACGGTCATATTGGAGCAGATTTAATTGCCCTGGCATCAATCCTGCGGATACCTGTAAATATGCATAATGTGGAAGAAGATAAAATATTCAGACCTTCAGCCTGGGCTTCCTTTGGTATGGATAAGGAAGGTTCCGATTATAGAGCCTGTGCTAATTTTGGACCTCTGTACGGGGTTAAAAGGTAATTATGGTTCTGATATTTTAGTACACTGTATCAATTTGATACACTGTATAGGCTTTTTTGATACATAAGGTTAAAATGACACAAATACTGGATTTAAATATAATTAAAATAACAATGTATCTGTAATAGTAATTTGTTGTATAGTAAGAAGTTATGTGTATGTAGAAAAAGTTGGCACGCCTTTTGCTTAATAGTGTATAGAAATCAAAATACACGGAGGCGTAATATGAGATATTTAGTAAACAGACCAGTAAACATTTTTGGAGATTTTGATAGGGTTTTAAATAATCTTTTTGATGAAAAGCAGGTATTAAACAGTAAATCTCCTGCAGTGGACATTGGTGAGAATAAAAAAGCATATATTCTGGAATTTGATCTGCCGGGTTTTTCTGAAAAAGATGTGGAAGTAAAGGTCGAAGATAATAAACTTAAAATATCTTCGGTAAATACTGAAGCAGAAAATAAGGATATCGAAAAAAATGACGAGATCCAGTACCTGGTAAAAGAAAGAAACCATTCCGTTTTTTCCAGAAACTTTATTCTTCCGAAAGATGCAGACCGGGAAACTATTAGTGGTTCTTTTAAAAATGGGGTTCTAACAGTTACTATAGCAAAAAGCCCTGCTGAGCAAGCACATTCCATCAAAATTAAAGCTGCTTAAGACAAATTGACTCATTCGAATGGGAACAGCTAACAAAACCTGTTCCCCTTCTTCTACTTTAAAATAATAAAATTATTAACGAGCCGCTTTCAAAACTATAACTGATTACCCTAAAAAGGTATTCTGAGCGGCTCTAAAGGCAGGTTCTTGCCAAACTCTTTGAGTTTTGCAAGAACATCTAACACTCAAAATACTTTGTACAGATCCTGTTGACAGTAAAATATTGAAAAGCTATTATTCACCTATTATTATTTTCTTGATTTGACGGAGACCTTATGTTGCTTGAGTTGGAAAGAAAAGCCGTTGTAAAGTATGCAAAGTTAATGCTGGAAAGCGGTCTTGTAGTTGGAACAGGTGGGAATATTTCTATATTTAACAGGAAAGAAGGGTTATTGGCTATAACTCCCGGAAGCAGGGATTATATGAGTTTGAGGCCTGATGATATTATTGTTCTTGATCGGGATGGAAATATTATAGACGGTAAAGGCAGTCCTTCCAGTGAACTAAAACTTCATACAGTATTTTATAATAATCGTGATGATATCGATGCTGTTGTTCATACCCATTCATTTTATTCATCATCCTTATCCTGCATGAATAAAGGGTTACCTGCAATTCACTACATGATTGCAAGTGCAGGTGGAGATATTTCCTGTGCACCATACGCAACTTTTGGAACATCTGAACTTGCAAACAATGCTCTAAAAGGTATGGAAAACAGGCGAGCTGTTCTGTTGGCAAATCATGGTCTGGTTAGTGGTGCCAGGACAATTGATCAGGCATATTCCATTGCAAGTCATATAGAATATATTTCCGGACTCTATTTAAATTGTTTGTCCTCCGGACAGGAAATACAAATTCTTCCCAGTGCGGAAGTTGAAAATCTTAACAGACAATTTGTAGGGTATCATTAGTATTTAATTCAAATACAAATAAGGAGCCGTTTTTTGAACCGAAAAATAGATGATTATCTTCCTTTTATTTTAAAAAGTACAAATATTGCAAGAATTGAGGATGGTTCGGTTTTAATTGGAGACAGACGAGTCTATCCCTTTAAAAAAGAATTTGTATCATGCAAAAGTATAGAAGAGGTGGCGGTTGCAATCGAAACTATGGTAACCCAGGGTGGTGGTCCAGTTAGATCTGCAATGGTGGCCATGGAATATCTTGCAGATAAAGTTGACAGAGGAGAAGAGAATCGATCCCGGGATGTATTTATAAAGGCAAAAGAACGGCTTCAGATTACACGACCAACAAATACTACCATGGCACGTGTTCTTGAAGATTTAGTTTTACTAATCTGTAAAGATATGGATAAAGGGAAAGATCTAAAACCTCTTGTATCAGCTTATATTGAGAATTTTCAGAAAGAATATGAGGAAAAATCCTTTGTAATGGCGGACACAGGATCAGGGTTAATAAATGATGGTGAAGGTGTACTTACAATGTGTTTTGCTGAAACATCATTTATTCTTTCTATAGCACTTGCATTGGAGCAGGGTAAAAAAATTAAAGTTTATTCTCCGGAAACACGTCCGTATCTTCAGGGAGCCCGGTTAACTGCACCAAGTTTAATGGAAATTGGTGCAGATGTAACTTTAATTACAGACAGCATGTGTGCGCATGTTATGTCCCAGGGGAAAGTTCAGAAATATATGACTGCAGTGGATATTGTTACCAGTGATGGATGGGTTGCAAATAAAATTGGAACTTTCCAGAATGCAGTTACTGCAAATTATCATGGTATTCCATATTTCCCTCTTGCTATAGATCCTGATATGACAAGAGAGGGCAAAGAGAGCATAATAATTGAAGAGCGTAATCCTGAAGAAGTTAAAATGATTCGTGGTGTTCCTACAACCAGACCAGACATGAAAGCCTACTATCCTGCCTTTGACATTGTACCTCCACATCTTATTTCCGGGATTATTACTCCCAAAGGGCTTATCTCGCCTTATGGTTTAAAAACTGTTTATAATTCAGCATCAGAAAAGGGAAATAAATGAAGGGTGCAATTCTTGGCGGAACAGGGGTTTACAGTATAAAGGGAATTGATACTGTTGAAGAGAAGATTGAAACAGAGTTTGGAACTGTTTTAGTAAAAAGAGGAACAGACAAATGGAAGGATCTGTACTTTATTTCCAGACATGGTGGTGATCATTCAATTCCTCCCCATAAAATAAATTACAGAGCTAATGTTCGGGCTTTGACATTGCTTGGTATAGAAAGAGTGTTTGCCATCTATGCAGTTGGTTCTATAACAGAGTTGGTTCCTCCCGGAGGTTTTGGCCTTGTTTCCCAGTTTATAGATTTTACAAGCGGAAGAGAAAATACTTTCTATAATGGAGGGGAGTCCGGGCTTAAACATACTCCCATGGATGAACCTTACTGTAGGGATCTTGGTAATAAAATATTGGCAGCTGCAGAAAAACGGGGTTTTCCAATTGCCGATTCCGGTACGTATCTTTGTACTAATGGGCCTCGTCTGGAAACACCAGCGGAAATTAAAATGTACAAACTCTTTGGAGCGGATTATGTGGGAATGACAGGTGCTACGGAAACGGTTCTTGCAAGGGAGGATGGTCTTCATATTGCGGCAGTTGCATACTCAATTAATTGGGCTGCCGGTATAAAGAAGAATTTGGAATTTATTAGTGATAAGAATATAGAAACTGCAAAAAACAAATTAACTGATATAGCTTTGGAAGTGTTGTTTGATCAAGCGGGCTCCTGTAGTTGCAAAACATAGTCTGTTTCTGCGAATCTTGACATTTTCCATATCCCGGACTATACTGGGCTCTCAATGTTAATTGGAGGAAATAATGTCTAAAGCACATAGAGGTTCGGGAATACGTGATCTGGTTAAGGGTGGACGGGGTACATGTCCTGTCTGTAAAAGATCTGGTATTAAAGTTATATACGAAAATGAAATAAATGGAAAAAAAGTTAAGGTTTGTAAGGAATGTAATAAAGCAATTGCTCATGGCAAGAAAAAAGAAGAATTGGCAGCTGTTTAAGTAAAAACTTTTTTTCAACTTGGAAAATCCTGTCTGTCGGCAGGATTTTTTTAATTTACTAGTGCCGAGGAGATAAAATGTCCCAACAATCGATTCTTACACTTTACTTAATATTTTTTGGTTTGGATTTTCTGTTCCAGAATTTTTTAACATACTTAAATTTAGTAGAACTTAAAAGAAACAGCAATAAGGTTCCAGTTGTTTTTAAGGACTATATTGATTGGGATACTTATCTTAAATCTTCTGAATATACCAGGGAGAAAAGTATATTTACCATAATCTCGGGGTTATTTAGTTCTATTATACTTTTATTCATTGTTTTATCAGGAACCTTTGGGTCTATTGATGATTTTATACAGGGTTACGGCTTCAATCCTTACCTGGAGGGTTTAATATATATTTTTCTCCTTTCCTTAATTTTTTATATAGTGGACTTACCCTTTTCAATATATTCACAGTTTAAAATTGAAGAAAAATTCGGCTTTAACAAAATGACAATTCCTCTGTTTATTAGGGATCAGATTAAAAATATTGTTTTATCCGGCTTAATTATCTCTGTTTTGTTAATGGGTTTTTTTTGGTTTATGGATAAAACAGGTTCATTCTGGTGGATAATCGCATCAGCTGGGTTTCTTATATTTCAGTTAGTCTTAAGTGTAATTTATCCTTTGCTTATTGCACCAATTTTTAATAAATTTACAGCTCTTGAAGATATGGAATTAAAAAAGTCTCTTGACATGCTGGCAGAAAAACTAAGTTTTAAAACAACTGGTATTTTTGTAATGGACGGCAGCAAAAGAAGTGCTCATTCGAATGCCTACTTTACCGGCGTTGGGAAGTCAAAGAGAATTGTTTTGTATGATACTCTTATATCCATTCTAAATCCATCCCAAATTTCAGGGGTTCTGGCTCATGAAATTGGACATTATAAAAAACATCACCTTCTAAAGGGTCTAATACTATCCTTTGTTATGACTACCCTGGGTTTTTATGCTGTAAATCTACTTATGAATTATCTTCCACTTTTTGAGGCCTTTGGTTTTACACGAGTCTCGTATCACGGGATTCTGGTAATTTTAGCTTTTGCCTCCGGACCCTTTACTTTTTTTATTACTCCGCTGTTTACCATGTGGTCCAGAAAGCATGAATATGAAGCAGATGCTTTTGCAGCGGAAAATACAGAATATGGTAAAGATTTAAAAGAGGGATTAATTATTATGAGCAAGGAAAATTTATCAAATTTAACACCTCATCCCTTGTATAGTTTTTACCACTACTCACATCCGACTGTTGCAGAAAGAATTAAAGCGATTGATAAGCTTACTTAATATATCCAAGCCATTCTTTTTGTTGAGTCAGCATCATATCAACCATTTCTTCCAGCCTTTTTATGTTGTTTACAACCGGGTTTACGAGAAGAGCCTGAATAATATATTCTTTTTTGCCGGTTAGAACAGCTTCTGCAGTAAGATCGTATACGCCCGTATAATTTCTTAAAAGAGATTCAAAACCCTTTGGGTAATTATTAAAAGGTATCCCTTTTACACCCGAGGCATGAATAGTTGCCGGAACTTCCACTGCAATCCAGTCAGGCAGGCCTGGAATAAATCCTTTGTTTAGAATATTTACAGCAACTTCCTCATAACCGGAATCAGTGATAATTCCTTCCATTACAGGAACTACTCTTTCGTGAAGCTTTAATTCAATTTTCGGCTTTCTGGTCGATAAAGAATATCGGTAGAAAGAATAAAAATCCAGAATACCCTGTAAGTCTGCAGTTTCCCAGGCCCATCCTATATATTCTCCCAGGTGGCTGTCACTTGTTATTGGCAGATAATTAAATTTGTTCAATATTTCCATAAACAAAGTTCTATCTTTCCAATCTCTGTTTATTCTATACTGGTCTATATTGTCAGTTAAAAAACGTTTTACAGAACCTTCAGTTTCCGGTAAGGTTCCTGTTTCTCTGGTATATGCAAGAATATCACTGTATCCGGGTTCGTTTTTAAAAAAATCCGGTGCTCTTGTTCGTATATCGTTGTAAGCATCCTTTCCTGTATCTATATAGGAAGCCTCAAGAAGAATGCTAAAGTGATTCAGCCCTGCAGATCTTAGTTTTAAGTTGGAGAACTCTGTTTCAAGTATGGTGGGCAGATATCGTTCAAGGGATGCTATTTCATGGCACATGCCAATAAACTTCATGTTTGGGTATTTTCTCAATACTGTAGTTACTATGGCTGTCATTGGATTTGAATAGCAGAAAACTGTTGCGTTTGGACAGATTTCATCAATACCCGAGCATATATCAAGTATAGGGGGTATTATTCTTAAAGCATGAAACATTCCACCGGGACCGCCGTTTTCTCCATAGACCTGATGTATTCCAAACTCCTGGGGAATTTTCCAATCCATATCCCAAAGTTCAAATCTGTTGCCGACTTCAATGGAAATAATAACAAAATCCGCATTTTCTAAAGCCTTTTCTGAGGATGTGGTCGCCGTAACAGTGTAGGGTAGTTTATTCTGTTCTATAAAAGCTTCTGCGTTAGTTTTAACTTTTTTAAGTGATGTTGAGTTTATATCCATTAGTGCAATTTCAGTTCCGGCAAGTATTGTACTTTGAAAAATATCTCCCAGTGTACCATATCCAAACTGCGCACTGCCTGCTCCAAATAATGCTATTTTCATGGTTTGCTCCTATTATGCCTGTTTTAAAAAATCTTCTACAGTCAGTGCTGCTATACTTTTGTAAGCGCCTGATATAAGTGTGTTTAAAAGTTTAACACCTTCATTATCAATATTATGAATACTATCTTTTCCAATAGTTGCCTGCAATACATCTTTTACAAAAATTTTGTTTAAACTGCGTGCCGGAAGAAGTTTGCTGTTATGCTGATCAGGTTCATATAATAATCCTGTTTTTGTGAAACTTTCTACTATTTCACCGATTATACTCTCAGAAATTTTAAGTTCGAATGAAATACTGGCTGTGGAACAGTATTTTCTCCCAGCATCAAAGCTTGCTGCAATTTTGCAAAATAAAATAAGACCGGTTTCAATGTATTCTTTAGGACTTAGAGCCTTATTTTTAATATTAGTTTGTAAATCAGAATTATTTTGGTGTACGTATGTTATTTCCAGTGCCAGAAAAATGATAATCCAGATTAAATACAGCCAAAAAAGAAATATTGGTATAACTGCCAGAGATCCGTATAATTTGGACATGTTAATTGCATAACCCGTACCGTAGGTAAAGCCTTTTCTTGCTATGTACCATAGTATAGTTCCTGCGAGTGCTCCAATAAAGCTGCTTTTAAATTTTACCCTGCCGGCAGGAATTGCTGTAATCATAAGAAAGAAGGTTAAAAAAATAAAAATAGAAGGGGAGATAATAACTATCCATCTAATAAAAAACTGTATATTTGGAAGGCCTTCCAGAAATCTTCTAATGGGAGCAGTTAAGGTAAAACTGGCGCCTATAAAAATTGTTCCAAATACAATTATCGAGGAATAGGAAGTGAATTTCCCAATAAAATTTCTATTGTTTTTACTACCCCATATAGAATTAAAATTTTCACTTATTGTGTTTAAGAGTAATATTGAGGTTATGCTAAATAACAATAGACCAATTATACCCATTGTTTTTGAATTTTTAAGAAACTGATCGATAAAAACCAGAATTTCATCCTGACGGGTAGGAATTAATATTGTAACAATATATTTTTGGAGACTGTCTTTTATACCTTCAAAGGCATTAAAAGCATTAAATAAAGAAAAGATTAATGCGGTAAGAGGTATGAGTGCAAGAAGGCTGGTATATGATAGACTGGAGGCACGGATAAGGCATTTATCCTTTTTGAACTCTCTATACAATTTTACTATAAATTTAATGAATTTAGATGGCAGCTTTGTATCGGAAATAAGAATCTTTTCCAGAGTAGTTTTTATTGGTTTTATAATTGTACTTATATTCATGCAATTAGAATGATGAAAAAACAGGACTTTTACAAGTACTTTTTTATAGAAATAATTGAGAAGAATTTATTAAAGAATATTTTAAAGGATAAACAACAGCGTCTTCCCTATATGTCAAGATAGATGAAGTAAAACTTTTAGAAAGGGGTCATCTATTTATGAAAGACAGTACAGTAAGTATGGAAAGGGTATTTCCGGATGATTGATTGTATCAAATCAAATTCCCGTAACTTTCTTTAAGCCATCCTGTCAGGGCAGGAATAAAATACTATCTTCTGTAAAAGGATATGGAGTCTGGCAGAAGCAATATACAGGGACATCCAGATAATCTTTTTTAAATGAATAGAGACATTTTAGTTTTTTTGTATTAACTGTTTTGGAGGATTTAATTTCTATAGCAGCCATAGGCTGATCCAATCCTCTGGATAGAATCAGATCTACTTCATGACCATTCCCGGTTTGCCAGTAGGAGAATTTTAAATCCAATTGATAATAATCATTTATTCTTACAATTTCCTGGATAATCATAGCTTCAAACAGTTCTCCATATTGTGAAGAACTCTCAGAAAGTTGAAGGCGAAGCTCTCCTCGTAGGGTACTGGCTACTCCATTATCAAAAAGATAAAATTTAGGAGCTGTTCTCAGTTGTTTTTTTGGTAACGCACTCCAGCCAGGTATGGTAAAACCTGTTTAAGGTATAATCCAATATTTGAAAGTAGCTTTTTACGGAATGGCTGGAAACTTTCAAGGCATCAGCTATTAATGAAAAGTTAATAATTTTTCCGTGGAACTGTCCTGTATTTTATCAATTCCTGACCTTAGTTAGGATACACCAACCAATGTTGTGTTTTCTTTTACAGTAAACATATTATTTCCTGCCTCTATAACAAATAGATATAATATCATTTGAACTGTCAAGTTTGGATAGTATAACAATTATAAATATAAAATGTTAAGTTCCGTAAAAAAAAATGACAATAATCGACTTTGTTTTATACTCTTGCCAAGGCTCTTTTTTGCCGGTATAGTGACCGCCTATGAAAAAGAAAAAACTAATAACATCAGCATTACCCTATGTTAACAATATCCCTCATCTTGGAAATCTTATACAGGTTCTTTCCGCAGATGTTTTTGCAAGATTTTGCAGAAACAAGGGATACGAAACACTTTATGTTTGTGGTACAGATGAATATGGTACTGCCACCGAAACCAGAGCTTTGGAAGAGGGTGTTACTCCAAAAGAATTATGTGATCATTATCACAAAATACATACTGAAATATATAAATGGTTCAATATAAAGTTTGATAAATGGGGACGTACCTCAACTCCTGAACAAACAGAAATTGTTCAGCATATTTTTAATAAATGCGATGAAGCCGGATTAATCAGAGAAGATACAATTAGTCAGTTGTACTGTGAAAGCTGTGACAGATTTCTTGCAGATAGATATGTATTGGGAGAATGTCCCTCCTGCGGTTCAGAAAATGCCAGAGGAGATCAGTGTGAAGACTGTGGAAAACTTCTTGATCCTACAGAACTTATGCATCCTAAATGCAGCACCTGCGGCAGTGAACCTGTCCTTAGGAATACTAAGCATCTGTATTTAAATTTACCAGAGGTTCTTCCAAAGCTGCAGAAATGGATGGATACTGCTTCTGTTAATGGTTTCTGGGCTCGCAATGCCCTGCAGATGACGAAGAGCTGGATTAGAGACGGCCTTAAAGAAAGATGTATAACCAGAGACTTAAAGTGGGGAATCCCTGTCCCAAAAGAAGGCTTTGAAGGAAAGGTCTTTTATGTCTGGTTTGATGCCCCTATTGGATATATCTCTATAACTATGACGCACACAAAGGATTGGGAGTATTGGTGGCGCAATCCTGAAGAGGTTGAATTGTTCCAGTTTATAGGAAAAGATAATATTCCTTTCCATACAGTTATTTTCCCTGCATCACTTCTTGGTACTGGAGAAAAATGGACCATGCTTCATCATATGTCTTCAACAGAATATCTCAATTATGAAGATGGTAAATTCTCCAAGAGTAAGGGGATAGGAGTTTTTGGAACAGATGCACGAGATACTGGAATCCCTTCGGATGTGTGGAGATTCTATATTTTTTACAATCGACCCGAGAAATCAGATTATCAGTTCAGCTGGCATGATTTTCAGGAGAGGGTTAACAGTGAACTCCTGGGTAATTTAGGAAATCTGGTTAATAGAACTCTTGTTTTTGTAAACAAATTTTACAATGGCATGATTCCGGAAGCAGAAGTAAATATGACTATGTTAAATCAGATAAAGTCATATGAAGCTGAAATAACAGATCACTTTGAAAAAGCAGAGTTAAGGGATGCTCTCAGAAAAATTCTTGCACTGTCCTCTTTTGGCAATAAAGCTTTTCAGGAAGGAGAACCCTGGAGAACAAGAATCAGTGATCCCTCTTCTGCAGCCGGTTTGATAAAGATGCTTGTATATCTGGTAAGGGATTTGGCAATAATGATCGAACCCTATATACCCGAAACATCAGCAAAAATATCCCAGTTCCTTGGTAATCCTGTAATGTTCTGGGATAGACTTGGAGATTTTAGTGGTGTTAATTTAATTGGTGAACCTGAAATATTGTTTAATAAACTCGAAAATGACTTTATTGTTGGATTAAAAGAAAAATTTGCCGGCAGTCAGGCAGAAAGAGCTGCAAAAGAAATGGATAAAGGTACAATGGAAGAAAAATTAGATAAAATTGTAGAAGAAAAAACACTTGAAGAACAGTTTGTAGAAAAGATAGATTTGCGAGTAGCAAAAATAACAGCTATAGAACGTCATCCGGAAGCGGATAAATTATATATCGAAACAATTGATGTTGGAGAAGAAGAGCCCAGGCAAATTGTTTCTGGCCTGGTTCCATATTATAAAGAAGAAGAACTTCTTAATCATAATATTATTCTTGTATACAATCTTAAACCTGCAAAACTTCGTGGTGTTAAGAGTCAGGGTATGCTTCTTGCAGCAGATAATACCCCTGAAGGTTCTGATGAAAGAGGTGATGTTGAGGTTCTTTTTGCAGACTGGGCTGAGCCTGGATCAAGAATAAACCTTGCGGGTATGGAAGTTCCCTCAGGTGAAAGTCCTACGAAGTTGAAGGTAAATCATTTTTTTGATATACCTTTAAAAACTGTTTCTCATGAGGTTAGAGTAGGGGATACTGCTTTGGAAGTCTCTGGTAAAGCTTTACAGACAAGTATTGTGGCAGATGGAGAAGTGGGTTAATCCTGCAAAAAATTGTGAGCCTGTCTATTATTGACCCTGGGGAAATACCAGGGTTACATCAGGGGAATAATCTATTCCAGTCACAGTTCTGGGCACAGATGAAGGGTGACTTTGGTTGGAAGTCACTTTTTTTTAATATTAATGGCAAACTTCTTCTTGTACTTGTTAAAACAATAATTGGTAAATACTCTATTGCCTACATTCCTCATGGACCGGAAAGTCAGGGCAAAAAATACTCTGGAAAAGATCTTAGGGAAATTGGTATAAATCTACGAAAATATCTTCCTAAAGGCTGTTTCCTGCTGCGTTATGACCTCCCTGATGGAGCTTTCCGGATCGAGCCTGTTTTTTTTGATTTTTCTCCTGAACTTAAAAAATCACATTCAGATATTCAGCCTCCGGATACGGTAATTCTCTCCCTTAATAAAAGTGAAGATGAAATACTAAAAGGGATGAAATCCAAGACCAGGTATAATATCCGACTTGCAGCAAAAAAAGGTATAGTTGTCACAAAGACCGGCATAGAAGGATTGGATACCTGGTACCACTTATATCAGGAAACATCATTAAGAGATAAAATTGCCATACATTCTAAAAATTACTATAAAAAAGTATTTGAACTTTCATCAGATAAACAGAATTTAAACAAAAATCCTGAGATTATTCTATTTAATGCTGAATATAATAATGAGGTTCTGGCAGGAATTATTGTTTCAATATATGGAGATAGAGCTACTTATCTGTACGGTGCTTCTTCCGGCAGGCATAGAAATTTGATGCCGGCTTATGCACTTCAATGGGAAGCAATAAAATATGCGAAACAAAGGGGCTGTTCTGAGTATGATTTTTTTGGTATACCGCCTAATGATAATCCTGATCATCCTATGCGCGGTCTTTATCGGTTTAAAACAGGCTTTGGGGGCGAAATCTTACACAGACCCGGATGTTGGGACTTACCATTAAAACCTGTAGTTTACAGGGTATACCGATGGGCTGAGGCTGTCAGGTTGTTTTACTATAAAAAAATCCGGAAACGGTAATTGTATTCTTGTCTGACCTGTTGTTTGGTCAGCCACATAGGGTCGATAGATCGATCCTATGGACTGCCCCTACGTGCCCCTACATCGGCAGATCCAAAACCATCTGTCTGAATTTGTCACCTCTGTCAAATTCATTATTGAACATTCCAAAAGATGTTGCTCCTGGCGAAAATATAATAGAATCACCTTTATTACTTTCTTTTGAAACTATTCTTACAATATTTTCCAATTTATCAAAAGGGCCCTTAAAAGGAATGTTCGTCTTTTTTAAATGTTCCATTAAACGATTGGTAGCACTCCCTTCAAGAAGGTAAATATTTTTTGCAAGTTTAAATGCTTCGATGGTGCCCTGAAAATCAAGTTTTTTGTCTGTACCGCCTGCAATAAGGGTAACTGATCCTTCTGCACCTTTTAATGCCGCAGAGGTTGCCTGTGGTATTGTAGAGGCGCTGTCGTTGTACCATTTTACTCCATGTTTTATCGCAACCAGCTCCATACGGTGAGGTATACCATTAAAACTTTTAAGATTACTACGAATGTCTGCCGGATCTATGCCGGACATCTGAAGGACAAGAGCAGCATAAAGTAAATTAAGTTTATTATGTCTTCCGGGTATAAGTAGTTCCTGTGATAGTATTTCTTTTTTTACTCCGGAAACAAAGCTGTATCCTCTGCCATTATCAAGAAATGCACCTTCGGTATTCTCCGGAAAAGGTTTATCGGAGATAAATAAAGTTTTGGAACAATTCCCCTTTGAAAAAACATGTCCATACTTATCATCAAAGTTGCAGATCAAAATATCATCTTTAGACTGATCAGCATAGATTAGTTTTTTATCTGCTACATACTCATCCATAGATGAATATCTGTTTTGATGATCAGGCATTATATTTGTAATAACAGATATACCGGGCTTAAGCAGATTCATCCCTTTTAAATCTGCTAATTGCCATGATGAAAGTTCAAGAATCACAGGATCACTATCAGGAATAAGACAATCATCAATAAAGTTCAATGGTGATGTTGTAATATTACCACCCAGTTTCGCATCTATGTTTAACTTTGAAAAAACATGATAAATAGCAGATACGGTAGTCGACTTGCCTTTACTTCCTGTAACTGCAATTACGGGTCTTTTATTAAATTTAAGAAATACTGATATATCTGTTTCAATATGTTTTGCAAGTTTTAGATAGGGGGAAACTGCAGGAACAGCAGGGTTTTTAATAACCAGATCAGCATTTATAAAATCTTCATTTCGATGTTCTCCAAGAATATACTTAATATTGTATTTTTTTAGCTTATTTAAAATTGGCTGAAGAACTTTTTTATCTCGTAGATCTGTAACCAGGACGTTTGCCCCTTTCTCCGCAAAAAAAATAGTGGAAGCAAGACCTCCTCCATGAAGTCCAAGTCCCATTATTGTAACTTTAAGAGAAGAAATATTTGTGTTAGAATTCAACAAGAAACTCCTTCATGTTCTTCTTGTTGAGATAGGTGGATATTTTTAATCCTGTCCACACCTTATTCCAAAATTCAGGAATCTTTTTTTTAGTTTCCTGGTAAAAAGCAAGATCTTCAGAGAAGATATTTTCTTTCAGTTCTTCCTGAATTTCGTTAAGTATTGGTAAGATAAATAGTCTTGCACTATGCAGGTACAACAGGTGTTTTTTTATACTGTCTGAGGAGAGATTGGCTGGAGTATGACAAAAGGTTCTGTATTTGCAAGTAAATGGATAATAGGGATAAGTTCTTTGGCCTTTTGGAAGAAAAAGTTTTGATAAATATTTAGTTAATTCGAGATCCATCCAGATGCCTTCAAGCATATAGCCTCTTCCTGTTTCACCAATCCATGTATCTGAAATATTCTGTTCGATTGAGAAATTTAATATATTTCCATCCCGGGAATTGTATCCTGTTATGGGAATAAGGTTACTTTCCAGATATAAATTATCAGTTATATAAGAATTTGAAACATCATTACTTCCAGTTTCAAGAATATTCCCATCACCGGGTTTAAAGAGTAGATCTATTCTAAGGAGATAGAGATAGAGCTGTTCCTTATATTTATAAATTTTATAAAAGTATGGATGAAATATTTCAGTTTGATTGAAAAAATATTTTGAATTTTTAAAAATTGAACCTGTGTAAGGTAGTATTTGATTTAGAAGTTGTTTTAATGCAGTTAAATACTCTGGTTTTGGAGTTTTTAAATCGGAATCATGATGAATGGGGAAATGGGGTACAGTAAAATTAGTTTTAAGTTTAATAAATGATTCTTCGTTATGATTATAATGATAGGTAAATGGAATTTCCTGATATTCCTTTGTTAGAACGTTATCAATCTCATTATCTGTATGACTTAATACTATATTATTCATTGATGTCTTCATTACATATACTATAACGTTATAGAAAAATATTTTCAATAATTATTGTTAATTAAAAATGATTAAGCAATTTCACTATTTTGTTATAAATATTAGCAGTCCTCTTGACTCTGAGGGCTTCTATCTGCATAATCGGTAGAGATTTGATATTTCCCTCAATGATAAATCAGGGGGGTTAAGGAGTAGCCTACAGTGCCGTGCGGAAAAAAACGAAAGAGGCATAAGATTTCGACTCATAAGAGAAAGAAAAAATTAAGAAAAAATAGACACAAAAAGAAATAGTTACTATTTTTAAAGTAGTAACTATTTTGTTTTTGAACTGTTATTTTTACAATTATGAGTTAATATCTTTAATTGATGAAACAAAAGCCTTTATTAAACATAATAAACTCACCTAAAAAACTGAAAGAACTGCCTGAGTCCCTTCTTCCTGATCTTGCAAAAGAGATCAGGAGCAGAATTATTGACGTTGTGAATAATAATGGGGGGCATATGGCCTCTAATCTTGGAGTCGTGGAGCTTACGATAGCTCTTCATCGTGTCTTTAGCAGTCCTGTTGATCAATTTGTATGGGATGTAGGTCATCAGTGTTATACCCATAAAATTCTAACAGGAAGAAATGATAGTTTTGACTCAATTCGATTGAAGGATGGTTTAAGCGGGTTCCCCAAAAAAGAAGAAAGTGTACATGATATAATTGAGACCGGTCATGCTTCTACTTCAATATCAGCCGCCCTTGGGCTTCTTGTTGGAAAACGTTTGAGAGGAGAAAAAGGTAAGGTTATTGCAATTATTGGTGATGGAGCAATTACCGGAGGAATGGCTTTTGAAGCTCTCAATCATGCAGGATATCTAAAAAAAGACCTTATTATTATCTATAATGATAATGAAATGTCCATAAATAGAAATGTTGGAGGTCTTTCCTCCCGCTCAGCTATTTCAAGAAGGTCTTCTTATGTCAGTCGTATAACAGCCACAAGATATTATCAAAAAATAAGAGATCGCATAGATAAGGGGCTTCTTGGTATTCCTCTTTTGGGTTATAAGTTATTTCAATTTGTAATGCGTATGAAAAGAGGTGTTAAAGCAATTCTTCTATCAGAAACTGTTTTTTCAGAATTAGGATTTGAATATGTAGGACCTATAGATGGACATTCCATTTCGATGCTCATCAGAGTTATGGAAAATGTAAAAAAATTAAAAAAACCTGTTATTGTTCATGTTGTAACAAAAAAAGGTAAGGGTTATTCCAAAGCTGAAGATAATCCTTCAGATTATCATGGTGTTTCTCCCGTATCATACCCGGAGGACAAAACACACTTAAAAACTAATGCTTATACTAATGTTTTTTCAAAAATACTTCTTGAAAAGGCTCGAGCTGATAGTTCAATAATAGCTATTACAGCTGCAATGGGAAAAGGCACAGGCTTAAATCTATTTAAGGAAGAGTTTCCTTCCCGTTTTTTTGATGTTGGGATTGCAGAACAGCATGCCTTGACTTTTGGTGCAGGGTTAGCTTCTGCAGGATATAAACCTGTAATAGCTATATATTCAACATTTATGCAGAGGGCTGTTGATCAGTTGATACATGATATTGCAATACCAAAATTGCATGTAGTTATTGTTATGGACAGAGCCGGTCTGGTTAGTGGAGATGGAGAAACTCATCAGGGAGCTTTTGATATAGCACTTTTTATAGCTGTTCCAGGATTAGTATTATTAGCACCAGGTTCGCAGGAAGAGTTGTTGTTGATGATGGATTTTGCTCTTGAAATGGATTCTCCTGTACTTATTAGGTATCCAAAAGCAGAATGTCCCTCATTGATTAGTGGTACTGAGCTTCCCGTGGAAAAGGGGCGTGGTGTTTTTCTTAAGCAGGTGTATAGCAAAATTCTCTTAATAACAGTTGGCGGTCTTGTGTCTGAATCGCTTTCAGCATGGGAAAAGCTAAAAGACCAGGATGTGGAAATAGATATTTATAATCTTCGTTTTGTTAAACCGATTGACAGCGAATATTTAATTGATATCCTGGCTTCGTATTCCCATGTCTTACTTGTAGAAGATGGTTCTGTTACCGGAGGAGCAGGTTCGTATATCTCATCTATAATAATGGAAAATAACCTAAATATTTCATATCAGCATATAGGTATTCCCGAAAAATTTCTTTCCCAGGCTCTGCGTTCTGAACTTCTTAAAGATTGCGGACTTGACGGTCCGGGAATTACAGGTTCAATAATTGATATCTATAACGAAGTTCTTTCTGATAAATCATTACACAGGACGGTCTCACTGGTTTAATTTTTATATACAGTTTGCGGGTTGAAAACCTTTTTACCGTTGATATGCAGTCCTTTTTTATCAAGACTTCTGTAAAAACAACTGTAATAGCCTGTATGGCAGGCTCCTCCTTTTTGTCTTATTTTATATATCAGACTGTCTTCGTCACAATCAATCCTTATTTCATCAATTTTTTGAGTATGACCTGAGCTTTCTCCTTTCTTCCATATTTTATTTCTTGATCGACTATAATAGTGAGCATAACCTGTAGAAAGTGTAAGATTGATTGCTTCTTCATTGGCATATGCCAGCATCAAGATTTCTTTTGATATCGAATCCTGTGCAATAACCGGTACAAGACCATCTGATTTATTAAAATTAATTTTAATTGGATCCATCCTATTAATCCTCCATAATGCATATTTTAGAGGATTACAGATAAAAAAGCAAATAATTATTCTTCTATGGGTTCTTCATCGCTAGCCATGAGGAAATGAAGTTCTTCCTGACTAATTTGGTCTTTTGACAGGTCAGTATCAATGGATTTGGTTAAAATATTATCAATATCACTATTTTCAAATTTTTGTTCATAAAGAGCTTCTTTTAATCTTTCAGTAAAATCAGAAAAATCCAGCGATCTTCCTGAAGTCCTATTTAGAATACTTTCCGCAATATCAATAAAAATGTTTTTTACTTTGGATAAATGCCTCAGATATTGGTTTTTATCAAGTTGTAACGTTGAATCCTTTAATGTTCTATATAAATCCGTCAAATTGCTCTCAGCAAAAAGAAGATCAGATTTAATTTTATCTATAAAAAGGTCATTATCAATATCGATTTTAAGACTTCTCTGTATATGCCGGAGGAGATCATTCAGCATAAAAATATTTGCTTCATAGTGTATATATTGTGTCATAATATTATATCGGTGATAAGTGTTAGTTACTTGACAATGATTCAACTGCATGCTAGTTTACTCAAGCCTCTTTATCCGTCCTGAGACGGATCATAAAGTCCATAAGGAGGGTTTATGAGAACCTACGAACTTACATGTATCTTCCGTACAGATGAAGATAATTTTACAAAAGGCAAAGAGCTTGTAAAAGCTGAATTTGAAAAACATTCCATTAAGACTCTTAAAGAGACTGATATGGGTGTAAAAGAACTTGCCTACATAATTAAAAAAGAAACAAAAGGTCATTACTATTTTTATGAGTTTGAAGCACCTTCGGAAAAAATAGCCGAGATGGATAAACATTTTAAACTGGATACAACTTTTCTGAAATACCTTTTTGTAAAGAAAGATAAATAAGGGGAGAAGCCTATGGCCAATGATATTAATTTAGTGACACTTGTTGGACGTCTTACCAGAGATGCAGAGCTTAAATACACAAATAGTGGCTATGCTGTATGTAAATTTAGTCTTGCTGTAAACCGGAAAAAGAGGTCGGGTGAACAGTGGATTGAGGAAGTAAACTATTTTGATGTGGTTCTTTGGGGAAAGAGAGGTGAAGCAATTCAGCAATATCTTGGAAAGGGCAAGCAGATAGCCGTTAGTGGTGAGTTAAGACAAAACAGATGGGAACAGGATGGTCAGAAACGTAGTAAGGTTGAGATTATTGCATCTGAGATACAATTTCTTGGTAGTAGTGGCAGCAACAGCGGTGGTGTTTCCGGTAATTATAGCGGAAACTCGGGGGGAAATAAGAGTAGCGCACCTTCTGGAGGGAACTCTTTTGGTGAATTTAAACCCTCTGATAATGGACCGGAAGATTTTGAAGATGATATTCCCTTCTAAAAATTAAATGGAGATAAATATATGGCTGATATAGAAAATAAAGAAGAATTAAAAGAACCTGCAGTGTTGGAAGTACCTGTAGTTCCAAAACAAGAAGTTCAGGTAGAAAAAAAAGAGGCTTCCAGAGTCCCTGGCAGAGAACCAAGAGATAATAGTAATTACAGAAGACCTCAGGGGGGAAGACCTTCGATGAGAGGTGGTCGGAAATCATATTTTCGAAAAAAGGTTTGCAGGTTCTGCACACAGAAAGTAGTTGCCAACTACAAAGATGCAGATACCCTTAGAAGATTTATAACAGAACGTGGTAAAATACTCCCCAGGAGAATTACCGGTACCTGTGCTAAACATCAGCGTTCACTTTCCAGAGAAATAAAAAGAGCAAGAGTTCTTGCTTACCTTCCATACGTAAAACAATAGGTTTTTAATATGGAAGTATCTTTACAGAAGCATCAGTTACTGATTTTTTCGGTATTTACGGCTGTTTCTATTTTGATCTTTCAAATAAACGTGGTATTTTTTTTATTTGCTGTACCACTTTTTATAATTTATAGTCGTTATGGTATTGTTTATCTTTCTATGTCGGTTTTTATTGTTGCACTTGTTGTTGTTATACAAACAATTATACGAGCTTCCGGCATAGAGGGTAAGGAATTGCGGTTATTTTTGATTTTAGCGGAGTTATTATACCCTCTTGCTATTTTGGCAGGTGTTTTAATGGTTTCCTGGTTTAATAACAGAACTTTGTATTTGTTTTTAGCAGCTACAATAGGCTTTGCTCTAATTAGTTTTCCTGTTCTTTTTCATTATTCCGGAAATACTGAAATTGTAAACCTTTTAAAGGATCAAATTGTTACTGTTTCCAAAATGTTCAGAGATTCTGTTTCAAACACAGATTCTTTTGAAGCTGCTGTGTTATTAAAGCAAATGAGTCCGGAACTTATAGTTGACTCTACTGCCAAATTGGTTATGAGGAATTATTTGTTTGCATATTTTATTATGCTTACATCTTCCTGGTATATAGCAGATATCTTAATCAGTAGAGCTTCAAAGAAAAAATCTTTGAGGCTTGTTAATTTTACGATACCGGATGTTATGATATGGCCACTAATAGTTTTTCTTGTAGGTGTTTTTTTTGACATTTATATAGGAATTCCATGGCTCGGTTATTTTTTTTGGAATGGTACATTTATTATTTTATTTATATACGGACTTCATGGTATCGGATTAGTGAAGTTTTTGTTAAATAAGTATAATGTTACAAAAAGAGGCAGACGTTTTTTTGCAATATTTGTTTTTGCAGTTTTGCTTATGCCTGGAATAAATTTAGCTTTATTGTTAGGGGTTCCTGTACTCGGAGTCTCTGAGTTGTGGATCAAGTATAGAGCATAGATAAAGATAAAATGGGCGATACGAAGTATCGGGGATCCATTATTAGTCGAGAAGGAGAAAATTATGAAAATTATTCTTAATCAGGATGTGTATAATCTCGGGGAAGAAGGAGACGTTTGTGTTGTTGCAAATGGTTATGCAAGGAATTTCCTTATTCCCCAAAAGTTAGCATCAATTTTTAATAAGCAAAATATTGCGATGTTTGAAAGTAGAAAAGCTGCCATTGAAAAGCGAAAAGAAGAAAAACGTTTAGCATCTGCAGGATTAAAAGACAAAATTGAGGCCATCACACTGGAATTGAAAGTCTCCAGTGGTGATACCGGGAAACTTTTTGGTTCAGTTACAAATGCTAATGTTGCTGAAGAATTAAAAAAAGAAGGAATAACAGTAGAAAGAAAAAAAATTGAACTTCCTGGTCACACAATTAAAATGATTGGTGAATTTATTGTAAAAGTAAAACTTTATGGTAATGAAACTGCAGATCTGAAACTTGTTATAAAAAGTGATAAGAATATTGATGAAACAAAAGTAAGCACAAAAAAAGAAAACCCAGAAATCAAAAACGAAAAAGTGATAGAAGCATCACAAGAAATGCTGAAAAAAGAAAAATCCGAAGAAAACTAGGGAATTATTCCAGGAATGATCCCAATGGAATTAAAGGATAAAATACCGCCCCATAACAATGATGCAGAGATGGCAACATTAGGGGCTCTTTTACTCGATTCCGATGCATTGGGAATTGTTTTACGTTATTTAAGGGCAGATGATTTCTACAAACTTGCCCATCAAAAAATATTTACTGCTATAGTTGGTCTTTTCGAAGAGGGTCGTGGAGTAGATCTTCTTACCTTAAGTGATGAATTACGTTCTAATGGTACCCTGGAAAGTGCAGGTGGTACAGCATATGTTTCTGCTTTAACGTCCGTTGTTCCAACCAGTGCTAATGTCGAATATTATGCCAAAATTGTTCAGGAAAATAGTATAAGACGTTTATTGTTAAAAATTGCAGGTGAAATGATTGCCAGTGCTCATGATGAATCTCTTGATGGACGAGCTGTTATTGAAGAGGCAGAAAAAAAAGTTTTTGCGGTAACTGATAGTCAGCAGCGTGGTCAATACAGGATTGCGAGAGATATTGTTCCGGATGCAATATCTGCTATAGAACAATTATATCACAGAAAAGAAAGTTATACCGGTATACCTAGCGGATTTACAGAATTGGACAATATGACAAGTGGGTTTCAGAAGTCTGAATTTATTGTAATTGGAGCCAGGCCTTCCGTAGGTAAAACAGCTCTGGCTCTTACTATGGCCGCTAATATAGCAATAAAAAATAAAATACCAGTTGGTTTTTTTACCCTTGAAATGTCAGAAATGGCTCTTATGAATCGTCTTATTGCAAGTGAATCCAGAATAAATTCTAAAAATCTAAGATCAGGAATGCTAAAACCAAGTGATTTCCACAATCTTACAGAAGCTGCGGGAAGAATATATGAAGCACCTCTGTATATTGATGATACTCCTAATATGAAACTCCTTGACCTGAGAGCCCAGGCAAGAAGAATGTTAAGTAAAGAGAGTGTAAAAATACTCTTTATTGATTATATAGGTTTGATAGAACCTGAAAGTAAAAACAATGTTCCCAGACATGAGCAGGTTGCAGAAATTTCACGATCTCTTAAATCTCTGGCAAGAGAAATGGAAATTCCTATCGTTTGTCTTTCTCAGGTTGGAAGACAATCAGAAGGGAAAGCACCATCTTTAGCAGATCTTAGGGAGTCCGGATCAATAGAACAGGATGCGGATGTTGTAATGTTTCTTCATCGTGAAAGAGAAAGTTCTCAGAATGATAACCAGTCCCGGGCAGCTGTAAATATTTCTACAGATTTAATTATTGCAAAGCAAAGAAATGGCCCCATTGGAATTGTTCCAATTGTATTTATTCCAAAATATACAAGATTTGAAAATTTAAGTAGAGATTCATCCTGATATGGGATATGGTTTAATAAAAATTATTAAAGGAGGCGTATTATGTCTTTGAAAGATAGTTATGATTTTGAAAATTTAATAAATGAAACAGAGAGACTTGTTTTAGAAAAGATGGAAATTCTATTACAGCAGGAAAGTTCCCGGGATATTTGCAAGTGTCAGGATTGTGTTCTTGATATGGCCGCATTGGCTTTAAATAGTTTAAAACCTCATTATAGAGTTTCTTTAATTGGCACGGTATATGCGCAAACTCTTGCAGATGGCGAATATGCTGAAAAAGTGGAAACAGCTGTAGCAGCGGCAATTAAAAAAATTGCTGAAAATCCTTCACATGATTAATTAATATATTTTTTTAAGCTGTCTTCGGATAAAATTATTTTATGTTTTGAGTTTATAGCTATCCATTTACCATTTTTAAGCAAAAAATAATTTAAAATTATTTTACCTGAATCTGTGTCCCAAATAGTTATGGAAGAGTCAATATTAAGGGATAACAAGTAGTCACCATAGATAAACAATTTTTCGGGTACATGGTTAGTCTTTTCCATATTAGTAAAACCTTCCCATCCATACATTATAAGACCGCTATTGCCAATGGAAAGGTAGATACGTGATTTTAGTTCATCAACTACAAAAGTACCAGTTTGATCCTCACCGGGATATGTCATTATTGTTTCAGTTAGTTCCCAGTTCCTTCCTGTATGTGATTTTAAAACAGTCATGAGGCCTGATGGTCTTTCTTCGAAACCAAGAGTATAAAGTGTTCGTGTTACTTTGTCATAGTCAACTTTAAAAATAAGTAAATTACTTTCCTTTATAGGTACAACTTCTTCAGTTGCAGGGTTTATGTGTAAAAGTGGAGATTTTAAATATGCGGTTCTGTTTCTCCCTGCAATTAAATTATTCCCATATACAGATTGAATAGAATTAATGCCGAAAGAAGAATAGTTAAAAATATTTTTACCACTGGTTGACTCTATTATTCTGCATGTTCCGTCTTTTTCCAAAGTAATAAAATTACCATTTGAATAATTTGCTGAAACTAGTGGAGATGAAAAATCATCGGATAAAGTAATAAATTTATGTAATTCCATTTTTTTAATATTACCTTTTAGACTAACCATAGGGTAAATATAAAAACTTCTGTTGTCACTAACAATTCCGGTAGCTTCATTAAATGGGTTTTGAATTATGTCCATAGTAATGTCTGTTTTATTGGATAATATTTTTTTTGTTTTAAAAAAATCGGATTTCAAAGTAATAAGTTTTTTATCCGTTGCTAATAACAATTTTCCATTTAACAGACCTAAATCAGAAATTGAAGATATTATATTTTTAGAAAAAACCAGTGTTTTCCCAGTATTAATATCTGATACTAATATTTCACCCAATGGTCCTGAAAAATAAATATTATTTTGTATTATTTCAAAACCTGCAGAAGAATTTATATTTGAAGTTAAATCAATTTCTTTTTCTTTAATTAGACGTTCTTGATTCTGCATCCTGTATATTGACCATATTCCTACTTTAAAATCATTTTTTATTTTAAATAAAACGATCAATCTATTTTGTGAATTATCGATTTTAGCATATTGTATATCGGATAGTTTTTCTGAGTAAAGAGTTAATCCTGTCTGTAAACTAATTAGATATAGATTGTTTCCATCTGATGCTGTCATCAATGTTCCATCATCTGTCATATTTATCGATGAGAGATCTTTTCGTGTTTTAATGGGTTGAGCTTTTAACGTTCCATTTGACATATTCCAGTATTGTATGTTGCCGGAAGGGCTGTAGAACATTAGTGTTTTTTCTGTACTGGTCATGTAAATTGATGAAACTATACCGTAATCTTCGAATAGTAGTGGAACCTCCTGGCCTCTGGAAGAATCAAGAAAAACAAGACCATTCCAATCAGCTTTACTATAAACTATATATTTACTGCTTGGGCTAAATTTAACAACTAAAGGTAATCCATCCATTTTGTGGGAAAATAGTTTTATTTTTTTTTCAAGATCCCATACCGATAGCCTAAAGGATGAAATATTATCTGTCTCAACAACTGCAATTCTTGTTCCTGTTGAATTAACAGTTATAGTTTTTATCTGGAGATATGATATTTGCAGTTTATCCAGGAGCAGCTTTGTTTTAGTATCCCATATCATTAGAGTTCCTCTATTGTCGCAGGAATATAGTATATTATTCTGCTGAGAAAAACTTTGTACTGGACGGCTGTGTCCACTGTTTATAACAAAGGAATCATCACTAAATAAAAAAAATGTTTGTAATGTTAATAAAAATATGATTAATTTAATTCTATGCAATTTAATTTACCTCGGTGCTTATTTTATTAACTGACCTGTATGGAAAAGCCAGTAATTCAATTATATCCGGATTTTTTAATTTATTATCTAAATCATCTTTTATATTATTATAAATTTGTAAAGGTATTTTTGATATTGCTGTTTCTGTCACTCTCAAGCCCCTTATATAAAAAACTAATTCATTGTTTATAAAATCATGGAATAAAATACTTATTTCAACTTTAGAATTAATTTTTTCAAGAAGATAAAGTTTTATAATTTCTATAATTCTATCATCAAAATTAAATTTACGGATTATAAATTTTTCCTGTAATTCCGGAAATCCTACAACAACTTGTTGTGTAGTTAAAATTATTTTTCCAGTTAGTAATCTGTCTCTATCAATTTCCGGTATCATTGTAATATTTAACTTACCGTCATGGAAAGTTGTCTTGAATTCCGGTGTAAGTTTTTTGTTACAAAGCGGACAGGTATATACCATAAAATTATTGTTAATAATTTGATTAGCTACTTCCGGGAATTTTGATAAATTTATATTTTCTTCAAATTTTATCTCAAAACTATTGCCACAGAAACAATTAATTTTTTTCATATTTTCTCCTTAACTGTTCTATTTTTTGAATAAGTAGGAAATATCACCGTATGTTGTAAGAAAAAATATAATAATAATAATAAAAAATCCTATACTTTGGTAACGATTAAAAGTGCCCGGATTCAAAGATTTACCTTTAATTAGCTCTATACTTGTAAATAAAATCAGACCACCATCTAAAATAGGAATTGGCAGTAAATTTGTAAATCCCAAAGCAACACTAATCATACTTAAAAATCTGAAAATAGTAGTAAAACCTGTTTTAAGACCATCTTTAAAACTATTTTCTGCAATTGAACCAACATAGTAACTTATTCTTATTGGTCCGGAAACTGTTTTTTTCAGATTTACACCATTAAATAATAGATTAATGCTTTTTCCTGTCATTACTACAGTATTGATTGTTTCTGTTAAACCCTTATTTATTGCTGTTAATATATTAATTTTACCGGAATCGATTGTCTCGGTTTCAAAAGAAATTCCTAAATCTGTTAATCCATCATCAGAATAGTTAGGTACCAGGGATACTTTACGAATTCCATTTCCGGATTTGATTTTTAGTTTTAAATACTCAGGCTTGCTCTTGAGTGCCTTATAAATATCAAGATAATTGGTTACTGTGATATTGTTTGCAGATAAAATTAAATCATTCTTTTTTAATCCCCCAATATCTGCAGAAGAGCCTTTTTTAACATTATCGATAACAGCATTAATCCAGGGAGCAACACCGATTTGACCTGCTCCTGTCTCTTTATTAAGTGTTGGCGTTAATAAAAGATTAATCTCCTGTGAGTTACGATTAACCAGAAGTTTCAATTTTTTCTTTGGAGATTTGTAAATTTCTTTCTGAATATCTGCATAGCTTTCAATTGAAATATCATTGATTTTGATTATTTTATCTCCACTCAATAAGCCCGCAAGATCTGCCGGATTTTTCTCTACAGAAAATATTTCAGGATAATCGGTAAGTAAAATAATTTTATTGCTGTACGTTTGGGTTGAAAAACCAATATACCAAATAATTGAAAGCATTAGTATAGAAAAAATAAAATTAAATACAGGTCCGGCTAAATACGTTAATATGCGACGTAGTGGTGAAGCAGAGAAGATCGAACCCTTTTCATATACGATAGTTTTATCTTTATTCCTTACGGCTGCATTAAACTGCTTTTCACCTTTCATCTTGCAGTATCCACCAAGGGGGAAAATGCTCAGACAATATTCTGTTCCCTTATAATGTATGGAAAATATTTTTTTACCCATTCCTATAGAAAAGGTTTCTACATTAATTCCCATTATTTTAGCAATTACAAGATGACCCAGTTCATGAACGAGTACAACAATATCAAGACCCAATATTCCAATAAATATAGTTAATATCATTGTTTATTCCTAATAAAAATTTTAATATATTCTTTGGTTGTTTCTCTAATATTTAAGTCAGTTTCAAAAATATCCTCAAAAGATTCAGGGGTATGTGACCAGTCTTTTGACAAAATATCAGAAACAATCGATGGGATATCAATAAATTTAATTTTTTTATTTATAAAATAATCCACTGCTATTTCATTTGCTGCATTGTAGGCAATTGAATAAGACCCCTCTTTGGAAACCGTCTCGTAGGCCAATTCCAACATAGGATACCTTCGAAAATCAGCTTCAAAGAAATTAAGGCTTTTTCCTGCAAGATTAAGTTCTCCAAAAGTAGAATTTATTAAAGAAGGGTAGAAGAGTGCATTGGCAATAGGAATTTTCATATCCGGATTACTTATTTGTGCATACATTGATGCATCGGATAATCGAATTAATGAATGGACTCTACTTTCAGGATGAATTAAAACCTTTATTTTTTCACCTGGAAAAGAGAATAAACCATGTGCTTCAATAATCTCAAGACCTTTATTTGCCATTGTTGCTGAATCTATAGTAATTTTTCTGCCCATATCCCATGTTGGGTGCTGAAGAGCATCTTCCAGAGTGATTTTGGAAAAATCACTAAGATCAGTCAGTCTGAATGGACCTCCGGATGCAGTGAGTATTATCTCTTTCACTGAATTTATGTTTCTGTTTTCCAACAGGTTAAATATTGCCGAATGTTCAGAGTCGACGGGAAGAATTTTTCTTCCTGAATCTTTTGCAAGCTTCATAATTAATCTTCCAGCCATAACAATTGTTTCTTTATTTGCAAGAGCCAGATCTTTTCCACTCTTTAAAGAGACTATTGAGGGTGGTAGCCCTTCTGCCCCTGCTATTCCATTTAGTACAATATCTGCTTCTGTTTCCTCAAGCATATGAAGAATTGAATTTTTTCCTGAGAATTTAATTATAGAATTGTTAGATTTTCTTCCACTAAGTGCCAAAAAAGGAATATTAAACTCTTTTGAAATACTAATAAGTTTTTGTTCGTTAAAATGTGCAGATGCTGCAATTATATTAAATTTGCTGCCGTTTTTTCTTATAACATCCAGAGTTCCCTGTCCTATGGAACCAGTTACACCTAAAATTATAATTTTTTTACGCATTTTTTAAACCTGCTTAAAAGCTAAAGTTAAAATATAATAAAAAACAGGTGCACTGAAAAGGATAGAATCTATAGAATCAAGAATACCGCCTCTTCCAGGCATTAAACTACCGGAATCTTTTACATTTGCAGATCTTTTTATAGCAGATTCAATTAAATCCCCTGCGTTTGCACTTAATGATGTTGCTGTAGTTAAAATAAGCATTTCCCAGGCAGATATTGATAAATTAAAGATTAACCTAAAAATTAGGCCAACAGCAATTGTTGAGAGTATACCGGAAATAAAACCGACAAGGCTTTTATTTGGGCTTACAAGAAATATTTTTCTGGATTTTTTACCAAAAAGGCTTCCCCCAACAAATGCAAGGCTATCATTTGTAAAAGTAAGAAGAAGAAAAAGCAGAATAAGATAAGAAGCATTTGGTAAAAAGGATAATTTAATGGTATAGGCCATAAAAAGGCCGGGATATAACAAAACAATTACAGAGCTAAGAAGTCTTATAATAACGTTGTTAATATCTTCCTCAGATTTTAAAAATATCTCTCTGGTTAAAATAATACTTGTCATGATTACTATAATTAATATAGTAAATCCAGCAAAAACATAATTTGACATTTCAAGATATACTGAAACGGGTATAAGAGCTCCGACAAAAGGAAGTTTCCGTAAAGAAGTATTAAATTTTTTCGAAAGTATGAGGAATAATTCAGATGCACCGGCTATTGAACCCAAAATCATAACAACATTCCATGCTAAATGATTATACATTGGCAAGAGTAGAATAATTACAATTAATAGTGGTGTCCCAAGAAAAAAGAGTAAAAGCCGTTGAGTCAGTTGATTCATTTAAGTCCTCCGTATTTCCTGTTTCTCTGTTTAAAACTTTCAATTGCTTTACGAAGATCAGATTCTGTAAAATCAGGCCATAATTTTTCAGAGTAAAAATATTCAGAGTATGCACTTTGCCATAGTAGAAAATTACTGGATCTTTGATCCCCTGCAGATCTTATTATCAAATCAGGATCAGGCATATCATAATTATCCAGATACAGTCTTAAAATATCTTCAGTAATTATATTTGTACTTCTATTTTTATCTGCAACCCATTTGTTAACGCCGCGTACTATTTCATTCTGTCCACCATAGTTAATTGCAAGGTTAACTGTTATAGCTTTATTTTTTTTAGTGTTAAGTATCGATTTATTTATCTCTTGCTGAACATCAAGCGGAAGACCCGGCATATTTCCAGTATGTTTAACTCTAATGTCATTTTCACTGTAAAAAGATGCTTCATTTTTCATATGACTAATTAATAATTTCATAAGAAACCCAACTTCTTTTTGTGTTCTATTCCAGTTTTCTGTAGAAAATACATATAGGGTTAACCAGGGTATTTGTAAGGATATTGCTTCTTTAATTATTTTTTTAGCTGTAGTAATCCCTTGTTTATGTCCCGCTGATCTGGGTAATTTCCGTTTAGTTGCCCATCTTCCATTCCCGTCCATAATTATACCGATGTGATTAAGGATGTTACTCAACTAGATCTCCATAATCTCGTTTTCTTTGTTTTCCAGAACAGTCCCAATCTCTTTTATATAACTGTCTGTAAGTTTTTGAATTTTTTCAATACCCTTTTTTTCGTCATCCTCACCTATGTCACCACTTTTTTGCAGTTTTTTAAGATCATCATTTGCGTCCCTGCGAATAATACGTATAGAAACCCTTTTTTGTTCTGCACTGTTTTTTGCAACTTTTACAAGTTCTTTTCGACGTTCTTCTGTTAAAGGGGGGATAATAAT
>Ga0190306_1000090_pt1 | contig 36317 bp, 35 predicted proteins | sample 48700734_MG_FD_161657 | JGI IMG/M metagenome (GOLD analysis project Ga0190306, IMG submission 161657) | Hydrothermal vent sediment bacterial communities from Southern Trench, Guaymas Basin, Mexico - 4870-07-3-4_MG | ecosystem: Environmental > Aquatic > Marine > Hydrothermal vents > Sediment ... | reverse complement strand
TACCAGTCAAGGTATTGATTGGAAAAACAGAGTTTTTATATCAGATAGAGCTCACCTGGTTTTACCTTCATACAAGAAAATGGATTTGGAACTGGAAAAGGGGCGAAGATCTCCTATTGGTACTACAGGAAGAGGAATAGGTGTAACCTATTCTCAGAAAGCACAGCGGGAAGGAATACGAGTTTGTGATCTTGGAGATCCTACCTTCCTTAAAACCTTAGACAAAACGGAATTAGATTTTTTGGAACCTTTTATTGAAAGAATAACAGCTATGATGGTGGATATGGCCTCTTTTATGGATAGTTATAAAGATAAAAAAGTGCTTTTTGAAGGAGCTCAGGGCATTTTACTTGACCTGGACATTGGTACATATCCCTATGTTTCGTCCGGTTATGCAGCTGCAGCTGGTGCTGCTTTGGGGGGAGGCATTGGACCCGGTGCAATTGATAAGGTTTTTGGTGTATTTAAGGCTTATTCCACACGTGTAGGGAATGGACCTTTTCCAAGTGAATTTTTACAGGAAAGAGATGGGGAACTTGAAGAATACATACGTGATTTAGGCAGGGAATACGGTGTAACAACCGGACGTCCAAGGAGATGCGGTTACCTTGACCTTGTTGCACTTAAATATGCCTGTCGAACAAATTCCATAGACCATTTGGTATTAACACATATTGATGTATATGATGAAATAAAAGAAATTAAGGTTTGTATTGCCTATGAAGTTGATGGCAGAGAAATAACAGATTTTCCATCTTCCAGAGATAAACTTGCAAAAGCCAAACCAGTTTTAAAAAGCTTTGACGGTTGGAGTGAGGATATATCAGGAATAAAGAAATATGAATTATTACCTGACAATGCAAAGAAATATATTACTTTTATAGAAGAATTTACAAAAACCCACATTGGTATAGTTTCTGTTGGGTATCAAAGAGAACAGACAATGATGAGAACAGGACTTTGGACAGAATAATTATACTGGATTTCGGATCCCAGACAACCCAGCTTATTGCCCGCAGAATTCGTGAACTTGGTGTTTTTTGTGAAATTTTTCCTGGAGAAACTAAGTTTACAGACAGGGAAATGTTAAATACAAGGGGGATTATTTTATCCGGTTCACCTTTTTCTGTATATGAAGCATCTGCACCTGAACCAGATCCTTCTGTATATACTACAGGTTTGCCTGTTTTGGGTATTTGTTATGGTTTCCAGAGAATGACAGTAAAAAATAACGGTAAAGTTGACTCTTCTTTAAAAAAAGAATATGGCAGAGCAGCCGTATCAATTATAAAAGAATCAATTCTATTTAAATCTATCCCTGATGGTTTTATGTCCTGGATGAGCCATGGTGACAGTCTGGAAGCACTTGGAGACGGGTTCGATTTAATAGCTGAATCTGAAGATCATCCTGCAGCGGCAGTCAATGAAAAGAAAAAACTCTATGGTCTGCAGTTTCATCCCGAAGTAAGTCATTGTGATTATGGTTCGGAAATATTGAGTAATTTTATATTTGGAATTTGTAAAGCATCTAAATCCTGGAATATGCATTCATTTTTAGAAAGTACCGGGGAGGAGATACGCTCAAGGGTTGGAAAAAGGAAAGTCCTTTTACTAATTTCCGGCGGGGTTGATTCTTCTGTAGTAGCTGCAATGCTTTTAAAAATTTTACCTCCGGAAAATATATATCTTATGTATATTGATACAGGATTAATGAGGAAAAATGAAACAGCTGAAATTAAACTATACTTAAAAAGTCTTGGTGCAGAAAATATTCAGATTGTATCAGCTTCCGGAATATTTTTAGAAAAACTTAAGGGTGTTTCTGATCCTGAAAAAAAACGCGAAATAATAGGAGATCTATTTATCAAAGTTCAGGAAGCCGAGCTTCCCGATAGTCTTTCAGATAATTATTTTCTTGCCCAGGGAACACTTTATACAGATCTTATAGAGTCTGGTAAAGGGGTAGGCTCCAATGCAAAGGTAATTAAATCTCATCATAATGTACGTTCTCCAATGGTGGAAGCAAAACGGAAAGCAGGTCTGATTATCGAACCCCTGGACAAACTTTTTAAAGATGAAGTCAGACGTCTTGGTACTACTTTGGGTCTTGATACCAGAATAGTTTCCCGGCATCCCTTCCCTGGACCTGGGCTTGCTGTACGAATAATTGGAGATATTACTAAAGAAAAAATTAGAATTCTACAGGAAGCTGATGCTCTTTTTATTAATGAATTAGTTAATAGAAAACTCTATAATAAAATATGGCAGGCATTTTGTGTCCTGTTACCTGTAAAATCGGTTGGGGTTACAGGAGATGCCAGAGAATATGGTAATGTTCTGGCTCTGCGGGCAATAAAAAGTGTGGATGGTATGACAGCAGATGTGTATCCTTTTGAAATTGCTGACCTTTTGGCTATATCATCAAAAATTACAAATACTATACCGGAAATTGGAAGAGTTGTTTACGATGTTTCCAGTAAACCACCATCAACTATAGAATGGGAGTAGTATGTTAAAAAAATTTGGATATTTGCGTGTTGCAGCAGCAAAACCGGTTACAAAACCTGTTAATATTAATGAAAATTACAACAATATTTTATCTCTTATGAGTGAAGCTTCTGTCTCCGAATGCGATATTACAGTTTATCCTGAACTGGCAATTTCATCATACAACTGTGGCGATCTTTTTAGGCAGCAGACTCTTCTTGACTCTGTACTGGAAGCTTTAATAAATATTGTTAATAAAAGTTTTGAATATTATGGGGTTCACATAATAGGTTTTCCTTTAGAGGAAAACGGCCAGTTATTTAATTGTGCAGCTGTAATATCGAGAGGCGAAATTTTAGGTATAATACCAAAAACCTATATACCAAATAATAATGAATACTATGAAGGTCGTTGGTTTTCTTCCGGTTTTGATTTAAATGTATCGAGTACAATAATCAATGGAAAAGAAATCCCTTTTGGTACTGATATTGTATTCAGTAACAAAAATAATAAACTGGAATGTTTTGGTATCGAAATTTGTGAAGACCTTTGGTCTCCCATTCCACCCAGTTCATTTTTGTCTATTGAAGGGGCATCAGTCATTTTTAACCTTTCTGCCAGTACAGATATTCTTGGGAAAGCTGAATATCGTAGAAATTTAGTTCAGCAGCAATCAGCATCAATAATTGGTGCCTATGTGTATTGTTCGGCAGGTGTGGGAGAATCTACCACAGACACTGTATGTGACGGTCATTCAATAATTGCTGAGAATGGAAAAATATATGTGGAGAACCAAAGATTTAGTAGAAGTTCTGACATAATAATGTATGACATAGATTTGGAATTTATTAATCACGAAAGGTTGAATAACATTACTTTCAGTCAAAGTAAAAGAAATTTAAACAATAAACATTTTAGAAAAATCTACTATGAATCAGAAATAAAATCAAACTCAATATTAAAACGTTTTATAGATCCTCATCCCTTTGTCCCTGAATCGACGAGTGATCTTAATTTACGTTCCAGTGAAATATTTAATATCCAGAGCACTGGTCTTGCTACAAGGATGACTAATATTAATTTGTTTTCTGCTGTTATCGGTTTATCCGGAGGTCTCGATTCTACTTTGGCACTATTAGTGACCATTGAAGCATTTAAACAACTTAATTTAAATTTAAAAAATATTCACTGCATTACAATGCCCGGTTTTGGTACTACAGCCCGTACAAAAAGTAATGTGGAAGAACTTTGTAAAGAGTTAAATATTCCCCTGGAAGAAATTGATATTACAAATGCCTCAAAACAGCATTTTTCTGATATTGGGCATGATGGTGCTACCCATGATATTACCTTTGAAAACACTCAGGCAAGAGAACGAACGCAAATTTTGATGGATAAAGCAAATAAGCTTAATTCGCTGGTTATAGGTACTGGAGATCTTTCTGAACTTGCCCTTGGATGGTGTACCTATAATGGAGACCATATGTCTATGTATTCTGTAAACAGCGGAGTACCTAAAACACTTGTAAAGTTTTTAATAGAGTTTTATGCAAATTCTTTAAGTAATGGAAAAACATCAGATATACTTAGAGATATTATTGATACTCCAATCTCACCTGAATTACTTCCACCGGGAAGAAACGGAGAGATTATCCAAAAAACAGAAGATACAGTCGGACCATACGAACTTCATGATTTTTTTCTTTTTAATGCAATACGATGTGGTTTTAGCCCTGATAAAGTTCTTTTCCTGGCTAAAACAGCTTTTAGTGGAAAATATTCCAGTAAAATTATATTAAAATGGTTGAAACTCTTCTACAAAAGATTTTTTTCCCAGCAATTTAAACGTTCAGCATTACCGGATGGACCAAAAGTAGGTACTCTTGCTCTTTCTCCAAGAGGTGATTGGAGAATGCCAAGTGATGCCAGTGCTGCCAGCTGGCTGGAAAAACTTGTATGATTTTTAACTATCCTCTGTTGTCCTGTCTACAGGAATTTTAATAGGCAGTGAGTAAGCCCTGTATCCTGTAGCATTGTAAACTGCATTTGCTATAGCCGGTGCAGTTATTTCAAGTGCCGGTTCACCTATTCCCTTAGCTCCTGTTGGAGAAGTGGGGTCTGCATTTTCTATAATAATTGCTTTCATTTCCGGCATATCACCGGCTTTTGGTATTTTATATTTATTTAGATTTTTTTGTTGAATAATTCCATTACTACTCTGGAGATCTTCGGTTAAAGTCCATCCAAGACCCTGAACTATTCCGCCAAATATTTGCCCTTCCACCATATTTCGGTTAACTGCTTTTCCTATATCATGAGCAGCTGTAACTTTTATAACCTTTACTTTTCCTGTTTTTCTATCTACTTCCACTTCTGCCGCCTGGCAGCTGTAAACGTAGGTAAAGTAGGCATCACCCTGTCCTGTCTCTTCATCCCAGGTAACAGAGGGAGCCTGAAAATAACCAAATGCAAAAGGAAAAACTTTTCGGGAATGTAATATTTTTACTGCTTCCGTCCAGGATAATTTATATCCATCCCTTCCCCATAAAAAATCATCTTTAAAAATGACTTCTCTTGGAAGGCATCTTAACTTATCGGACAAGTTCTGTCTCATTATTTCTTTTAGTTTTACAACAGCATCTTTAATTGCTCCTCCACCCATTAGAGTTCCCCTTGATGCAACAGTAGTCCCACTGTCGGGGATTGTGGAAGTAGAAGGAGTTGCATAGAAAATACGTTCAATTTTTACACCAAGAAGATCAGCAAGCATAATGTTCATTGCACTTTCCGCACCCTGTCCATTTTCAAAAATGCCTGTAGAAAGAACAATGGAACCATCAAACTGACAATTTATAGTACAGCTTGCAAAATCCATACCTTCAGCACCAATACTGGCCCCTCTGTAGGATGATGCCAGCCCAATTCCATAATACTTGTCTTTATCTCCCTTTCCATGATCGCACAACTTTATTTTTTCATAATAATCTGAAGATTTAACTACAGTGTCGATTACTTCATGCAAACTTACTTTATGGGTATTGAGAATTTGACCTGTAATTGTAGTTGAACCGTCAACTACTCCATTTTGTTTCCTGAATACAATAGGGTCAATTTTTAAGGCTTCCGCACATATATCCATCATCTGCTCAATGGCAAAATTACTCTGTGGTGCACCAAAACCTCTAAATGCTCCGGTAAAACCATTATTAGTTGCAACACCATAAACATCTGTATGAACATTTGGAACCATATATGGTCCGCAGCTTTGTGCGGTTGACCTCCAGGTCAGCCATGGAGTGGTTGAAGCTATTGCACCCGAATTTGCAAGAATATAACAGTTAACAGCCTGAATATATCCGTCATTTGTTAATCCATATTTATATTTAATATCATAGGGTACTCTTTTATAGCTCTCTTTCATGGACCATTCTCTGGTATAAATCATTCTGACAGGACGGTTTACAAGAGTTGCAGCAAGGGCTGTCCTTGCACATACCATGGCAGCCGTATCATCTTTACCCCCGAAACTTCCTCCTACGGGATGTGAAAAAACCTCTATTTCAGAAATTGGCACACCTAGATGTGCACTTACAAATCTTCGTGTACTAAATGGATGCTGCATACTTCCGTAGACCTCAATCCCTCCATTTCGTTTTGGAATGCAGATTGAGCCTTCAGTTTCCATATAGGCATGTTCTACAAGGGGTGTATGAAACTCTTTTTCTATAACAACATCACATTCATTAAAAGCTTTTTCTACATTACCTTTTCTTACTTTATGATGGCATATTATATTTGTTGAAAATTCTTCATTTATAAGTGGAGCTCCATCCTTAATTGCTTCAAAGGAATCCAGAATAACTGGTAGTTCTTCAACTTCTATTTTAATAAGTTCAGAAGCTTTAATTGCAATTTCTTCTGTTTCTGCAATAACAAGTGCAATTACATCACCCTCATATCGTATTTTATCCTTGACAAGGATACTGTAGTCCTGAAATATCTGACCTGATTTAATCTGACCAGGTACATCCTTCCAGGTTACAACTTTTAAAACACCAGTTAAACTTTCAGCTTCTTCTATATTTATATTTATCAATTTTGCATGAACATAACCAGAATAAACAGGAACACACCTGGCCTCATTATAGAATCTAAAGTCATCTACATAATAAGCACGACCGGTTACTTTAGCTATTGAATCGTTTCTGTATGCTACTGTATTAGAATCCATAAATCCCCCTGCTTTTAGTAAGTATACTTCATTATACCAAATAAAAAAAGTTAATAATTAAGAAATACATCAAAATATTATAAAAAATCACTATATACGTAAAATATCATTTAATCTTTTATTCTTTCATATCTGTCATAAAACTTTTCGTTATTATCCATAAATAACTGCATTGTTTCTTTTTTACATGAGCAATATAGATTGATATAGTTTTCATATTTTAATAGTATACCAATTAAGTCAGATGTAACAGGGTGTGAATTATGAAAATTGCAGTAGGGATTAGCGGCGGAGTGGATTCTTCAGTTGCTGCTTATCTATTAAAACAGGAAGGGCACGAGCTTGTTGGAATTTGGATGAATCTTTTCGGAGACATCAGTAATTCAAAAGATGCGGAAAAGGTTGCCGATTATCTTGGAATCAAGTTATATAAAATTGATTTAAAAAATGAATATAATGATATAGTTGTTTCTTATATAAAAAGAGAATATTCCAAAGGGAAAACTCCTAACCCCTGCGTAATGTGCAACAGGGGCGTAAAATTCGGTTTGTTTTTGGAAAAAGCATTGAGTATGGGTATAGTATTTGATTACTTTGCAACAGGTCATTATGCAATAATAGAAAAAGATAATAAATCCGGCAGATATTTACTTAAAAAGGGGATTTATTCGGGTAAGGACCAGGCTTATTTTTTATCGATGTTAAGTCAGACTCAATTAGCATCAATATTATTTCCATTAGGCGGCAAAAAAAAGACGGATGTTAGGAAAATTGCAGAGGATGCAGGATTATTTACTTCAATTAGTAAAGAAAGTCAGGATCTGTGTTCAGGAGATTATAGAGATTTTATTGATACTACTCTTGGACCAGGTAAGTTTGTAGACGCCTCTGGGAATATTCTTGGGCAGCATAAAGGTCTTGAAAATTATACTATTGGCCAAAGAAGAGGTCTTGGAATAAGTTCAAATACATTTCCATATTATGTCACAGGTATTAAAGTTGAAAGTAATGAAGTGATCCTGGGTTTTGACACTGATCTTCTCAACAAAGGAATGGTTGTTACTTCCTGTAACTGGGTTTCTGTTGAATTTCCCGAACTTCCTCTATCTATAGATGCAAAAATTCGTTATAGGGATGATGGAGCTCCTGCCATAGTCACACAAATAGAAAATGACAGGTTTAAAGTAGAGTTTAGCGAAGAGAGAAGAGCTGTTACTCCCGGTCAGATTGCAGTATTTTATGATGGGGAGATGGTAGTCGGGGCAGGAATAATCGAAAAAGCTTTTTGAAAATTTCTTTTTTAGGTGTATTATTTATATATGGGGGCTGTCTAATGTTTTATAAGAACAATTCAAATGATTATAAAGAGATTATACCTGGGGTAAAGCTAAAAACACTTACCTATGGTGATAAAACCCTGCTTTCAGAGTTTCGTATTGGTCAGGGTGTTTCACTTCCAAAGCATTTTCATGCCTGCGAACAGACTGGCTATCTGGTATCCGGTTCGATGCTTCTTACAATTGGGGAGGATACACATGAAGTTAGTCCTGGTGACAGCTGGTCTGTTTTATCCAATGTGGAACATAGTGCAGCTGCTGTAGAAGATTCTATTCTTGTAGAGGTATTTTCCCCTGTCAGAGAAGAGTATCTTCCGGAGAACATGTAGTATAAATCAAATTTAATAAAAAAATAGCGAGAGAAGGGAATTGAACCCTCGACATCCACCTTGGCAAGGTGGAGCTCTACCGCTGAGCTACTCTCGCATATCATCTTTTTAATCAAAAATTTTACTTTTGTCAATTAGATTCTGGAAAAAGCCTCGGGAAATGAATCTTTAAAAGAAGCATAAATATAAAAATCAATAATTATTTTTATTCGATATTGACTATTTTTTTGTTTATTTGTATTCTTGAATTCATGTTAGTTATAAATAACTAACATGAAGAAGGTGTAAGGTGAATGAATTAAGCAGCAGGCAGAAACAGATTATTAATGCTTCTATTAATATAATTTCAAAAAAAGGGATTCAGAATCTTACAATGAAGAATTTGTCCCGGGAAATAGGAATTTCCGAACCTGCTATTTATCGGCATTATGCAAGTAAACAAAAAATTCTTATTGCAGTCCTTGAGTCCTTTAAGCATCAGAATAAATTAATTGATAATAATTCAACTATAGAAGGAGAAAGTTCATTCGAATTTCTTAAGAGAACTATCACTATGATTATAAATAGATTAAACAACAATCCTGCAATGTCTGCAGTTATCTTTTCGGAAGAGACCTTTCAGAACGAGAGTGAGCTTTCTCGTATGGTTATTGATATAATGAATTCTACAATAGAGTTCATTACAAGTCTTCTTGGAAAATGTCAGAAGGAAGGAAGTATAAGGTCAGATATTGGAAAAGAAGATCTGAGTGTAATAGTGATGGGCTCAATAAGACATATTGTAACAGTCTGGCGCCTGTCTGGTTTTTCAGTAGATCTTAATGAATCAGGACAGAAATTAATTAAAACACTGGAGGTATTGCTTACTGCATAGAGGAATAACTTTTTATTTTTAGTTTAAGTTAGTGATAATTAACTAACTAATAATCATTTTGGGAGAAAAAATTTTGAATAAAGAAAAAAAACTACTTGTTATATCATGGCTTATTGTACTGGCTATTGCAGTTCTAACTGTTGTCTTTATATTTGCTATTAAAACAAATATACGTATGGAAACTAATCTTGACAAATATATGCCTCAGAAACATCCAGCATTTGTGTACAGCAACCATGCAGAGGATTTGTTTGATATTAAAGATGGTATAATAATTGCAATTGAAAATCCTGATGGTATATACAATGAGGGTACACTTCAGAAGGTAAAAGATCTTACTAAAGAAATACAGAATATGGAAGGGATTGAAAAAAGTGATGTCACTTCTCTGTATACGGCAGATAATATAGTTGGCAGTGACTTTGGAATGGAGGTAAACAGTTTTTATAAAAGGGTTCCTACAAGTAAAACCAAACTTGCAAAATTAAGAGATGATGTAAGTTCCAATAATATGGTATACGGTCGAATTGTCTCTTTAAACGAAAAAGTAACAATTATTAAAGCAGATATAAGCGATTCAACTTTTACTGATGATTTTTATGATAAAATTCTTCAATTAGCAGATAAATATGAAGGACCCGAAACTCTTTATGTTGCCGGAAGTCCTATAATTGAGGGTAAATTGGGACGGTTAATGCCTCAGGATATGAAAAAAATGGCACCTATTGTTATTTTTGTAATTATACTAGTCTTGTTAATAATTTTGCGAAGTTTTAAGGGAACAATACTCAACTTATTAATTGTTCTTCTTTCTACAATATGGGTATTTGGACTGATGTCTGTATTAAATATCCCAGTATACTCTGTCTCAACTATGATTCCTGTAATGCTTATTGCAATAGGGGTTGCAGATGGAATACATTTGTTTAGCCATCTGGAGCTGCATATGCAAAAGTATCCTGATACGACAAAAGTTGATGCCATCACAAATATGCTGAAACATTTGTGGAAACCTGTTGTAATGACATCTGTAACTACAGCGGTTGGTTTTATATCTCTTGTAACCTCACAGGTATATCCGGTGAAATATTTTGGTTTATTTACTGCTTTTGGAGTAATGTGTGCAATGTTATTTGCCTTGGTTCTAATACCTTCAGGTTTAATGATAACAGGTTTACCAAAGCCTAAACAACTTATAAGAAAGAATGTTCATAATAAAAATAAAATATCCTTCGGATTTGATACTTGGATTGTAAAAAGAAAAGTATTGACTATTTCCATAACTATTACAATCATTATAGTTTCACTATTCGGCATATCAAAAGTATGGATAAATTCCAGTTTTCTGTCTAATTTTGAAAAAGATAGTGATATTGTAATTACAGATAGATTTATCAATGATAATTTTGCGGGAACTTCTAACCTTAATATTATTCTTGAATCTAACCATGTTGATACTTTTAAAGATCCAACAGTTTTGAAATTAGTTGATGACTTACAGGCAGAACTTGAATCTCTTCAAATGGTAGGAGATACTTTTTCTTTAGCAGATTTTATAAAACGAATGAACAAGGTTATGAATGAGGATAAGGAAGAATTTAATACTATTCCTGATTCTCAGGATATGATTGCTCAGTACTTGCTTCTTTATGAAATGTCGGGTGATCCTGAAAATCTTACTTCAGTTGTAGATTATAAATATAAAACTATAAATTTAACTGCTCAGTTGAAATCAGATGATACTAAAACAATTATCAGTGCAATTAATATTGTTAAAAATTATATGAAAAGATTTGAAGATATGGGAATTGATATAAATTTTGCAGGTTCTGGCTATAGAGGATATGTATTTGCAGGGTTAATATTAAATGGTCAAATCTCAAGCCTGATTTTGTCAATAATTATTGTAATTATTCTAATTACCGTAATGTTTAAAAATATTATTATTGGTCTAATAGCGTCAGTTCCTATACTGGTTACAACACTTATAAATTTTGGAATTATGGGATTATTAAATATTCCACTTGGGCCAACTACAGCTCTTATTTCCAGTATAGCTGTTGGAATAGGAATTGATTATGCAATTCATTTTATTGAAAGCTATAAGAAATATGCATTAGAAACAGGAGATAAGAAGAAAACCGCAAAATTAACTATATCTAATGCAGGACGTGCAATATTTTTTAATGCAATCGTTGTAATTGCAGGATTTATGGTATTTATTTTCTCGCTTTTCCCACCAAACAGACAGCTGGGAGCACTTGTTTCATTAAACATGTTTTCAAGTTTTTTAGGAACATTAACAATAATGTTTCTATTGCTTTATTTATCAAATATATATTTTAAGAAAAAAAAACGAAGGAGAAAAATAATGAAAAATACAAAAGTTTTATTTGTTACTATACTGCTAATGTTAATGGTAATTGGTTTTGCCCAGGCACAAATTACAGGCCTAGAGGTAATGGAAAATGTTTATAACAGACCTACTGGTCCGGATATACAGTCGACACTGACTATGACACTAACCAATTCCAGAGGATCGACACGGGTAAGGGAAATTAAACAGTTTATTAAAGAGTTCGGGGATGATGAAAAAAAGATTATGTTTTTTGTTGCACCCTCTGATGTAAAAAATACATCATTCATGTCCTGGTCCTATGGTAGTGGAAAGTCTGACGATATGTGGATTTATCTGCCGGCTCTTAAAAAAACAAAAAGAATATCCAGTAGCAGTAAGAGCGATTACTTTATGGGCTCGGATTTTACATATGATGATCTCGGAGACAGGCATCCTTCTGCCGATACACATAAAATTATTGGCGAAGAGACTGTAGACGGAGAGGACTGCTATATTGTAGAGAGCATTCCCAAAGACAGTGACTATTTGTATTCCAAAACTATAACCTGGGTTGTAAAAGATCAGTGGTTTGGTATGAAAAGGGAGTTTTATGATGAAGATGGTGAACTGCTTAAAAAACTTACAATAAATGAGTATAAAAAAATTAATGGATTCTGGGTTATTCCTGAAATGGAAATGTACAACGAGCAGAAAGATCATACAACTCTTATGCAGCTTAAAGATATTAAAATTGGTACTGGCATAAAAGACAGTCAGTTTACAGAAAGAATGATGCAGCGAGGAATAAGAGAATGAAAAAAACAGCAATAATTCTTACTATTACTATATCCCTTTTACTTGTTTCAGCAGTCGGAGCGGCAGCTCAGGATATAACATTTGGAGGATATGTTCGAAATACTACCGGTGTTTTTTTAAACGATAATCTTGATTTTTCACAGATACAGAATACTCTGGATTTTTCTGCAGAATATTATGGAGATATAAGTGATTTAAAAGCAGATGTGTATCTTAACCAGTCAGGCAAGAATGAAATTGAAGCAGGTGTTAAAGAGTTGTATCTGGATATACTACTTGATTCCATGGACTTTAGAATTGGCAAGCAGCAGATTATCTGGGGCAAGGCTGACGGTGTTTTTATTACAGATATAATATCTCCAAAAGATCTTACTAATTTTATACTTCCTGATTTTAATGAAATTAGAATGGGAGTTACAGCTTTAAAAGCTGACTATTATATGGATTATATTGATTTTGAGCTAGTCTGGGTGCCAAATTTTACACCTGCAGTAAAACCTTCGGGTATATGGGCCGCTTCTGCTCCTTTAAACATTAAACAAATAAATTTACCAGACAACACCATTGATAATAGTGAAGTCTTTGGCAAACTTTCTTATATGGGATCTGCAATAGATATTGAACTCATGGGTGCATATATGTGGGATGATCTTCCTTCTGCATCTTATGACGGTACAATCTCCGGGATAGCTGCAGATTATCATAGAGTAGCCATGGCTGGGGGTAGTTTTAGTACTGATATAGCCGGTTTGGTTTTTAAAGGTGAAGGAGCGTACTATAAAGGCAAAAATTTCACAGTTCAGGCTTCCCCTGTAAGCACTGTTGAAAAGGATTTTGTTAATTACATGGTAGGCCTGGATTATTCTATTGGAGGATATACCCTTGGTACACAGTTTATTCAGGAAATAATACTGGATTATGATGACAGAATTATGCTGAATGATGAGTTAAAAAACACCATGACATTTGTTGTAGCCAAACAATTTTTGAATGATACTCTAAAGGTAGAATTTTTCTCCTATGCAGGACTTAGTAATAAAGATGCTCTATTACGGCCAAAAGTAACTTATAATATTGCGGATGGTCTTGAATGGGTTGTCGGTTCGGATATATTCCTTGGAGATTCAGGAGATTTCGGACAGTATGATGACAATGATCTTGTTTATACAAAGCTTAAGTATAGCTTTTAACTCCTTTCTTTCATGTTCCCCGCTAATTGCAAAGTTAGCGGGATTTTTTATTTATATCTAGTAAAAATATCTAATATGTCTACTATCTCTCTATTTGTAAGCCGTATTAATACTAAAGTTATATGGTGTTTTATCTCAACTAGTTTAAAATCAGGTTAATAAAAAACAAATTATATGAAGTTAATTAGAATAAAAAGTAATTACAAAAAGTTAATTTTATTAAAATAATCTCAATAAAGAAAATGATATTTAAAAAAACCATTAAAAAAACTGTTAAAAAGTCTTTCCAAAAAAAAATAATATAGTCTATACTCCTATTATAAAAGTTTATTATAAATATATGGGAGGAAAAAATGACAAACGAACAGTGGGAAAATGTCTTAAGCCGGGCAGGAGCAGTATTAAATTTTGGTATAGAAAAGAAAGAACAGGTACAAAACAGTAAAATGGCAAAACTGATTGCTGCAGTACCCTTTATTGCAGGCTGTAATAAAGCAGTAGAAACATCTTTTTCACATTTAATTATATATCTAATGTCTCTGGATGAGTCTGCAAAAGACATTTACTTTCATAAATCGGAAGATGACAATGATATATATTCCAGGTTATTTCCTATAAGTAATTTTTCCGGCGGTCATACTAAGATTATACAATGCTGTATGGACTTAGCAGCATTATGTATGCTTTCTAATTACAAAAAAGATATGGAACAGGATATGAAAATAGGAAAATATAACCCAATAAATGACGGTGCCTGGAATTATGAAACTATATCCAAAAAATTATTAGATAACATCGATAAAAATATAAGATCCGAGATATCTGATTTATATACAAAGGAAGATGCTCTTAAAGGATATTGGGGATAAAATATGCAATATTTCCTGGGAACTGTGCAGAAACAAATTGGAGTCATGATAAGTATAATAGGATTAATAGGGGTTTTTGTAAATATTATTGACCTGGCAATGCAAGGTGAAACATTTATAGAGATTGTTACTGATTTTTCCGTATGGCTGTTATTTGCTTCATTAATTCCTGTTATGATAAGCATATTTATAGAAAATAATATTTTTAAATATTTACAAATTATAATTATTATTTTTACCGGCACTATGAATATTTTCGATTCATACAATGAAGTGTATGGACCTGGACTGTTCTTTGCAGCCTGGTTATTAATAAGACATTATGGTTTTTTTGATAAGTATAGAAATATAAAATATTTGCTTTTTTTTCTATATCTTATCGTTTTAACCCAGTTTTCTGCGATAATACATAGTAAAGGAACCTTTGATGCAGGTTCATCGATTGTGGTTTATACAGTATTTATAGTCCTGTTTGTTGTAATAATATGGCGGGATATGGTTAAAGTACAGACAAAGTTAAAAACAGAAAATAGAGCACTTAAAATGAACTACACAAAAATTAGAGATCAATTACAAACTCTGGAAGAGGATCGTGTTCCCTATAATTTGAAAGCAGTTAAAATATCTCCTGCAGAAGAAAGAGTTATTAAAACTCTTACAGTATATAAGGCAAGTAATAGAGAGATAGCAGAAAGACTTAATATTGCTGAGTCAACTGTTAAGCTTCATTTATATAATATATATAATAAAATAGGTGTGGATAACAGATTTGCAATTATCGACTTATGTAAGTATAATTATATATAATGAATAAGAAATTTATAGGCGAATGTTTTGTGAATTTGAAAGATTTGTCCTTCGAACAGGCAGAAAAAATTCTTCAGGTACAAAAATACAAGATAAATCGAAAGAAAAATTTTGAGGAAATTGCTGTAGAACTGGGGTTTCTTGAACCAGGGGAAGCGAAAGAGTATCTTGATGAATAAAGGAATGATGGAAATAATTGATTAAGTTTTTCAATCTAAACTAAAAAAAAACCATCTACAACACTGCAAAAGGTTTAAGTTAAGCGCCCGATCGGAATCGAACCGACGTCATCAGCTTGGAAGGCTGAGGTAATACCATTATACCACAGGCGCATAAAAAACACTCAAATCAGAGACTCTTATGTTTTGGTTTCATATATATACTAAATATCATAATCATCGTCAAGAGGCTTTTATGATATCTATAAATTCAGTTTGTTTTTGTGCTGGCTACCGACAAGTTTATATGTATCCCAAGTCTTTTTCGTAAGTCATAGTGCTTTGTGTTAGAGAATTTGTTACACAATGTAAAAAGCTTGTCAGGTAGATATTGCAACTTAGTAAGTGATAGAGTAGTATCCACATTAAATTTTAATTGGAAGCGGGATAAAATTATGGGATTAAGAGGTGAAGTTTTTTCTACCAGAGCAAATTCTGATAAAAGAACATATTTTTTTAATGTTAAGGAAAACAGGAATGGTGATCTGTTTTTAAATATTGTTGAAAGTAAAAAACATGGTGAAGAAGGGTTTGAGAGACATTCAGTTATGGTTTTTGAAGAGGATATAGAGGAATTTATTGATTCGTTTCAGAAAGCCGCAGATTTTATTGTTCGAACCAAAAAAAGAAAATAATTTTTATTAAGCTGAAGACGATTATCTTATTATTGTCTTCAGCATTTTATAATATTTTAAAGCTTTTTCTATGTATGTAGGAAACGCCGAATTCCCTGCATTTTTGCCGGTGATATTTTGTAGGATATCCTTTATGTTTTTCAAACCCGTATCGTGGGTCTATCCATGCGTACCGGATCATCCATCTGTCCCTTGCTGTTTTTGCCAGAATAGATGCAGCCTGTATTTCTCTTATTTTTAAATCACCCTTAACTATTGCAGATATTTGTTCATCTATATCAGGAATAAATTTGCCATCAACCAGCACATAATCCGCTTTTATCTTTAGGCCGCAATACGCTCTTTTCATAGCCAATAGAGAGGCATTATGTATGTTAATACTGTCAATTTCCGAAGGCCACACCCAACCTAGCCCATAGGCAACAGCTTTTTCCAGAGTTATACTAAATGCAGCATCTCTTTTTTTCTGGTTTAGTTTTTTTGAATCATCCAGAATCCAAAAAGGAAAATCTTTTGGTAATATAACCGCCCCGGCAGTAACCGGCCCTGCAATAGGCCCTCTTCCAGCTTCGTCAATTCCGCAAACTAGTTTCATGGTTTCATAATATGTGTTCAGTAACGTTTGTCAATATCCCTTCGATACAATTTTTTGAGAGAAGAATATTTGGGGTATAACAAAATCACTCAGGGAACAGTCATTCAGTTGCTGAGTGTCTTCGGTTGCTGAGTGATTTTGCTCCGCAAAATTGTATCGAAGTAATCGAAGCACCGGTTCTGTTTCTCTTTTCATTATCTTCTTTCCTCTCTTCTCCCTTCTTCTTCTCTATGGTATAGTCATCTAATTATTTATTATTTTGGAGTAGCTGTGTTTCTTAAAAGTGTGGAAATATTTGGTTTTAAATCATTTGCAGATAGAAGTAAACTTGAGTTTACAGAAGGTATAAGTGCTCTTTTGGGGCCTAACGGATGTGGAAAAAGTAATATTGTAGACAGTATCAAATGGGTTCTTGGAGAACAGGCAACTAAGATGCTGAGAGCAGAAAGAATGGAAGATATCATTTTTAACGGTACCGAAAATCGTAAAGCTCTGAATGTTGCTGAAGTTACCCTTACACTATCCAATGATGAAGGTGTTCTTCCCATTGATATTTCTGAAATTGCAATAAAAAGACGTCTTCACCGATCCGGGGAAAGTGAATATTTTATTAACAATACTCCTGCGAAATTAAAAGAAATACGGGAACTGTTTTTTGATACGGGTATTGGAAAAACATCATATTCCATTATGGAACAGGGTAAGATAGATCAGATTCTTTCAAATAAACCGGAAGAAAGGCGGTATATTTTTGAAGAAGCTGCAGGAATAACCAAATATAAACAAAAGGGTGCGGAAGCAGAGCGAAAACTGGCAAAGACAGAAGAGAACATGCGCCAGGTAGAGGGGATTTTGGGTGAAGTAAAACGTTCCCATGATAACTTAAAAAAACAATCTGAAAAAACTGCCGATTTTAGAAAATTCAGAGAAGAAATTTTTAATCTTGAACTCGATATCCATTTGCTTAAATTAAAAGATTTGCTTGAAATACAAAATCTAAAGGAAAATAAATTAAAAGACAGGTCTGAACAGAAAAATATTCTAAAAAATAAAATTGACTCCATAAATGATTCTCTGGAAGAAAATTTTGATCTGGTAAATTCCATGGAATCGAAGCTTATAGAAAATCAGAAAAAACTATATGGAATTGACATAGAGAAAAATAATCGTTCAAGTCAGGTTCTGATTCTTAAGGAGAGAGTTGAAGAGCTTAAGAGGCAGATTGAGACTGAGCAGGTAAGAGAGAATTCTATAAAATTAAAGATAGATCAGCATGAAAAACTTATTGTTGAGAAGAACAAGTCCCTGTCTGAGTTTAAACTTAGACTAAGTGAACTTGAATCCAATATTTCCGGTTTTGAAAATAATATTGAAACAGCAGATAAGAGGATAAAGGATAATGAAAGAACTGTAGTTTCTATCGATTCCGATATTACTGGTTTTGAAAAAGAAGATCTTGATCTTCAGGAGCAGCTTAGAGGGCTTACGGATGATATAGTGAATCAGCTGGATAAGAGTTTAAAAGATACTTCTTATTCCTATGAGATAAGAAATGAAACAGAAACTCGTATTGATAAATCTATTGAAGCTTTGAGTATAAAAATTAATGGTAAAATATCAATATTGGAAGATGCTGTCTCGCTTAAGCTTTCCGGGGAAGATGAGATAAAAGAAATTTTTAACACTATTATTTCTACACTTCAGGATTCTTCTTTAAATATAAAGGAACTGGAAAATCTAATTATTGAATACAGAAAGACAATACCATCTTTTCTTGATGACTTTCTTGCCCCTGAGGGAATTATTACAAAAAAACGTGATATTGAGAATAATCAGAAAATAATACGCAAATCAATAATTACAGGCAGGGAACGTTCTCTTGTCCTTAGAGAAGAGAATAAGAGCCTTATTGGAAAAATTGAAGAATATAGAAAAACACTTTCAGATTTAAGAGTAAATCAGGCCAGAGTAAAAACTCAGCAAACAGGAATTGCAGACTCCATAGATAGTTTAAAGAAAGAGCTGTTGGAATTGAATGAGCAGCTGAATGAAGCTGAACAGGAAATAGCAGGCAATACAGGAAAAATTAAGAGTACAGAGAGTAATATTAGTAAGCTGGAAAAAGAAAAGAAAGATTTGGAAAAAGAGGAAAAAAATCTTCAAAAGGAACTTTCCAAACTTGAGAATGGAATTACAAACAAAAATAAAGATTTACATTCAAAGGAAAGTTCTCTTAAAAAGCAAATGGAATCACTGGGTAAAATTCAGAGCCAGGTTGAACATCTCCAAATAGAACTTTCCTCTATTAGTACGGAAGTAAGGACAGTCTATTCAAATTTTAAAGAAACACATTCAAGAGATCTTACTGAATTTGACAACAGAATCTATGAAATCAGGAAAACTGCAAAAGAATTAAAAGAAAAACTTTCTAAAGTTAAAGAGAACCTAAGGAATTTAGGTCATGTTAATTTAATGGCACCGGAAGAGTTTTTAGAAGTAAAGGAGCGTTATGATTTTTTAACCGGTCAATTGGATGATTTATACAAGGCAAGAGAAGATCTTACAACAATAACGAAGCAGATAAAAATTGATTCCACCGAACTCTTTTTAGAAACTTATGATAAAATAAAAAAGAACTTTCATGTTATGTTTCGAAGACTTTTTGGTGGAGGCAGGGCAGAACTTAAACTTACAGATCCTGAAGATGTATTAAGATCCGGAATTGATATTTTTGCCCAGCCCCCGGGTAAAAAACTTGAGAATATTGCCCTCCTTTCAGGTGGTGAAAGGTCTTTAACGGCAGTTGGACTTCTTTTTGCCACCTATCTTGTAAAACCTTCACCCTTCTGTATTCTGGATGAGATTGATGCAGCTCTTGACGAAGCCAATGTGAGCAGATTTGTCAATTTATTAATGGAATTTGGAGAAAGATCTCAATTTATTGTAATAACACACAATAAAAAAACTGTGACTGGTGCAAGGACTCTACTGGGTGTTACTATGCAGGAATCCGGTGTATCCAAACTGGTTTCCATGCGTCTTGAAACAGAAAAACAGGATGATGGTTCAGTTGATAGTGTAGGTGGAAGTAACTAGTATTATGTTGGGATTAAGTGCAGCTGAACTTAAGATATATCTTCTAATTGTAGGCGGAATAACAGTTTTAGCTCTTGTAATTACATTTATAGTTTTCCTTCCGGGATATATCCGCTATAATAATAGTAAATTAACAGCTGAACAGTCTGTTGTAGATTCAATAGATATGTCTCTGTTTAAAATACCTGAATCTTATAAGAAGCTTAGAGAAGATAAATTTATACCTTTTTTACCTGATAAGGATCATTGGTCAAAGGAAGATGTAGATCCATACTGGAAGGATCCTGAACAACTTATTCTGGAGTATCTGGACGAACAAAATGAGAATTATATAAATGAATTATTTAAAAATATCCCTTAGGGTAATTCTGAGCTTTTCCCCCGTTTTCTTACCTGGCTGTGTCTCCGTATTGTCAGTTCCTGAAGAAACGCTGCCTGAACCGCCAGCTGAAATATCTGATGCTGCAAAATTAGGTGAGTCTGTTTTATTTGTACCTTCTGTAGGAGAAATTGTTTCCAGAGACAGTGCAGAAGTCGATTCGATTAAATGGATAACTGTGGAACCTGAAAATATATCTTCTGCAATGATATTACCAAAAGTAGAAATACGGGATAGGGTTATATCTCCTATAATATCTCCTGGATATTATGGGTTTAATAATATTGATTCACGAATTAGTGGCATAGGATTAAAACCCGAACAACTGGTTATTGCAGAAACTGATTCTACAATTGAAACATCTCCCATCAATAAAGCCGCAAATGGCTTAAATAATGAACCTGTAGAAACTATGTCTGCCTTATTAAAAAATGATGTGCCTGAAGATGTTAAGGAAGATCCTGCTGTTACAGAACAGGAAATAAAGGTTCTGGTTTCAGATAAACTAAAAATTACTTTACCGGGAAATGGATGGATATATCTTCCTGATAAAGAAAATAGTACATTAAATTATTCAGGCCGGCAGTTTTCTGACGAAAATACAGTATACAGTTTTAAGCCTGAGGAAGAGGGAGAATTTGTTCTGAACTTTCAATTTCAGGATTTGATAAAAAACATATACACCAAAGAAAAAGTTCATTTGATTGTTTATTCGAAACTTTCTGAATCAGATTCCAAAGTAGCTCCTATGGATATTTCTGTGGAAAAGCCTGAAATTCCACTACCGGCGGACTTAAATGCATTGCTAAAGGACTACCTTTCTACAAAAAATGTTGAAGGATTATTTAATATGGTTCCGGATCTGGTAAGAAGTACAGATCCTGAAGTGCGCAGCTTGTTACCGGAAACAGCAGAGTTTCTTTACAATTCTTCCCGTTTTGTTCCATCTGCACTTATTCTGGAAACTCTGGTTATGGATAAAAATTATACGGCTTCGAAAGATCGTTTTCTTTATCTTCTTGGAAAGACTTATGAGGCGGATAGTCCCATTAGGAATGAACTTATTGCAGCCGATTATTATAAACAGCTTCTGGATACTTATTCTGCAAGCATTTACTGGGACGAGTCCCGGGATCGGTATAGGTTTCTTAAAAGAAGATATATTGATATACGTTAAGCTTGTACTGATTGACTAATCCTTGTTTTTACTGTATAAAATCAAAAACTCCCGGGGATAGGTATGCTCGATCGTATTTCACAAAAATTTACAGATATATTTAGAAACGTTTCCGGTAAGTCCACTATTTCCGAAAAAAATATTAAGGATGCAGTGGAAGAGATTAAAATTACTCTTCTGGAAGCAGATGTAAATTTACGTGTTGTCAGACGGTTTATAAATCGAACTATAGAAGAAGCCACCGGAGAGAAAGTACTTCGTGCAGTTGATCCTGGGCAGCAGTTTGTTAAGATAGTCTATGATCGTCTGGTAGCTCTTTTAGGTGATACCCGGCAGGATCTAAAGCTTAAAGGTCCTGATACACATTCTGTTATTCTTCTTATGGGCTTGCAGGGATCCGGTAAAACAACCACTTCAGCAAAGCTTGCTCTAAAATTAAAAAAAGACGGTCGAAAAATTCTGTTGGTTGCAGCAGATCTTGTCAGACCAGCAGCTGTAAAGCAGCTTCAGGTTCTTGGTAGTCAGGTAGGTGTAGAAGTATATTCCGAAGAAACTAAAGATTCTGTAAAACTTGTTAAAAATTCTCTTACTTATGCTAAAAAGAATAGTTTTAATACTATTATTATAGATACAGCAGGTCGTCTTCATCTTGATGATGAAATGATGAAGGAAATCAAGAAAATTTCTGATGTTGCAAAACCTGTGGAAACACTTTTTGTTGCAGATGCAATGACCGGACAGGGTGCAGTTACAATTGCAAAAGAATTTCATGAAAAAGTAGGTATTACAGGAGTTGTTTTAACCAAGTTTGATTCTGATGCAAGAGGTGGAGCTGCTATTTCATTAAAGAGTGTAACCGGACAGGCTCTTAAATTTATCGGTGTTGGTGAAAAGATGGAAGATCTTGAACCTTTTTACCCTGATAGAATTGCCTCGAGAATTCTTGGAATGGGTGATGTTGTCAGCCTGGTAGAAAAAGCCCAGGAAACAATTGATGTAAAAGAAGCAGAAAACCTTCAGAAAAAAATGGTTTCCGCTACTTTCACCCTTCAGGATTATCTTGAACAATTTCAGAGAGTTCGTAAAATGGGAAGTATTGATGCTGTTTTGGATATGATCCCCGGTGCAAAGGGAAATGTTGATGCTGCAGATATAGATCAGGGTGAGATGATAAAAGAAGAAGCGATTATACTTTCCATGACCATGAAAGAACGTTATAATCATAGAATTATCGGACCCTCAAGGCGTAAAAGAATAGCCAGAGGTTCCGGGACGGCAGTTTTTGATGTGAATAAATTGTTGAAAAAATTTGAGAAAACGCGGCTTATGATGAAAAAAGTTTCAAGAAGTAAGAAATACCAGGCTAATTTAATGAAAACCCTGGGAATATAAAGTTGAAGTACATTAGGAGGTTCGAATGAGCGTAAAAATCAGACTCAAACGGTTTGGAACAAAGAAAAGACCCTATTATCGAATTGTAGTTATGGATTCCAGAGCACCCAGAGATGGAAGGACATTGGAAGAAGTTGGGTTGTATCATCCCATAGAAGCAGAAGATAAACAGGTTGTTCTTAAAGAAGACAGAATAAAAGAATGGATTGGAAAAGGAGCCCAGCCAACAGCTACTGTAAAAAAACTGTTAAATAGGCGGGAAATCTTTATCGATAGGTCTGTAAGCTAAAGAGGTATACAGTGGAGAAAGATCTTGTTGTGTATATGGCCAAATCTTTGGTTGATGACCCTGATGGTGTTGATGTAAACATTGTAGAAGGTGAAAAATCGACTATACTGGAGCTTAAAGTTTCAGAAGAAGATATTGGCAAAGTAATTGGAAAGCATGGACGTATTGCTAAAGCAATGAGAACAATACTCAGTGCTTCTGCTACAAAAGCAGGGAAACGAGTTGTTCTTGAGATTCTTGACTAAGAGCTTTATTATTTATGAATGATATAGCTATTGGTAAAATTAGAACCTCACATGGTGTTAAAGGCATGTTGAAGGTATTAAGTTTTTCCGGACAAACTGAGCATTTTCTTAAGCTTAAGGAATTTGTTTTAAGAAAGAATGGGAAAGAAAAAGTGCTGACTGTGGAAAGCATAAAAGCTGCTGGAAGTATGATATTGGTAAAACTAAAGGGTATAGATAATCCTGAGGTTGGAAAAAGCTATTCCGGTTGGGAGATCTGGACTAACCGGGATTTTGCTGCTCCCTTAAGTTCCGGAGAATACTATCTTAAAGATCTTAATGGTTGTAATATAGTTAGTAATGGTGAGGTGCTAGGTAAAATAATAGGTATTAGTGAAAATAGTGTTAATGATTTATTGGAAGTTAGGACTGATTCCGGGGTATTTATAATACCCTTTAGAGAAGAGTTCATTGGTGTGATAGATCTTATGTCAAATACAGTGGAACTTACAGCACTTTGGTTGCTTGAATGAAAATTACAGTACTGTCACTTTTCCCGGAAATAATTGACAGTTTTTTTACAAGTTCTATTATGGCTAAAGCCGTGGAAAAAGGGCTTGTCGAATATTCATTAGTGAATATTCGTGATTTTGCCAGGGATCGTCATAGAACATGTGATGATGCCCCTTATGGTGGTGGTGCAGGGATGGTTTTAAAACCGGAACCCCTTGCCCTGGCTCTTGATTCGGTGGAAGGCTCTTTAAAAAGAGTTATCTTTCCAAGTCCTTCAGGTCTTGTCTTTGATCAAAAGCAGGCCGAAAGACTAGCACAATATGAGGAACTTGTTTTTATATGCGGTCGCTATGAGGGGATAGACCAGCGTATAATAGATATGTATGTTGATGAAGAAATATCAATTGGGGATTATGTAATTTCTTCCGGTGAGATTTCAACCCTTGTAATTATAGATTCTGTCTATAGATTATTAGAGGGTGTTATTAGTGAAGATTCTTTGCTTGAAGAAAGTTTTACTGATGGGCGTCTTGAATATCCTCATTATACAAGACCTTCCAGTTTTCGCGGGATGAAGGTTCCTGATGTTTTATTATCAGGTAATCATGCGAAAATAAGTGAGTGGCGTGAGAAAGAAGGGCTTTTGAAGACAAAAAAAAATAGACCCGATATTATAGATGTGTAGAAATTATTTGTTTAAAGGGGGAATATGAGCATGGAACTCATAAATGAAATCGAAGCAGAGCAGTTAAAAGAAAACCCTGAAAATTTCAGGATTGGTGATACTGTAAAAGTTCACTTTAAAATTGTAGAAGGCCAAACTGAAAGAATCCAGGTGTTTGAAGGTCTTGTTATTGCTATTAATAATAGTGGTATACGTAAGACTTTTACAGTTAGAAAAATGTCTTATGGAGTTGGTGTTGAAAGAATTTTTCCTTTACATTCACCTCGTGTTGAGAAGACTGATGTTGTTAGACGAGGTCGAATCCGCAGAGCCAAGTTATATTATATTAGAGATAGAGTTGGTAAAGCTGCAAAAGTTCCTGAATTAATTCGAAGAAAGGATCAGAAAAAGAAAAAAGCAAGTAGTTAGTTATTGTATGTTTTTTCTGGAAGCTATTAATGCTCCTAATACCGGATCTCAGACAACTCTGAAATCCGGTAGCTTTGTAATATTTACAATAAATAAAAAAATAGATTCAAACCTTTATCGAATTTCACTAAATGGTAATATTTTCAATGTAAAGACTTCCTTGCCTTTGATTATTGGGTCAAAAATCAGAGCTCAAATGTTTTGGAATAATGGTAGATTACAGTTGAAGATTTTTGATAAATCCGATCCACTTGGAAACTTGCTGGATAAAATTAATATTCCCTCAAATCCAAATACTAAATTAATAGCGGAAGGATTAATTCGCAGTGGAATGCCATTTGTTCCTGTTTATTTTGAAAAAATACAATCTGTAATAAAAAAAAATAAAAAAATTGATGATAAGTTGATTAAAGGGATACTTCTATTGATTGAGAAAGGTATACCTGTTAATACTAAAAATATTTCCGAAATTTTTTATTTTAATAATCAAAAAGAAGATGAAGGATCCCACAGGCAAAATACCGAAGAAAATAAAGATAAAAAGAAGAATTTATCAGTTAAAGATATAAAGAATGATATAAAAAAACAAATTTTAGGAACAGATACCGGTAATGAGCTTTTAAAATATTTTAATCATAGTATAGCATTGCATGATAACTGGTTGATAATACCTTTAAGCTATTCATTTTTACGAAAGGGCAGAGGAATCCTAAAACTACGATTGGACGATAATTTTTTACTTACTAATATGGTTCTAAATCTGGATGATGGCATAGAGTGGGAATTTGTCTTAAAAAAACAAAAAAAAGGATCAGAGATGAGCATCTGGGGATCCAATAAAAAATCCTGGGAGTTAACTGAAGCTTTTAGTAAATTAAAAGAAAAACTTCATAATATAGGAATAGTAATTGACGATATTAATAAAGAACAAGTACAAACTGACGGCTTTACAGAGCTGGGGTCAGAACGTTACGATAGTATAAATTTTATGGTATAAAGGAATAAGGGTGAATAAAGCATTAGCAGTAAAATATAATAGAGAACTTCCTGCACCCTTTATACAGGCAAAGGGAAGAGGTGTTCTTGCTGATCGACTCCTGAATATTGCCAAAAAGTATGATATTCCTGTAGTAAAAGACGATCTTCTTTCTGAAACTCTTTATATGCTGGAGCCTGGTGAGTATATACCTGAAGAGGTTTACGATATAGTTGCACAAATACTGGTATTTATTAAAAAAACTCAGGATTTAATATGAATAAAATTAAAGTAAGTGATCTTCGGGCTGGAATGAAATTTTCTGCTCCTGTTTACCTCGATGGAGAAAATCTTCTGGTTCCCCCAAAAATTGAAATTAAAGATAAGGATATAAAAAGGCTGATACGGTGGGATATTAAGTTTGTTATGACAGATGGGAAACCTCTTTCCCTCAGGGAAAAAGATGAACCTGATGATCTTTTAGCAAACTCGGTAGGAGATTTATCTGTTTTAAAATCCTATAAAAGGGCTATATCAAGACTTGATGAAATATTCAATGATATTAAACTTTATTCAAAAGCGGATAAAATTGAAATAGATGCTATTATCACCAATATTTTTTCGTTGCTTAGGGACAAACCCGAAGAACTTAAAACCATAACTATGACTGCTGTTGATGCAGAGAATGATCTTGTTCAAAGTTCCCTGAACTGTATGATTATATCTATTATTCTTGGAAGGCAGTTAAAGATTATTAACAGTAGATTGATATCTTTGGCAGTAGCTGCACTCTTACATGACATTGGTATGACTAAGATACCGGAAGTATTAATAAGCAAAAAGACTAATCTTACTGAAGATGAATTAAAAATTATCCAATCACATCCCATGTATACTTATAAACTAATAACTAAGTCGCTAAAATATCCTGAAGAAATTGCTCGAATTGCCTTATATCATCATGAAAGATGGGATGGTAAAGGTTACCCCAATGGGCTGGCTGGTAAAAGTATACCTCTGTCTTCAAGAGTTATATCAGTTGCGGATGCTTATGGAGCTATGCTTAAGGATAGGCCGTATAGAGGATCAATGATTGGCTATCAGGCTATGAGAGAAATCTTGAATAATAATTCTACACGGTTTGATTCGGATATACTGAAGGTATTTATAAAAAGTATGGGAATTTATCCTATAGGTTCTCTTGTTATCTTAAATGATAGTTCAATAGCCAGGGTTAATCTTGTACACACAGAAGCTCCTTTACGTCCCTTTGTTCAGATACTAATGACACCTGCCGGAAGAATATTGAAGGGAGAAAATGAAAAGACAATTGACCTTCTTACTGAAAAGAGTTTGTTTATTGTAAGAGCTATTACAAGGGAAGAAATTAGTAAGAGAGTAGGTAAATAATGAAGAGCTTAATTCCAAAGATTGATAATAGAATATGTTTATGGAGAAGCAAATACTCATGATAAGAATAGCAAAGCACACAGATCCAAAAAAAATTGCAGAACTAAAAAAGAAAATTAATGATAGTAAATATATTAATGTGGCGATTATGAGTATTGCTAATACTTTAACAAAAGAAATATTTCATCTTAATGAGGAGTAGATATTTGAGCGAAAATAAGGAATCAGATAATTTCCGCCCCTCTCCTCAAGGGAGAAGACGGAATAATAATAGACGACATCGGCAAAAAAGGTCTTTCCCTGAATGTCCCATTTGCAATCAGTCCGTAAAATTCCTCCTAACTGCAATTTCATTTGGAGAAGAAAATAAACCGGCTCATTTTGATTGTGTTTTGAAAATGCTGGCAGAAAAAGAAAGTTTGGGACCCAGGGAAAAAATAAGCTATATTGGAAATGGCAATTTTGCAGTTGTAAGCGGAAAATCAGGCAAAGTTTTAAATATACGAAAAATTATTGAGTTTGAGGGAAGAGAAAGTAAGGGTGAGTGGAGAAAAAGGCTTAGCTATCATTTAAAAAACAGATAAAAAAGAGGGAAACTGGAGACAATTAGAAACTCAGAGATCAATATTCCTGATCCCTGAGCTTGTCGAAGGGCTAGTACGTTCTCAGTTTATCTATAACACTTTTGGCTTTTCGTTGTACTGTCTTTATGTAATTACCATTTTGAATCCTGATAAGTGCCCGGATAGCACTGGGATCATCAATCCCGTTGTTTGATTCTGCAATTTTTTCAAATGCAAGCAGTACTGCAAAGGCATAGTTGTTGTCAGGTGCCATTATATTTTGTCCAAGAATAGAATAGGATAGTGCCTGTGTTACCTGATTGTTTTTATTAAGCCCTATTGTTCCCAGTCCATAGGCAGCTTCTGCCAGTACCATTGGTTCTTTTTCCGTTAAAAGTATGTTTATTAAGGATGCTTTTGCATCCTCGCCTCCAAGTTTACCCAGAGATTCACATGCTCTTCTTCTAACTTCCGGATAATTATTAATTAGTAAACCGGACTCTCTCATTTGGACACCACTGCCAGACAATGATAAGTAATCCAGTATAGATACCAAATCCTGATCATTGCCGGAAGCTCTTCCATTGTCAATCATATCTTCAATTGAAGCCAGTGCATCAAGTTTTGCTTCACGGGAAGTGTCTGTTGCCATTTCTCCAATTACAGTTAATTCTATACTTTGAAGAAAAAGTTCCTCCACGGTAGTTTCCTTTTTATTTGTCTGATTCTGTGAATATACAGAGACGACTGGTAAAAGAAAACCTGCCAGTATAAATATAGTAAAAAATTTGTTTTTCATATTGAATCTCCATTTTCCCCTAAGGGGCTGTTATTTTAAAATTTTCCTATTTTCCATTCATTGTCTATTCTAACAAGTTCATATATTATTACCGGTGTACCCTTTACATACATATATGCTTTAATCCTGTCTCTGTCGATAACTTTAATTTCATCAAGCTTTACATTTTGTCTGCTGCCTACAACAACATAATTAAAATAATCTTCCAGGGATCTTAGAACAATTCCATACTTAACCAGAAGAGGGGACTGAGACTTGTCCTTTAATACTTCAGGATCACTGTAATACTTTATATAATCATCAGATAGATTTAATTTCCAGTTCTCATATTTTTTTGATGCAATAATTTTATTTAATTTTTCTATTAAAACTGCTATATCTGTTTCGGCTTTTTTAAGTTCGATATCATTTAGAGCTTGCGGAGGGGTTTTCTCCACAATTTTCTCACTGTTTACCTGTTTGTTTTGAATTTCTACAGTTGGTTCTTTAACAGGAGGGGATACTTCTTTAACTGGTTCCTGAGTAGCGCAGGAAAACAGGAAAACAGATAAGATAACAGTATTAAGTAAAAATATATTTTTCATTATACTTATTTTATATAGTCAAAGACTATTTGTCAAAACGAAAATTAATAAACAGAGAAAATATATGTAATAATAAGCATAATTATGCCTTTTATGATAAAAGATTTAAAAAATTGGATTATTTCGGTTCGCGACCGAAATATATCTTGACTTAGTGCATCTATCCTGAGTAAATTATCTATGTGATTAAAGCTATGTTTCCCGGTTCATTTGATCCTCCGACAAATGGTCATATGAATCTAATAAAAAGGGCATCTTCAATTTTTGAAGAACTCTATGTCGTAATTGCGGTGAATGATCAGAAAAATCCTCTGTTTTCATCGCAGGAGCGCTTTGAAATGATGAGTTTACTGCTGAAAGATTATTCCAATGTAACTGTAAGGTTGTGGGATAAACTGGTGGTTAGATTTGCAGAGAAAAACCATGTTAAGGTAATGATTAGAGGAGTCCGTGCGTTAGTTGACTTTGGCTATGAATTTGAACTTGCAATGACAAATAAGGAACTTAGTCCTGATGTTGACATTATGTTTATGCCTACAGATCCAAAGTATTTCGTCTTGAGATCATCTGCTATTAAGGAGATTGCTCTTCTTGATGGTGATATTTCAACTATGGTACCTCCTGAGGTGGCTTCAGCTTTGAAACAACGTTTAAGAGGCAGTTGACATTAAACTCTATTTAGAGTAAGTTCTGACTGACTTTTTGCTAACTTGGAGAGGATGTTACAATGGCAGTACCAAAATATAAGACGTCTAAAAAACGCTCACGTACAAGACGATCTGCAAATATGAAACTCACAGTACCTGGGCTCGTTGAATGTGGAACTTGTGGTAATAAAGTTTTACCGCACCGTGTATGCCCGAAATGTGGGTATTACAGAGGGAATCAAATTATTGAACTCGAGAACATGGCTTAAAAAATATTTAAGGAGTAAATAATGGACGAACTTTTTGAAAAATTAAAAAAGCTTATTGCTGAAAAGCTGGAAGTGGAAGAAGGGAAAATTACACCGGAAGCGTCTTTTCGACAGGATTTAGGTGCTGATAGTCTGGATACTTATGAACTGGTATATGCTATCGAAGAAGAAATGGGTGTTACAATTCCAGATGAAAAAGCAAATGAATTTGAAACTGTTGGAGATGCTTTAAACTTTCTAAAATCACAGGAAGCTTAATACCAGGTGATCCGTAGTTTTAAAGCAATTGACTTTAACCCTCCGCCTGTTGATCCGCTGAGGAAAAAGGAATTGCAGCTTTTCGAAAGAAATGCAGGTATAAGGTTCAGGAAATTAGATTTCCTGAACCTTGCTTTTTCTCATAGGTCTTTTGCAAATGAAAGTAAAGAAAGTATTGATAACAATGAAAAACTTGAGTTTCTGGGTGATAGTGTACTTGGCCTGGTTGTAAGTGAGTATCTGTACAAAAATATGCCTGGAAAGAATGAAGGTGATCTTGCCAGAATAAAATCATTTGTTGTGAGTGAGGATAGTCTTGCAGGTATCGCCAAAATATTAAAAATTGATAACTTTATTCTTATTGGAAAGGGTGAAGAATACTCCGGTGGTCGTTCAAAAAAAGCTATATTGGCAGATTGTATGGAAGCTGTGATTGGTGCATATTTTTTGGATTCCGGTTTTAAATCATCTCAGGTATTTATTTTAAAATATCTTGTTCCTGAAATTACAAAGGTACTCGAAAATAGGCACAAGAAGGACTATAAAACTCTTCTTCAGGAATACGTGCAAAAAAAATATAAGAATTATCCAAAATATTCATTAATTAAGAAAGCTGGTCCGGATCATGATCGAACCTTTTGGATTGAAGTTAAGGTCGATGGAACTCTTTATGGGCCAGGTATAGGTAAGAATAAAAAGGAAGCAGAACAAAAAGCAGCTTCTATTGCATATTTACATTTTTTTGAGTCTTAATCATCCATATATTTTTTTTTCATATTATTTGCTATTTTTAATAAAGTCTCCTTATTATTAGACCGGGGGTCATCAAGAACTGTATCTAGAAGTTCAGTCAGGACAGTTCCCAAAAAAGGTCCCTTTTTAAAGCCTGCCTCATTTATAAGATCTGTACCATTTATTTTTAAATCTTTTATAGTAAAAGCGTTTTCTTCTTCTAAAATCGTATTAATTCTGTCAATAAAATTATATAGACTCTCGGGACTTTTGTTTGTATTTGTCATTCCAAACTGATCTGCAATTCTAAGTCTAAAAAGATCGTTTATATTCTTTACACCCACTTTCGAGATAAATCTTCTAACTGCAGTATCAGTCCACTGTTCTGTATAGTTAAACATATGATTTGAAATTAGATGAAGGGCTCTCTTTATATCATTTTTTGGGAATCTCAAACGTTTAAGTATATCTCCTGCAAGTTTTGTTGAAATATTTTCATGGTTATAAAAAGTAGGAAATCCTTCCTTGTCAGATGCGAGAGAAAGTGGTTTCCCGATATCATGTAAAAGGCAGGAAAATCTAAGAATAACATCGTCTGACGGGCCTCCGTCACATGAATAGTATAGATGGTCCAGAACATCAAAATCATGGTACCCTTTCTGGTTTATACCTCTGCATGTGGAAAGTTCCGGTATAATTAGTTCGAGTATGCCTGATTGTTCCATTATTCTAAGTGCAATGGAAGGTTTTTCGGAACTTAAAATTTTAATTATTTCATCTCTTATTCTTTCAGCAGAAACTTTTTGTAAATTAAATCTGCATTCTGTTAATGCGTTAAATGTATTATATTCAATAGTAAAATTTAATTGTGAGGTAAAGCGGCAAGCACGCATAAGTCTAAGGCCATCTTCGTTAAACCGTTCTACAGGATTTCCAATTGCCTTAATTAGATGTCGTTTAAGATCCTGTATTCCATTATGGGGATCCAGAACTTCTCCGGTCTGAAGGTTCATTGCTATGGAGTTTATTGTAAAATCTCTTCTTTTAAGATCTTCATAGATTGAGGGACTAAATTGTATGGTATCCGGATGTCTGGAATTTGAATAGTCCCCATCTATTCTAAAAGTAGTAACTTCAAATTGATGCCCCTTGAACAGGACTGTTACAGTACCATGCTTGATTCCAGTAGGTATGACATGTTTGAATATTCTTATAATATCTTCTGGATTTGCATCTGTAGCAAAATCAAAGTCGGTTGGTTTTATATTTGCAAAATGATTTCGAAGTGCTCCCCCAACCAGAAAACAGCTATAACCATTTAAAGAAAAGATATCAGAGAATTGACGAAGGGTAGGGGTTAAATGAAAATGTTTCATAATATATTAATACATTATTTTTTTACGCTAGTACAGATGCAGCGTGCTGTATAGCACCCTGTGTCTCTACCAGTTCAAAAAAAAAGGCGGTCAAACAGACCGCCTTTTGGAAAATACTTTATTTTTACTGAAAAAGTTGAAGCACAGACTGATTCTTTGCATTTGCCTGAGCAAGCATTGCATTGGAAGTTTGTACAAGAATCTGGTTCTTTGTAAACTCAACCATTTCCTTAGCCATATCTGTGTCTCTAATTCTTGATTCAGAAGCCTGGAGATTTTCTGCACCAATGGAAAGTCCCTGTGAAGCATAGTTAAGTCTTGTCTGGTATGCTCCAAGATCGGCTCTTTGTTTACTGACTTTTGTTAGCGCACTGTCAATTAGTGATATTGACATATTGGCACTGTCCGGTGTTCCAATCGAGAAAAATGTTGCTGCATGAGGTTTTGCTCCAAGACCCTGTAATCCCAGACCCTGTGCAGTCATGGTTCCAATGTAAATTCTTTCTCTCTGATCCATATTTGCACCAATATGAAGCCACATGCTGCCGGTTATGGTGTTTTCACCATTTTCTTTTCCAAATTTACCAGTCATCATGTTCATGCCATTAAATTGTGCGTGTGAAGAGATTCTATTAATCTCATCTACCAACTGGCTTACTTCAACCTGAATCTGCATTCTGTCTTCATCAGAATAGATTCCATTTGAACTCTGAATAGCCAGTTCTCTCATTCTATGCAGAATATCCTGAGTTTCTTGCAGATATCCCTCAGTTGTCTGGATAAAAGAAATACCATCCTGGGCGTTTCTTTCTGCTCTTCTCAAGCCTCTGATTTGTGCTCTCATCTTTTCTGAAACAGCAAGTCCTGAAGCATCATCTCCAGCTCTGTTGATTCGCATACCGGAAGATAATTTTTCCATGTTTCCAGTTACACGGAAATTATTCAGCCCGTTCTGTCTCCGGGTGAACATAGCACTCATATTGTGATTTATAATCATACAATCCTCCTTGATTGTGTATAAAGTCCGGACATCCTTGTCCAGTTGTTACATATACAATCGGAATAAAATAAATATTGATTAGAAAAAAAAATCTTATCTTGACATCAGCGTTAATTTTGCAGAGAATAGCGCTGTAAAATAAACATTGTTATTCTGCACAAATAAACTTAAACAGTCCCTGAATAGTGCTGATTTCGGAGGTAGTTTTGTATAATCCCGTAAATTCTAAAGTTAGTTTTCCCAAAATGGAAGAAAATATACTTAAGTTCTGGAAAGAGAACAATATTTTTAAAAAATCTATTAGCCAGCGTGAGGGAAATGAAGAATTTGTATTTTATGATGGACCTCCCTTTGCAACAGGGCTTCCTCATTTTGGTCATTTTGTTCCAGGTACAATAAAGGATATTATTCCCCGTTATCAGTCTATGAAGGGGAAAAAAGTTAATAGAACTTTTGGGTGGGACTGTCATGGTCTTCCTGTGGAATACGAGATGGAAAAAGAGCTGGGTATTTCCGGTAAGTATCAGATTGAGGAGTATGGGGTGGCCAAATTTAATGAGGCATGCCGCTCTATTGTACTCCGGTATACATCAGAGTGGGAAGAAATAGTTACCAGAATGGGACGATGGGTAGACTTTGAAAATGGATACCGGACTATGGATTCGGATTATATGGAATCTATATGGTGGATTGTTAAGCAGTTAATGGAAAAAGGGCTTATGTATGAAGGTTTTTACATTATGCCCTACAGTCCTAAATTATCTACACCATTATCAAACTTTGAGGTAAATCTTGGTGGTTACAGGGATGTAATAGATCCTGCAGTTACTGTAAAATTTAAACTAAAGAATGAAAATGCATATTTTCTTGCCTGGACAACAACTCCGTGGACTTTACCTTCCAATCTGGGTCTTGCATTAGGACCGGATATAGTTTATTCAAAAATTAAAGATGGTGATGATGTATTTATTCTGGCAAAAGAGAGACTGGATTCCTATTATAAAGACTCATCAGATTATGAAATAATAGAAGAACTTACAGGAAAGGAGCTTGAAGGTACAGAATATATTCCTCTGTTCCCATATTTTAAAGATCTTGATAAACAAAATGCTTTTAAAACTTTAGTTGCTGATTATGTGACCATAGAGGATGGTACAGGAATAGTTCATACAGCACCGGGTTTTGGTGAAGACGATTATAATGTCATGAAAAATACAGGTGTTCCTGTTGTTTGTCCCATTGATGCTGAATGCAGGTTCACAGATGAAGTTCCGGATTACAAAGGTCTTTTTGTAAAAGATGCTGATAAAGCAATTATAAAAAGATTAAAAGAGGAAGGAAAACTTGTAAAACGGGAAAATTATAATCATAGTTACCCTTTTTGCTATAGAACAAAAGAACCATTAATATATAGAGCTATATCCTGCTGGTTTGTTGACGTATCTAAAATCAAAGAAAAGATGATAGCTGCCAACAAACAAATTAATTGGGTTCCTGAGCATATAAAAACAGGACGTTTTGGTAAATGGCTGGATGGTGCAAGGGACTGGGCTATTAGTAGAAACAGGTACTGGGGAAATCCAATACCTATCTGGAAATGTGATGGTTCTGATTATATGGAGGTAATTGGTTCACGGAAAGAATTAAAAGAAAAATCCGGAGTAATGGTTGAAGATCTTCATAAGCATTTTGTAGATGATATTACATGGCCAAGTCCTGATGGGAAAGGAACTATGCGTCGTATTCCTGATGTTTTGGATTGCTGGTTTGAATCTGGTTCAATGCCTTATGCTCAGGTACATTATCCCTTTGAAAATAAAGAATGGTTTGAAAATAACTTTCCTGCAGATTTTATTTCGGAAGGACTTGATCAGACAAGAGGATGGTTTTATACCCTAACTATTCTTGCAGCAGCCCTTTTTGATAAACCTGCTTTTAAAAATGTAGTTGTCAGTGGTCTTGTTTTGGCGGAAGACGGTAAGAAAATGTCTAAATCCGAAAGGAATTTTTCAGATCCCAAGGATATTATAAATACTTACGGAGCTGATGCCCTTAGAATGTTTCTTATGAACTCTGCCGTTGTAAGAGGGGAGGATCTTAAATATTCTGATGGAGGAATTAAAGATGTTCTGAAAGGTTTTATTATACCTTTCTGGAATGCCTATAGTTTTTTTGTAACCTATGCAAATATCGATAATTTTACCCCGAAAAATAATTCCGGTAATCCTGATAATCCTCTTGACCGATGGATTATTTCTGAATCTGAATCCCTTGTTTCAGAAGTAACTCTTCAGCTCGATAAAAATGATTTATCAAAAGGTATTGGTTACATAATTAAATTTATTGATTCCCTTAATAACTGGTATATCAGACGATCAAGGAGAAGGTTTTGGAGGTCAGAAAATGATGTTGATAAAATACAGGCTTACGATACTCTCTATTCGGTTCTAATGAATATAATCCATGTTGCAGCTCCATTTATTCCATTTATTACAGAGGAAATTTACCAGAATCTACGAACCGGAAATATGCCTGAATCTATTCATTTATGTGATTTCCCTGTTGCTGATAATAGTAAAAGAGATTTTGAACTTGAAAAAAAGATGGAAATAACCAGACAGGCTGTTTCCATGGGAAGGTCTCTTAGGAGTATTCATTCCTTAAAAATAAGGCAGCCCTTAAAATCTATTTACATTGTTACAAGGGATTCAAAAGAAAGAGCTGTTCTTAGAGAAATGGAAGATATTGTTATTGAGGAGCTAAATGTAAAAAAAGTAGTTTACAGAGAAAATGAAGAAGATCTGGTTGAATATA
>Ga0190306_1000086_pt1 | contig 36824 bp, 25 predicted proteins | sample 48700734_MG_FD_161657 | JGI IMG/M metagenome (GOLD analysis project Ga0190306, IMG submission 161657) | Hydrothermal vent sediment bacterial communities from Southern Trench, Guaymas Basin, Mexico - 4870-07-3-4_MG | ecosystem: Environmental > Aquatic > Marine > Hydrothermal vents > Sediment ... | reverse complement strand
GCTCAATGACAAACCTTCTGGTTACTACCGACAATAGAGGGAATATCCACTACTTTAATCAGGCTGCTGCTGAACGTTTAGGAATGACATCTGAAAATATTGGTCAGGATATAGATTCCTACTTTAAAAAAGCACTCAGTAAAAAAATTAGAAAAGAGATTACTTCAACAGCTGAAAATCATAAAAAAATTCTTGGGCTGGAAGGAATTTACAGTGGAGTTAACAGAGAAATGGATTTTTCTTTGAATATATCTCCTTTAAAAGGGCGACTTGGGAAATATGAAGGCTTAACACTTCTATTCACAGATCAGTCAAGTGAACAGGAATTAAAACAAAAAATGAATCAGGTAGTCGAGGAGAGAAGAATTGTCAAAGATATGTTTTCCAGATACATGTCTGCAGATGTGCTTAAAAACCTTATGGAATCTCCTGAACTGGTTCAACTTGGTGGAAGTAAAAAAAATGCAACTGTTTTTTTTGCCGATATAAGAGGGTATACATCATTCAGCGAAGGTAAAGAACCGGAATATATAATTGAAATTTTAAACGAGTACTTTAGTGAGGCAGTGGAAATAGTTATAAAATATAATGGTTATATAGATAAATTTATTGGTGACTGCATAATGGCCGCATGGGGTGTTCCTGTTGTTAATGCAGATAAAGATGCAATTTCAGGAGTAGGCTGTGCTGTTGAAATTCAGGAACTTGTAAAATCTAAAACCCGTAATTTTTTTCATGGGAAGGCATCTCATCTTCAGGTTGGAATTGGAATGCATAGCGGCCCATTAATTTCCGGTAATCTGGGGAGTTCCAGACGTATGGATTTTTCTGTTATAGGAGATACTGTAAATGTGGCCGCCAGACTGGAAGGTGTAGCCAAAGCAGGTGAGATTATAATTACGCAACAAACAAGAGACCTCCTTGGAGATCATTTTAAACTAAAAGAACTTGAACCGGTTAAGGTAAAAGGGAAAGATAAACCTTTGCATATCTTTAGTGTTTTAAAACAAGTAAGCTAAAAAATAAGGATATAACAAGAGATAATGTCCCTTGTTTAGTTAGAAAGGAGATAGGGATGAAGACAATTATAAAACTAACCGAAACATTGCCATTCGGTATAACTATAGGAGTATCAGCTTTCACTTTAGTAGTTATAGCAGGTCTAATTACTTTATTTTTATATAAAAGAAAAGTTAAAAATTTTACTAAATATCTTGAAGAATCATTAGTTAATAATTATTTTTCCAAAAATTTCTATTCTGAAAAATTTATTGGAAAACACTCAAGAATTCTTGAAAATCTGGCAGACAGAAAAGGTAATGCAATTATATTAAATTCAGGACTGGATACCCAATGGCTGCAACAATTAATTGAAAAACCAAGAGAAAAAAATATAAAAAGAATATTAAAATACATTCCGGATAAGGGTCTTTTTTCCTGTTTTATTTCCTCATTAAATAATCCAAAACTAACCAGCCTGCTCACAGACTTTCTAGGTGACGAACCAGGGAGTCTCCGCCAATTACCCCTAAGCAGCTCTGGAGAACCATTTGACGGGAATGCTGCACTTCTTATTTTTAAAGACAGGATAGATGAAATAAGGGAAATGGCTGGTGATCCGGAATGGCCAGTACGCTATTTTGCAATAAAACTACTTCTGGCTGAAGACTCAGACAGATCCAATAGAGCAATTCTGGAAGCCTTCAAAGACCCTCACCCCCTAATTCGTAAAACTGTTATTGAAGAATGTAATATAAAAGACAGCTCTAGCATATATAGGTTACTAAGAGAACAGCTGCTTGATGACTCAAGTTTTGAAGTTAGAAAAGCAGCTAATAATAGAATAAAATTAGACTTTTCTGACATTCATAAAATTGATTATTCAGATTTGGATACTGTTCAGTCATTACATGCTCTTGAATTTTTAAACCCTGAAAATGAAGATGATATTGATACAGCGTTAAATTTCCTTTCAGGAGATGATCTTGAATTACGATTCCCTTCAGCAGAGTTTTTACAAAAAACAGGGTTACTAAGTGAAATGCTTAATAACATAAGCTTTAAAGACAGTGTAGAAATGAAAAGAAAAACCAATCTGCTGTTAAATGCTGTTGAGGTTAAAATTACAGGATTTTTAAAGGATCAAAATTATACGCCTGCAACTCTTTATACAGCTCTTTCTATACTAAAAAAAGCTGGGAACAGGGAATTCATCTCACCTTATGCAGATAAAGTTTTTCAAAGTGATACTGAAATAGATAAAAAAATATGGGAAACAGCTGTGGAGTGTATAAGAGACAGGGGAGATGAAAATGCTTTCATAATTTTAATAAAAGAACTTAACAAAGTTAAATATAATATTATTAAAACAAATTTTATACTTGAAAATCTTCCTAAAAATATTGAGCATCTTAGTTTCAACTCATTGCTGAAATTTCTAAAAGATGATAAATTTGAAGCAAGAAAAGCTTTGATTGAAGCAATGTCCTCGCTTTCTGAAGATATTGTAATTCCGGAATTATTTAAAATACTACAGGGAGGAAGAGAATTTTGGTCTCATAGAACCAGGATATCTGCACTCCAGGTACTTGCAAAGTATAAACTACCCTATTGCATACAACCAATAATTGAACAACTGCCAACATTACCAGTTAAGGAAGCTAAGGAATTTTCTGCTCTTCTTACAGATTTTGCAGGTGAAATATTTAACAGCAGAGTTTTAAAATTATTAAAACAACCTGATGGCAAGGTGAGAGCTGCAGTAATTGCAAGTTTACCTGGAAGTGGGAAAAAGGAATTCCTTAAATCAATTAAAGAGGCACTTTCTGACGCTGATCCCGATGTAAGAATTGCCAGTATATGGGCGCTTGTTGATTATGAAGAAAGTAAAACACTAAACCAAAGTATTAATATGTTACGGGATCCTGTTCCAAGAGTTAGAATTGCTGCAGCTGAAACTATAGGGAAATTTGCAAGTTCAGAAAAATTAAATAGCTTTTCGGAGCTTTTGAATGATGAAAATGAAGTTATCGAAGTCAAAAAATCTGCAATAATTGGTTTAAGTAAATCCAGCCAGAACAAAGCTATAGACATACTGGTAGAACTAATTGATCAGAATGATGAACTTGGCAATGATGTTATAAAAGCACTTGCAGATAATCCTTCCAGGAAGACTCTTGGCAGAATAATTGAGAACATAAAAGATGCAAATCCTGTTTTAAGAGATAAAATGATGGGTATATTTAAACTTATGGGTGAATCAGGAGAGGAAGCATTAAAAAAATTACTTGAAGAAGATATATCTTCTCTAAAAGAACCAATAACAGAAATTCTGGAAGAAAGTGGTTATGTAGAACATGTTATAAGAAAACTATCCCATAGAGATCCACATATAAGACAGACTTCAGCAGAATTCCTATCTATGCTGGGAACAAAATCAGCTTTTAGAGGAATAGTCCTTGCAGCACGAGATCCTGATCAGGATGTAAGGGTAAAAGTTACAAGAGCATTGGAAAAGTTAGCTAGTAAATCGGGAGAAGAAATTCTCGAAGCTCTTAAAAATGATCCGGATAAAAGGGTAAGAAAATTTACTTTATGGGCAATGGCAAGAACAAAAGCAAAGAGAATAGACGATTAAACCATATAAACCGTAAGGACAGCCACCCAGGGTTTGCGAAGCAAATCCTGGGTGACTGTCCCTACATCTGTTTTTCTGGAATCTTCCTAATAGGATCGTCTTCTTGATGATGATCGATTTCCACTACCAGTACCACCACCGGTAGATCTTCCTCCACTATAGTTGGGTCTACTACCACCGGAAGGTTTTGATCCACCAGGATAGGGACGCCTACCACTACTTCTTCCTGCAGGACGGGGATTATAGGAAGGGGCTTTATCTGATACTTCAATATTAACTTTTCTTCCCTTGAAATGAACTTTCTTAAAAGATGCTATAAGTAGATCTACATGTGCTTCATTTACTTCAAAGAAAGAAAAGTTTTTTAATAGATCAATTTTACCAATTGGAATATTTTTTCGTCTGGTTGCATCGTTTATCAGTCCAATTAAACTGGGAACAGTAAGTTTATCCATCTTTCCAAGATTAATAAAAAGCCTTATATCACCAGGTTTGGAAGCATGACTCTGCTTCTTTCCTCTTCTGTCTCTAACATTGTCTTCAGGTGAAACAATATCTGTTGCATCCTGATAGTAATCCAGAAACCTGTTGAATTCCAGAGATACAAAATGCTTTATTACTGACTCTCTATCCAGATTTTCAAGTTTTTTAAATACATCCGGTAAATAATGACCGATTAGTTCCTCATTTATATCAACATTTGTTACTCTGTCTATAAGATGAAAAAGCTGACGCTCACAGACCTGCTTCCCTGTAGGGATCATGGCTCTTTCAAATTTTTTGCCAAGTTTATTTTCGATTTGTTTTATAGAGTGTCGCTTCCTTGGACCTACGAGTGCTATAGAAATACCTTTTTTACCTGCCCTTCCTGTTCTTCCGCTTCTATGAATATATGTTTCCGGATCATCAGGAAGTTCATAATTTATTATGTGAGAAAGATCACTTACATCTATACCCCTTGCTGCTACATCAGTTGCAACAAGCATTCGCAAATTTTTCCGTCTAAATTTTTGCATTACATAGTCCCGCTGTGCCTGAGAAAGGTCACCATGAAGAGAATCTGCACTGTATCCATCCTGAATCAGTAGCTCTGCAACTTCCTGGGTATTCTTGCGGGTTCGGCAGAAAACAATACCATTTATATTGGGGTTCATATCTGCAATACGTTTTAATGCTTTATACCGGTCTTTATTTGAAACCATATAATAAACATGAGAAACATCTTCAGACCCCTTGTTCTTGGTACCTGCAGTAATTTCTTCCGGGTCTTTCATGTACTTATGAGCCAACCCCGAAATTTCTTTAGGCATGGTTGCAGAGAAGAGACATGTTTTCTTATTATCAGGGGTTTCTGCAAGTATTGCATTTAGTTCATCCCTAAAACCCATATTAAGCATTTCATCAGCTTCATCCAGAACAACTGTCTCTATATGTGAAAAATCAGTTTGTTTCCTTCGGATAAGATCAAGCATTCTCCCTGGTGTAGCAACTACAACATGAGCCCCTTTTTTCAACCCTCTTATCTGAGTATCAATATTTGATCCACCATAGACTGCCAGAACATTCAATCCCCTTTTATACTTTGCATAGTCCGTAAGATCACCGGTAATTTGCATACAAAGTTCTCTTGTAGGGCTTAGAATAAGAGCCTGGCTGTTTTTTTGGGAAACATTAATTTTCTGCAATATTGGTATTCCAAAAGCTGCTGTTTTACCAGTTCCTGTCTGTGCCAGACCGAGAAGATCTTTGTCACTGTTTAGTAAGATTGGAATTGCCAGTTCCTGTACCGGCATAGGATTTTCATAACCCAGATCGGTTAAACCACGGATAATAATGGGATCCACACCCATTTCTTCAAATTTGTTCATAATTCACCCTGTTTCTTGAGATTGATTTAAGACATAGGCTAATTACAAAATTTACATAATCCAGATTTTAACGACTGAGAAAATATTTAATTTAAACTATCCCTCAATTTCAACCAGCAAAAATAAAGACAAAATTAAACCTAAAACAATTATCATATTTTTCTTGATATAACAAACCGATTAGTTGCCAGATTTGGAATTACAGGATAGGCACATTTACTGATAAAATAAATAGTAAAAATAATGCAAAAGGCCTCTAACTAGTTATGGATACTAGCTCCTTTAATTCAGAGTGTCAATAGTAGAAAGTGCCTGAGGCCTATTAATAATCCTTGACGTATTATGAATATAATGATAATTTTAACTATCTGGAGAAACTGGAACTATTATGGAAATTAAACTAAAGAAGTACTCTACAACATATATTCTGGAAGTGATTGGGGACATGGATCTTTACAATGCTTTTGAATTAAAAAATATTGTTGCAAAAATGCTTGCTAAAAATATTAAGAACTATGTAGTTGATCTTGAGCAGGTAGACTATATCGATTCAAGTGGAATTGGTGTATTGATTCATATATATAGCAGTATAAAAAAATCAAATCGTATTCTAAAAATTTCAAATGTTCACGGATCTGTAGAAAAAGTTATTAAACTTACAAAATTATCACAATATTTCCCCATTGTTGGATCTGTAAAGGAAGCTCTTCTCCAGATTGAACAGGCAAAGAAGGTTCAGTAATGTTTGATCATAAAGAAATAATTATCGATGATAATAATAAACTACTTAAACGTGATAATTTATTTTATAAGGAATTCCCATCTGACTTCAGGCAGGTTAGATTTTTTTCAATGGTGATTGTTCAAAAAGCACCACCTGAAATTAAAGAAATAAATCTACTTGAACAGCAGGTAAGTGAACTCATAAAAAATGCTGTAAAACATGGGAATAAAAAAGATATAAATAAAAAAGTAAAAATTTGGGCTGCTTTTGATACTACATTTGCACACGTAATTGTTGAGGATGAAGGAGAAGGATTCCAAAAACTCGAAGACTGGAATGAGTTCAATAAACAGCGAAGTAAATGCTTTGAAGAACAAAACTTCGATGCAATGGAAAAATATTTTGCATATAGAACAGAAAACAGTGATGAAAATGATGGTGGAAATGCCTTATTTGCAACTCTTGAATACTGGGATGGGGGAGTAGTCTTTAATAGTAAAAAAAATTGTATTGCTGTATACAAAAATTTTGAAAAGAAGAAACACGGCATAGACTTAAACAACATGGACAGCTAATGAGTTCAAAGAAGAGGTCTAATATTTGCCTGCCTTTGACCATAACTTTTACAGATGAAGGTATATCATTCTTTAGAAATCACAATAAAAAGCTGAATAAAAAAAAATTGTCAAATAATACATTGGCCTATGGGATGAGTCTGGAAGAATTTTCCGCACCTTCCATTCAAAGTATGATAATGGCTGATTATATATCCAGTATTGAAATATCAAGAACTGCTTTTACTCAAAAAAGAAGTGAAATAATGGATATTTCCAAATTAATTTTTTATGCAGTTATTTATCGTAGATTTACGAAAACAATTACTAAAATATTTGCTGCATCTGCATTCATAGAAAAATGGAACAGAGCAAATCCAAAAAGGATTCTTAATGAAGAGACTATTTTATCCAATAACTTTATTAGTAATACACCTGCATTAAATCCGGAAATCATTGATAGTATTAAGTATGATATTATCAATGAAACAATGATAAATTTTCCAGGTATTAATGATCTTACAGCTGATGAAAATTTTAAAACCAGACAGACAGCAAAAAAATTCCTTGATAGCCTTAACAATTTTTTATGGTATATACTTACCGTATCCCAGGGAAGTAATGATTATGAACATCTCTATAGAAAGTTAATATTAGTACTTAAGCAATATCTGGATAAATCAAAAATTGCAGAATACTTATCATTAATGATAATGGAATTTACTATAAATGCAGAAATAAGCCAATTAAAAAAACTTTCCAATCGCCTTTATAGGGACAAAGTAGATTTTGGAAGAATTATACATAATGAAACAATACGAAAGGAATTAATTAAATTTTTAGAAAGCAAAAATGAGTTTCTGACTTTATCCTGGAAAATAAAGGGGACATCAACTTCTATAGGAACCGACAACAAACTTCAGGTTATGATATATAACAAGGAAACTGAATATAAAAGTCTAAGAGATACAATTGCAAATCATAAAACAGCAGATATTAAGAAAAAATCTCTAATCGATTTTTACCAGCAAGAATCCGAAGATGAATTTAACTCTGATCTTGGAATGTATTACCTGTCTTATATGCAGGAAGAATGCAAAGAACAACAGATTTATTTTGATTCCCATATGGATCAGATTGTAGACAGTGATTTAAATATAATCACCCTTTCACTGGTATTTCAGTAAAAGTTTATGTTGCTTTGAGGATCAAAAGAGTCTGATCATCGTGCTGTCGTGTATCACCTACAAAATTTCCAAGATCCAGCCTCAAAGAATCAACAATTTTGGCAGGAGATAAACGGGCATCATTTTTTATAACTCTTTGAAGGGAATACTGTGAATATTCCTTATTATCTTTATTTCTTGCTTCTGTAATTCCATCAGTATACAAAGCCAGAATATCATCCTTTTCCAGTGCAATTATTTTTTGTTCATAGGAAACTGTACTTTCAATCCCAATTGGCAGCCCGGGAGTATCTATTTCAATAAAAGATCTTCCTTTATTTTTAAACATCAGAAGGGGAGAATGAGCAGCATTGGAATAAGCAACTTCTCTTTTCGATTCATCATAAATAAGAAAACTCATTGTAGCAAATTGGTCTGCTTCTGTTCTGCCGATAATTGCTTTGTTGAGTATTGTTAATATTTGTGAAGCATCTCTTGTTGGGGATGCAGCAAGCCTAATTATAGTTCGAATCATTATCATTAATAGAGATGCAGGGATCCCCTTACCAACTACATCACATATAATAATTGCAGATTTATTTTTATCCAATCTAAAAAAATCATAATAATCGCCACTAACACCTCTTGCTGCTTCGGTAAAAGCTGCAAAATGAAGCCCTTTGGTATCAGGAATAGTACCAGGAAGAAGTTTCTTCTGAATATCAGCTGCTATACTTATTTCTCTGTGAAGCTCACTCTTTTCTATAAGTTCATGATAGTTATAAATATTATCAATCGTAAGAGCTGCATAATCACTAAAGGTTCTAATATGATTATAATCAATATCTGTAAATTTTTCGCCAGGTCGTGTTTTTGCAAGAACCAATGTACCAAGTACTCTTCCTTTAATGATTAAAGGAACCACCATTATTGAACTTATGTATAACAAAGTGCCTTCCTGGTGATTTTGCTTCATGCTTTCTTCAGTCAGAGCATCTCTTATAAAATAATTTCGCCCCAACTCAACAGCTTTTCCAATTATCGATTCACCAATGAGAATAGGGGTATTGTGTACAATATCAACCAGTTTTTCCATATTATCCGAATATCCTGGAGGTACATTAAACAAAGGAGGAAGTAGTCCGATAGCAATATTTTGTTTAATTATAGATTTATCTAATTCATCAACAAGGAATACAGAGCCTGCATCCGCAGCTGTATTTTTTACAGCTGACTCAATAACAATCTCAAGAACCTTACCCATATTACTCTCAATTGAAATTGAACTATTTATTTCAAGCATAAAGTCCAGTACTGATTCAAGTTTTTCCCTTAGTTCGTTCTTAAAAACATTATAGTGATTTGAGAATTTTTCGAACTCATCCCCGGATTTTATTTGTAATTCCTGTGAAAAATCACCTAAAGATATAGATTTTATTGCATCACGCATCTTTATTATTCTGAAACCCATTCGACGGGAAAATATAGTGATAATTAGGATACTAAAAAAAACAGTTATTAATGAAATACTTACAGCTAATAGCATACTACGGTTGGCTGATCGATCTGCAGATTTACTAAGAGAAACCAACTCAGCATTCAAGTTATCCATAAAAGTATTTGTATTAAAACTTACAAAATTAAGAGTACCATCAAGCTGACTAATCTTTTTAAGGAGATCTCTATCAAATTCTCCCTTATCAGCCAGTTCATATCGGATACGCAGCAATTCACTAGTTCCTTCTGACATTGCATAGGGGCTGGTAATTATAAGATCCATCTGACGGAAAAGTGATAAATAATAATTTTCATAGATATTCAGCCACTCATCTGTAAGCCTTTTTAAATCACCTGCTTCTTTGGAAGGGAGAATATTTAATATTTCAGCTTCTCTAAACTGATTAAAAAGTATTCCAAATTTATTAATAGCATCAATCAATTCGGTTTTCTGGTCAAACAAATCCTTATTGGATACCATTATTTTATCTATTCCGGACTTTATTCGTTCAGCGCCTGAAAGCACTTTTTCTGATTGTATTTGAAAATCTTTCACCTTAATAATTGAATTTGAATAGTAAAAAATAACAGATAGAGCTATAATAAACCCTGCCACAGTTGCCAACTGCAACAGAATAAGTTTTGGTCGTATATTCATGGTTGTATAATAACATACAAGAACCTATTCTTTCTACTATTTTATTTAACAAGAAGAATAGATATACTAAAATAAAAAAATGGAGTTTCTATTCTAAATTATGCAGAATTATTCAAAAAAGACGTTAATAGACTACTTTAAAACCTTTGTAACCGTAAACCGCCTGGAAAAGATGAAAAAGGTACTTTCTATGAGAACAAGATACCTGACAGTGGCTCTGGAAAATATTTATCAACCCCATAATGCAAGTGCGGTTCTACGAAGCTGTGATGGATTTGGTATTCAGGATGTACATATTATTGAAAACAGCAACGTATACAGAGAAAATCCAGGAGTTTCTCTTGGAACCAGCCAATGGCTAACTCTACATAAATATCAAAAGAATCCGGAAAACAGTCTTTCGGCCATTAATGCATTAAAGAAAAATGGTTATAGAATAGTAGCTACAACACCTCATCGAAATGATAAAAACCTGGAAGAATTTGATCTTACAAAAGGGAAAATTGCTCTTTTCTTTGGAACAGAAATGCATGGACTTTCTGAAACTGTACTTGAAAATGCTGAAGAATACATGAAAATTCCAATGTTTGGATTTGTAGAAAGCTTTAATATCTCTGTATCCTGTGCCCTTAGTCTGCATAGTTTAAGCCACAGACTTAGAAAGTCTAATATAGACTGGACATTAAATCAAAAAGAAAAAGAAGATGTCCTTTTGGAATGGATGCGTAAATCGGTAAAAAATGCAGCCAGCCTGGAGGAAGAGTTTTACCGTAGGGGCGGCTAAGAACCGGTGCTTCGATACTTCGGCAAGCTCAGCACAGGTACAATTTTGCGGAGCAGAAACACTCAGCAACCGGTGAAACCGAACCCTGAGTGTTTTGCGAATTTTATCAATTAATTCATTTTAGTAAATAATATGTATCGAAATGATCGAAGGGTACTATTTTCCAATCATCAGTTGTATAAAATCAGCTCCCTCTATTTCCCCATAGGATCCTTTTAAAGCTGAATTTTCATCATATACTTCTACATTATCAGGAGTCTCTCCAGGTTTCATTATAATAAAAGGGATTGATTCTCTTGTATGAATTCTCATTTCAACAGGTGTGGGATGATCAGGAAGAATTGCAATAGTAAGTTCATCACCAATTTCATGCTTATGTTCAAGAATATACTTTACAATACGCTGATCCAGATATTCTATACATTTCATTTTTAGATCAAGATTCCCCTCATGTCCGGCTTCATCTGTTGCTTCAACATGAAGATAAAGAAAATCATGATCTTTTAATGCTTTAATTGCTGATTCCGCTTTACCCTCATAATTTGTATTATACAATCCTGTAGCTCCCTCTACACGAATTACATCCATACCTGCATACACACCTATACCATTTATTAAATCAACTCCGGATATTACTGCTCCGGACAGATTATAAAGTTCCAGGAATGACGGCATTTTTGGTTTTAGACCCGGGGACCAGGGCCAAATTGAGTTTGCAGGATCTTTTCCTGAATCAATCCGTTTAATGTTTACCGGATGATTTTTAAGTATTTTTTGACTATGCAGGATTAATGCATTAATAAGATCCGAATTCGCCGAACCCATTGGATTTTTGGGTTTCACAAGTAGTTTTGTAAACAATTCTCCAGGATGGTCATGAGGAGGAATACACTCAACAGCTCCAATACCCCCATGTTTAATTACAAGTATATGTTTAAACGAAATACCCGGATAAAATTTCACATTGCGAAATGCTGGTATATTTTTAATTGAATTATTGAGATCATCTATCAAAATTTTTGATTCTTCTGTAGAAATGTGCCCTGCAGAATGATTAATAATCCGGTTACCTTTAATATTTAATAAATTGCATCTAAAAACAAGATCGTCCTCATCTATATCAATACCTATATTTGCTGCTTCAAGAACTCCTCTGCCTTTAAAATACTTATGGGAATCATAACCCATGACTCCAAGATTTGCCACAGCACTGCCAGTGGGCATATCTTCCGGGATAGTTTTAAGCATCCCGTTCCGGCCGTTTAAAGCTATAAAATCTATGGAAGGTTTGGCAACTGCCATAAGTGGAGTTTTACCTCCCAGTTTTGCAATCGGCCTGTCAGCCATTCCATCACCAAGTATAATTAGATATTTCAATTTACAATCCCCCTCTGAAAAAAGTTAAAATGCTTTTTTTAAAAAAATAATGCTATTTAACAGATTATAAAGTACAATACAATTAATTATAATAACAGGAGTTTTTATGAAAGATACCAGAAAATCTATTTTATCCTGGTCGCTTTATGACTGGGCAAACAGTGCTTTTGCCACAACAGTAATGGCAGGTTTTTTCCCGGTTTTCTTCAAAGCTTATTGGTCTCAGGGTGCAAGTGTCCAGACTAGTACTTTTTATCTTGGTACGGCAAATTCCATTGCTGCAATTCTTGTGGCCGCCATGGCGCCAATACTTGGATCCATAGCAGATAAAGGAAGTGCCAAGAAACGTTTCCTTGGCTTTTTTGCTTTCCTTGGAGCTATTATGACTGGGGCTTTATGGCTTGTTCAGGCAGGACAATGGCAGATGGCTGTTCTATTTTATATTGTTGGAACTATAGGTTTTTCCGGAGGTAATATATTTTACGACTCACTTCTACCGGCGGTAGCAAGTGAAAAGAAAGTAGATTTTGTCTCTTCACTCGGGTTCTCTCTAGGATATATTGGAGGAGGACTTCTTTTTGTAATTAATGTACTAATGTATCTTAAACCGGAATTATTTGGTATTCCTGACGGAACCACCGGTATTAGATTATCTTTTATTAGTGTTGCTGTATGGTGGGCTGTTTTCTCTCTGCCAATCCTGATCTTTGTAAAAGAACCTGAAGACGAAGAAACGCTACCCTTCCATAAAGCTATTTCCGCTGGATGGAAACAACTCAAAGCGACTTTGACTGAAATCAGGCATCTTAAAGTAATAGGAACATTCCTTTTAGCTTACTGGTTCTACATTGACGGGGTTGATACAATAATTAAAATGGCAGTGGATTATGGCACATCTTTGGGTTTCCCTGCTTCCTCCCTTATTGTTGCCCTGCTTCTTGTTCAGTTTGTTGCATTCCCGGCTGCTCTTCTATATCATAAATTTGCCCAGAAAATTGGAGTTAAAATTGCAATCCAGGTAGCAATAATTGCTTATGCACTCATTACTATCATGGGTGTTTTTATGCAGACAACTCTACATTTCTATGTACTGGCAATACTTATCGGCCTTTTCCAGGGAGGTATCCAGGCTCTAAGCCGCAGTTATTATACAAGACTAATACCGGAAAACAAATCTGCAGAGTATTTTGGATTTTACAACATGCTTGGTAAATTTGCAGCTGTAATAGGCCCGTTTATGATTGGTCTGGTAACAGTTTTAACTGGCAGTAACCGAATAGGAATGCTTTCAATACTGATTCTGTTCCTTCTGGGAGCTATTCTTCTCCGACGCGTTAATGAAGATGAGGGGAAAAAGATGGCAGAAGAATATCTGGGAGGGGATTCCTAAAGCAGGGAATAAAGGGGTGACCTCTATTTTACCCCTTCTGAGTAACAGGTAAAAGAAGATTTAAGTATTACTCAGTATCCCGAACACGATCCGGAACATGAAGAATCTCTCTGGGTTTACTCCCATTAGGAGGACCGACTATACCTCTGGCTTCCATCTCTTCCACTATTCTGGCAGCACGGTTATAACCAATCTGAAGACGCCGCTGAAGATAGGATGCAGATGCTTTCCCCGCTGTAACAACTGTCTCTATGGCTTTGTCCATTAAGGGATCATTTGTACTGTAATTGCCAGTATCTACAGAATCCTCTTCATCATCATAGAATATCTCATCATCAATATAATCAGGTTCTCCCAGTGTTTTTACATATTCTGTTACCGCTTCAACCTCAGCATCGGAAAGAAAGGCTCCCTGGATACGGGTTAAAGAAGGATCCCAGGCAGAAGAAAAAAGCATGTCTCCCTGTCCAAGAAGTTTATCTGCTCCTGCTGTATCTAAAATTATTCTTGAGTCTATTTTGTTGGATACCATAAAAGCAATTCTACTTGGAATATTTGCTTTTATAAGACCTGTAATAACATCTATAGATGGTCTTTGAGTTGCGAGAACAAGGTGAATACCAACAGCCCTGGCCATTGCTGCAAGCCGGGCAAGTATAGACTCAAGCTCCTTTCCTGATGTTGCAATAAGATCTGCAAATTCATCTACAATAACAACAATATATGGAAGCTTTTTAGTAGCTATCCTGTTTTTAATAATTTTTTTGTTATAAGATCTTACATCTCTTACTCCCATTCCATCCAAAAGAGCATATCTCTGTTCCATTATATAAATACAGTACTGAAGTGCCTGAAAAGCACGCTTAGGTTCGGTAATTACAGGAGTAAGCAAATGGGGAATACCATTGTAAAGTTTAAGTTCTACTATCTTAGGATCAATTAATAGAAGCCTTACCTGATCGGGATTCCGTTTATAAAGTATTGAGCAAATAAGTGCATTAACACATACCGATTTACCTGAACCAGTAGCTCCGGCAATTAAAAGATGGGGTGTTTTTACAAGATCTATTATCTGCGTATTCCCTGTAATATCCTTACCAATAGCAACTGGTATCTCATTTTTTGGATCCAAAAACTTATCGTCCTGAAGCATCTCTTTAAAGGAAACTATTGCTCTTTCTTTATTGGGAATCTCTATTCCGACAGCATGTTTCCCCGGTATAGGAGCAACAATTCGAACCCTGGAGGCTGCTAATCGCATAGCAATATTATCTGCCAGATTAGCTATCTTGGATAATTTAACACCTGGTGCCGGAAGAATCTCAAACATTGTTATAACAGGACCTTTTTTTATTCCGGTTACCTCTGCTTTTATTTTAAATTCTTCCAGGGTTTCTCTAAGAATTTCTGCAGCCGTTCTGGTAGCATCATCTATAACCCAATAATGACCACCTGCATAATCATTAAGTATATTTTCTGAGGGTACACTATAGTTTGCATACGTTAACTTCTTTTGAACCCTGGGAACACTTAAATGCAGAGAGTTCTCCCTGTCAGACTCTGATATATCTGCATTTATCAGATGATCGGTTCCGATTTCAGAAAACACTTCATCTGCAAATTCAGACACATCCTTTTCATTTTCATCAAACTCTTCAAACTCAATAGAAGCATCTTTATTTTCCACAGGGACTTCAACTCTGGTATCTGCCCGAAATGCCCCTTCAACAGATTTAATCTTGTCCAGTGAGTGTAATTCCGGAAGATCCACAACAGGTATGTCCCTGTCTATAAAAAATGATATATCCTGCTTTTCAGGGGATTCTTCTTCATCTATCTTATGGGGAAAAGAACTATAATCATTATCCGAAACGTCCTCCAGTTTTGTTCCAAGACGTTCCATAGAAACACCAGGAATCAGAATAGAGCTGGAAGAAGAAAGTTTAGGCTCTTTTACAGAGATATTTTTTTCCTCCGGATTCAAACTCTGGTTTCCGCTTTTTATTTCATAAAACAGATTATTGTTCTCTTTATCATCTTTTACAATTAACAAAAATTTCCCGGATAGTTTCAAACTCAACACATATAACAGCAGTACTTCAACTAAAAACAGAAGGAAAAATAAAAAAGATCCTTCCTGCCTGCCAATTGAGTCAACTACAAAGATAACCGGAATTGAAGAGTCAATATCCAGATAAACTTTTAAAAATATCACCAGTGTCAAAAAGGGAATAATTGTGAGTGTCAGCAGAATTACCCATTTACTGTGAAAGTTCTTTTTCAATGCCAATATTACTGCCAAAAATATATAAGCAGGAATAAAAAATGAGGCATAACTGAAACTCTCTATCAAGAAACGCCCTGGACGAATATTAATTCCGGAATAATATAATCCAAGAGAGAGAAGCAGATAGCTTCCCAATAAACCTAGAACAGCTGCTGAATATATAGATAGTCGACCTTTATGCATACTTCTTCCTTACTAAAATTATCGGGCTGATATTAAAAAACTGAAATGAGATAGTACTGGAAATTACTTAAAAAACAGCAATCCAACAATACCTAGAGGAATCAGATAAATACTGAATAAGTACAGCTTACCATTTTTTATCAATTTTAAAAGTAAATTAAGACTTAATAACCCAACAGCAAATGCAGACAGCATACCAACTGCAATAACAATTGGGTTAACCATATTTATAAGACCGGCTGCATCTTTTAACTCCAGTAAAAAAGCACCCAATATGGCAGGTATTGATATAAGAAATGAGTATTCTCCGGCCTTCTCCCTGTCCATTCCTGAAAGAAGTGCTGCAGATATTGTAATACCAGATCTGGAAATTCCCGGGAGTACACCTAAGCCCTGACTTATTCCGGTTATTACCCCCTGTTTGAGACCTATATTATTATAGTCTATCTTTCCACCCCAGAATCTTGTTCCAATTAATAAAAACCCGGTTAGAATAAAAAAGATATAAATAATAAATAAATATTTTTCTACTCCAAACCCATTAAGAAACAAACCGATTACTCCTGTAAATAGAGTAGATACCAGTATCATTAAAAGGAGCCTAATATTTGCCTTATCGTCCTCCGTTTTATCTCCCCTTTTAAAAAGGGAAACTATAATTCCCAGTATTCTTTGTCTAAAAACAATAAACACTACAAAAAGTGTAGATATATGGAGAAGAATGTCAAATAGAACAGGAACTTCCTGAAGATTCATAAATGATTTTATTACAGCAAGGTGTCCGGAGCTGGATACAGGTAGAAATTCGGTAAAACCCTGGAGTGCACCTAAGAGAACTGCTTGAATATACGACATAAATTAATTCCTAAAAAATAGATTTATTATTTCTTCCGGCCTAAAACCATCATAAAGATATCCGTAAATTACAGATGAAACAAGTACCTTTCGCCCATAATGGCTGGTTTCACTAAAGGGCACGGCTTCCAGAAAAAGATCATCAGGTAAATTCGAATAGCTCTCTCTCCAGCGCCTAACCCTGGTTAGCCCGCCATTGTAAGCAAACAAGGCATCAATGAGGACATTTGTGTGTCTGACAAGATTACCCAGATACCATCCCCCAAAGGATAGATTTGTTTGTGCATCCTTTAAATCATAACTTTTAGCATGAAGCCTTCCAGCTACATCTGCTGCTGTCGCAGGCATTAGCTGACTGAGACCAATTGCTCCGGCAGATGAAACAACAGTCTTCCGGAAAAGGCTCTCCTCCCGAACAAGAGCAGTAAATACATAATTGTATATTCCTTCCTTTTCAGATATTAAACTGATCTCTTTTTTATAAGCATTTGGATATACCATAAAAAGATCATCAGAACTAAAATTATAGCCTTTATAACGACTGTAATGGCTTATCAGACGTATAGAATCTGTATAATTGCCATTTTCCAAAAGGTTCTCTGCTGTTTTACGAACCAGACTGAAATCAGAAAAAGAGTTCTCCATTAAATAATTGTAGGCCTCATGGAATAATCCAAATTCAATCAATCCCTCTACCAGTTTATTGCTACCATCCATTACATTAGATATATCCTTAGGGATTCTGCTTATAGTTTTATTAAAGACCCATGACAAGCTCTCTTTATCAGATCTATTTAAATAAAGCCCGGAAAGGATTCTATAATAAAGCCCGGAAGCAAGACCATATCCGCTTTCATATGATAAAAGAAAATAATTATTTATCCCTGTTTTATCCAGTAGAATATAATTGAACATTCCTGCTCTTGCTGTAAGATATGCATACCTTGAAACAGAATCAGATGGACCTGTAACCTTTATAATATCAACTACATGTCTTATGTTCTCCCAATCTCCCTTTTGTACAAAAAAAGATGCCATTTTATTTAAAATATCGTCGTAGTAGTCAGGATCTGTCCATGATTTTGTAAGGAGTTCAAGACTGGCAACCGCTTTATAAGGAGAATATCTAAAAAGACTATTATACCAGTACCATATCATCTTTTCACGGATGACCCCTTTTGCAAAATAAAAACCTGTATAAAAAGACTCAGCCGCATCTTTAAACCTGTTTTTTCTTCTTTCTATATATCCTTTAGTTTCATATAATTCTGAAATAAACTCAAAACTGTAAACTTCCCCAGGCTCATATCCCGCATTACCAGGAGAAGAAATAATTTCCTCAATTGAATCCAACAATTCATTTATCCGGCCAGATGCATTTGCAGTCTGATACATTTCATTAAGTACAGAGGGAGAGAGAAGAACTTCACCAACAATAAAATTTCTACTAAGAGTATCTTTTATAATACTTTTTTGTAATTTCAAAAGATGCGACATGGATCTTCCTGCAGCAAAATATTTTTTATTAAAAAACTGAGACTTAAAATCTGCCAAAACAACAGTACTCTCAGGAATAAAAACTCCAGCGTCCTTAACTTGTCTGTATGCATCATTTATGAGTCCGGATGATGGATTTTCTAAGAGTAATCTTAAAAAGGAAGATGATATTGTGTTTTTTCTTTCAAACAGATCACTCAAAAATCTGTAATACTCAATTTCAGGAGACGTGCCGTCTGGAATTACATACTTATTTGTACAAGAATACAAACCTTTATAATCTCCTGTTAAATAACAAGCTTCAAATAAATTCTCAAAAAGAACTTTTTCTTTAAAACCATCATCCAATAAGTTTCTGCAAACATAAATAACAGTGTCATAATCGTTATTTTTTTTACTTTTCTCCATAAGAGACAATGCTGCCTGCAGGCGTATTGCTTTATCGGAAAACAGGACACTATTAAGTAATTTTTCTTTAAAATTAGAATAATCCGAACTGCTATCTGTAATGGCAGTAAAATAGTTTAAATTACTCTTACTTAGGTCTATAGAAAAAAGCGGGAAGGAAAAAATGAGAAAGAATAATACTATTTTATATTTATTATTTTGAAGGAATAAAAATTTCTGTTTCTGCAAAAATGATATCAGGGTTTTTAATGTGATTCTCTTTAACAATCCTGTTATAATTGCCTGGAGAATCATAAAAAGAATAGGAAAGACCCCAAAGGGTATCTCCCCATCTAATTTTATACCAGACGCCCCTGGTATCCTCCACACGGAGACTTTCCTGCTCCGAATTACCGGAGGCTGTGGGTGTTTCATCTAATTGCTGCTCCTCACTGATGTTTGCTGTTGCTGCTGCCGGATCTTCAACTTCTCCTTCCGTATTATTTACTTTAGTATCTGTAACAACTACTGAAGGAACTACAGTTTCCACATTTGGAGAAGAGTCTTCAGTACTTTCCGGACCTACAGCATTATTTCCGGCTGCAGCTTCAAGTATTGGTAAATTTTCTCCATGAAGGCTTTGGAAAATAAGATACGAAATCCCGGAAATTGCTGCAATAGCAATTAGAACTAAAAGGGCAATAAGAAATGGATTAGTATTTTTCCTTTCTTTTTTATGAACAAATTCAGATTTTGATAAGAGTCCGGGAGTATAATTATCAGTTTCCTGATCCACCTCAGGTATATCTCCATTATCTTCAGGCAATTCTTCGGAATCTTCTGAATCCAATGAAATATCAACCAGATCATTATCCAGAATATCTTCAAATTCTCCTTCAGAATCTTCTTCATCCGGAAAATCAAAATCTTCATCATTCAGGGTCAATTCCTCACTATCAAGTTCAAGATCATCAAAATTAAGCTCATCATCATTATCAATTTTGAGTTCATCAGGAGAATCATCCAATGAAAATTCAGGGACATCATACATGGAAGCTTCACCTAAAGTTTCCATACTAATGCTTAAAGACTCAAATTGGCCGGAAACAAGATCACCGGCTTCTGCATTTAGGTTTCCCTCCTGATCAAAGCCTATTTTTAGCTCAATCTCTGATGATTCTTTTGGACCTGGTGCAATATTTTCTATCAATAAACTGCCTACATATACAGCATCCAGAAGCTCATTGCCATCACCTTTATAAAGGTCTATCTGAACACTTTCCTGATTATCATTTACTGTCGTCAGAACTAACCTTTTTCTTTTGGAATTGCCTTCCTCAAGAATAGGGAAATATGATCCGTCAGCAATTTTTATACCAATAGTAGGATTTTCCACCTTATACCTTCCTTTTCTTAGACTAAGACTGTAGATACCGCTTGTCAACTATTTTTTCTGTTAACCTATTATCCTTGACTTCGAAGGGTCACACAAGCATAATAATATTCATGCAAAGCAATTATATCTTTATTATACCTATTATTCTAGTTTTACTTGCAGTTACTATACTCTTCGTCATTTCATCCAAAAAACATAAGAATGTTCCGTCTGAAAGAAGAAAGAGAACAAAAAAGAAAAGTACAGCAGCATTACAAAAAGAAGCAAATCATAAACTTGCTCAAAATCCAAATGATCCTGAAGCCCTCACTACAATGGCTGGTATATATTTTGATGAAGGCAAATTTGATAAGGCATATCATAATTATGAAATGCTTATAGACTTGTGTGCCACACATAAAGATATTGACGAATTTGAAGTAACTCTAAAATTTGCTCTAAGCGCCATGGAACTTAAAAAATTCAACGAGGCTTTCAAAGCTCTTATGATATGCAGAGGAATGAAACAGGATGTTTTTGAAGTTGATTACAATCTTGGATTTCTGTTGTTTAAACAGAAATCATATGAAAAAGCTGCAGCACTTCTTCTTAAAGCTAAAAAACTAAAGCCTGACCACCATTTATGCAGCCGTTATTTAGGACATTCACTCTTTTATATTAAACGAATCAAGGAATCTGCCCTGCTGCTCAGAAAGGTAATTGATTTTGAACCGAATGATAAAGAATCTTTATTTATCCTGGCACAAGCTTACGGATCTCTTGGACAACAGGAACAGGCTCTTAGAATATTTACTCATCTTCGACCTGATCCGGTAATGGGTCCCAGTGCTGCTATGTTTGCCGGCAAAATCAATCTCAAACTAAATCAAACAGATAAGGCAATACTGGATTTTGAAATTGGACTGCGTCATGAAGTCATTTCAAAAACAATAAAAACTGATATTCAATACAATCTCGCTTTAACCTATTTAAAAAAGCAGGATCTTGGAAAAGCTTTAGGCCTTCTAAAGGAAATACAAAGCACAGTTCCGGGGTATAAAGATGTAATTATGCTTATAAGCAAGTATGACGAACTTAATAAGAATAGAAATCTGCAAACATATCTTATTTCACCAACTTCAGATTTTGTAACTCTTTGCAGAAAACTTACAGTAACCTTCTATCCTCAGGCCAAGATCAAAATAACGGATATTTCCGTACAAAAAGATCAGCATGCAGATATCCTTACTGAAGTTAATACTAAAAAGTGGGAAGACGTAATTCTTTTCAGATTTATTAGAGCTGCAGGGCAGGTTGGTGAGTTTGCATTAAGAGATCTGTATTCCAAAACAAAAGAAGTAAAAGCAGGAAAAGGTTATTGTATTACCGCTGGAACATTTACAGAGGGAGCTCTAAGATTTGTAGAAGCCAGACTTATAGACCTTGTAGATAAGAAAAAACTTATGTCTTACCTGGATAAAGTTGAGTAAAAATAATAAAATTTCTCTCTTCGTCTAAGAAAGGTACGTTTACGGGAATAATTTGGGTAGTAACCTTTCGATCAAGCTCAGTCATTTCCTGCTCAATACTCATAAGTTTCCCTTTATACGCAAATAAAAAACCTTTTGGTGAAGTTATTCTCTCAAGTTCCGAATAATAATCTGCAAGTTTCCTGAAAGCTCTAAATAATACTAAATCATAACTTTTTGATACTTCTTCAAGCTCCGATTCAATAACCTGTAACCTGTCTCCCATTTTCAAAAGGCTTATTACATTTCTTAGAAAACCTGAACGCCTGCCGGATCTTTCAATTAAAGAAAATTTTACTTCGGGATAAAAAATTGAAAGAGGGATTCCAGGAAGCCCAGCTCCGGAACCAACATCTGCAGCAGTAGAAAAGGATAATTTATTTAACTCAGGAATGGCAGAGAGTGAATCGAGTATATGTCTTACAATCAATTCTTCGCCCCTGGCACCAACAAGTTTATATTTTATATTCCATAATTCAATTTCACCAATGTATAATTCCAGCATTTTAAATTGTCTGGCAGAATATTGGATTCCAATAAGATCGAGACCTTTTTTGAGAATATTAGAACTCTCAATCATTAAACTTCCTTTTTAATAGAACCATTAAAACAGCTATATCAGAATTTCTTACTCCGGATATACGTGATGCCTGACCAATAGAAATTGGTCTGATTTTTTTTAATTTTTCTCTGGATTCAGAAGAAATTCCATCAACAGTATCGTAATTAAAATTTTCAGGAATTTTTCTTTTTTCCATTTTATGAAATCGTTCAACCTGCTGCCTCTGTCTTTTAATATACCCATCATACTTAATATCGAGTTCTGTGTGTGAAGTAAAATTATCCGGGAAATTTTTTATAGATTCTTCTAACTCAGCCAATTGCTTTATTGATACTTCAGGATTTTTAAGAACCTGACTAAAACTCTTTCCAATATGCTGTGTAAATTCTTCAGGAGCAAGTTTTATATCTTTTTCATTCAGATACCTGTTATCCAATAGTGTTTTAATTTCTTCTATACCTTTAATTTTATTCTGTAATTTTTCGATGACTTCATCACTCAACAAACCCACTCGATAGCCATGAGGACTAAGTCTTATATCAGCAGAATCATGTCGGAGATTCAGCCGATATTCAGCTCTGGAAGTAAACATTCTATAAGGTTCTTCTGTTCCCATTGTTACAAGATCATCAATCAATACGCCTGTATAGGCAATATCTCTGGACAGTATGAGCGATTCCTTCCCCTGTAGTTTCATTGCTGCATTTATTCCGGCAAGTATTCCCTGACATGCAGCTTCTTCATATCCTGATGTTCCATTGGTTTGTCCTGCAACAAACAAACCTGACAGTCTTTTAGTCTCCAGTGAAGGATATAAACCAGTAGGATCCATATAATCATATTCTACCGCATAACCGGGGCGCATAATCTCAACATTTTCAAGACCTGGAATAGTACGAAGAAAATCCAGCTGAATATCTTCCGGAAGAGAGGTGGAAATACCATTTAAATACATTTCCTGACTTCCTATTCCCTCGGGTTCTACAAAAATTTGATGCCTGTCTCTATCGGGAAATCTAACAACCTTATCTTCCAGAGAAGGACAGTATCTTGGTCCCTTCCCGACAATATCACCACCATAAAGAGGAGATCGACCCATATTGGCATTTATAATAGAATGAGTTTTCTCATTGGTAAAAGTTATAAAACAGGAAACAGAAGGGCGTATAATTTCTTTGGTGCTAAATGAAAAAGGAAGCATGTCCTTATCCCCGGGCTGCTCTTCCATACGGTCAAAATTCAGAGAAGATGCAGAAACTCTTGCAGGAGTACCTGTTTTCATTCGCCCAAGACTAAACCCCATTCGACGAAGAGAACTACCCAGCCCCAAAGCTGCTGGCTCCCCTAACCTACCTGAAGAAACCTGGTATTCACCAATAAAAACCTTTCCATCCATAAAGGTTCCTGTAGTTAGTACTACTGCTCTTGCACTTATTCTATTACCCCTCTCTGTAATAACTCCTGCAACAGAACTTCCCTTTTTATCTGTTAGTAAATCTACAACAGTGTCCTGAAACAGGAATAAATTTGTCTGATTTTCCAAAGTTTCTTTAGCTAGCCTATTGTATGAAAATTTATCAGCCTGAGCTCTTGGTGCCTGTACAGCCGGCCCCTTACGTTTATTCAGAGTTCTAAACTGTATCATAGTGGCATCAATCAGTTTACCCATTTCTCCACCAAGAGCATCAACCTCTCTGACAATGTTCCCTTTGGAAAGACCACCAATAGCAGGATTACATGATAATCTGCCTATTGAATCCAGACTCTGGGTTATTAGCAAAGTTCTAAAATTTAATCTTGCAGCAGCCAGACATGCTTCAATTCCTGCATGACCACCACCAATAACAATTACATCATAATCCATTTTATTTTCCTACACAAAACCCGGAGAATATATTGTTTAGTATGTCGACCGAACTTACTTCTCCTGTTATTTCACCAATTGAATCAAGAGCATCTTTTAAATCCAGAGCAACGGCATCCAGGGACACATTTTTTTCCATAGAAATTCTTACATTATTCAGGGCTTTTTTCGCTTTAACAAGAAGATCCTTCTGCCGTAAGGAATCTATCATTAGTTCTGTTCCTGTAACATGAACACCTGTAAGCCTGGAAGAAATAATGTTTTCCATAAGAGTAAATCCTTCGCCGCTTATTGCACTAACCTTTATAAAATCAGTTCCACCAGATCCAATGGATTTATCAATTTTATTCCAAATAAAAACATAAGTTTCATTATCTCTGAATTTTTTATAAACATCTTTATCTTCTTCTGTCATACCAATACTTCCATCGATAATATACAGAACAAGGGAAGAATTTTTAATTATTTCCTCACTGCGCCTTATACCTTCCTTCTCTACAGGATGTGAGGCAACCCTTAATCCGGCTGTATCAATCAGACGAACAGGAATACCATCAATAGTTATCCAGCTTTCGATAAAATCCCTGGTTGTTCCACTTATTTCAGATACTATAGAGCGATCCTCTTTAAGAAATAAATTAAAAAGAGATGATTTTCCTGCATTTGTTCCACCCGCAAGTGCAACTGTTACACCTTCGTGAAAGATTTTACCAACTTTGTAACTGTCTATAAGCTTGCCAATTTCACTCTCTGCTTCATATACAGGTTCCAATGATAAATTTGTATCTCCTCCAATTTCATCATCCGGATAATCCAGCTGAACTTCGATAAGACTCATTAAATTTACTAATTTTTTCTTAATTGAATTAATTCTTTCATATACAGCACCTGACAATCGGTTAAGTGCAAGGGAATGAGCTTGTTTTGACCTTGATTGAACAATCTCGGCAACAGCTTCAGCCTGGCTTAAATCCATTTTCCCATTTAAAAAAGCCCGCATTGTAAATTCCCCAGGGGCTGCATCTCTAAAACCTGCATTTTTTAATACAGAAATTATAGATTCAATTCCTGGTAAACTCCCATGACAAAAAATTTCCACACTATCCTGGCCTGTATAGCTTTTAGGGGCTAGATATACTGCTGCAGTAACTTCATCAATTTTAGTCCCCCTTTCTTTGTCTATAATATATCCATAATGCAGAGTAAATCCTCTGGAATTAAGAACTCCTTTTGAATTTGAAAAAACTTTGGAAAATAGATTTACACTGCCTGCACCACTTGTGCGTATAACAGCAATTGCACTCTCCCTCATTGCTGTTGCCAAAGCAACAATTGGTTCATCAGTATCATAACTAAGATCTTCCATTAAAATTCCTTCAAATAGTGCTTACAAATATGATATAGTAGGTTTTATCAGGGAGAACTATAAAATTCAAGACCAGCTTTTTGCGATGTGTCACATTTTGAATTTAATAAATAGCTCAAGGCTGGAAGGAGCAAGTATGAGTTCTAAACTATACACAAAATCAGCATATGACAAAGAGTATTTTATTACGATCAAAACAGAATACAAAGTCCTGGAAAAAAAATATTTAAGCAGACAACAAGAGCTAAAAAAATGGGAAAACAGAGTAAACCTGGCCAAAGGAAATAACAGAGATAAACTTCAGGCTGAAGCAGAAAATCAGGTAGAAATTATTCAGAATAAGATTAAACATTTAATTACTCAACTGATAGAATTAGAAATCGAATTTAAGAAGACCTTGGAATCAATTAATGAATCTACAGAACAGCTTTCTATTGATCCTGATAAACTTCTTAAAGACCTGGAAAGGCTCATTGGAGACAGTGCAATGAATTTGGAGAAGGATATAAACACTTTAAAAGCAGAAAATGAACTTGAACAATTAAAAAATAAAATTCAGGGCAATTGACAAATCGCCCTGATAAAAATTAGGGAAGGCTGTTAGCCATCGACTCTCCAACAACCTTTCCAAATTGCTTAAAAGCTGCAGACATAGCACTGGATGCATTATTACCTATTGCTGTCTTAAACCTGTTACCCGAATTATAAATAATTTGTCCGGTTGCTAAATCGGCAACTTTAATATCACCGGAAACTTTAACAGTAAATCTATCACCCTCTTTTTGAAAATCACTAATTCCAACACTTCCAAAAACAATTCTTTCAAACCTACCTGCATACTTACCGGCAATTGTTTTTACAAGGCTTTCATCCCCCATAGCAAGTATTTCCCTGTCAACATCTATTGACCTTATAGAAAATCCATTAACAGTAAGAACTTCCATAATTCCTGAAGTAGTTTCTGTTTTACCTGTGGGGGCACCGCTGTTGTCCTGATCTACAATCATAACTGCAGTAGCAATTTCCTTTGCCCGTGAAATTACATTATAAGTAAAACCAATGCTCCTGGATTTTACAAGTTTTTCCAATGCTTCAAGCTGGGGATATAACCGATCGGGAATATTTTCCAATGTTTCCAATGGTGAAGTGAAATCCAATGCCATTGTAACTCTTTCCGTACCTACAAAATTAGCGGGAGGTCTAAAAAATGAAACTCTGCCATCTTTATTTGATACGAGAGATTCTACCTTGATACTTTTCCTTCCATTAGCTCTAACAATCTTGTAACTTATTTTAACCGGAACACCCTCCAAAATCTTTCCATCTATCCCTGGTGTGCCTGTTATCTTAAGATTAAATGGCTCATCAAAGGTCTGCTTTATAAATGCATTCAGGTTATCATTTAACGCATATAGATTAATACTGCCAATCGCTTTTCTGGCCTTATTCATATTTCTCTCAAACTTGATATCTGCATTTTCAATATCAGTTGTTGAAGCAGCAGAAGCTGCCTCAATATACTTTACAGCTGCTGCATAAAAGGCATTTGAGGCGGCAAGACGATCGCCTTCAGCTTCCGGACCTGATATTGCCTCTCGCTGCTCTGCAAAGACAGCTTTTATCCTTGACTGCTCCTCCAGGAGAGCCTTCTTATTATACGCTCCTAATAAATAAACATTTACAATTTCACCATTTTTCTCTGTAAAAGACTCAATAATTTTGAAATCACCTATTTGAGCGCTGGAACTCTCTTTAATGGTCTGATCAAGATTTGAAGTAAATTTATCCAGTGTATCTTTAGCTGTTACTGTTGTTTCAGAACTGACTTTTACACCCAAAAATTTTGTAATAGAAGAAACCACATCCGCTCCGGCCATAGTCCTGGCCATAGCAGTATCCCCGGAAGGATCAGAACCTGCTCCTATAAAGTAAACCGTATCACTGGTATCATCCGGAGGCATAGTAACCCATGTGGGTAAATTACTTTTGCTCTCTGATACCGGAACTGATGCACAACCCGAGATAATAAAAATAATAATAAGGGACATCAACGTAAAAATAAATAAATTGTTTTTTCTTTTCAAAGAACTCCTCCTTTACAAGCCTGAATCAAATGTAATCGAGTTACCTCTCTGATACACCAGAGACATACCTTCAAGCCCGGCAAGGCCTTCTGAAACATCGTAAACCAAATCTTCCAGATCCTCAATTCTGCCTATAAGTCTAACATCATACTTTGTCTCTTCAGGAGAGGTGGAAATTCGTTTTATGGATTTAACTTTTCTCTCCATTTTTTTCATAAAATTTCTCATTAAACGGGAGTCACTTGTATTCTGAATTACAAGATTATACTTTATACCTTGAGTAAGTTCTTTTCGTGTATAAGTTCTTGCCTGGTCAACTGCTTTTTTAATAGCATTAAAAGTAGCTGATGCAACTGCATTATTCAGGGCATCTGCTTCGGAAACTGTACTCATTGCAGGGGGAACAGTCTGATAGTAGCTGGCTCCCCGGCCTGCCGCAGTAGATGCATCAAAATTCTTTAAAGACACACTTGCACTACCATAATATCTGTTATTTTTTGTATTGGAATTTGCATCTATAACTATTTCAATATAAATATCTGCATTTAATTTTCCGGCTATCCATTGTATCATCGAAACGGACTGTCCTGTTTCGTCTTCATAAGCAGCGGACTGATCTTTTTTAATCTGTTCAATCTGTCCCAGATCCACATACTCCATACCATTTTCTGATAAGTACCTATTTGCAACCCCTATGGCAGTCTTAGCCAGGAATGGATCTGTTGAAGAATTTTCATCGTAATAAACCATAAAGCTTAAGTTGCCGATAATGCCATCTATTAGAGCTGTTTCTTCCGGACTCTCTGTTCCTGATGAAACTGGTGAATTTGCAGCAATCTCTGTAGTTTTATTTTCTGTTGAACTGGTTTCCAGGGCTGCTGGTTCCGGAGCAAAAGAAGGCCTTTCCATATCTGCCAGAAGGACATCTCCACCCTGGGGAAGGATTTTATTACCATAAATTTCATTTGCTCTAAGAACAGATGATAAAGCTTCCAAATTTATTTTTATTCCGATAGAAACAGTTGAATTTCCGTTTTCATTCCCCTTGTCCAAAATCTCCATAGTTTCGTTATAGACATATGCATTGGCATTACTTAAAATATAAATTTTATTCTCAAGTTTATCTCTGTTTGCAGATGAGGATGCAATGCCAAGGGCATCAGAAGCTGCCTTTTTTACAGCATTCATTTTTGCATCATTAAATGCAGCAGACTGGGTTGTTCCGGAACCTGTAGCATAATAAACAGGGGAAGCTGAAACAACAGGTCCTGCCGGGGAACCAGCTGAAGATTTATTATTAGTATCAGATGCTGCAGATCCTCCACCGGTCGTAGCACAGGAAATAAGTATGATAGTACTTATAATTAATATTAAAAACAGTTTCATTATTTTCATTTTTTTACCTCACAAAATTAATACTTAAGTGTAACACCACCGCCATACAAAATACCGGCATAGGAATTAAAAAATCCATCATTTATTGATAACATTGCAGAGTATCCGGCTTCACCAAATACTTTTATATTATCTGTTATCATATAATTTACAGCCAAACGTGCGTGTCCACCTACAGAACTATATATAACATATTTATCCTGATATTCTTCAACTATAGGAACAAGCATTCCCAAAGCGACATCAATCCCTGGAGTAATATGAATACGTCCAAAGTACCAGTTTAGTTCCGTACCTACATAAACATTTACTGGAAAAAAGAAAAAATTGGTAAACCCACCCTTCATATCTGCACCCAAAGGAACTTCAACCCCAACATAAGGTCTTGTCTTATAAAAACCTCTGGAGACAATCTGCCTGATTCCCAAAGCAAGAATGGGATCTTTAGCAGCATCTGACTGACTTATATAATTTATATAAAAAGCCGATTCAAATCCCATTCGGGGGATTTCCTTTAACTGATCTCCAACAGCAGGTTTCTTTTTTGCATAAAAGACCTGAGCTGTTGAAACTTCCTCATTAACTTCTTTAACTACAAGAAGTCCTACTTTCTTATCTACAGCATGGCCGGAAGGCAGAATTACAGTATTTGTTAAATTAAATTCATCACCAAGTTTAACGCCCATATTAGCACCAAGTTCAATAAGAACTTCCTTGCCGTTGACATCCAGAACTCCTGATTTTAACTGAAATTCAGGTATCTTTCTAACTTCGTAGGAAAGTTGTATGGGCATAGAATCCACTGCATTTTTTACTGCTGCCTTTGCCGTATCATCAGAACCTGTAGTATCTACCTGGAAATTTGCAAAAGCCTTTCCTTCGGCTACATTAATAAATGTAAAGCTGGTCTGTATCTCTGCAGAATACCCGCCTGAATCATCAGATTTAACTTCATAATAGGAGACTATAGGAATAACTATAATAAAAGATCCCACAAGTTTATTAAAATCAGCTTCTGTAAAAGTCTGCTCACCAAGACGAACCGCCTCGGGAACAGCAACGTTAGATTCTTTTACCTTTTGAATCTCCTGAATAAAATTGTTTATATCACCTGAATTAAGCCGGTACGACATACCAATTATATCAAATCGTTTAAGATTAACAAAAACATTTTGAATCGATTGATCTACAAGCCCCAGGGCTCCGTCGGGGATACTCCAATCTGAATAACTTAAACTAAAAATTGCAATTTCTTTTTTTTCTGACACTTCCTGTCCAAAAAGAAATGATGAACAAAGTAATAAGGCAGATAGTAATAGAAGAATTTTTCTTAGCATATTAGCCTCCTGTAGAATATTTCATTATCATATACTTAAAATAATTTTTCAACACTTCATATATTTTTAAAGTTCGGTTTCTAAAATGTTTGTTTTATTACTAACAACTTTTTTTTCTTCACGCCGTACTGACAGAGAAGAAATTTTTGTAATTGAATCTTTCGATGAATTTAAAATTTTATAATCAAGCTGAGAATAAAATTTTACATTTTTTTTATAAATTACTTCACCCCCGGATAACAGGCTAAGAATGCCTTCACTCATATTAACATCAATTTCAATTTCGTTGATACTCCCGGCAGGTCCCAGTATATCAGATATATTAATATAAATATTTTTATCCAAATCCTGATCCTTAAAAATAATTTCAAAACTTGTATCATCCGAAATTTTATCAAAATTAATTTCAATATATAAGTGTGAAAAATCAGAATCAGAATTTAGAAACTGGAAAACTGATTCTGGTTCAAGGTATAAACTGCCCATATTAACGTTCAAAGAAGGATTATTATCATCAGAGAAATAAAGTCCATCAAAACCATAAGCTTTAATAATTTTATCCAAATTGTATTTCCTGTTTATTCTACGAAGAAAAATATTATCATCAATATCATCATTTCCAGCTTTATCTTTATTATATATACCAAACTCATCCAGGAGTCCTTCAAAGGAGTTATCCGCTCCTATTATAGATATATAATTACCATCCAATATACCTGACCTATATTTAAATTCATTGGAGGAAAGCAGTATGCCGTCCGCATACCATAAAAAATTTATTCTGTCTGAAACTGGAACAAGCGAAAGGGTAATCTCATTATAATTTTCAGGTGATATACCGGAACTATCTTTAATATTTAATCCTGACTGATAAAGTTCTCCAACTAAAATTCCATTCTCATCTGTTTTTATTGAAAATAAACTTTCTCCATTAGAGCTAATATCAAGAAAACCAGCATCTTTAAGAGAATTAAATAAGAAATATGAAAAAGTTACAGAAAAAGGCAATATCTTCCCATCCAAAACAGGAAGGATGTTTCTATTTATTTTATAACCCGAACCTTTTCCTAAATAAAACCCCAGTCTGTCTCCTTTTCTTTGTACTTTGGGACTACCAATAATACTGATTTCAGAGGGATGAGTTCCCTGATCTTCTACAATACCATTAAAGTGAATTAAGGTACTGTAAGATGCAGAGGGATAAAGACTACCCGGATCAATACTTCCTTTGGATGTAACAAATATTTCAATATCAGACCTTATTGGTGAAGTAAAAGGAAAAGTTCCATTTATTGTACCTTTGGGTTCAAAAGGGAAAAGTTCCATTTTAAGCCCATAGACTCCTTCCTGTAATGGTGCCTGCCAAACAAATCCATCCCTGTACTGTGAAAGAAACCCTTCTTCAATAATTTCATTATCCATTGACCATCTAACCCATGAACTGTCAGGACCTTCAACATCCGGGAAAATCAAACCCTGACCACTTGTTGTAAATACACTTGGATAAGCGCTTAATCCCTTAATTGATAAAGGTTCGTTAAAATAAAAAAATGAAACAATTTCTTCTTTTAATAAGGTCTTTTCAATATCAAAAGCCCTTATCCTTACTGAATACAAACCTTCATCGGGAGAAGTTATAGAAAGAGAGGGAAGGGGTTTATTCAGGGCATCTCCCTCAATTATCTGAGGTTTGCTAATTTCCAGCCCCTGATCATCAAGAAATGCTATTTCAAGACTGTCCGGAACAACTACTGTTTCATCATAGTCCAGACTTATATCAATAGCCTCTCCACTATCAGGATCAAGTATATCCCCACTAAGTACAGAAGTTTTTATTCTTACTGCATTTTCAGAATCAGACAGGGTCATCAGAAAACTCCTGTCGCCACATGCGAAAAGAGTTAGAATAAATAATACCAGCAAACTTCTAAATACTTTAACCATAATCACCCTAAAAATCACTTACCCAAGAACCCTGAAGACGGCGGATTTGCAGAAGGAACTCCACTCCCCCCAAAAGGAAAATCCAATATAGATGGACCACCTCCTGTTGCTTCGTGTATATTATTATAAAGTTTAAATAAATATCTTACTTCAGCCATTTGTCTGGAAATATTATCCTTCACAGCCCCATATTCATTGAAAAAATCTGTGGAACTTAAATTATCTGATATAGATCCAACTCCAATACCTTCGGAATGATACTTTTCAAGCTCTTTAAGCCTGTAAAATACCATTTCAAACACAGGAAGAATACTTCGCATTTTCACAATTCCAGGGCTGACTTCAGTTTTGGCTTTTATTAAAGAGCCCATATTTCCGGTTTCAGAATCCTTACCATAGTTTTCAAGAGTTGGCTTAACTTTCAAAAGTTCTGAAAACGCGTCGGAAAACTTAGGTTCAAAAAGTAAAAACTGATTTGCATATCCTTTAATAAAAACTGCAGCACCGTCTTTAAAAACCTTATCTCTTGTTGAAACCCAATAAGTACGAAACAAACCCAGATCATCAACACTTACAGGCTGGGATTCTATTCTCTTATCAGGAACTTTATCCACTACCCTGCCTGGTTTGGAATAAACTTCTCTTCCCTGATTATCCTTACAGGAAACAGCTCCCTCATTACAAAGAACAAGTATTCCTCCCTCAGTCGAAGTAATTACTTCAAATTCTGTACCACGAACACCCATCACAGCACTCTCAGTCTTTACCTTCAGAGTGTCATTCCCTGCCAATTTTTGAACTTTGAAGGCAATGGAACCTCCAAGCATTTGAAGACTGGTTTGATTCTTACCACCTTTCTTTTCCATATCAAAATAGAATGTTGTGTTTGAATTTACAGAAAGAGAAGTACTTGTTCCCGAAGGTAGATTTAAATCAATTTCAACAATTCCATCATCACCTGTTTCTATTAAATCAAATTCCTCAATATCAAAACCTATATCAAGAAGTTCCCAGTCAAGTAGCTTACCATCTCTGTAAACATCAACATATCCTTCTATATAACTGATTGTTCCGGATACCGATTTTGCAAATAAATTCGTAGTTAAAAGAAAAATAATTACAAAAATAAGAATTGTTTTTCTGGGAAAAGCAGAAACGGTCATTTGATACTCCATCTACATAAAATATACCATTAAACATATCACAAATACATAAAAATAATGGAAATATATTAAAAAAGAATTAGATTTTCTCTTTTGACCATAATTCTATTAAATTTATTATAGTAATCGAAGATTTAGTCATCGTGTTAAGAGATGCCCACTCAAATCGACTATGATAATTATGTCCACCAGTAAATATATTTGGAGTTGGAATACCTTTTTCACTCAATCTGGAACCATCTGTCCCACCCCGTATAATAGCATTTACAGGAGTAATCCCTGATTTTCTTACTGCTTCTTCAAGAATTTCAATAACTTTGGGGTCTGTGCTAATTGAATCAAACATATTTTTATACTGTATTCTTGTTTTTACCTCTACTTTGCCTCCGGGATATTTGGCTTCAACTGCCTTACCATAGAATTCCAGAGCCTTAATTCTCCTGGAAAGTTCTTTAGAATCAAAATCTCTGAGAATACCACCTAACCTGGCTTCATCTAAATTCCCGGATATTTCCATTGGGGAATAGTAACCATACCGACCATCCGTAGCCTCAGGGCTTTCATTTGCAGGGAGAAGGCTAAGGAAGGTTCCCGCCATGGAAACAGCATTAATTAGTTTACCTCTTGCAGATCCCGGGTGGATTACCCTGCCCTTAAAGTTAATTTCAAACCCTGCTGCATTAAAACATTCTGTTTCAATTGAACCCAGTTCACTACCGTCTATGGTATAACAACATCTTGCATTCAGCCATTTAGTATCAAAGAAATCAAGGCCTCTGCCAGTTTCCTCATCAGGAGTAAATATTATTTCAATTTCTCCATGAGGGGCATCAGGATGTATTTTATACCATAATAAAGCAGTCATAATTTCAGCTACACCAGCTTTATCATCAGCGCCCAGTAAAGTAGAACCATCTGAAGTAATAATGGTATCCCCTTTATGCTTTAACAGTTCAGGATATTCATCCGGTTTAAGGATAAATTCACTACCAAGAGAGATATTTTCAAGATTATAATTTTCTACAATTTGTGGTTTTACATCCGTCCCACTCATATCAGGAGAAGTGTCTACATGAGCCATTAACCCTATTACAGGAGCCTTTTCCCCATCTTTAAGATTTGACTCTAAAACTGCAATAAGATATCCATGTTCGTTTAAAGTTATTTTGTGTATCCCAAGATCCTCTAATTCACTTTTGAGCATATTAAGAAGATCCCATTGACATTTAGTTGATGGTATTTCACCTGAATTATGGGGATCTGACTTTGTATCTATTTTTACATATCTAAGGAATTTATCCAGTAATTGTTCTTTTATCCATTTTTCATCTTTCATACAGCAAAGATGCAATATTTACAGGTAAGTGTCAAACAAAAGAAAGCTTTTTATGCTGTATGGGTTTGTCAGGAAATATAAATTTCTTTCTCCCAGAGCCAAGATACTGCGTATGTGAAAAATGTGTTAGGGATTTGTAAAATATAATTCTATTTTATTTTTAAGCTCATCTTCTACATTAAAAAGCTCTGAATACATTCCTCTGGAAGATTCAGTATAAATAATCTGAGAGGTTTCTGTTTCAATTAACCTACAGCTAATTTTTATCTGCTCTCCAATCTTACTCAAACTTCCAAAAAGAAGATATTTTGCTCCAAGAAGTTTCCCCGCCTGAAGAGCATAATCATCATCTGTAAGTCCGGACATTGATAATTTCAATTCGTCCATAACTTTTTCCAGTTCCTGCCTTTCAACTGGTTTTACTAAACCGCCCTTTGCAAAACCACCGGCAAGATCATTTGGAATCTCAGTAGAAAGAAAACTTAAAGAATCATCTGAAGCCAGAATTGCAAAATCAGATATTGCAACATAAGCTGGCTCCCCTTCAAACATTTTTTGGGGAACTGAGGATTCAGAATCTGTCTCAGTTTCGGTAAGTTCAGAATCCTCTGTTGTTTGACATCCAAAAATTATTAATCCGAATGATATCAATAGCATTATTTTTTTCATTGTTACTTCCTGTTTATCTTTAACTTCCCATATAATCAATAATCTGTTTTAAGGATCCTTTTAATAAACTTATATTTTGCTCAACTTCAGCTGCATTAAAAACATCCGGGTATATAGAAATATACATCTCCAGATGTTTAATTGCCTTTTCTAAATATTCTTTCTGTAAATTTATATCACTATTTTCTGTCGCCAAAAGAGCATCCAATACCCCTAATGCATAGTGAGCTTCAAGATATTGATCATTTATTTCAAGTACCTTTTCGTAAGCTTCACATACTCCAAGACGATCAACTTCAGGGCTTAATCTGTTTCCATTTTTATCAAATTCCCGGATCAAAGCAAGATTATACCATACATCAGGGTTGTCATTCTGGAGGATAGAGGCTGCTTTTAATTCACCTTCTGATTTACCTAACTCCCCAAGATCAAACCATAAAAGTCCTAAATTATAATGAGCTTTAAAATCATCTGGATAATCTTCTATAATTTTATTATAAACACTTATACTTGCGGTATAATTTTCATTCTCAAAATAACTTTCTGCCAGACAATGTCTGGCAAGAATAAAATCAGGATCCATTTCGATGGCCTTTCTTAAAAGTCTAATTCTTTCCATTCCTGACACTTTCGCCAAAGATTGATTGTAATACTCATAAGCATCCATGTTATTTGTAGGATCTTTTAACACTCGCTCTCTTTCGAGAGTAGAGATTTTTAAATTTAATGCATTAACAACCAGTAAAGCAATATCGTCCTGCAGGTCAAAAACATCATCAGGATATTTACCTTCCACTTCTTTTGATAGAACTGATCTGCTGGTTTTTACATCCACCAGACGTAAAGCGACACGAAGGTTATCTCCAACCAAAGTTACCGAACCTAATGTCATATAATCAATTGCAACTATTTTCCCAACATTTTGAACTGTTTCAGCATCAAACAAGTCTGCAGAATCAACATTCATTTGAAGTTCACTTGTTATTTTATTAAACTGAGACCGTTCATAGATTCTAATATCTTTAACGTTCGTTAATTTTGTTGTAAGTGCATCTGCAAAAGATTCTCCAATAAAGTCAATGTTTTTACTGGACATGGTATCAAACTTCATTACAGAGAGAGTTACTACAGACTGAGTTTCCTGAGCACTAAGAGATGAGAAAAGAATCACATAAATAATTGCAAAAAAGAGAAAGTTTTTATTTTTCATAGTACTCCATTTTTCAATGTTTATAACAGGATAAACCCAAAAATATAGATTGGTCAAATACTTTAGAAAAAATATTTGACATACAGAAATATCAAAAGTAAAATTGTTTATCTGACCTTCAGGAGT
>Ga0190306_1000084_pt1 | contig 37110 bp, 46 predicted proteins | sample 48700734_MG_FD_161657 | JGI IMG/M metagenome (GOLD analysis project Ga0190306, IMG submission 161657) | Hydrothermal vent sediment bacterial communities from Southern Trench, Guaymas Basin, Mexico - 4870-07-3-4_MG | ecosystem: Environmental > Aquatic > Marine > Hydrothermal vents > Sediment ... | reverse complement strand
CGAGTGGGGTGAGTAGATTCACTGGCATAGGTATCCATATGAAATAATGCTTATTTAAAGTTATCATAGAGCACTATAAAATAAAATTCTGAGGTAATTTATATCAAGATGTGCGGAATATAGGTTAGATCTGGATAATAAGAAAATATCAGAAGCTGATAAAGAATCCATAAGAAAATTTTTAAAACAGGTTGAGGGATTATTTACTAAAGATGGAAAAACTCTTACTTCTCAGTTAAAAGAAAAAAGATATACTGAACAAGATTTTTACAATTGGCTTTATTCTACAAGATATTACAATATAAGTTATTCTATTAAATTTAATGGCATAGAACTTAATAACTTATCACCAGGATTAAAAGGAGTAGCCCTTCTTATCTTATTCTTAGAACTGGATAAGGAAGATAAAAGACCCATTTTAATTGATCAGCCAGAAGAAAATCTTGATAACCGGTCAGTTTATCATACACTTGTGAGATATTTCAGAGATGCCAAGAAAAGAAGACAGGTAATTATTGTTACTCATAATCCTAATCTTGTTGTGAATACAGATTCTGAACAAGTAATCGTTGCCAATTTTGATAGGGGTTTAGAGAGACAAAATTCAAGAATTTTTTATGTTAGTGGCTCCCTTGAAAATACATTTAAAGACGATTCAGCAGAAATTGTTTTGGAGAAGCAGGGTATAAGAGAACATGTATGTGAAATTTTAGAAGGTGGGGAAGAAGCATTTGAAAAAAGAGAAAAGAAATATGGCTTTAGAACCTTTTAAAAATTCTCAAGTAATTTAAGGGTAGTTAAATATTGGTGTTAATAATAAGGGCAATCCTTCAGGGTACGACATATCACATATTTCCTAACTTCCCATTTGGGCATAAGGTTAGAAAAGGTAGAGCGCATAGTTATTTTCGACGAGGTGACCAAAATGCCCAACGAAAGGGAAAATTACGAAGGCATAGTGAAGAGGGGACTAAAAGAGGAGTGGTGCGATTATATAAGACGTGAATATGAGTTCTCAATGGCGGTTTGCCGCTCCTTAGCAAGTGACTTCGAGACGTTTATGAAGGAAGCGAGGGGGGAATTGAAAGAAGGACAGTTGTTCTACCGGGCTGTCAAATCCAATATACCCCCTGGTGTTAAAACAGACGAGATGAGCTTTAAAACGGTGAAATTAACCATTTTCTCGGAGGATGACGTGGAAGATGCGAAGAAGTCACAAAAGGAACTGCTGAAGAACCGGATAGTCAGATTGACGAACGAAGCTCTTGAACAAGGAACGCTTTTGACGCAGGCAGACCTCAGCATACTGCTGAATGCGAGTATAAAAACGATCGGAAGACACATCAAGCAGTTGCTTGAGGAAGACATTATCGTTCCCACAAGGGGAAACAGAATGGATATAGGTCCAGGAACGTCGCATAAAGCGAAAATAGTGGAATTGTACCTGAAAGGGTATGAATTCACCGATATAAAGCGAAATACAAGGCATTCATCGGAGTCTATCGCTCGCTACCTCAAGGAGTTCGCCAGAGTTGCCGCACTTCACAAGGAAGGGTATAGTTTGGGGCAGATCAGGAGGATAACAGAGCATTCTGAGAGATTGGTGAAGGAATATCTGGAGCTGTACGAGCGGTATAAAAATGACGAGAACTGCAAGCAGAGGCTGGGAGAAATCCTCAGCAGGTATTCCAGGGGAAAAAATTTGAGGGAAAGAGCGTGAGCAATGGAGGTGATGTAAAGATGCGTGGCTCAGAATTGAACCGGGAAGAGAGATTCAATATGATAAGACGGAAATTGGAGCAGGGGATGAAGGAAGAGATAAAAGCACTCATAGAAAGGGATTATTCAATGATTTCCGGTGAGAAAGTGAGGGAGATGTTTGCATCCGATATCTTGCGGCTGATTGAGCAAAGGCAGGATTACGCAATGGACATTGATTCCGGGCAGGTGATGTGGCTCGGTGTGAAGCGCGAAGAGAGGCAAAACTACGGTAAGAACGCTTCCAATACCGAGATTGTACCCGTCAAACTCACTCTTTTATCTGCCGAAGACATTGATATGCTGTCCTCAGGATTCACCAGGAGGGAAGTTCGCGAGAAGAGGATAATAAGGCTTTTTAAGGAGGGATACGAGCAAGGGGGCGTTCTAAGCAATAATGACATCGCTTTACTATTGAATATCTCGCCTTCGACTGTGAGTAAACAGGTTCGTGAATACATGGAAAGAACAAAGGAGGTAGTCCCGACTAGAGGTACTGTTCATGACCTCGGCAGGGCTATAACGCATAAAAGAATCATAATCAGGCTTTATCTCGAAGGCTATCTCACTCCTGAGATTGCAAGGAGGACAAAACACTCAGAGGAAGCCTGTGACAGGTATATCAGAGCTTTTAATAAAGTCCGCATGCTCGCGGACAGGAATATGAGTGTCGAAGAAATCGCGAGAACGCTTGAAATGAGCTCTTTCACCGTGAAGGAGTATCTCAACATCTATTCAGAGTTCAAGGGGGGTGATGGTATTAAAAAAGAAATCCATAGACTTAGGAAATAAATAAAATGGATGGCTTCGGGCAACTCTCCGCTTCGCTTCGGTGCTAACGCACTCGGACAACAGGTGGATATGTGGCTCGCTAACGCTCACCCAAATTCGCCTTCGGTAAACTTCACATATCCCCAGAACATTATCAGAAATGCTGTGCCTGAGAAAGACAAAAAGGATAGGCGAGAAAACCTTAAAACGGAAAAGGTGTTTAACATGGCTATGGAAAAAGTCGTTGCTAACAATCACGAGGTTGTAACAACCGAGCAAGAAACGGGATGTTCAAATGGGAGAAACACCTCTTTGACTACGCTTGACTTATCATGTTTTTTTATATAATGATGCTTTTAACTTATTTTAACTTTAACATTACGATGAAATATGCGAGTTCGTTATCTTATTACCGGAGAAGCTGGGGGAAATGTTGAAAGAGAAGACGGTAGAGACAGGATATCTGCCTGATGAATTAGACGTTGAGCTAATACTCCGGGGGTCAAATAAGGAGCTTGCCCCTGAGAACCCTGTGATGCATTACCAATTTCATGAGTATGTGTGAATCGAGAGTATTGATAGAGCGAAGCGGTAAGCCTGAGCCTGAATTACTGATGGAGGATGTAGTGCGAGTGGAGGTTGAGGGCGATGATATAAAGGTTATGGGAATATTGGGTGAGACGCGCCATGTGAGAGGCAGTATAAAGGAGATAAATCTATTGAAGAATACGATATTGATAAATGAGTGAAAACGCCAGGCAGCATATTTCTCTACACTCAACGTTTAACATCTCGATCATTGATCATTCACATTCAACCTCTGTAATTGTGCCTTCACACGCTCCCTCGCCTCTTCAACCGAGAAAGAGAAACCGTCTACGATTTCGCCTCCTATAATCATCGGTTCCAGTAGCGGCTCCATATCTCCCTCCGGCGCTCCTTCGCCTGCCAGCGTTATCACGTCTTTGCCCTCTTCTATTATTCCCCTACCCCGATACACCTGCTTCTTGCCACCTCGCTTGCCTCGCTTCGCCGCCGGCTTGCCCTCGCGCTCCACTATATCAAGTGCGAAATCTATACAGCGAGCATTTGCAACGCTCGTTCCCACACCAAACCCTGCTACGAGATCTCTCAGTGCGAGCACTTCCGCTTCATCTATCCCCCCGCTCACAAATATACCCACGTTCTTATAGCCCCGGATGTCAAGTTCCCACCTCACCTCTTCTATGATTCGCCTGAAGTCCCCTCGTCTCGTCGAGGGTGTATCCAGCCTGACTGCATAGAGCGAATCACCAAGTGCCTCCGCCGCTGCTATTGACTCCTTCTTCTCATCACAGTACGTGTCACAGAGGCATATTCGTGGGACGTCCGGTGCAATGACCTCATCAAACGCCTTCCATGCTTCCTCCTGTCTGCCCTCGCCAAAGCATATAATAAGTGAATGCGGCATCGTACCCGTTGCATTTATCCCTATCCGTTCCGCACCGGCAACACAACTCACACCGTCCATACCGCCCAGATATGCACATCGTTCTATCATCGCTGCTATCACCGGATGCTGCCTCCTTGTACCGAAGGAGATTACGGGTACCTCGCCTGCGAGACGCTTTATTCGCGCTGCCTTCGTCGCTATCCCTGACTCATGACAGAGGAAGCCAAGAAGAGGTGTTTCATAGCGTGCAAACTCCAGATAAGGACCTTCAATCTGCAAAACGGGCTCGTAAGGGAAGAAGATCGTGCCTTCCGGCATCGCATACACATCCACTTCTTTACCTTCCAGTAAATGCGCTACATCTTCCAGACCCGCCAGTACCGCCCAACCCTCTTTCGTGGTGGTGACCTCAGCAACAACCTTCGGATTCACGCCCTTTGCTCTCAAAACCTCCTCAGCCCTGAGGAAATATACGTCTGTTGTCTTGCCTTCCAGAATCTCCTCTTCCGGTACTATACCGAATTTCATCTCTTCTCTCACCCCGTCTCATTGATGGATCTGTACACCCTTCACACTCTCTATCTGCCCTATCTCATCTATTACCCAGCCCGGTATCTTCTTATCCGTGATAATTGTAAGTTTTGGGTCATCTACCAGATAAGGGTCATCGCTGACCGCCTGCCGTATAGATATACCCCGCTTCGCCATTACAGTGGCGACCGCTCCGAGTATCCCCTTCTCCCTCGCATCCCTTGGATGAATGATGATGACACTGAGTCCGAGTAGCGGTGCGACATCAGCGAGGAAGGCGATGGAACGCATATTCGCGAATATCTTCTGCAGCTCCGAATCTTTCTGTATCCTCCTTACCGTCTTGTCCACTACCCTTCTGTCCACCCCGACCTTCTTCGCTATCTGCGTTCGTGGTATCTCAATACCGGCTGATGTTATCCTCCCCGCAGGAGTCACCTGAAATCCCATCTCAAGTAATAATTCCACAACCTTCCTCTGCGATGGCAGACCACTGAATTTTTCCACCACCTCTTTCCACATACTTACCGATATCCCCTTCTAAGCAGCTCCTCGTTCACCTCCCCCAGTTTCTTCACTGCATCTCCTACTTTGTCCTTCACCTCTTCCTCCACCGAGTGCATACTTATGCGTAAAGAGCGTTCTTGCTCTTTCAGTTCAACTTCAAACTTCCTTAGTCGCTCGTTAAGACTTAAGAGCATTGCTGCTATCATTCCTATCAGTAGTACAGTTGACAGGACAATCACAGGGTCTCTTGGGCTGTACTTGTAGACCAGCTTATAGACCAGTACGAAACCAGATAACACCATTATTAACGAGAATACTATATCTCGTATTTGCATATCACAACACCCTACGAATAATAAACTAACCGTCACAGTATTTAAATATAATGGAAGATAAGGATAAGAGATGCGGGCGAGGTATAGTTATCCTTGCGGGAGGGGAAAGTCAGAGATTCCAATCTTATTCTTATGATAAATGCCTCTCCACTTTGAACGACCTGCCTCTATTACAGCATACAATTGATAGAGTAGCTGAGGTAGCAGCAGACGAAGTGATTGTGGCGGCAAGGGACAGGAAACAGGGCGAAGAGATAAGGAATAGAACGACCGGGGATTTTAGTATTGTATTTGACTATATAAATGATTTTGGACCGCTTTCTGGCTTCCTTGCTGCTTTAGAACACACTTCCTGTTATTGGTGCCTCATTATCGGCTGCGATATGCCGTTTATAAATCCAGAGGTTGTGGAATTCCTGTTTGACATAATCGCAGCTTCACGTTCACGGTATGATGCAGTGGTGCCATGCTGGGAGAATGGAATGCTGGAGCCTTTACATGCTGTCTATCGAAGAGAGTCAACACTATCTGCAATAAAGAATGCGGTGGTAGAGGGTGATAGAAGGCTGTCAAATCTACTGGCACAGCTGGATGTCTATCTCCTGCCGGTGGAGAAGATAAGGGAGATAGACCCGGACTTAGAGACTTTTACGAACATAAACACACCCGCAGAGCTGGAGTTGCACCATGACCCAGCATCGAAGCAAACCAGTGAAGAGCGATTAAATTAGTATGTATATTTATAGAAGTTAATCGAGTTGAGTTTTATGGGTAATGGAATTCATTCCTGAGGAGCTGTTGCGCATAGCGCGAATTTGTTATCAGTGTGGTGAGTGCACAGGCTCGTGCCCCTTGAGGCGCGTATCGAAGTTCAACCCGCGTGATATCCTCTATGAGCTTGCAACACGTGGAATTGATGATGATATTATGCGCTGGCGCTGGCAGTGTCTTATCTGTGAGAACTGCTATAATGTGTGTCCCCAGGGTGTAGATTTCCCTTCGTTAATAATGGAATTAAGGTCTAATGAGCATGAGCCAGTGAGTGAAGATTTAGTAGCACACAAGGTACTATCACAGATAGCATATTTCATGACTCGCTTTGATAAGGGTGTACCGGTGGATTTTAAAGGAGAGACCGATGATAACAGTGAATATGGCTATTTCCCGGGCTGTCTGGATTACCTCGATCTGTTCATGGATGTCGGTGTGAACTTTCATGAGATAGGCGATTATGCACTCATGCTGCTGAACAGGATAGGGATAAAGCCAAAACTACTGGATTTGAAATGTTGCGGGCATGATGTGCTTTTTCAGGGCAACCTCAAGGTCTTTCAACAATTGGTGTCTTACAATGAGCGGAAGATAAAAGAACTGGGCATAAAGAAGCTGATAGTGAGTTGTGCGGAGGGCTACCTCATGTTCAGGCGGTATTATAAACTGGAGGGTGTGGAGGTGATACACATCGCGGAGTTGTTAAGTGAGCGATTGCACTTTCCCGATGCCGAACGTGTTCATAACCACGCCATTAAGGTCGCTTATCATGACCCCTGTGCGTTGAAGCGCTATAAGCTCTATGAGGAGCCGCGTAAAGCTATAAAGAACTCAGGAGCGAAACTGGTGGAACTGGCACATACAAGGGACAGCGCTCTATGCTGCGGTGTTAGCGGGATGATGAACTGCAACGACACGGCTAAAGCGTTGAGGGTTTTGAGACTGGCGGAAGCTGAAGCAAAGGATGTGGACATCCTGATAACCACATGCCCAAAATGTCTATCGCATTTTAATTGCCTGAAGCAGGAGCAGGAGCAGGGGTCAGAGTCAAATTATAAATTTGAGATAATGGACCTCGTGGTATTCCTGGGTAGATTAGCGAGGCAAGAACTGACAGAAGCAGACAAAAATAGGAGATAAAAAAAACTAAGGGGAGGTAGGTTCAGGTTCAGAGTTCATCGCCGCTCTTGCCCGTCGTTTCCCCCTTTATAAACCGTTCCAGGAGTTCTCTCGCCTCTTCGTCTGGATACTGTATTGGCGGATGCTTCATCGTATATGCAGAAATCTCTGTAAGAGGTCCAGATATTCCACGATCCAGTGCGAGCTTGCATACACGTATCGCATCTATTGCACATCCACCGCTGTTCGGCGAGTCCTCAACTGAGAGTCTGAGTTCAAGGTCTATGGGAATATCGCCGAAGATTCGTCCCTCCATTCGCAGGAAACATATCTTGTTATCTCGCTGCCATGGTACGTAATCGGAGGGTCCTATGTGGATATCATCGGGCATCAGTGGTTCTGCGAGAACCGATTGAACCGCTTCTGTCTTTGATATCCGCTTGGATTTTAACCGCTCACGATTCAGCATGTTCAAGAAATCGGTATTCCCACCGGTATTGATCTGGTATGTCCGCTCTAATTTGCAGCCACGGTCGGAAAAGAGCTTTGCAAGTGTCCGATGCACAATCGTGGCACCAATCTGGGATTTCACATCGTCACCGACCACAGGCAAATTCCGCTCCTCAAATCGTCTACCCCACTCGGGGTCAGAAGCAATGAAGACCGGCATGCAGTTCACGAATGCTACTCCCGCTTCCAGTGCTGCATTTGCATAGAACCTCGTTGCCTGTTCCGAGCCAACGGGCATATAATTCACGAGAATCTCTGCTCCACTATCTCTCAACTCCTTCACCACATCGCATGGCTCAACATCTGCAACGACAAAAGTCCTATCCATGGGATATTTGTGCATGTGCGGCGCAACACCGTCCAGCACCGGTCCCATTTTCACCTCCACTCCGGAATACGGTACACTGGAGAAGACGGCAGTGCAGTTTGGCTCGGCAAATACCGCTTCACTCAGGTCCTTACCCACTTTCCTCTTATCCACATCAAAAGCAGCAACGACCTCTATGTCACCTGGTTTGTAGCCATTGACCTCATAGTGCATCAATCCAACGCAGTTCTTCGGATCCACGTGCTTATAATACTCAATACCCTGGACGAGAGAACTTGCGCAGTTCCCAACGCCTGCAATTGCCAATTTTATCTTCCCCAATTCCTATCACCTCCTTACTTCTTACTTCAAGTCAATCTCAACCGTATAGAAAATTATATATTCACTTCTATATAAATAATTTCCTAATCTCAAAAACCAATACCCTTTTAATAATTTACTACATTATTTTATTATTTACATTAATCTCTTCACTACGGAGGTGCCCCCCACGCCTCTGCCTCTTCTAAATAGACTTACCCAGGACAGAGCCACTTCTCTTGCCCTCTTAGCCCATATTACCTTCGGATTATGAGCTGCATTACCAAATTATGCTCTATTCGCACTTTTTCCTGATACCGCAGGTTTGCGCATGCGAGTTTTTACTGCAATAGCCTTTCCGCACTCAGGGCATTTATTCTCCGCCGTTATGCGGTAACTAACCACGTCAAACCCATAACGCTTGATTAACAGCGCACCACAACGTGGACAATAGGTATTCTCATAAGGATGACCGGGGACATTGCCGAGGTAAACATAATTCAAACCCTCTTCCTTCCCTATTTCCCATGCCCGTTCCAGTATTTCAACAGGTGTTCTTCTTTCATAGAGACCAAATTCAAGCGCTCTATACGCCGGATAATACTGCGTTATATGCCATGGTGTGTCTTCCCCGGTGTCTTTCCTGATTCTCGAGGCTATGCTCCCCAAACATTCTTCATCATCGTTCACACCCGGTATAATGAGCGTTGTAATCTCAATATGAACCCCCTTTCTCTTCGCTTCCTTTATATTTCGCCATACGAGCTCCACGTCGGCACCACAATATTCCCTCACCGCTTCTTCACACCCCTTTACATCCACATTCATCGCGTCTAACCCGTGCTCCACCAGCATCCTTAGCGCTTCAGCACTCATGTAGCCGTTCGTCACGTATGTGTTATAGTAGCCTTTCTTCTTCGCAAGTTCAAAAACATCAAGCGAGTATTCGAGAAGCAAAGTAGGTTCGTTAAACGATATAGAAGTCCCCTGGCACCCCCTTTCTTTCACCATTCGCACGAGTTCCTCGGGCGAAATATAATTACATCTCGCAGGATTCGGAACGGATTTGCTAATCTCCCAGTTCTGGCACCAGGGGCAGGAGAAATTGCATGAATAACTCCCTACAGTCAATGCCTTGCTGCCCGGGAAGAAATGGAAAAAAGGTTTCTTCTCTATCGGATTAGCACTTATGGAGGAGATATCGCCATATTCCAGGGAGTAGAGTTTTCCGTCAATATTCATCCGTGTTTTACAGAATCCCAGCTTGCCTGCGGCTATTTTGCATAACTTCTCACAGTTTTTGCATCTCACTTTATTGGATTCGAGCTGCTCGTACAACAAAGCCTCTTTTATGCAGGGATTAGCGTCTAACATAAACTTTACCCTGGATAATTTTGTTATCTAATGATAATGGTTAACTTTTAGCAATATCTGTATAAACATCTTCTAAGAGAGGAATACTTGAAAACAGATAAATGCTTATGCTATTGCTTCGTAAAAACCCACTACCTCACCGTCGTAGTGGAGAAGGGTGTGAATAGAGAATACTATTTGGTCACCGCGAGGGAAAGCACAAGTTCCGAGAAAGTATTTGCAAAGAAGTCTAAGAAAACAAGGATTGAAACAAAACTTTTTTCCGCTTCGCGGAAAAACCTTTACTAAGAACGCTTACGCAAAAACTTTTTAAGAAAAAGTTTTATTAAAAAATGCTTATGCTATTGCTCCGCAAAAATAATCCTGTTTCTTTGATTAAACTTTCTTTTTAAGAAAGTTTGATGGTAAAACTTTCTTTTCTAAAGAAAGTTTTTGGGACACATACGTCTCCGTTCATAAACCCGTCTTATATTTATTATAGCATAGCGTCCTCTATTTCAATTGATACACATGCCTTCAACAATAGTAGTAGGGGGATTTTTTGGTGACGAGGGTAAAGGAAAGATCATTGCATACCTGGCGCGTCATGATAAACCTGAGGTGGTAGCCCGTGGAGGTGTGGGTCCCAACGCCGGGCACACCGTTGAAGTCGCGGGTAAGAGGTATGCACTGCGGATGGTACCTTCAGGCTTTGTACACGAGTCCGCACGACTTCTGATTGGCGCTGGCGTTCTGGTTGACCCACGAGTGCTCACGCAGGAGGTGACGTCGTTCGGACTTAAAGGGCGAGTAGGTGTGGACTGGCGATGCGGGATAATAGAGGCGAAGCATATAGAGCAGGATAGAGGAGATGCGGAATTGAAGGATAAGATAGGGACAACCGGCACGGGCTGTGGACCCGCAAATGCCGACCGCGCATTACGGAAAGCGAAGCAGGCGAAGGACAACCAGGAGCTGAAGGAGTTCCTCTGTGACGTCCCGCTTGAGATAAATGAGACCTTGGACAGGGGCGGGCGTGTGCTGGTAGAGGGAACGCAGGGCTTTGGCATCTCACTGCTCTACGGCACTTATCCGTTCGTCACTTCTAAGGACACAACTGCATCACAGATGGCAGCAGATGTGGGCATTGGTCCAACGCGTGTGGACGACGTTGTGGTTGTATTCAAGACATTTCCAACGCGTGTGGGCGAGGGTCCTTTTACGACCCAGATGGAGGATAAAGAAGCCGCCGAACTGCATATCGAGGAATATGGCACCGTTACAGGACGAAAGAGGCGAATAGGCACATGGGATGCGAAGATGGCTGCTTATTCTGCAATGATAAACGGAGCGACAATGGTGGCATTGAGCGGTGTGGACAAATTAGACCCTTCATGTCGTGGTGCGAAGAACTACAGCGAGCTGAGTAAAGAGGTGAAGAATTTCGTTGCAAAGGTGGAGCATGATACGCGGGTGCCGGTGAAATTGATCTCAACAGGACCTGAGGTATCGGAGATGGTGGATTTGAGGTGATGTCCATTCAGTTAAGCGGCTCTATTGCGAGATAGACATCCTTACCCGCTATCTTCCAGTTCTTGCCATATATTCGCTCCTCGCCTCTTTCACCCCCTCTCTCGCTCTCCCTTTCCCTCACACGGCTTATCTCAACGGCAAGAGTCTCTGCACAGATGTAACTTGCGAACTTCTCTATCGCCTCTTCTACCTCCTCCGCTGCTTCATACATTATCCTTATCTCCGCTGTGTATTCCAGCTCAAGCTCTTTTCGCATACCCTGCACACGCCTCACTATATCTCGCACCAGACCTTCATCCCTGAGCTCCTTATCCAGTTGCGTATTCAGGAAGAGGGCTGCTCCGTCCACACTCACCTGTTTATACCCGATTCCAGCCGCAGGCGCAGATGTAGCGAATTTCACCTCATGAACATTTAACTCATCCCTCAATATCTCACTGAGATTGAGCTGACGCACCTTCTCACATTTATCAGCTTCCGCTTCACCACAAACGATAACAACATCTTTCAGGGGCTGTCTTATCTTTAGCCCTGCCTCAGACCTCGCTCGTCTGCCCGCTTCCACCAGCTTGATGACCATAAGCATTGACTCTTCCAGCTCTATGTCTATCTGCGACTCAACAGGAGCGGGATAATCGCACAGGTGCACACTATCCGGCTGTTCCGGGTCACACCCCCTCACCAGATTCTGGTAGATATACTCGGTGATGAACGGCACAAACGGCGCCAGTAATTTACATAATGTCACCAGTACTTCATACAGGGTTAGATAAGCGCAATCTTTGTCAATATTAGCCTCAGGCACCCAGAATCGTCTCCTTGACCTCCTTATGTACCAGTTACTGAGGTCATTGATGAGGAAATCTTCCAGCTTACGCGCTGCAACATGGATATCAAAGCTCTCTATTGCCGCTATCACTTCCTTGTTCACGCTGTTCAACCGTGATAATATCCATCTATCAATAGGGGCTCTATTCTCCACCGGTATCGCTTTAGCACGTGGACTGAACTTATCTATCGTGGCATAAGTGACGAAGAAGAAGTAGGAGTTCCAGAATGTGTTCATGAATTTCTTGTTCCTCTCCACTATGTCTCGTTCTGAGAACCTGATATCTTCATAGGGCGGTCCCGCAGTGAAGAAATACCACCTCAGTGCATCTGCACCTTCCTTATTGAATATAGTGTTTATATCCACGACATTACCCCTGCTCTTACTCATCTTCACGCCTTTTTCATCCAGGATATGCCCCAGGGATAGCACATTCAGATACGGGGGCTCATCAAATATCGCAGTTGATACCGCCAGTAGCGAGTAAAACCAGCCACGGGTCTGGTCTATCGCCTCTGTAATAAAATCAGCCGGGTAATTCTCCCTGAATTTACCATTACCATCCTCAAATGGATAGTGCCATTGTGCAAATGGTGCGGAACCGGAGTCATACCAGCAATCAATCACCTCTTTCACTCGCTTCATCTTACCGCCGCAGTTCTCGCAGCGGAGTTCCACCGCATCTATGTAGGGACGGTGCAGGTCATCGGGAACAGGTCCCACCGCTCGTTCTCTTAGCTCTTTTATGCTCCCTACACAGTGCTCAGCACCACAGGAACTGCAAACCCAGATATTGAGGGGTGTGCCCCAGAACCGCTCCCTGCTCAGTGCCCAATCCTCTATATTCTCCAAAAAGTTACCAAACCGCCCATATTTCAAATGCGACGGATACCATCTTATCTTCTCATTATTCGCAATCAAATTATCACGCAGTGCGCTCATTGCAATGAACCATGATTCACGTGCATAATAAAGAAGGGGAGAGCCACAGCGCCAGCAGAAGGGATACGAGTGCAGATATCTCGCTTCCTTGAATAGAACCTCACGCTCCTTCAGCCACTTTATTATTGTATCATCGGCATCCTTCACGAATACCCCCGCCAGTGGCGTTACTTCTTCTTTGAACCGCCCTTTGGTGTCCACAGGCTGTGTAAAGCCCAGATTATGCTTACGGCAGACTTCGTAATCCACTTCACCAAATGCGGGTGCTATATGGACGATACCGGTGCCCTCCTCAAGTGATACGAAATCGGCGTTGATCACCTTGTGTGAGTCTCCACCTGTTATCTTCGCATATTCAAATAGCGGCTCATATTCTGTATCTGCGAGAGCTTCTCCTTTAAATCGCTCTAATATCTCATATTCGTGTTCTTCTTGGGTCCCAAGAACATCGTCCAGACGCGCTTCTGCCAGTATCAGAATACTCTCTTTATTGTCACCCTCTCCCTCCTTCACTCTCACCTTCACATAAGTATACTGCGGATGTACCGCGAGTGCGATATTACCAATCAGCGTCCATGGAGTGGTGGTCCATGCTAAGAGATAAACAGGAGAGGCATGGCTCTCGCTCTGGCTCTTCATTCTGAACTTCACATAGATAGAGGGGTCTTCCACATCACGATAACCCTGTGCCACTTCATGACTGCTCAACGTGGTCTCGCATCTGGGGCAGAAAGGAACGACTTTATAACCTTTATAAAGCAATCCCCGTTTCCATATCTCCTTCAACGACCACCATACCGATTCTATATACGTATTCTTGAAAGTGATGTATGGGGAATCCATATCTATCCAGAATCCCACACGCCTCGTTGCATTCACCCATTCCTTCTCATATCGGAATACCGAGTCACGACATCTCTGATTAAACCTCTCAATCCCGAACTTCTCAATCTCTCCTTTTGTATTTAGTCCCAGTTCTTTCTCCACCTCAATCTCCACCGGCAGACCGTGAGTGTCCCAGCCCGCTCTCCGGGGTGCATAAAAGCCCCGCATCGTCTTGTATCGCAGTATGAGGTCTTTCACCGCCCGCGTGAGGATATGTCCGGGGTGTGGTAACCCATTTGCCGTCGGCGGTCCCTCAATGAATACGAACTTCTCACGCCCTCTCCTCTGCTCTACGCTACGCTCAAATGTCTTCTCACGGTCCCACAGCGCCAGTATCTCCTCTTCTAATCGCACGAAATCCGGTCTTTGCGCTTCCCTTCTGAACTGTGACATCTTGACATCTCACCCTCTATCTTTTATCTTTATATCCCTATTCATAATCATACTATCGGGTCGAGATATTCACGGTATTCATCAACCGTGACGGGTCTGCCAGACCAGTATTTTATCACCTCGCCATTGCTGTTGATGATAGCGCTCAGGGGCAGCAGTTTCTCGCCTTTACCCTGATGTATGATGTGGTATATAGCGGCTTCGGGTAGGCTATCAAAGAGCACATAAAATGCTATTCGGTCTCCATACAGTTGCCGCAGACGTTCTATATTCGGCTTGTCTCGTTCGCATATCCTGCATATATTCGCATCGCATGGGTCTCGTATTATACTCAACACAACAGGGCGGTGATAGCTCAGGATAGTGGAGACCGCGCGTTCAACACCCCTGTATTTCTCTCGCACATACCGCTCTATCACATCACTGTACCTCGCAACCACATTCTCTATGCTCATTTTATGCTTATCTGCGAACATCCGGGTCACTTTCTCTCGAAATACGCGCCGATGCTGCGAGACAAGTGCCTTCAGATGCATTTTGTTTTTTGGTTATTATATATCTCTAAACGCCCTTTCTTTTTAAAAGAACGGCTTTTAATGCAAAAGAATTGCACTTATTATTGTTATCCACATTGCAATCTGAATACCGAGCATCCACTTGAAGTTTGAATCTATCCTTCTGTTTAGCCTTATGTCCATTTCTTCTATCTTCCTGTTTGTATCGTCTATCCTCTTGTTTGTCTCATCTATTCTCTTATTTGTCTCATCTATCCTCTTATTCGTCTCGTCTATCCGCTTATTTATCCCGTCTATCCTCCCGTTCATGTCCAGCCTCAGGTCGTCTATCCTCGTGTTCGTATCATCTATCCTCCCGTTCATGTCCGACTTCAAGTCGTCTATTTTCTTGTTCGTATCGTCTATCCTTCCATTCATGTCCGACTTCAAGTCGTCTATCCTCGTGTTCATGTCCGACTTCAGGGCGTCTATTTTCTTGTTCGTATCGTCTATCCTCCCGTTCATGTCCAGCCTCAGGTCGTCTATCCTCGTGTTCGTATCGTCTATCCTCCCGTCAATGTATTCCCGTAGTCCCCTTATCTCTTCCCTTATCATATCAAATATCCGGTCGTGCTCACTTACTTTCCCCTCTAAAGTGCTTATCCTCTCTATTACTTCATCCATAGAATTGCTCCTCCCGGATTCTTTCATGTTATATAAATGGATTCTTACATTTAAAATAAAATGAGTGAATCAGTTTCAACTGGCAAGGCAGATAGGCTTGTGTCCTTATCAATAGCCCCTTGGGTTCTTCACGTAGAGGGCTTTCACAAATAGCGACCCTTATCAATTTGCTGCCCGGAGAATGAATAAAATTAAAATAAAAAGAAAAAAATAAAAAATTTGTTTTTTATTTTTATCCTGACATCTTCAGATATGGGTGTGGTTCTTGCAGTTGTATCTCGTGCTCCACCTGTGCCGCCTCGCCCACTATCATGTCTATCATCCCGATGAGTGGGAACACCGTTGGAGCATGCTCTATTGGTCCGTACATGATGAGATCGTTGGCTAATAGCGCGGGTATGACATTAGAACCGATGTCGCACATCTTGAACGCCTCAGCGCCTGGTCCGATCCACACACCCTTCTTCGGATGCTCAGAATGCTCTTTACGGTATTTCTTTATCCACGTCCATGCCGAAGGTGCATTGTGTATGCCCAACCCACACGGTATTCCATATCTCGACTTGAATACGAGTGCGCAAGCGCATGTGGAACCAGCACCGGCACCTATGGGCAATGTAGCCGGGTCAATTATCGGCTTCGTTATTCCGCATTCCTTGCCTATCTGCAGTATGCCCTTCTCAACACCACCAATCTTGATGGTCCCAGCTCCCGTTTCCAGTAAGTCCGCTCTACCAGCTACGGTTACATCCTTTGGATTGAATGCAAGCAGAATCGCAGATTCCAGCTTCGCATTCTTTATCACCTCGTATTCTTCGTCTGTGATTGACATGTTAATCGAGTTGTAAACTGCCCTATCTGCCAGCCCCACCTCATCACAGTACTTTGCACCCGCCATCTTCGCCTCCGCTACCGTGGAGTCAATCAGGAACGGAGCATCGCTTACCTCGGCACAGAACTCTATCTCCTTCTTCATCGCTTCTTCCGATTCCGAGAATATCTGTATTATTGCGGGATTTCCTGTTATGTCAGCCATCTCATCCTGCTTGTTTATCGCTTCTTCCGCCTTCTTCTTGTCAAATATCCCCTTATCTGCATCCTCAACGATGTCGTGCTTCGCATAGAATATCGTACCCGCTAAAACTGTTGCAGTTTCTCCTGGCTGTCCACCCACTTTTACTCCCGCTATCTCATATATGTCCTGCTTCCTGTCAAATACAAACATCTTCTTTCTCTTATCCTCCTATCTTCTTCTATCATATAAGGAATATTATGTACACAAATATTCCTATCAGCAATCCATACAGGATACCAATGGCGAAACCTACCTTCTCACCCTGTTTCAGTGCCAATTCGCCAGCAACGAACTCCACTCGCTCGTCCATCGTGTTCAGCCTGTCCAGCAGTTTCGTATGCTCTGGTGGTGTAATTGCAACAGGTACTGGAGTCTCCTTCTCCTCACCATTGTTGTCATTCCTCTCCGCTTCTTCTTCCTCTACCGCCATTTCTTATAAACCTCCTCTCAGCAACATGTACTTGAAGCCCACGAGCAGCAAACTCACGAATATACCGATTGCAAGACCCTTTACAAATCCTACCCAGAGACCCGCTGCAAATCGTGAATCCTTCCCTATTATGGTGATGAACTTCTTCAAATCCTCTATCTTCGCTGTCAGCACCGCAGTCTCAGGTGTCTGCTGCTCTACTTTCTGTGCCATTTTATATTATATCACCCCCGCCCAGTATATAAAAGGTAACGAGACAATCAGAGCCATTATCAAACCTGTGATTATGCCTATGAGCGAATTTTTAGAGATTGCCATCGAGAGCTTATAGTCCCGTGCGAGCATCTGCGACTTGTATCTTATGGACTCCACCGCTGGCGCAATTACTCCCATAAATGGCATAGCAGGATTCGCCAGTGGTATTTCCAATTCCGCTGCCTCTTCCGCTTCCTCCTCCGCTATCTTTACCACCATCGGGTCTGCCGGGAAAGCTCCGGGGTCTCGAGCAACACATTCCTCTACCTTCGCTTTTATCTGCGCTACGTCCTCCACACCTATCATATCAATCAGTTCCACCTGCTGCCTGAACCGTTCAACCGCTTCATGTGGCACGTTCTCAATGAATGGAATTGCCCCTGGCGCGTCTATTATCTTGTGTGATTCAGGGTCTACACCCTTCTCGTGCAGTTTCTTCATTGAACCCGCGCAGATATGTCCCGGGACCTCAGGTCCTGCAACTATATAGAACCTTATGTTCGGATTACCCACGATATTCGCGATTTGCTTCTCCAGCCCTATGTTTTCTGTCTTGCATGAACCTACAATAGAAGCGCCAGCATCAAGCAGTGCCTGTGCATCCGCATCTTTGAAATGCCCGCCAGAAGAGCTGACCGCAACTGGGTGCTCAGGATTACCCACGACGTAATCTCCACTTGCAAGAGGCCATCCATCTGCCGGTTTCTTCTTCTCCGCCATTATTATATCACCCCTATACCATACAGCAGAATTCCCACTGACAGTAGCCCGAAGATCAGCCCGATGGTCACCATCGTAATGAATCCTGCAACGTTTGTAGTTCCTTCACGATTCGGTTGTGCCATTGAATAACTGGTTGTTGGCGAGAGGATATTAAAGAGATCATCCACAGCATCCTCTAAGATGTCCAGCTGCTCTTCTATCGGTGCCAGACTGACTTTATAAAAGCCAGGTACAGCTTCTCCCACTCTAAGTGTGCTTGGGTCCAATACAACACCAAATTTATCATTTATTGTTATCATTCCTTTTTATCACCTCATTGTCTTTATCAACCCTGTTCCTACCACAGAATGCGCCTCATTCAGACATGCTCTCACGTATGCAGAGTAGAACAGTACCCATGTAATTGCTCCGAGTGCAATCAGTGGCACTCCCTGTGCCATGCCCTGGATTAATGATGCTAAGACACCGAGAATAATGCAGTTCAACCCACCAATCTCTACCGATACGAGTAGTGTTCGTCCTCGTCTCTCATCTGCACCGAGACAGGAGTTGTAAGGCTGAAGCATACCGAATGCCGCAAGGATGAATATCAATGCTATAACTCCGGTCTCTATTATCTCTGGTATTACTACCGCGGCATCCCATGTGCCCGCAATCATTGAAGACTCTATTATCACTGCCAGCGCACCTGCCATCCCCAGTTCCGCCATGCCTCGCTCCAGACCCGGTATCTTCATGCCTATGAACTTCTCATTGTTTGCTAATATACCGGAGATGTAGCCGACAACACCGACAGCCGCCACGCCCACTAATACTCCTGGTTCCACGATGCCACCACCGCCTAAAGCGGGCACAGAACCGATGACTATGCCAGTTACGCCACCAACTATCCCATAACCCATTGCGAGCACACCAATAGAGGGCACACCGGTTCCAAGTCCGTATCTGGCTGTCTTTCGCACTGAATCCGCACCCCACAGTATTACCAGTATAGCACCGATACCTTTTACGAACGCCGGAAGCACGGGTAAAATTGATACTATCACACCAGCGATAACCGCTATGATAGCGAGGTTGTTCTCGTTAGGGAAGTGCAATGTGAACTTCTCCTTCTCCTCTGGCTTCTCCTCCGCTTTCTCCTCTTCTCCCATTACAACGCACCTCCTAAGCCCAAACTTGGGAATATCTCAACAGCAACGACTACAAGGATACCACAGAGTAGAGACACGACGAAAGCGGCAAAAAGCCCCACTCCTATCCGCTCCTTGAACTTGGGGTCATGGAATCCTTCTATCGTACCACCGATATTGTATGCCGCGAGAATTGCATTGGCGATAAATATCCCGATTGCAACGATACCCGCAGTAGCAGGCGAGAAATGCGCAAAGTTCTCTAGTGTAACGTATATCAATGCGCCGCCGAATCCTCCCACAAAGCCGCCTATCATACCTGATATGTAACTCACATTTGGCATTCCATGTCCATCAGTCCTCGGTGTCTTGTATTCGGTCTGTGATTCCTTCGTTATCGGATCTACTGCTACTCTGCCTGATACGGGAACAATACCCGCACCGAAGACATACAGGAGATTTGCGATTAGCATCGTCCAGCCTATCATTAGCATCGCACCGACACCACCCGAGAGAGCCACAAGCGCAATATTCGCATCCCCAAACTCCCAGAAACTCGCTACTGTTGACGCCGTGAACAAGCCTGTAACAGCCGAACCGGTCATGAGCATCACACACCCGGTAGCTACACCAGTAGCAGTTGCCATTGCCGCTGGTGCACCCCCAACCGGTAGCAGATGCACGCCGAGAGACGCCAGTATTCCACCTATTATCGCACTCACCAATATCAATACCAGAATTATCGGGTCCATTTTCTATTCCCTACCTCCTACATCCTTTATTCTTTCCTTATTCATCTCTTCACTCTCCTACAAATGGTCCAAACTTCTTCCTCGCCCATTTCACCAGATAGAGATTGCCCACTATCAGAACAGCCCCGATTATCAGCCCAATTACAATGCCCACGCCCGCAGCCACTTCAGGATTCAAGCTCGCTCCTGCTAAACCACCTGTCATCATACCTATCAATGTTCGCCAGTTCTCGAAGAGGACAATCAGCCCAAAAGTCAACCCTGTTGCCGGTCCACCGTACTTCGCACAGAATGCAACCACATCTTTTGAGGTTCTTATGCCGCAATCTGCGTATCTGCATATCTGCCCATGGTAAACAACGCGACGCCCCTCTCCAAACGGTCTGTCCTGAAACAATCGTTCCGTGCCATAGTGAATATCCCCGGTTGATGACCCTATTGCACCTACTGTGATACCCCATATAAAGCATAACAGTGGAAGCGGGAACGGATTGTTTGCCGCTACTGGCAATCCAGTAATAGCTGCTAAAGGACCTGAAGGGCTCTGTATGTATGCTATCGCCGTAATACAGACCACAGCCATGAAATTGTGTGTGGCAATGGGAACGAGGTGCCCGAAGAAGACATCGAGGTATATCGGCTGCTCAAATCGCTTATGCGCTGATTCTCTGCCCAGATGCGGTATTGTAGCACGAATCATGTGTACAAGAGAGCCTATACCCGCACCAAATGGTATCGCTATTACTGGTGTTATACCCTTTGAGAGCATAGCCCACGCAACAGTGCCCGCAATAGTACAGGCAAGTGCATATGAGAGTCCTTCGCCTGATATCGCCTTGTTGTAGTATCGGTGTATGTAACCCATCTCCGGCGCTAACTGAACCTGCGAGTTCGGATTGCTCTGTGAACCCTCGTCTGACTCTAAATCCTCGAACAAGCAAGCAATGAACGCCAGCACTATCACTACCATCGTCCATGCAAATACCATCACTATTGGTTCCATAAGAGATGGTAAGAACTACTACTTTATAAAAACTTTTCTATTTTTACATGTTTATATCCCTACGAGATAACAAGGAAAGAGTGAGCCCAAGCCCTACCCTTATATTTATACAGGTGCAGGTATAATCTGTATAGGAGCAGGAGCAATAATGCCTTTATTCAGGAGGAGATACCATCCCAGGATACTGCATACCAAAAGAATCAGTTACAGCGACCTCTTCTTTATACTACGGCTCTCCAGAGGCAACCTCACTTTGCGACCCATCTTCATCGTGGCAAGTGTCGAACTCGGAAACAGCACTACCAAATCTATTATAAGTGCTACCGACCTGAAGAGCGGTAAGACGTATATACTGGATAAGGCTATCAGGATGACCAGGGAAGCTCTATCACGTGAGGGTGCATTTTGCCATACGATAACCATGGTCGAGCTCTCGGTTGATTCTATAGCAGAGCTGGTGAAGAAGACGTTACAGGACTGTGCAGCAGCCGCAGGGATAACAGTTCCGGATTTGCATTTCGTGGTTCGCTCCTCTGGTGTAACTGCGGGTTTCTCCACGGTCGAGGAGATGCAGGGAGTGATACAGGCACTGGCTAAGGGCTGCATGCTTGCCGGTGTGCCACCACGGAAGATGATCTCACCAATGACCATTGATGATATCCCGGCTGAACTCAGGAAGTATTCCAGAATGGACAGGACGTATTTCGACGGTGCCGTAACCGGAAACGAGGCACCTGCCGGGGAATCACTGGTAGCAAATGAGATGGAGGGCGAACTTGTAACTGCGGGTTTAAAAGAGGCTGCTAAGTGGCTTGATGTTGATTACCGCAATCCTGTTCTCTCACTCGATTTCGGTACCACTCTCGCAGGTCGTATAACCAATGACCAGTTGCCGTACTCGAAGGTGATAGGCAGTTTCTGTGGACTCGCAGGTGCTATTCCTGATGCATTGGTCTCTAAAATAGTGAGTGAGAAGTACCCATCGGTACTCGATTTCCCGAGACAGGAACGAGGGAGAGGCAGAGTGAAAAAAGAAGTGGTAAAAGCGTATGCAGAGGAGGTATTGAGCCATCTGAGGATAGAGAAGGTTAAGTCCGGGACAAGATTCGGTGGCTCACCGGTGAATGTAGCAGCAGCGAGGAGAAACGGTGTCACATTGATCGGCGTTGATGCCGGTGATAACATGTCTGATCTGCCCAGGATAGGGGAAGTAGGCGAGGAGATAGCAAAGGATGCTGGCATACACTATGTCCATCACGTTATTGATGAGGTCTCAGCAAGTATCACTGAGCGGCTGGTGGGGATAGCGAAGGAGGAGGGGTTATTACTGCCAAACACGAAGATAGGCATCACCGGACGCGCAGGTATTACCGGGCGTAAACCTGAATTGGTGCTCCACAAGTTAAGTGACCTGTTTGAGAGGAATATGGAGAACGAGGTGATATTCGCAGATGATGCACTGGCACGTGGCGCAGCGGTACTTGGCAGGTGTATGCACCAATTTGGAACGCCATCAAATCCAATAGGTGGTATCCAGGGCGGTGGCTGCATACTTGGTGAACGAGTAAAAAAGCAAAAAAGAAATATATAGGGTGATAATTTAATGGTGATACGCGATGGAAGTGAGAGTAGAGGGAGGGGATGAATTTGCCAATGCGAGCTACAGCAAGATCTGTCAGAATGTGTTCAGGGATATAGGGTTGCACAGTAATGTGGACGATGTATATATGTATTGCAATCCAGCGGAGCACGTCTTCATCATCTCCGTCAAGGTTGGCAGGGTGCCAAGTCCTGTTACCGTGAATGACATGACAATCAGGGGTGATAAGAGATTAAAAGTGACGAACGAGAGGTACGTGCCTAAATTGCTCGCATTGCTCTGGGATAAGTTCGGTGAGCGAGTGAAACAGTTGAGCAGACTGGAGATAAGTGTAGATTTGAGTACAGAAGAGATGCAGGAGTTGATGAAGATGGTGGTTTACGATCCACGTGAAGACCTGAATACGAGGATACTGGATGCGGTGGATAGGATATTACCCGAAGGTGCTCGTGTTCGATATCCCATTCCGGCACAATCCCAGGGCAGGCTAACCATCATCGCATCAGAGAATCCGATAACTGATGAATGGAAGAGGAAGGCGGAAGAGATGGTGAGTAAACTGAAAAAAGAATTAAAACTAAACGAGGGAGGGGCGTGAGATGTATAAGATAATGATGTTCTCCGGTGGTGTGTATAAGTTCAATGAGTTGAAGGAGCTGGTACAGGATATAGGTGGGTTCATACTTCAAGAGATGGTGATGCAGACAGAGACGATGTTGCATCTGGCGTTTCCAGCGGAGGAAGAGCCGGTAATAAAGGGTAAGGTGAAGGAGGTAGGAGGGAAGTTAGTGGATTTACCACTTGCAGGTGCGGAGATAATGCTCGTGGCTCCTTCTCTTGGTAGACATCACGCCGTTGACCCGATGTGTGATATTGCGGAATTTTTAAGGCGGAAAGGCGCCATCACCAATATGATGGGTCTGGCGCGAGGCGTAGGTAAGAGAATAGCGCAGATAAAAGTAGAGGAGAAGAAGATAATAGAGGAATGTGATGCCGCGGTATTTATATTTGGCAATTTCAAGGAGTGCATAGAGGAGAAGACGAAGCTATGTGAGGGTTTAGAGGTGCCTTATATCATCGTTGGAGGTCCTCCTGAGATGGACATACCGCATTATGTCGGTGGCATAGGGAGGAGAACAGAGAGAATGAAGCGAAAGCATGAGATAGAGAAGCTGGAGCAGATGGCGGAAGGGCTGCGAGTTGAGCTTGATGTCAGGAGGCAGGAGATAGAAGAGGACCCACTGGCTACTTCGCCACTCTTCGTAAAGGAGCTGATAGATATGACCATCCCGCCAAAGCTCGGTGAGGAGTTCTCCACCATCATACATCTCGATGGGTTGCGTGTGAAGTTAGAACCCGGAGAGGAGGATAAGGTGCGGCAGATAGAGATAGGGAAGAGGAAATTATTGGATATATGCGAGATGAAGAAATCGCTATATGAGGGCTACTTGCTGAAGATACTACCTGAAGCAGTGACGGGTAGCGTATTTTAGTCAGGACAGGGCTTATCCCCCGTTCGCATTGATTGCTAACCTAACACCTAACAATGCACAATGTCTGATAATGATAATGTGCCATGGCGAAATTGGAGTCATATCACGAAGCTTGACCCAGATAAACCTATCAATAAGCGGGAACTGGATACGATTGTGAGCAGTGGCACCGATGCTATAATGATCTCAGGCACGCAGAATATCACCCCTGAAAACACCACCATGCTTATATCACTCCTGAGAGATTATGGAATCCCGAAGATTCTGGAGCCCGTAACGCCCGAAGCGGTCGTGTATGAGGGCGTAGATTATGTCTTCGTGCCACTGGTTCTTAATGCTATGGACTCGAGATGGATAGTGGGTAAGCACGTGGAATGGATAAAGAGTGGTGCGATTGTATGGGATAAGGTGATACCGGAGGCATACATCGTATTGAACCCCGACTCGGCAGTTGCTAAACTCACAAGGGCGCAGACAGACCTCAGTGCTGATGATGTCGTTGCATACGCACTCTATGCAGAGAAATATCTCCATCTGCCCATTGTGTATATAGAATATAGTGGTACCTATGGTGACCCTGAGCTGGTCAGGGAGCTAAGCAAGAGATGTAAGGCGTCTATATTCTATGGCGGTGGGATAGATACAAAAGAGAAGGCAAAGGAGATGAAGCAATACGCTGATGTCATAGTGGTGGGGAATGTGGTCTACAACAGCATGGATAAGTTCTTGGAGACCATTCGATTTTGATTTGCTCTCTTTTGTAACTCATCAATCAGGAGCCGCATCGCTTCCTTCTCCCTTCGCCCGCCGCATCTCTCCACGATCTCTGCATAATCGCCCATCTTCCTCATCATCTGCTCCCTCTCTCTATCGCTTTTCATGATATCGTATCTGGATGCGAGGATTGCTGCTTCTATAACTGCATTAAGTCCCCTGTTTATCGCGTATATACGCGCTCGAATTATTGCAACGGCGAGAGGGGATAACAGGAACAGTAGAGAATCTGTTCCTTCATATACCAGGTGGCACCTGAATAATACCCACGAATTCGCTTCTTTCAGTACAGGGAAGCCATGAAAGAGTGAAAAATCGCCGGGACTCAGATTTCCGAAGAGGGTTCGCACGAAGAACATCGGATCACGGGTTACATTCGCAGCTAAACGCATCGTTTCTCTCACATTTGATAGTGTTTTTGAACCCCTGTAAAGTCTCACCCTGTATTCACTGCCTCGACTGAGAATTCCAACAGGTGCTGCATTGGGTATGCCAGAAAGTGGCTGTGTGGTAACAATCACCTCAGATATACCTTCTCGCAGCCCTGCTTCTTCTACCAAGTTGTCCATAGTCCATGCTTTACAAAATCATGATGAGGAAAGAATATTATTTATGAAGTGGAATTATTTATGTTGGTGAAGGATAATGAAGGGAGTAAGAGCGAAGATAACGAAGGCGCTACCTGCAGGCGCTCGGTTGGATTGCGTGGATAATACCGGTGCAAAGGTGTTGCAGATAATAGCGGTAAAGGGCTATCGGGGTGTAAAGAACAGATATCCGAAGGCAGGCGTGGGGGATATGGTGGTGATAGCGGTGAAGAAGGGCAGACCAGAAATAAAGAAGCAGATATTGAAGGCAGTGATAATAAGGCAGAGGAAAGAATACAGACGTCCATCCGGGCTAAGAGTGAAGTTTGAGGACAACGCCGCGATTATTGTGGATGACAAGGGCACGCCAAAGGGTTCGGAGATAAGGGGACCGGTGGCGAGGGAGGCGGTAGAGCGATTCTCCGCGATAGCATCGGCAGCTACAATGATTGTATAGCCATTTTATTATCATATCATTTTTATATCCCTGAATTTCTGCTGGTTCCAGTCCAGGTTCCAGTGTCCAAGTCCAAATCCAGTCCAATAATCAATAAGCATGATGAATAAGAGTAGGGATAAGACTAAGAGAGGGCTCGGTAATATATTAAAGGAAGGCTTTGGGACCTGGAGTAAAAATTTGAATATCGCTGTGCCTTTTATACTCAGTTCTGTACTCACGGCTATAACGATTGTTATCGTGGTTGGTGCGGGCATACTGGTGACCGGTGGTCCCTCTTTGATTTATCTTTATCATTTTGGTGAAGAAGTCCCGGCTGAACTCATCCCGCAGCTCAAATCTCAATTCATGCATAGTCTCCACGTCATTATCTCCCTGCTTGGTATCATCATAGCTCTGGGATTATTGATAAATGCATATTTCACGGCTGGTGCGATAGGCATGGTGAAAGAAGCCACGAAACGTGGCAGGACCAGCATCTCTGATATGCTAAGATATGGAAGCAGGAACTTTATACAGTTGCTATTCGCGGAGATCATAGTAGCTCTTATTGCCACTTTAGCTTTCGGTATTGCATTCTTGATTCCGGTGCCAGAGATGAGTTCACGGGTTGCACTGCTGCTCATGCTCATAGCGTTATCTTATATCATGATTGTAAGCATTATATTCGCACTTGTACCATACGCAGTTGTTATCGGCGGTCGCAATGCCATAGCAGGTGTGAGTGAGAGCTTAAAGCTATTCAAAGCGCATAAACTTGATGTGTTCCTGCTCTGGCTTATTGTGATTGGAATAGGAGCATTTACAGGGTTCTTACTGGGCTTCATGCCTCACATCATTGGGCAGGTGATAAGCATCATTCTGTCTGTGGTGATCATTCAACCTCTGGCGGTAACATGGTGGAGCAAATTGTATATGCAATATGCCGGTGACGGTGTCGTAGCTATGGCGCTGTAACTACTATAAACTGCTATAAATACACCCATGCACAGAGCTTCCTCTCCACACACTCCAGAATTAGATATAAAGAGAATCCAAGCAGCGCCATAGCTACTATCGAGGCGTATAAAGCTGGATAATCCATCATGCTCCATGAATACATGATCAGATAGCCAAGTCCCCGCTGGGTTGCGAAAGACTCAACGAAGAACAGCACTGCAATTGCGGTGCCTACACTTATTCGCATTGCGGTGAGTATCGCGGGCAGACATGCGGGAAGAATCACATGCCTGTATATATCCATGGGGGTTGCACCCAGGGATAGCATTGAGAATATGTAGTTCGAGCTTATATTGCGTGCCTCATCACGTGTGGTCACGAGAATCTGAAAGAAGACTATAATTGCTATCAGGATTATCTTGGAGAGGTCACCGATACCAAAGAGGAGAATGATAAGTGGGAGAAGCACGATATGCGGTATCGGATACAGGAGGTAAACAATAGGGGCAATGATTCTATCAAAGCGGTTATTATAGGTGGAAAGCCCGAGAGGCACGGCGAGCGAGCCTGCAAGTGCAATGCCATAGATAACTCTGAGTGCACTGATGAGGAGATGAAGGTACAAATCTGTCCTCATACGGTCTATAAGCGCATAGAATACCGTTAGCGGTGCTGGCAGTGCGGGCGAGTCCAGTATAAGCGATGCGAGATGCCAGACTATGAGTAATAGCAACCCGGCGATTATATAGCTCCATGTTCTATGCTCATCCTTACCTCGCGGCATTTAGCGAAGAAAGCCTCCTTGCTTCTATAATTCTCGTCGCCCGCATTAAAGTTCTCCACTATCTTCACCACATGACCCGGTCTGCGCGAGAGAACGATTATCTCTCTGCCGAGGAATACCGCCTCCTCTATGCTGTGTGTTACCAGTACCATGGTCATCCCGTTATTCTTCCATAGCGCGAGCAGGAAATTCTGTAACGTCTCCCTTGTCAGGGCATCGAGCGAAGATAGAGGCTCATCCATCAGCAGTATCTCGGGCTTTAAAGCCAGTGCCCTTGCAAATCCCACTCGCTGTTGCATCCCGCCAGATAGCTGTTTTGGATAGTGATTTGCAAATTCACTCAGACCGAGCTCTTTTAGGAGTGACATCACTATCGCTCTCCGCTCTCTCTTACGCACACCTTGCAGCTTTAGACCCAGAGCGACGTTCTCATAGACCGTCTTCCATGGGAATAGCCCGTAATCCTGGAGTATAAGTGCCACTCCTCTTGTGGGTGAGACTATCTCGCGTGCATCGAGCATTACCTGCCCCTTCGTCGGCTTCAGAAGCCCTGCGAGGATGAACAGGAGAGTGGTCTTGCCGCAGCCCGAAGGACCGATGATGGAGCAACTCGCACCTCTATGTATCACAAGATTGAGGTCACGCAGTGCTTCTGTGCCATCGGGATATACCATACTCAGATTCCTTGCTTCAATCATTCGCCACGCCAGATAGTGTCCTCATACGAGATGGTTCTATGGAGTAAATTCTTAGCCTGTAGCCAGTGAATGACTGTATCGAAGTCGGTCTCCGGGTATACCTGCGGCTGGAGGTAGGTCGCTATCGTATAGTTCGAGGCTATCTCATGCGGGATGTGCGTCTTCTCCACGAGCAGTGCCCGATATTTCTCGGGATTCGCATTTATTCGCTTCACCGCCTCACCGTATGCTGCCAGGAACTCATTTACAGCTTCTGAATTATTATTTAAAAAATCCGCTCTGAATACTATCACAGTTCGGGATATCGTTCGATTCAGCATGGAATCGGAGATAACGAGTCTGGCGCCCTTATATAGCGCATAGCTCGCTAATGGCTCGGGAAGAGTAGCAGCGTCTATCTCATTACTCAGCAGCATCTGCATTCGCAGCGGGACCTTCTTCACTTCCACCTTCTTCAACTCCACCGCTGTATCCCCCACTAAGGTATCGGTTATGTATTCTATGATTGTATTCCTAGAGATTGCAATCTTTTTACCGTTTAAATCTGCAACTGAGCTTATATTAGAGGATGGGGAGGCGATGATAGCGAACCGCATCTTAGATGGTGTTTCCTGTAACTCAATTGAGACAATTTTGAGGTCATAGCCCGCGTTTCGCATCAGAGCGACACCCACAGGGTCGTTCTCCGCTCCGTCTATCTCGCCCGCTATCAGTGCACTGTCACGCTCCATGGCACTCTGGAAGGGTATTATCTCAACGTTCAGCCCGTGATTGGTGAAGATTCCTTCCTGAGCGGCGACGTAGTATGGCAATGCCGCCTCGTCGGGCATCACGCCTATCTTAATCTTCGTTGCTGCTATGCTACCTCCACCTTCGCCTCCCTGAGGCTTTCTTATACAGCCACAGCACGCTATCGCAACTGCAATCGCAATTAAAATCAAAATGATGGCTATCCCTCTGCGCATGGTTTAACTAATCTATCTTAGGGTGAACATCAGTTTATAAGACTGCTCTTTAGTCTTCTGTTTATATAGTTTCGTGAACATGTACAGATATGGAGGATTTGTGGAGGTGTTTGAGGCTACATACAGAGGGCATGCAATGCTCAATGCTTCATTCGCCACGCCAGATAGTATCCTCATACGAGACGGTTCTATGGAGTAAATTCTTAGCTCGTAGCCAGTGAATGGCTGTATCGAAGTCAGTCTTTGGGTATACCTGTGGCTGGAGGTAGGTCGCTATCGTATAGTTCGAGGCTATCTCAGGCGGGATGTGCGTCTTCTCCACGAGCAGTGCCCGATATTTCTCGGGATTCGCATTTATTCGCTTCACCGCCTCACCGTATGCTGCTAAGAACTCATGTACAGCTTCAGGATTCTTATTTAAAAAATCCGCTCTGAATATTATTACACCTGGAGATATAGTTTGATTCAGCATGGAATCGGAGATAACGAGTTTGGCGCCCTTATATAGCGCATAGCTCGCTAATGGCTCGGGAAGAGTAGCAGCGTCTATCTCATTATTCAGCAGCATCTGCATTCGTAGCGGCATCTTCTTCACTTCCACCTTCTTCACCTTCACCGCTGTATCTCCCACTAAGGTATCGGTTATGTAGTCTATGATTGTATTCCTGGAGATTGCTATCTTTTTACCGTTTAAATCTGCAACTGAGCTTATATTAGAGGCTGGAGAGGCGAGGATAGCGAATCGCATCTTATCCGGTGTTGCCTGCAGTCCAAGCGAGACAATTTTGAGATCATAGCCTGCGTTCCGCATCAGAGCGACACTCACAGGGTCGTTTCCTCCTCCATCTATCTCACCTGCTATCAGTGCACTGTCACGCTCCATAGCACTCTGGAAGGGTATTATCTCAACATCCAGTCCATGATTGGTGAAGATTCCTTCCTGAGCGGCGACGTAGTATGGCAATGTCGCCTCGTTGGGCAGCGCGCCTATCTTTATCTTCATCTTCGTCGCTATTCTGCTACCTTCGCCTCCGCTTCCCTGGTTCGTGTTTGTGTTTGTTATACAGCCACAGCACGCTATCGCAACCACAATCACAATTAAAATCAAAGTGATGGCTATCTCTTTACGCATGGTTTAACTAATCTATCTTAGGATAAACACAACTTATAAAACTGCTCTTTGGTCTTCTCTTTGTACAGTTCTGTGAATATGTACAGATTTACAGATTTATCCTTATATTATATTTTACAAATCTCTTCTCTCAGCCTTCCATCATAGGGAGGGGTTATGCACGAACCTCATACTCCACGAGCGAATAATGATTATAATTTGAATTACAAGGGCATAGTAGGTAGTATCCTAAAAAGTTAAATATTAGGACACTATCATATCTCTATATTTCATATAATTATGGAAATCGTTGATTTTAACCCGTGGTGGGAAACCGGAGCAATAGATAGGGATACTGCGTCAATGAAGAAGCGCGACCTTTTTCAACGCTTAAGGAAAGCTTAGAAGCGCGATTTATCGAGATAATTATTGGTTTGAGAAGATTTTCAATTTTTCCACCATCCATATTATTGCCAGTTCCGCCTTGTCGTTGGACGCAGGGCGGTTACAGAATTCCAAAGCGTGCTTAATTCTTCATATCCGCTCTCCGCTTGCAATATTTTTCATGCAGCCACTTTCAAAAGAATGGGGATAAGAATAGCAATCATACTCGCCCACATACCCAGGATCAGACCCACAGTCCACTTGAAGTTGCTATCCATCCTTCTGTTTATCTCTTCTATCCTTTTATTCACCCCTTCTATCCTCTCGTTTGTATCCACCCTCAATTCATCTATCCTCTTATTTGTGTCATCTATTCTCTTATTTGTATCGTCTATCCTCTTATGCAATCCCCCTATTTCCCTGTGCAACCTTAATATCCCGAGAACGAGACAGTCATCGGTCGTTATTTTCCGCTCTTCTACTATCCGCTCCAGCCTCGCCTTCCTGTCCTCTTCCAATAATTGAAATACCATCTCCTCTTCTGCCATTTTCAAGCCTTAATTTTACCTTTGCCTATCTCGGGTTCAACCACACTCAGTCGCTCCTTCAATGCGTATATCTCCTCTTTCACTTCCAGTCTATCCCTTATCGCTCGAATATCGGTACCCATCTCCTTCTGCCCCTCTTTAAGTGAGATCAGCTCGGTATCAACCGAATCCAATCGCCCTTCTACTGCGTCCAGTCTATTCTCTATCACTCCTACTTTTCCCTTTAACTCTCTTTGACCCGCCTCTAAAGAATCCAGTCGCCTTTCCACCGAATTTAACTGCCCTTCTATCGCGCCTGCCCTGCCCTTTATCTCCGCTATATCCTTCGTATGCCCTTCTATCTTCTCGGTAATCGTGATTATCTTCTTTATTCCATCGTAAACTTCCTTCAAACCCTTATCCATCTTCATCACATAATGAATCTTATTCTTCAGCATTATTTGTATTTTTTCATTAAATAAATTTGGATTTTATAACCAACCACAAGATTACACAGATTATCTTTCATTGTCCGGATTATCCATACTTATCACCTTTTGACAGTTTCTAAAGAATTCAGATTGCTTATCGCACTCATAACGAACGTTTTGTGTGTTGCCCTTACACTTTCTCATAAAGATAAAGCTTTTTCTCTGGATCATCAAAGCATACTCTAAATCTATCAAATATACCAGCTCTGCCTAACAGATTGAACTTGACCATGAATTCATCAGAGAACAAAACCTTGCAGCGTATTTCTATATCGTGGATAGAAATAAAAATCTCGTTTATATACGCACAGATGTGTCCTCCAACTCCTGCTGGATATATCTTATCTCCCTTACGATAATCCAGACCTAAATAATCCGCGATCTCGGCATTGAATATACTAAAGCTTGCTCCGGAATCCACATAAGCTCTGGTTAAAAATCGCTTTTCATTCGCTTTTAGTTCGATGGGAATAACGGGATAGAAGTTACCAGCTATTTCTTCATAGTCAAAAGACAAAGGCAAGGATATACACCTCCTCTTCTAAGGGAACCTGAAAGACCTCAGCTTTTTTGCCACTCGCCTCGACTTTCTTCATCACTTCTTCCAGAGTCCTTCCGCTTGTCAGTATTTCTTCCCCTGCAATTGCTACCCATAATCCAGAATATTTCTTCAACTTATTCCACGAAATATTTCTCTTCTCCATGTTTTAATTTTAATTAATTATCTTACTATTTATATTTAAAACTTTTCCTCTTTTCCTTTTTCCCACTATGCTTTCCGTGTTCTTTCCTGTTTTTTCGGTCACAAGAGATTGAGAAGATACAAGAAGCCAGAGAGCAGAATCTTGTGCCTATCTCGTGGAATCTCGTGGTTTCTAATTTTGCATCTTCTTTACTGCAATGCCCGTATGGCATGCAATGCACGCTTCGTTCGCATCCTCCATATCAGGGTTGCTTATTGAATTCATCACGAATGTCTTATGTACTGCCATATTGCCAGTGTCCGCAGTGTCAATTGTCAAACCGAATCCACCTCCGGCGGGATACATTTATTTTTCATGCAGCCACAATCGTATTAACAATTGAAACACCATCTCCTCTTCTGCCATCTTCAAGCCTTAATTTTACCTTTGCCTATCTCGGTTTCAACCGCGCTCAATCGCTCCTTCAACGCGTATATTTCTTCTTTCACTTCCAGTCTATCCTTTATCACTCGAATATCGGTACCCATCTCCTTCTGCCCCACTTTAAGTGAGATCAGCTCGGTATCAACCGAATCTAACCGCCCTTCTATCGCTCCTACTTTCTCCTTTATTCCCGCTATATCTCGCTTCATCACGGTTATATCTTCCGTATGTTTCTGGATATCGGCTCTCATCTCTCTCTGACCCGCTTCTAAAGAATCCAACCGCCCGTCCACCGAATCCAATCGCCCTTCTATCGCTCCTACTTTCTCCTTTATCTCCGTTATATCCTCTGTATGTTTCTGAATATCGGCTCTTATCTCTCTCTGACCCGCCTCTAAAGAATCCAATCGCCCTTCCATCGAATCCAATCGCCCTTCTATCGCGCCTACCCTGCCCTTTATCTCCGCTATATCCTCTGTATTCTTCCCTACCTTATCCTTTATCTCCGCTATATCCTTCGTATGCCCTTCTATTTTCTCGGTAATCGTGATTATCTTCTTTATTCCATCGTAAACTTCCTTCAAACCCTTGTCCATTTTCAGCACAATAATTAAGTTTACCCCCGACACTATTTATAATTTTCCATTCACATTCATACACCCACATCAAGCGCAGGATGAATTCTTCCATCAATCTCATGCCACCAGCTTCAGCGTGAATAAGAAGGATAGGACAGGTAGGACAGGAGAGAAGATAAAAAGAGAAGGGAAAAATGTTTTTAACTCTTATTCAACCCCATACCGTTACCGGCTCAGGGAACTCGGTCGTGTTCGCGCCTCCGCTGTAGTTACCGTATGAGGTCACATTCACGGTGCCATTAGCCTCGTACTTGGATGTATTAAAGTGCGTTGGCGGTAATACCAGACCCTTATCATAGGTTGCATTGAACTCCAAGCTGCGTCCATGCGTCCACCGTATCTTCACCGGTATCGAGGTATGGCACGCAATACATGCTTCATTTGAACCTTCCAGCTCCGTATTGTTTATCGAATCCAGCACGAAGGCTTTATGCGCCGCGTGCTTTCCTGCTCTGGGATTTATGCTGGGGTCGTCATCGTCAGTGGTGCCAAGCCCGAACCCACCTGCTGAGATGAAGTTATAATAATACCTGCTGGGAATCGTAATATACGTTCCACGGTAATATCCTAAACCTCCATGACAGAGATAACACCGCTGATCATATTCTTCATAACCCATGTGGTTCCATTTCCCGCCCCCGCTATCGGTAGAGATACCATGACAGTCCATGCATTCTATTGTGGAGACCGCATGAGCTTCCACACCGGGTTCTGAACCACTGCCATAGCCCCTTGCGTATGTGTATCCCGATGAAGGTTCATATTTACCTGTGCTACTATTATAAGTCATTTTGAAGCAAGTTCGGTGACACAGGTCACAGTTCTCGTCCATGTAACTATGTGGCGAACTGGATTCACCTGCGAATTTCTTACTCAGCGGTTCCATACTCATCATCTCCTCGTAAACATCTGCATGACATTTCTTACACGGTATCTGATTGTATGTTTGTGAAGAGATATTATACCACGCATGCTGCCCGCTGAAGAGCGACACCGTACCCGGTAATGCGAACACGCCAACCGCGACGACTGCTATCGTCAGCAGCAATAACCTTTTACTATTCATTCCTCATTCCCCATATCTAACCATTTTTAGTAATAAAAAGAAAAAGGGAATAAAAAACTTTCGGTTTTTTTCTCATCTATGTTTTTGATTCTATACGAAGTATAACACAGGTAACTTCCTTCCATTTTTGTTAGCTCCATACCGTTACCGGAGTGGGGAACGCCGTTGTGTTCGCGCCTCCGCTGTAGTTACCGTATGAGGTCACATTCACGGTGCCATTAGCCTCGTACTTGGATGTATTGAAGTGCGTTAGTGGCAGTACCAGACCCTTATCATAGGTTGCATTGAACTCCAAGCTGCGTCCATGCATCCACCGTATCTTCACCGGTATCGAGGTATGGCACGCAATACAGGCTTCATTCGCATCCTCCATGTCTGAATTGCTTATCGCATCCACCACGAAGGCTTTGTGCGCCGCGTGCTCGCCTGTGTCTGATGCATTCAGTGTGAGACTAAACCCACCTGCCGGTGGAATATAATATACATCTCCAGAGTGAGCATTTGCATGACATCGCCTGCAATCCTCGTCATTTGTATATCTACCCTCATGAGGTGGAGGCGAGTGATGACACAACCCCAAGCAGCCACCGGTCGCAAAATTAGTATGCCTCACACCAGATTTATCTCCGCTATGGCAATACATGCAGGGTATAGTGGAAGCGGCGTGCGACTCTACGCCCGGCTGAGAGCCTGTGCCATCCCCAGACGCGTAAGTGTAACTTTCAAATGTCGTATTCCTATGCTGAACGGGTGGTAATCTGTGGCAATAGCCGCATTTCAGCCTTCCATATCCCGTTTCTCCTGTATGTGGTCCCGCAAGAGCGTTCATCTCTTCCGCAACGTCCGCATGACACTTCTCGCAGGGCACATCATTTGTCCCAGTTGAAAGGTTGTACCACCGATGCTGCCCGCTGAAGAGCGACACCGTACCCGGTAATGCGAACACACCAACCGCGACAATTGCTATCGCCAGCAGCAATAACCTTCTACTATTCATTTTCATTCCTCACACCTGCCATTTAAAAATAAAAAAAGAAAATGGAAAAAAATTTCCAGTTTTTATTCTATTTATCTAGTCCCATATCGCTACCGGGGTGGGGAACGCCGTCGTATTCGCGCCTCCGGTGTGGTTACCGTATGAAGTCACCTTTACGGTGCCATTAGCCTCGTAACCGGATGTATCGAAGTGCGTTGGTGGCAAGCTCAAGCTTCCATTGTATGTCGCATTGAACTCCAGACTGCGTGCATGCGTCCATGTTATCTTCACAGGTATATGCGTATGACATCCAAGACATGCCTCGTTCGCATCTTCCATCTTCGAGAAGTTTATTGCACCTTCTATAAAGCCCTGGTGCGCAGCATGCCCACCTTTGTTTGAACTGTTGGTATAGTTGAAGTGCAGTTCACTAACGGGGTCTATATAGGAGCTGTTATTAAATGGCATAGCAAAACCGCCTGCCGCTGGCGCACCGTATGCGTTATCGAACTCGTGGCATGCCATACATGCAACAGTAGATGCAGCATGAGCTTCCTTACCTGCCGTTGAACCTGCTCCATCACCGCTACCATAGGTCCATCCACTTTTGTTCTCGTATGCCACCCGATGGCATGCACCACAGGCTTTATTGGGGTCATTACCCGGTGTCCAAGACTTATTACTGCCACTCAGTGTTCCATGAACCCCTGTTAACATATATTCATCGTATATATCCGCATGACATTTTATACATGGTATCTCGTTTCCAGTACCACTTATATTGTACCATCTATGCTGACCACTGAATAGCGAGACGGTAGAAGGTAGTGCGAAGATGCCGATAGCAATGACTCCGATTGCCAGCAGAACCAACTTATTCATATTCATTTCTTTTTCCTTTTCACCTCCTAATTTCTTATACTCATATTATACCAGGGAAGAGGGCATATAAAAATTTTTCGATTTTTTTACGCCCATCATGGCTTCCACACCTGGCTACTTATATATTCGTCATCACTATATAAAAGCTTTTCTATCGCTTCAATTGAGATTTAAAAAGCTATGAACGAGCTAAATGTCATACCACCCTTTATCTACTGTTCGTTATTGATGTTACCAATATCTTAAACTTTTCTTTCAATTATCATTCAAATAAGTGCTGGATGTGTTGATTTCATATAGGATTTGCATACGTTTAGATAATCGGCATCAACGAAAAAAACGAGCATCGCGTGCGCGAATCATGAATATCCCTATCCCCGTGCTCTCTCTCCCTCACTCACTCCGCGCGCGCTTTCATCACGAAGGTGGTCGCGAGGAAGCGGGCTGCTTCGCTCCATACTCACGATGTTATGCACACTATGTGGTGTCAAATCAGCAATAGGATAATATCTACCGCCAGAATGCGCTACTATCTCACGGCAATATCCGGGTTGCATCTGGCACAACAGCACGAATTGTAGCATCGAGCGTGTCTATCCTTGCTAAATCAAGTGCTTTTTGTAGCTCTCATAAGCTTTTTCGTATTTGTATAGCTCACTTCAAACAGAGCTCATTGACGAGTAATTTTTTGAGTTCGTCGTAGACATCTTTTCCCTGTAGTCGCCACGTGGCGAAGACGGAAGCGATGTATTGGTAATATTCAGCACC
>Ga0190306_1000082_pt1 | contig 38185 bp, 44 predicted proteins | sample 48700734_MG_FD_161657 | JGI IMG/M metagenome (GOLD analysis project Ga0190306, IMG submission 161657) | Hydrothermal vent sediment bacterial communities from Southern Trench, Guaymas Basin, Mexico - 4870-07-3-4_MG | ecosystem: Environmental > Aquatic > Marine > Hydrothermal vents > Sediment ... | reverse complement strand
CGCCCATCTCCTGTATCTCCTTCGCACGCTTCACCGGCTCTATTGTGTTCATTATATCCACCATGATGGCAATCCCGTATTTGTGTGCCGATTCTATCCCCTCACGGACGGTGGCGTCATCGGCGAGTCCGAGAATAGAGACGACCGAAGCGCCTGATTTTGCCGCCATCTCCACCTCTATCGCACCCGTATCCATCGTCTTCATATCCGCTACTATCGGCACATCCGGGAAAGTCGAGCGCAATACTCTCACTGCGTGCATACCTTCGCTCTTTATCAGTGGCGTACCCACCTCCAGCCAGTCGGCACCACCTTCCAAGCTCTCTTTACCTATCTCTATCGCCCTATCCAGCTCAAGCACATCCAATGCCACCTGCAATATCTTCCCCTCTTCTCTCTTCCTCTTCTTCACACCCTTATGCTCCGTCACAAAAACCATCTTTATTTTATTGTTTATTACTATTTCGCTGTTGCACGATTAAAACTAAAAGGGCTCAAGTCGTGAGTGGTAGTATTGTATAAACAGTGCCTCCGCTCTCTTCAGTGCGTCAGGATACTTCTTCCTCAGTTGAGTCAGCATCTCTCTCTTTGTCTCGCTCAGCAGTCCGATACGTAAAATCTGCATCACCTCTTCTCTAACCCCTTCTTCATCACTTCTCCGCTTCGGAAGCTCAATCGTCAGGCAGAAATCGCCAGCACTGAATAGTTCCCTCAAAACTGGTGCGATGGAGCCCAGAAGTATATGATTGTGAGTATGCTCATGGTCATCAAGGTCCACGAACGGTGGCACACCCTCTCTCTTCTCACGTTCGGGGTTCGTAAGTCTGTGATAAGAAGATTCACCATAAGCATGGAGTTCGAAATAGAAAGAAGGTTTGTACCGTTTTATGAGCCCCGTAAGTATCATGCCCTCCCTGCTCCGGTAATACTCCTCTGATAAGACACCTATGTATCTACCACCCATGGTGAGCGAAGGGACAATTATTAAATCACCATAATTATCATCTTCTTCTGCTTCTACTTCTGATGCCAGCGTTTCTAAAATAGGGGCGGTGTATAAGCCTTCATCACCATGCAGTCCACCAACAAAGAGCTTCCTCGCACCGCTACCGCGAAACCTGTATAACTTCATTCTCGCGCTCACGCGTGCAGCAGCATCACCAGGAACTTAACATAATTCTTCAGGTCTTCTATTCTGACATTCTCGTCCGCACCGTGCGCATTGCTCTCCATAGAACTGCCAACGCCAAATGCACATACCGGCTGCTTGGTCTTCTGGACTGCATAAGCAACATCCAGACCGCCCTGCACACCTGTTATCGGTTTATGAACGCCAAAGGCAGCCGAAGCAGCAGTCTGAACCTCCCTCACCCAATCTGCGTCTGGACTGGTGTACATGGGTGGGAATCCAGGATGGCATTGGAGTTCAAAATCGAGTTCATGCCCATGCTCCAATTTCAAACGCTGCAGAGCCTCTTCAAGCTCTTTCACCACCTCCTTCTCATTCTCCTCCGGTATATACCGCCGATCGCCCCGCAATGTGCAACTCGGGGGTATAATATTCTCCTTTACACCACCTGAGATCATTGTGAGGTTAAAGACGGGTTTTATGCGCTTCTGTCCTGTTACCTGGGTCATAAAAGGGCTACAGGGGACTCCCGATTCGCGGCTCTCCACTCGCTCTTTCAACCGCTCTAACTCATCAATCACCAGTTTTGCCCTTTCTATTGCATTCACACCCAAAAAGGGTGTGGAGCTATGGCACGATTTCCCGTTCACTCTTATCTCCCAGTTCATCACTCCGTTCGTCGCTATACAGATGCCTTCGTTATCGCCGTCCATACAGAGCAGATAATCGCTTTTCAGTAGCCCTTCATCTGCGAAATAGCATAAACCGGAGTATAAACCTATCTCCTCATCTGTGGTCAATGCCACGCGTATATTATACCTGCTGTGGAGGTCAAGCTCTTCCATCAAGCTCAATGCCATTAAAAGAGCGGCGACACTGCCCTTTGAGTCCGCAACACCGCGCCCATATATCCTGTTGCCTTTGCGCACCGTGCGGAACGGTGGTGTGCTCCATCCCTCGCCTGCTGGCACGACATCAAGATGCGTGTATATATCGAGGCTCTCCTTCGCTCCCGAACTCGAACTCGAATCCTTGACTGCAAGAAGATTCACTCGCTCGCCACTCAGTCCCTCTGTCTCATCCTGTATCCTATGCAGAACATCCTGTGGCAGCTCTATCCTCTCACATCGGAACCCCAAATCATTGAATTTCGGTATGAGCCAGTCTACAATTTCGCCGTAATTCTCACCTGGAGGTACGAATGTGGGTATGCTCACCAGCTCATTGAGATACTCTACCAGTTCATTCTCCCGCTCCTCTACCAGTTTATCCAGTTCCCGCTCTTCTCTATCTCTCATACTCAACTCATACCTATACCGTAAATGTTTTATTAGTTTAAGAAGTATGGGTAAGAGAGATGAAGGATAAGTTCACATGCCTGGTTGTTGACTGGGATTATGCATACAATCTTTGCAGGGATGTAAGCGAGCGAATAAAGGCGGCGGGTTTCATGCCGGAAGTGATTATAGGGGTAGCGCGGGGTGGCTGGTATTTAGCACGGGTATTGTGCGACTTCTTCATGGTCAAGGACCTGTTCAGCTTGAAGATGGAACACTGGGGTGTTACAGCCACTGTTACAGGTGCTGCGGAGCTGAAATTCGGGCTTGATAGCGAGGCGCAGAAGAAATTGAAAGGCAAGAGAGTATTAATCGCCGATGACGTGACCGATACAGGGGACAGTATAAAATTCGCACTCGAATATGTGAGCGCGTTTGAACCCCTGGATGTAAAGACCGCAACCATGCATCATAAAACTTCCTCGTCTTTTATGCCTGATTTCTATGGCGAGCTCATGACTGAATGGCGCTGGATTATCTATCCGTGGAGCGTGTATGAGGATATGATGGAACTGGTGGAGAAGATGATGGAAAAGAGGCGCGGTAAAGCGGATCTGGAAGAGATAAGGAGTGCAATGAAGGATGAATATGATTTATATATACCCTATCACCTCTTGCGAGAGGTTCTGGCGAATATGGAGTCTCATGGTAAGCTTAGGAGTGAGGAGCAAGGAGGTAATGTATTCTGGGTCATGCAATGATTGCACATATACTCATTCTATATCTGAGGAGGTTTGTTACGCAAGAGTTTAATATACAAATACAATATAGAGGTAGAGTAGAGATAGAGGATAAGGAAGAGTATGAAAGATAGGGGTAACATAACGGATTTAGAGGCGGAAGTGGTATATAATGGATTGTGCTGCTATTGCGGGACATGTGGTGCATTCTGTAAGGAGTATATAACATTCGAGCATGAGCTACCGATAACAAAGAAGAAGTGCTATGAGATCTGTGGTGCATGCTATGATTTCTGTCCGCGTACGAGTTTTGCCCCTTATGCTGTTGAGAGAGCGGTATTTGGCGATATAAGGGCTGACAATCTCTTAGGCTATTACAGAGGTGCTATATATACGGCGAGAGCAAAAGAAGGAGATATAAGAGATAAAGCTCAGGATGGAGGATTTGTTTCCACATTGCTCGCTTACCTGCTCGCAAAAGGTGATATAGATGCCGCAGTGGTAACAAAAGCGACCGGTGAGTGGGAGCCAGAGCCTTTTATAGCGACGAAGAGGGAGGATGTAATAGCTGCAGCGGGCTCGAAATATACTCAGTGCCCGGCAGTGCTGGGCGTTGGTGATGCTATAGAAGCGGGCTATAAGAATATCGCATTTGTTGGTCTGCCATGCCATATACAGGGTATGAGGAAAGCCCAGTTATCAAAGCTGTTTGATGTCCACGCGGATAGGGTGAAGTTGCTCATCGGGCTTTTCTGCACCGAGACGTTTGATACCACAAAGCTCAGGAAGAAGCTTACGGAACTGGGTGTGAACGATATAAGAGATGTAGAGAAGTTCAATATAAAGAAAGGCAGCTTTATTATTCAGAAGAGATCGGGAGAGGTACTGAAGACACCCATAAAGAAGATGCGAGATTGTGTACGCGAGGCATGCAACTACTGTTATGACTTCGCTGCTGAGTTCGCTGATATCTCCGTCGGCTCGATTGGCTCGGAACCGGGATGGTCAACGGTGATACCGAGGAGCGAATCGGGATTGGAATTGGTGAATAGAACAGAGGCAGAGGGATTGATAGATTTGAAGGAGCTATCGGAATCGAAAATAGAGGAGATAAGGAACCTGGCATTGTATAAGAAGCGTGAGAATCTGAGGAACATCCTCGCCAGGCTCGAACCTATAAGAGTGTTGAATATGGAGTTGGAACCCGAGATGCTAAAGAACTTCCTATTATTGGAGCGCTCATCTCCCTGAATGCGGATGGCTGCAAAAGCAGGCACTCTTAAAGTGGTCTTTATCACCAGGGAATTCAGCCCAATCTCCCTGCCTGGGCTCTTACCTCCGTTCTTATCCGCTTATGTACCCTTATTATCGCCTCTATCTCGCTATCATCCGCACTCTCGATATCGTGAAAATAAGGAAGTGGCTCTTTCCTGCTCTTAAGATTCCCCTCGAAATCCGCACTGTTCGCTTCCCTCATCTTCACTATCTCCTTTACCCTCGCCTTACCGCCCTGGACGAACGCATCGCAGAGTATGATGAGGGGGGATATATCAACAGATGCAAGTCCCACTGTGGCATACGGCACTGCATACTCATTGCCATTGAATACAACCGATAAGCCACCGTGCTCTTTTACCAACTTCAGCATCTTATAATCGGTGATACTATCCCCGACAGCAATAGCGTCACTGAGTGGCTTACCCTTCTCTTCCATGATGCCCCTTATTGCCTCCGCCTTCCGCTCTCCACCTATCACCCTCACCTGCCGTAATACATCAAACCCGTAATGTGGTAACTGGTGGAAGAAGAACTCGTCCATTACCGACCTGAGCTCGCTAATTTGTGAATGTGTATGGGTATGAAGCTCAATTATTCTCTTTTCTACTCTCTTCGTCAGTGATAGCACTGATTCCTTCTCCTTTCCTGACATCCAATCCTGATTTAAGGTTAAGGCTGTACAGATAATCCTTGAGGGTTCAAGTCCCAGCCTGCGACCTATATTGTATGCGTGCTGCTCATAACTCGTTGAGATGATATATATATCCCAGCCCTCAGCACGTAACCTCTCAAATAGAGATTTCGCACCTCGCACGAGCGTTGCACGTTCTGATACTCGTTTTATGTCCTCTTCTGTTATTCCATGCAGCATGAGGAAGGGAATGATCAATGCGAGAGTATCGCCCGGCTCGTAACCTTCTCGCCCCTCCAGCGCCAATATGTCATCATACTTGCTTATAGCTTCAAAGATACGTGCACCTTCATCCCCTATTAGCTTCATCACCTCATATGCATTGTCCTGCGGTGATAGAGGTCCCTCGAGATCGAAGAAGATTATCATTTCCTATCCATTCCGATATTGATATAAAAGGAATATTAATATGTGTGAGTGTAGCCTACTCTATATAGGTAGACCTAATTTATTGTGGTGCTGGCGATGTTGAGCAGGAAGGCGGAGGATTATCTTGAGGCGATTTTGAACATCTCCTCGCGAGAGGGTAAGGGCTATGCGAGGGTGAAAGAGATAGCGAAAGCATTAAATGTGAAACCATCCAGTGTTGTGGAGATGGCAAGGAGGCTAAACGGGATGGGGCTTGTCAATTACAGGAAGTATGAGGGTATAACCCTGACGCCAAAGGGTGAGAAGGTAGCGAGAGTGGTGAAAGACAGACATGAGACCATACGTGCTTTTCTCGAGATAATAAAAGTACCACCGCGGATAGCGAATAAGGATGCATGCATAATGGAGCATGAACTGGAGCCCGAGACGATAGAGCAGTTGAGGAGCTTCGTCCGCTTCGTTCGCTCCGCTCCCGACTATCCTCAGTGGCTACAGCACTTTGAAACATTCTGTAAGACCGGGAGACATCCCTGTGAGGGTGTTGATAAAGGCATCACTATGCTGCTAAATGAGGGGTAACAATTATAACTGCTCAATGCTCCTCGTTAAGTCTTTAAGCTGCCTCTCTATTATATTTAAACGAGCACTTAACTCCTCAAATTCCAAATTCCCGATTGGATATGGCACTATCTGTACAGCACCTGCTGGACATGTCCTCACACATGCGGTACAGCAGACACAGCGTCTGAAATCCACTCTGGCTTTCTTATCCACATCCGCAAGCCTGATCGCACCGGTCCAGCAGACTCTGGTGCACTTGCCACAGCCCACACATAAATGCTCATCAACAAAAGCCTTCCATAACCAAACCATCGCATTGAAAAAAATAGGGGGGATTAGACCCCCTGCATCATTTCTTCAATTCATCCAGTCTCTTCTTTATCTGCTCCAACTGCTCACTGAGCATCTTCGCCTGATTCTCCAGCATCGAAATCTCCTGCTCCCTTGTCATGCCGGGCATCGTACCCATGCCAATGCCCATGCCCATACCCATACCAGTTACCGGCATCTGCTGCTGTATCCATGAACTGAACTGGGGCAACAGTCCGCTCTGCATGAGATACTGGGCTGCCGGTGGCAATCCAGTTGGGCTTCTACCTATCCAGCCTGGAGAGAACCCGAACCTCATCCAGCCTGGCAAGCCCGTGAGGTAATACATGTTTCTCCAGCGGTATCCACCTCTTCCATACCACCCGAACGCCATTTTTTCACATCACCTCCTAACTTCTTATATTTCTACACATGAACATCATGCATCATGCCCTCGTCATCTTCGCACCGCATTTCGGGCATGTCTTATTGTAGCAGGGTTCACCACGCGAATGCGACACCCGGTATCCGCAATTCGGGCATACGCACTCACCACCAGGACCCAGTCCTCTACCGCCCATTCGCCCTCTTCCTCCACTCATCTTTTATATCACCTCCTATTTGAATCTTTGAATCAATGCCTGTGCATCATACATGCGTCTTTATCCGAAGCTTCGTGAAGCAAGCCAGCCTGAAATGCTCTTATTGCATCTCTTACCGTTCCACTCGCACCCACATAGACCTCTATACCAAACTGCTCAAACATGTTTATTGCCTTCGGTCCTAATCCTGAGCAGAGCACTATTTCCACACCTTCCTCTGCTAATATCTCGGGTGCTACTTTAATGCCACCGAAATGCTCACCCGAGTTCAGGACCACCTTCGCTTCCTTCGTGTTCATATCCACTATGGTGAAAGCGGGCGCTCTACCAAAATGCTCACTCACAGGGGCGTCCAACCCCTGCGTTCCGATTACGGGAACGGCAATCTTCATTCCTGCATCACCTCACCTCCGCTTGAGCTCCTCTATACGCTTCTTCACTTCCTTTAATTCATTCTCCAGTTTATTCACCATCTCCTCGAGTCCTTCAAGACTCTCTTTTTCAGCTTTTTCTCCCTGTGGCATAACCATGCTTTGCCCCATACCTATGCCTCGTCCCATACCCATACCGCGTCCCATACCGCGACCTCCGCCCATGCCCATGCCCATACCCATACCGGCATGAGCACCAACTGTCGAACCTCCGCTCACGTTCAACTTACCATTTTTATACATCTCTATTGCTTCTCTCACAGTCCCATAAGCGCCTGTTGCGACCTTTACACCCGCAGTAGAAAGCACCTGGAAGGCATTGGGACCGATGTTGCCCGAGATGAGCACATCTGCGCCTTTATTCACAACGGTCTGTGCAGCCTGAATTCCTGCTCCACCTGGTGCCGCTACAGCGGTGTTCTCCACAGCTTCGAACGCCATTGTATCTGTGTCAACGAATATAAAATACTGACTTCGCCCGAACCTCGGATCCACCTCTGCATCCAGGTCCTTTCCCATTGCAGTTACGCATACCTTCATTTCTATATCGCCTCGCTTCCTCTTTCCCTTTTATCACTCACACACTTATATGAATATATATTCATCATATAAAAATATAAATTGCTTTTGCCCATTACTTCTTCTCCACTATCTCACGCACCTTCTCCACTATATGCTCGAATGCCTCACGCACCTTAGAATCCTTCTGCAATACGAACGGAGTTCCGTTATCCGCAGCTATCACCATCCCGGGGTCAATAGGCACCCTACCAAGGAAGGTAACGCCAAGTTCACGCGCCGACCGCTCACCACCGCCATATTTGAAGATGTTTATCTCTTTGCCACAGTAAGGGCAGACAAATCCACTCATGTTCTCTATTATCCCTATAACGGGCACTTTAAGCACTCTTGAGAAGTTCACTGCCTTCCTCGAATCCAGCAATGCTAAATCCTGTGGCGTTGTTACTATTATCGCGCCATCCACATTCTTTATCAATTGCGCAACACTCAGTGGCTCATCACCTGTGCCCGGCGGGAGGTCTATGACGAGATAGTCAAGCTCACCCCAGTCCACATCAGAGAGGAACTGCCTTATCGCATTCATCTTCATCGGTCCCCGCCATATAACAGCGGAATCCCTGTCGGGCAGGAGAAAACCGATGGACATCGCTTTCAAACGCGGTGTAACAAATATCGGGAGTATTTTATTGCCCGATGCACCCGGTCGCTTATCTTCTATCCCCAGTATCTTCGGTATATCGGGTCCGTGTATGTCTGCATCCATTAGACCCACGTCCAGACCTTGCATACCGAGAGCGAACGCGAGATTCGCCGCCACCGTCGTCTTCCCCACTCCTCCCTTTCCGCTCATCACCATCACCTTATGCTTCACCTTCTCCATCATCGCCTGTACCGCCCTCTCCTGCTCTGCCATACTCCTTCTACCCTCTTCTCTCTCTTCTGCCATATCCTTATCACCTCCTCTCAACAACACCCATAGGACCTTTTTTATAACCCTGCCAGCAAGTCCTGTCCACCATCACATAATGCCCACCCTCTATCCTTATAGCCTTACCCTCAATGAGTGCGCGTGCTATCTTACGATGCGCTTCCGTTATGATACGATGGAAAGTGGGTTGAGAAATGCCCATCTGCGCCGCCGCACTCGCCTGGTCGAGTTGCAAAAAGTCCTTCAATCTTATACTCTCCAGCTCTTCCAGCTTCAATACCTCCTCTCCACACGTATATGCACGATCGCGAGGTTCAAAGTAGATAAAATTCGGCTGGAAGCCAACACATCTCCTCCTTCTTGCTCTTCGCATCTATAACTATATATTATGTGTGCATCATTTAATATCAAATAAACTCATTTTCTATTTGTTGCGTGAATCATGGACGATATCCAGTTTCAGTTGAAGGCGGTAGTTAAATGCAGTAGCAGTCTGGATGATAACGATATAAAGTTATCAGAGCTGAACGGTTTTATGCGCGAGTCCGCAGAGCCTTTACTGAAACGCGGCGCGCCACCGGGATGTGGTGCAGAGATAGAGGGATGGGGCGTCTCGGGAGAGCAGTTAAAGCTGGATTTGAGCTCCGATAGATTCGTAAGGGCTCATGATGCTCTTATCAGACTGAAGAAGGAGCTCGGTAGATTCCTCGCCAAATACCGGATCGGGATAAGGGGCATAGAGATAGAGAGCTATGAGATAACAATGAACTGGGAAGAGGGCATCAAGTTGAGACGATTACCGTTTGTGAAGGAATTAAAGCATAGTGACGGACGTTTAACACTCTATCTCGATGTGGACTACGCGGCACTGGAGAAGCGGATTCCTGATAGGTTGTTAAGGCTACTGGAGGAGAAGAAGACCGCAGCGAGCTGGAAGGGCAAGAGTGAGCACTGGGAATTGCTATTTGAGAGCAGGAGCGAGAGGAAGAAGTCTTTCAGGTTTGATAAAGACCCCACGGAGGAGATGGTGAAGCGAGGCTGGATAAGACATGCCGCAGGACGCGGTCAGTGGATTTATGGACCACAGATAACGAAAATCTTCAGAGCGTTTGAGCGCATACTGATAGAAGAGGTATTGAAGCCGCTGGGTTATGAGGAGATGGTGTTTCCGAAGCTGGTGCCATGGGAGGTCTGGAAGAGGTCGGGGCATGCAAGGGGTATCTATCCCGAGGCTTATTACGTATGCGCACCGAAGACACGAGACCCTGAGTACTGGGAGGAGGTGATGGATTATTACAAAGTGACAAACGAAGTGCCGCTGGAGATGATAAAGGAGCGAATAGAGCCCATAGGGGGGATGTGTTATGCGCAATGCCCTCCATTCTGGATATTTCTCATGGGTAAGACATTGCCGGATTCGATTCTCCCGATAAGGGTATTTGACAGGTCGGGCACTTCACACAGATATGAAAGCGGTGGGCTTCATGGTATAGAACGGCTGGATGAGTTCCACAGGGTGGAGATCGTATGGATAGGGACAAAAGAGCAGGTGATAGAGCATGCTAACGAGCTACGTGAGCGTTATCGCCGTATATTCGCAGAGATATTGGATATAGAATGGCGGGAAGCGTGGGTGACGCCGTGGTTCATGGCGCAGGAGGGTAAGGCGGGTCTGGCGGAGTTGAAGGAGGTGGGCACGGTAGATTTTGAGGCTATTCTGCCTTACAGTGGCAAATGGCTGGAATTCCAGAATGTGAGTGTTAATGGTGACAAATATCCAAAAGGGTTCAGTGTGAAGCTGCAGAGTGGAAAAGAGCTGTGGTCCGGCTGTTCCGGTGTGGGTCTGGAGCGCTGGGCTGCGGTGATGCTCGCACAGAATGGCTTGGAGCCCGAGCAATGGACAGAGGAGTTCAGACGAATAACGGGCGAGCTGCCCGAAGTGTTCAGGTTCCTCTGATGTATATGATTGGTATATGATTGGTATATGATTGACACCTTTCGTTTCAAGATGGATAGAATATAGGTACAGGTGTTAGTAAAAAGATGACAGAGCTAACGCCGATGATGCGGCAATATTACAGGATAAAAGAGAAGTACCGGGATGCGATACTACTATTCCGTGTGGGTGATTTCTACGAGACTTTTGGTGAAGATGCGAAGATAGCATCCCGGGAATTGCAGATTGCATTAACCACAACAGGTCGCGGTAAGGGTGCAGCGGGACGAATACCAATGGCTGGAGTGCCTTTTCATGCTGTCACGCCATACATACGGCAGTTGATAAAGAAGGGCTATAAGGTGGCTATATGTGAGCAGATGGATGACAGACAGAAGCGAGGGACGGGTATAGAGAAGCGCGAGGTTGTGCGACTCATCACGCCCGGGACGGTCATAGAGGATACACTTCTGGAGGAGCGCGCTTCTAATTATCTCATGTGCGTGAGTCGTGTAGGGGGCAGAGTGGGGATTGCCACGATAGACATATCAACCGGGGAATTCTGGCTGACGGAACTGGAAGACGAGCGCTCACTGGAGAATGAGATAGAGCGAGTGAGACCTGCGGAGATTGTGATACCAGAATCGCTATCACTGGAATGCAATTGGGAATGCGAGGTGGGATGTGCAATATCGCGCTATGACGATTATTACTTCGAGTATAAGAATGCGTATACGGCATTGATAAACCATTTTGGTGTTATATCGCTCGATGGTTTTGGCTGTGCCGGGCTGAAGGCTGGTATATCGGCTGCGGGGGCTGTTATATCCTATCTCAGGGATACACAGAAACGCATCCTGCCACATATAAAGCCGCTGAAGACTTTGTTTGTATCGGATTACATGGTTGTGGACAGTGTAACGGTTCGTAACCTTGAGATATTCGCAAATATAAGGGATGGCACGCAAAGAGGCACGCTTATAAGCGTATTGGATAAAACACTCACTGGTATGGGTTCTCGATTGCTGAAGAAGAGTTTGAGGTATCCTTTACTGGATGTGGATGCGATAAGGAGGAGACAGGAAGTGATAAAGGAGTTCTTCGATGATATTCTACTCAGGGAGGCGTTGAAGGATGTTTTCAGTGAGATATACGATATTGAGCGGATAATAAGCCGTGTGGCGTATGGGAATGCAAAAGCCAGGGATTTGATACTGTTGCGAAGGTCGTTAGAGCAGATAAATGCGGTTCGTGATTTATTAAAGAAATGCCGTGCCCAGAGGCTAAAAGAAATCAGGAACAGCTTAAAGGCGATGGACTTCTCTTCTATTGTAGAGCTTGTGGAGCGTGCAATAGTAGAGGAGCCACCAGCGACGATAGGGGATGGGGGAGTGATAAAGGAGGGCTTCAATGAGGAACTGGATGAATTAAGAAGGATAAAGCACGAGGGCAGGCAATGGTTAGCGGACTTTGAGGAGCGTGAGAAAGCCCGAACAGGTATAAAATCGCTAAAAGTGGGCTATAATAAGGTCTTCGGGTATTACATAGAGGTGAGGAAATCGCAGATTAAGAAGGTGCCATCCACCTATATAAGGAAACAGACGCTGACAGAAGCCGAGCGTTACATAACAGAGGAGTTGAAGGAGTATGAGGCGAAGGCGCTTAGTGCCGATGAGCGAATAAAGGAGCTGGAATACGAACTCTTTGAGCAGATAAGGCGAAGTATCGCAGCCCGGAGTAAGGATATACAGGAGGCTGCTAACCTGATTGCGGAGCTGGATATGCTATTGGCGCTTGCTGAGGTTGCCGTGGAGAACCAGTACTGCTGTCCTGAAGTGGTGGAAGGGCAGGAGCTGACGATAAAGGATGGCAGGCATCCGGTGGTGGAGCGTGAGGTGAAGGAAGGTTTTGTGCCCAATGACGTCCATTTCAATGATTCAACGCGGTTGATGATCATCACGGGACCGAACATGAGCGGTAAGAGCACATACATGCGGCAAACGGCGTTAATTGTCTTGATGGCGCAGATAGGCGCTTTCGTGCCCGCGCGAGAAGCGAGAATAGGCATCGTTGACCGGATATTCACGCGTGTGGGTGCTTATGATGACCTCTCCATGGGTCAGAGTTCGTTCATGGTGGAGATGAGCGAGACTGCGAACATATTGAATAACGCAACCGAGAGGAGTCTGGTGATACTGGATGAGATCGGGCGTGGCACGAGCACTCTTGACGGGCTCAGTATAGCGTGGGCGGTTGCGGAATATGTGCATGATAAGATAAAAGCGAAGACGATGTTCGCTACGCATTTCCATGAGCTCACGAGCCTCGCTGACCGGCTGAGTGGTGCGAAGTGCTACAATGTTGCGATAAAGGAATCGGGAGATGAGATATTCTTCATAAGGAAGGTGGTGGAAGGTAAAGGCACGAAGAGCTATGGTATTCAGGCTGCTAAGCTCGCTGGGCTGCCTCAAACGGTGATAGAAACGGCGAAGAGCGTTCTGAAGCGTATGGAGGATGAGGATAAGGATAAGGCAAAAGATGAGGATAAGACACCACATGAAACCGAGCGGAGGGTGGAGGTGCGGTATGTCACTGAGGAGCATCCGGTGGTAGAGGCGTTGAGAAGCCTGGATATAGATAAGATAGCGCCGATAGAGGCATTGAATAAGCTGTATGAGCTGAAGAAAGCGGCGATGGGCGATGACTACGCGGTGGGTAATAACCGATGATTTGAAATTGTAGTTTACATGTCCACCTGCACCGTTATCTTCTCCAGATAGAGCTCCACACCATGCCCTTTTCCATAAAACTCCACTGAAACAGTTCTCTGTGTATCATTAACCATGAGCTTGTAATCTTCAGCGCACATATTAGCCTCTCTGAGCGTTTCATTGAACCATTTAGCGTATGCACGATAGTAGCGAGAAGTGATGTTTATCGTGATATTCGGATAGAATACGCCATTTGCAATGAGTTCCCGGTTAGCTAGCCATAATCGTACGAGTACATCCTCCCCTGATCTGCCCGGTACCTCTTTCCCTGTTAAATTCACCAGTGTCATGTGTATTTGCGTTCTGTTATCAGGCATTTTCTTAAGCGATAGCATAAAAGGTGGCGTACGATTATCGCGATTATCAATAAATTCCCCTTCCGTCTGGCTCTTTATCACCGCACCATTCTCGTACGTGAGTGACATACCCGGGAGATAATGATAAGGGGCGGAGAAAGTGATACTGCCCGAAGATTCCCCGAGCTTCATGCTGGTAGTGTGATTATAACCAATGCTGAAATTAACGAGTGTGGGAGCCTTCTGAGGGTCATAGGACTTCAATTCTACTCGTAGCTGGACGTACCGATGCCCATTAGATACCGAAGTTAAATCATCAAGAGGAAAAGAGCCCCTACCTTCACCACTTGTTATGACACTGTAACACTCGTCCCAGCCGGTTGCATGCCGCATGTCAGAGAACATGTCTGTTCTGACTTTCAGTATTATATCCGTATACCCGGTGACGTTCTCCGCATACCATGTGATATTTTTATACACGGTATTGTTGCTACTGGTATCGAACCCGAAGTTGCCGGGTATACAAACGGTAGCAGAGGCGTATGGTGGACCTTCAAGCGTGAGGGTGCCATTCGAGGAGGTGTTTACAGTGCCGTATTCCACCGAATAATTACCCGTGAAATTCTCTACTCGCCACACGCATGAGCATGATACATTGGTGCCTGAATCACCGTCATTGAGACTCACCACAACCTTACCATCCGCGGGTGAAAGGTTCATGTTGCCAGAAGCGGGTGGCAGAGCGATGAAAGAATCCCCGGTTGGCAAGCTCTTGATAGAAACAGAAGACGTGAATGCATTGGAACGAACCAGAGAACTCATATAAGAATGACGCTGGCAAATTTCTGGAGCTTTTTCACATGCCTGCTGAATCAGCGAATCAGCATAATCCTGCAGCATGTTTATGCTCGCACGGAGAGAAAAGAAATCCTCAATCACCTCTTCAGAATGCTGGAGTTCATACGTCTTGGTATTTACAGGCGCGTTAATTGCGAAATAGATGGTGGCGGTGATGACCACAATGGTAATTAACAGGACAGCGCCGATAGCAAATACCTGGGCGTCTGTGGACGCTATGAACGCATTCTGATTCATTGTCATAGTTATACTCATACCGCCGTTTTATAAGATAGCTCTTATCTTAAACATTGGAATCGCCGCTATTTAAAGCTGATTATCTCTTATAGAACCCTATCAAAGGTTTTCAACAAGATTTGATGATTTAATGGATATGAGGATACGAGCTATTTGATGTCACGCTTACGTTTGCGAGCACGCATTCCTAAATAACCAGATAGTACGGAGAGACCACTCGCAAAGAGTACAAAAGCACTTGATTCCGGTACCGGCGCATTTGTATTCACCGGTGGTCCCGAGAGTTTCGACCCGCTCGCTCCGCAATATAGCTTGATACTACCACTGTAACCCTTCGGCTCCCACTCCATCTTCAGCCTGAGACGTTCACCCTCCTTAAAGTCCGCTCTGATACCGTTCCTCATGTATATACTCATCGTGCCATGATATCCCGTATCAATAAGCATATTACCACCAGCAATTTTTGCCGAGTCATTCCAGACCTCTATCCACAGTCGCCCCCAGCAGACCTCACAGGGAGTGGAATAATCAAGAAACAGTACCCAATCACCAGGATTTATGGTCACAGCAGATTGCGTGGGTTCCGCAACCCATTCCTGCAAGCCGTTGAGAGAATAATAAGAGGTTACGGAAGGTGGTGTGCTATTGAGTTTCAAATCCGGATACAGATACCATTCAGGATTTACAGCCTGGACAACCATGACCGAGCTCCAAAGGAGTAACAGCGGAACGAATAACAATAACCACTTTTTTCGTATTGTTATCATTATCATTACCCATCAGACTATTTCATGATATGAGAGGGTAAAAAAATTCCGGTTACTTATGCAAATATTTGTAACCTCCTGAATATTGTGGCATTGAATACTATATTGGAATATTAGTTAGTCCTCTTCTATCTTCACTTCCACTCTCTCTCTTTTCAACCACAACCGTATCGGATATGTCTCATTACCATAGAATACCACCTGCAATCTGCCCGTAGCGCTATCGTTAATATAATAGACCGGTGCTTTGCTCCAATTGACCGGTGGTTTGCTCCAATTCAATCCCGCCTTTTCACACGTCTTATTGAACCAGTCATACCATGCTTCTGGATGTGCAGTGTAGAAATTCAAGGTTATATTATTAAATTCAAGCCCCCCAGCGAGCAAATCCGAACTCCCGTTTGTGATTTTTATGGTGTGCGTGGGCAACCCGCTCACAAACCCCGTGTTGCCGATTAAATCCACGGCTGTTATCCTGATGTCGGTAGTATTACCGTTTCTGGCGATGGAAATAGGAGGAGGCAACAGCATGAAACTCTTACCCTGGCGCTGGCTCTTTATGGTGCCACCATGAGCATAAGTGAGCACGAAATTGGGAGCATAGAAGTATGAGGAATTGAACTCGATACTACCAGAGCATGTGGCGATTACGGGTTTGCCCCACGAGTAGTTGATGCATACAGAATGAAGAACCGGTGTTCTCGAGTGTTCATAGGTGTAGAGTTCCGCACGCCACTGCACATAACGGTGACCATCAGATACGGAATGCAGGTCAGAGATGTCCGCTCCGTTTTTTACCGGCAGACATTCATGCCACGGCGTTGCTCCACTCATATCCTCATTGGGGGAGGTTCGCACCTTCATGATGATGAATGTGCCCGAAGGCGTTGTCGCATTCCAGCTAATGGTACCGTAGAGGACCATCGAGGTGTTTATACCAGCAGTGGAGTTATTACCAGCATCAAAAGGTTTTGAGACGATATACCCGGATGGGAAATGCGGTATTGATTCCACATACTCATACGATTGATTGTAAACGATTCCATCTCCACCTCGAGTGCCATTACCACCCGGCGTTGGATAAGGAGGACCGCCATCAGAAGGAGCTAAACAATACGTTCCGTTTCCCACACCTCCGAGTCCACCAGCGCCACCACTGACATTGGTGTGTTTCTCCTGGAATTGCGTATAATTCATGGGTCCTTCTGCATCATACAGGCAGGTCTTATTGAATACCTTTATCACACCCCCGGAACCGCCACCGCCACCGCCGCCGTTACTATCGTAGGTTGAGGAATCATCACATGCCTTTGCACCATTGGCGCCGTTACCGCCTCTTGCGGATAGTGTCCCGATGATGGTGACCTTACCGCCTTTGATGAGGATTGTACCCCCGGAACCGCCACCGCCGCCGCCACCTGCAGAATCATCTGCACGGTCCAGATCATTGGAGTAATGCCCGTCTTCTCCGTCCACTGTTACCTTACCGCTGATGTTTATTATGGGTGCATCGAGTATAATGACACCACCGCCATCACCGCCTGCACCGCCTTCGTATATATATCCGTTTGCAACCTGCCCCCAAGCGCCACATGCGCCTCCCGAACCCGGGTATGCCACCGAGATATCTTCCAACGTGGCATCATTTTCGTATGAGTCTCCTCCCGTATTATTTACATCATATGTATGGTTCTCTTCTGAGCAACCGCTGCAGTATGGACCTGGTCCAGTCGACGAATTTCCGCCATCGCCACCCTTACTCCAATGCCCGGCGCCGCCGCCACCGGCACCGCAGTAGCAATAATCATAGGTTGGATGTCTGCAAGCGGGTATCTTACCGCCTCCTTTGCCCGTACCATTTGCACTCATTGGCGTACCCCACTCAGGAATTGTAGTACCACCTGCGAGACCGCGTCCGGTGGCATTAATCGTGGAGTTCGGACCTACATATATGTATTTCGCATGGATATAGAGCCATGGTGTATTCAGGTTGGTGCCATTATAAACTTTGAAATTATTGCACCAGTATTCTCCGGATAGATACTCATCACCGCTAGAATTGAATATCATATCTTCGCCTGCCTCCAGTTGCAATCTCACTCCGTCTGCGAAGATGTCCACATAAGATTTATTCTTGTAGTCATAGGGATTGTTCCAGAGCCACGAGTAGCTACCGCTGGGGATGGTCGCTTCCTCCTCCGGTGAACACGCTACACATTCGAACTTCTCTGTTGTATTACTCGAATTGAAACTCAAAGTCCCGCCAGAAGCGATGATACCGAGCTGTGGGATGCTGCCGGGTTTCATACCCACCGCGACGGTTTCAAAGGCTCCAGCTCCCGTGCCCGTGCCAGATGCGGAGCCAGCAAGTGCAACACCATCTATTGCCGTACTGAGCCTGGCGAAATCATTCGGTATATTCTGCTCGTGTTTGAACTCGAATTTCGAGGTCTGCACCGGTACCTGGATACTGAAGAGAATGACCGAGGTGGTGATTGCAATACCCATGATGATAACGAACCCAAGGGCAACCGACTGTGCCTCTTCTTCTGCACCCGACCATAATTTTAATTTTTTCATTCTCATCTTGATTTTAGCTCCTATATGATGTCTTCATAATCCGCTCTCCAGGTTTATCCGCGTTTCCGCCCGCGTCAACCACAATCTCACTGGAATCGTCTCGTTACCATAGAATACCACCTGTAATCTGTCCGTAGCGCTATCGTTGATATAATAGACCGGTGCTTTGCTCCAATTGACCGGCGGTTTGCTCCAATTCAATCCGGTGCCATTACACGTCTTATTGAACCAGTTATACCATACTTCTGGATGCTCAGTGAATATGTTAATGGTGAGATTGCAGTAGTACAGCCCGTCGGTAATCACTGTGGAATCAGTACCAGAGGGTTTTATCATCGGCTTTAGTCTGCCACTAACCCCGCTACTGGCGGAGTCGCCTGTGAGGTTTATCGCGGTGATATGCAGAGATGCAATATCCACACCGTTGAACTTCTCTCTGCTTATTGAGATATGAGGTCCGGTGAGCATAAACCCTTTTTCGCCCTGCTTCTTTAATATCCCTCCCTGGGCATACAGGGTACGGAAATCGGGATATCTCGTGTATTGAGAATGGTACTCAATATATCCAGACGAGTTCACCAGGAATGGAATGCCGTGTTCATAACTGAGGTTCACATAATGTAGAACCGGTGTTCTATACAGGTCGGTGGTATAGAATTCCGCACGCCACTGCACATAGCGATGCCCATTAGAGACCGAAGGCAAATCAGAGATATCCGCTCCGTTAACCACAGGTGGGCAATCCTCCCATGGGAGTGCAGTGCTCATATCCGGGTCTATTGAGGTACGAACGCGTATCACAATGCTCGTGTCCTCTGGAACGGTCGCATTCCATGTGATGTTACCATACCGGACGAGTGGTGTCCCGGTATCGTACACGCTCGATTCAAGCTCGCCAGAGGCATAATAATAGACTTCCGGGTAATATTGCTGTTTTATGACGCTGTATGTTCCATTTGTTCCATTCTCGCCATCCTGCGTACCATTAAAAGTACCTCCTTTCTTGCCACCTCTGCCACCGCTCACATCATATGTAAAGCTATCGTTAATGAAAGAAGAATTATAAAAAATCTTGATTACGCCACCGCCACCACCACCGCCACCTCCTCCTGGCTCGCTACCGGGTTCACCACCATCACCACCATTTCCGCCTTTCGCATAGAAGACCGCATTTGTGAGATTGATATAATCACCTCTGAGCCGTATACATCCTCCTGCGCCACCACCGCCACCACCACCTGCGGAATCACTGCCACCCCCGCCTCCATTACCTCCATTTCCACCGTTCGCCGATAATATGCCTGCGATAGTGATGTTTTGAGCATCGAGTACGATGTAACCGCCTCCATTACCGCCCTCTCCTGCTATTATCTGGCTGCCTCCTGGCTGGAACTCCCCGGTTGAACCACCGCCACCGCCCGAACCTAGTTTATGTACGCGATAATTGGTGGGGTCGCAGCATGCTTCACCTCCTGCACCACCATCGCCATGAGAGGAATTACCACCTTTGCCACCTTTGCCGCCGTATCCGCCACCGCCACCGCCCGAGCAATCATTACCGGAGTTTTTACCTGGGCTGGCTCCTTCGCCATCGTGATCCTGTATTCCACCCGCTGCGCCATGACCGCTTGCGCTTATTATAGAGTCAGGTCCAACGTAGATATTCAGTGCCCGGACGATTAAACCGGAAGTCCATAAGACGGTGGAGTTATTAACCACGAAGTTATTGCACCTGAATACGCCGGCGATATTCTCTACCTTACCACTATCGAATATCAGATTTTGTTCGGGCACTTCCAGTGCCAGTTCAGTACCATTTTCGGTGGTTACCACATGGTACTCCTCATACACCGAGAAATTAGCGGGAGTACTATTCCACCAGTGTGTGGTGTTATTGTCCGGAGGGAGAGTATCAGAAGGTGCACATGCTTTATAACTGAACCGTTCTCCTGTTGCATTGAACTCAAGCCTGCCGCCAGCGGGCAGTACACCCACGATTGGCACTCCTTTCGGCTCCATATCCACTTCACTACCCCGCACCGTATTGTTATACAATATGGCAGTGTCTATCGCGGCAGCAAGCCTGGAGAAGTCCTTGGGTATCCTGTATGAGTGCTGCGCCTCGAGCACTTTTGTGGTTTGAGGCACCTGTGTTGCCATGAAGATGGTGAACGAAGTCACGAGGATACCGACAATGAGTACGAATCCGAGTGCGGTGCTGACTGCTTCCTCTCTCGCTATTAAAAACTCAAATTTACTGCTACTATTCCTGTTACTGCTATTACTCATTCCTCAGGCAAAAATTGCTCGTTTGCCATTATAAAAACCGACGATGGACGTCAATCAACTTTCAGGTTCTGGTAATAGAGATTTGAGGGTTTGAAACTTTTTCTATTCTATTCTATAATGAGATTGTAGGATAGCAATAACCAATAATAAAGAGTGAGGGATGAACCAGAACCGGAGCCAGAACCAGAATCGTGCGTGGCAGATAAAGGAAGCGGTGGAGGATGCACTGAAGAGAAAGAGAACGTCGCAACCCACTCTCTATATGCTCGGGTCTACCGATGTGGGGAAGACCCATACAGTGATAGAGCTCGCGAATATGTGCTATGACTGGGGGTTGCGGGTAGCCATAATTGATGCAGATGTGGGTCAGAGCGACATCGGTCCTCCATGCTGTATAGGCATGGGTATGCCCCATAAGCGGATAATGAACCTTCATGAAGTGGAGCCTTGCAGCCTTTATTTCGTGGGTAATACCTCTCCCACTGGCTGCACCAGGGAATGTCTGCGTGGCATCGCTGCCGCTGTACAGGATGCTAAAGCGCTCAATCCTGATATTATCATCGTGGACTCCACAGGGTGGATAGAGGGCGAAGAAGCCCGTAACTTCAAATTGCGTGAGATAACACTGGTAGAACCTTCTCTTATCATCGCTATCGAACGTGATAATGAACTGGAACCTATTCTCAGGCTGTTGCTGGTCTACTCTGATAACCATAACGATAACGATAAGGATAACTGCCCTATACTTCCGGTAATACTAAGGTTACATGCTGACGAAAGAGTGGTGTGTCGTACGAGAGAGGAACGGCGGCGAATGCGTGCTTATTCTTATCGTAGATATTTCAGGACTGCAAAATACCGCACCTTCCCTTCTATTATGATTCGTGATTATGACTATGATTATCAATTTGAGGTTGGCAGGCTGGTGGGGCTTTTTGACGCCCGGAATGTTTGTCTGGGTCTCGGGATATTAATGGGCGTGAATGATAGTCGCGTGGTGATATTCACACCGGTGACTGGAGAAGTAAGTGAGATAAAACTCGCTCGTGTTAAACCTGATTTGTAGAGACGATATGGATATGATATATGATATGAGCAGCAGTAGCAGCAGCATTGATGATGACATAAAACGAATTGAGGACGAAATCCGGAGAACGCCCTACAATAAGGCTACTTCGCATCACATCGGACGCCTGAAGGCGAAACTGGCACGTCTGAGGGAGCGCAAACTGGCAAAAGCAACAGCAACAGCCGCGGGTAAAGGCACAGGCACAGGTAAAGGTAAAGGTTTCGATATAAAGCGAGCAGGCGATGCCACTGTCGCTATGGTCGGTTTTCCTTCGGTTGGTAAATCTACATTGCTCAACCGTCTAACCAATGCCAATGCCGAGGTCGCTTCTTACGATTTCACCACTCTCAGGGTCATTCCCGGTACGCTCCATTATAAAGGTACTCGCATCCAGATACTCGATGTGCCCGGGCTAATACAGGGCGCTTCTTACGGTCGTGGCAGGGGCAAGGAGGTCATTTCGGCATTACGAAACGCCGATTTGATACTCTTCATCCTTGATATAACCAATAACGCGGTGAAGCAACATGAGATACTGGCGAGGGAGCTATATAACGCCGGCATCAGAATCAATTCCAGACCACCAAATGTGAGCATCAATAAATTGAGCCGTGGTGGAATAAGAATCGAGACCATAGGTGCAGGTATAGCGGGGGTTGATGAGGATTTCATTCGTGCTGTACTGGCAGAATACAGGATACACAATGCTGAGGTTATTATAAGGGAAAGAGAACCAATCACACCTGAAGAGTTCATAGATGCCGTTATCGGTAATCGCAAATATCTCGATGCAATCACAGTGATAAACAAGATAGACCTTGCAGAGCCTTCAATGCTTGAGCGTATCCGCAAACGGTATCCTGATGCTGTCTTCATCTCAGCCGAAGGTAATATCAACCTTGAAGCACTAAAAGAGAGAATTTATTCCGCACTGGGGTTCATACAGATATACATGAAGCCCCAGGGCGCTCCGCCTGATATGCATAATCCACTGGTCTTGCGGCGATACTCCACTGTTGCGGATGCCTGTGCTGCGATCCATCGCGATTTCTTAGCTAAATTCCGCTATGCTCAGATCTGGGGGCGTTCGGTTAAGTATGCGGGGCAGCGTGTAGGGCTCACTCATGTGCTCGCAGATGGTGATGTTGTGAGTATAGTGCTCCGGAGATGAAAGATGAAATAAAAACGAAGGTCTCAGGCATACAGTATACAGTATACAGTATACAGCCTACCAGCCTACAGCCCAGAAAAGGCAACTTTTATTTTATAAACGCGTATAAGATAATATAAAAGAGTGCGTGGAAGAAGGAAGATGGAAGTCACCTGTATTATTTTGCCAAAGAGGCTCGGGGAGCGATTGAGGGAGAAAGCAGAAGAGAGAGGCTATTTGCCTGAGGAATTAGGAGTTGAACTTGTGCGTAACAGTCTAAACGAGGAGTTAGATCCCGAGGACCTTGTGGAACACTACCAGGCTCTAAGCGAGAAATATCTCGCAGATGCGAAGGAATTCTTAGATAAAGATGATTTAGTCCAGGTATCAGAAAAACTGTGGGGTGCTGCTGCACTGGCAGTTAAGATGGTAGCGGCGAAGAGGGGATTGAAATTAGAGAAGCACGGGAGTTTGTGGGATTTTGTAAGCAGGCTTTCAAGGGAGAGCGGGGATGAAGAACTTGTTACACTTTTTATTGTAGCGAATGGCTTGCATAGGAACTTTTATGAGAACCAGATGAACAGGGAATCGTTAGAAGTTGCCATCAGAGACATTGAGAAGTTAATAGAGAAATTGAAGAGTTTTTCGTGAGTGTTGAGTGAAGTAGAACTATAAATGCCAATGCCGACATCTCACCATCAATTCCTCAATGTGTATCATGCTATTAAAAGCACTGCAAAGTTTGTAGTCTGCATCGCCTATGTGCATCATAATCTTTGCTAATCTTCTCGCACCTAACCTGGCTTTTCTATGGAGCATCACATCATGTATCGCCTCCACAATCTCCTTGCCACTCATCTTCTCGTCCCTCATCAACACCTTTAAATCCGCTCTCAGTTCCTGATAGCGACCCGCAAGCGCCATATCTATCAAATCCGCTACCTTATTGCTCCTCTTTCGCAACTCCTGCACCACTATCTCTATCTCTTCACTACCAATCCTGTTAGAGTCAGAAACCACCGATGCCGCCTCCATTATATCTATGGCAGTACCAGCATCACCACCAGCATACCGCTTCAGCATCTCCAAACCCTGGTCTGTAAGTTCTAATCCCTCCTGTGAGGCGATTCGCAACAACACTCTATCCATTGCTCCACTCTTGGTCTGGGTCCTGGTCTTGGTTAGGGTTAGGGGTTGGAAGTGGAGGTTCAAACACCTTGACCTTATAGCGGGTATTATAGCAGAGGGTTTTGTGGTGATGAATATGAATCTACTTGTGCGACTACTTCGTTCCATTATTCTTCGGAGCGCTTGCTGAGCATCCACAGGCAGCAGGTCCGCATTATTGAACGCCATCAGCTTGAATTCCGCATTTATTGGTGCTAACACTGCATAGCTCCTTATCATTTCTTTAAAGATGTCCAGCGCTGATTTATGCTCATCATAGTAGAATCTAAACCTCTTATCAGCACGCAACCATTTCTTACGCTGCTCAACAAAATCGCGACACTCCACAATGAACAGGTTCTCATCATGCGAGCCATAGAGTTCCCGAGCTAAGGCTAATACAGAAGAGGTCTTGCCCACACCTCTTGAGCCCCATAGCAGCAGATTTGGTAACTGCTTACGCTCAGCAAAGCTCTTTAATCTATCTATCACATCATCCTGACCCTCTATCTCTGCCAGGCTCGTAGGTCTATATTTCTCACGCCACATCGTCATCACCGCCGTCACCATCACCTTTATTATCCTTTAGCCTCAACTCTACACTCTTCAGCCTCAAATCCTGACTGCCCGCATCAAGATAGAGCACGAGCGCCTTTGGTGCAAATAGGAGCTCACCCACACCACTGAACAATCTTAACATCTCAACGAGCTGAAGAGAGCGTGCAATCAAATCCAAAAGATGCGATGTGGTTTGCGTTTGCGGTTGCGTTCGTGAGTCCGGGAATTCTATCTCATCAAATGATATGCCATCTGGCAATATCGTGGTTATCACCGGGTATGTGATGAATGGTACACCGAGTTCAGATGCCGCTTTCGCAACTTCTCGCTGCTCTACGTAGCCATAGCCTCCAATCACCACATCAGTGCCCTTTAACAACTGTTTGAGCTCTACCAGCCCCAATCCCGCAGGTATCTCACGCACGTCCTTCAATTTGTAACTCCTTAATAGTTCTGTAATCTCGCCACCGCCCATTACACACGCTTTCACCAGCCTCAAATCCACCTGCACCATGGTTATGCATTATTTATTTGTTTTAAAAACCATGGTGATATAAGAATTCTATGTCGGGTAATTCCTTTGGGCGGTTATTCCGTGTGATGACATGGGGCGAGTCGCATGGCGAAGCCTTAGGAGTTGTTGTTGACGGCTGCCCTGCGGGTATTGAACTCTCAGCTGCGGACATACAGCACGAGCTGGACAGGAGAAGACCGGGCATGAGCGAGATAGCGAGTGAGAGGCGCGAGGCAGATGAAGTGCTGATATTGTCCGGTGTATTCGAGGGCAAAACACTTGGGTCCCCTATATCCATGCTTGTATGGAATAGGGATGTTGATTCCACGCCTTATGAGGAGATAAAGCACATTGCGAGACCCGGTCAGGCGGATTATTCCTACCAGATGAAGTATGGGCTGCGGGATTATCGAGGTGGTGGGCGCGCATCTGGCAGAGAGACTCTCGCACGTGTAGCCGCAGGTGCAATTGCCAGGAAGGTTCTGGCATATCACAATATAGAGATTGTGGGGCATGTGGTTGAGATAGGGGGTATAAGAGCAAGGGTGGGGGCAAGAGCAAGAGCAAAGAGAGTGGAACTGAAAGAGATAAAGAGAAATGTCGAGATGAACGCAGTAAGGTGTGCGGATCCAGAAGCGGCAGTGCAGATGCAGGAATTGATAAAAAGGGCAAAACGCGAAGGTGATAGTGTGGGGGGTGTCGTGGAGGTGATTGCAACTGGCGTTCCGCCTGGACTGGGCGAACCGGTCTTCGATAAACTCGATGCAGAACTGGCAAAGGCACTTATGAGTATCGGTGCGGTGAAGGGTGTTGAGATAGGCGTTGGATTTGGAGCGGCGAGGATGCGAGGCAGTGAGATGAACGATGAATTTTATATAGATACAGAAGATGGGAGGATAAGAACAAGGACGAACAATGCAGGTGGTATCTTGGGTGGTATCTCAACTGGCGAGCCTGTGATATGTAGAGTGGCGGTGAAACCCACCCCGTCTATTGCAAAGCCGCAGCGGAGTGTGGACATGGCGCGAATGGAGGAGGTGGAACTGAGGATAAGAGGCAGGCATGACCCCTGTATATGCCCCAGGATAGTGCCGGTAGCAGAAGCGATGGTTGCTCTTGTACTCATAGATTACATGATGATTATGCGTGGTGGGAGATTAGAGACTATGAGACAGAAATGAGAGAACTGGAGCATTTACATTTGCAGTTGCGTTTACATCGGCATTTATGCTTCTATCCCTTTCTATCCAGAGCATTGGAATATGTAAAGGAGGCGGGATTCACACTTGATGACCTCATCAGCTCAGTATCAGCGAGGATACGGGCTAAAGAGCGAGTGATAGAAGCTATAAGAACCGGAGTGATCCAGAGACCCGTTATAGGCGATGATACGCAGGCGCAGACGGAGTTACTATCTTATCCCTTTGCTCGTATCCTCGTATCTTGCATTCGTGATTCCTATCTCATTCGCAGATATGCGTTAGCAGAGGCAAAAGGGGCATACAAGCGCTTAATAGAAGATTTGCGCTCTGATGATAGTATCATCCATGAACTGTCCGAAGACCTTGGCATACATGCCGAGTTCTCTCCCAATCTTGTGCTGCTCCCGTTCACTGACTATCTCCGACTCACCGCTAACCTCAGGGACAAGAGATGGAAACTCGTGAATCGGGGCATGGTGCGTGGTAAAGTGCGCCTTGGAATGACCGAATTCGTGCGGATTGTCCAGGAAGCGATGTATGGGCGGATAGTGAAAGACCTGCCACTGGATGTCCCGGATGATATCTGCAATTCCCTGAGTGAGCATATTGAGCACATAAGGAAGGAACTCGGCGTCAAGCGTAAGAATCTGGAAGAACTCCATACACCCTCAGGTGGCGATCCAGGCTCATATCCGCCATGCATAACAAACATCCTGAACAATTTGAAAGCGGGTATAAATGTGCCACACAGTGCGAGATTCGCAGTTACTGCTTTCCTGTTGAATATCGGGCTGTCTGTGGATGAGGTGATAGAGCTATACAGGAATTCACCCGACTTCGATGAAGCACGGACGAGGTATCAGGTGGAGCATATCGCAGGTGCTAAGGGTGGCACTCGCTATACCGCGCCCTCATGTGCTACAATGCGTACCTACGGTAACTGCGTGGGCAAGGATGAATTCTGTGAGAAGGTCACACATCCCCTGAGCTATTACAGGTTAAAATTGAAGTTGGGAAAATGAGGAATATAAGAGTTTATTTTGATACATGTGCTTGGTGCAGACCTTTTGACGATGTGAGCGATGAAAGGATTTTGGAGGAAGCGATGGCTTTTGTCGAGATATTGAAAAAGAGGAGAGAAAAAGAGGAAAGCAGTTGAGGAGATTATAGCCAGAGTGGCGGAAACGGGTAGAAGTCAAGAACCCGAAAAAGGTGTCAGGCGGTGGGGATCGGAAATACTACAAGGAGATAACCGTGAAGGAGAATTGTTGGATTGTGGAGTTAAATTAAAATGCCATAAATAGCAAAGTTTGGGTAAAAGCTTCCAAAAAGGTGAATATCACAATGTCAAGTGAAAACCGCATTGACGATGCTGTTGATTCCGATGAGCATGTCATAGAGGTCAAAGATAAAGACGGCGTTCCTGTATTTCTTGCAGAGGTAGTGTGGAATGAACACATCTTGTTGAGGCATCCAGAAATTGAACCGTACAAAGATTTGATTACCCAAACAATTGAGAATCCAGATGTTCGGCATATTGACCCAGAAGATGAGCGAGTAATGCTTTACTATAAGGCTGTTCCAGAAGATGCTCGACCTTTTAGAAAAGCAAGTTTTATTAGAGTTGTGGTTAAATATTATTTCGTCAGTAAAGTGAAAAGAGGTGGTAGGATAGTATGAATAAATATGTGTTAGAAGACGGTAGAGCGGTGTATTATGAATATGATGAAGTTCAAGACATGTTATATATAACGTTTAATCCGAAAATTGGTGGGACGTATTATGAAGATATTGAAGGGATGGACGGCGTGATGCTACGATATGATGGCGATACTGAAGAAGTGGTGGGCATAACCGTGCATAACGTCAAACAAAAGATGCTGCGCATGTTTATCGCGGACATTTGCAGTTTTATTACAAAACCTTTCTTTAAAAAAGAAGTTAAAATTTAAGGTGGAAGTAGAGAAATTGATAAAGGGAGGTCTCTATGCAGATAGAGATGAAGCAATTAGAGAGCGGAATGGGGACTTTATGTTTGAAAATAAATTGAGAATTAGAGGAGGTGTGAGGGATGCAAGAAGAACTGAAATGGTTTGCCTCTTTTCCAAAGGAATTAGAGGAATTTAGAGGGAAGCATATTGCATTGATAGGGAAAAGAGTGGACTTTTAGGACGAGAATATGTCTTCAAACATTTTGAAATCTGTTTTAGGAAGAATAAAATAATCCAGGTTGAGGAGGGCGTAGGTTGATTGGGAAATGTCGAATGCTTGGAATGGTTTGGCTATTTGTTACATGATTTTAGAGGGAGTTATAATGGGAGGATAAATTTATATTATATCAGCCAGATTGCTTATGATGTAATCATTCGTATCTTTATTTTGCCCCCTCTTTATTTCATCTCCGCTTCTATCCAGGAAATAAGCATTTATGCCTATCGCCCGTGGATTCAGGAAATCAAATACCCAGTGGTCTCCGATATGAACCACATTCTGCGGTCGCACGTCCAGAATGCGGCATACACGAGTATAGAAACTATTGGACTTCTTCACCTCACCGAAATCAGAGGTAGCGGAGAATATATGAGAGAAGAAGCCCTTTATTGGTGCGATCTGGAAATCAATGAATTCCCTTGCGGCATTTGAACTTATTATCAGTTCATATCCAGCTTCTTTCAATACACTCAGGACGTGCTCAACCTCCTCATATATGTGCACCTCGTTCCTGTATCGCATGAACAACTCCTCTGCGGTTGTCTCCAACCCGAACTTGCGCAGCCAGTAATCTATCTTATACCAGTTGATATTCTCCTCGCCCACCTTCTCATACTCCCTCTTCACTATCCTGCGGGCATCATCAAAGCTCAGCCCCTCCTTCTTCGCATACAACTCCGGTATCCCGCGTAGCCACACTGCATCTGTAAATCGCTTGCTCACCAGTGTGCCATCAACATCGAATGAAAAGACCTCTACCTCTATATCAGCTGAGAATCTCATATACCTTCTCCATATCTATATTACTTCGCACCAGTCCTGCAAGTTTATTGTATTCCGTATCCCAATCGATCGTAGGCTTTTTGCTTTTGCTTTCCAAAGTAGTCAGTCCTTTCCTTGCCCTTATATAGTTCAGAAAAGCCTGTCTGAATCCATCATTATCAAATAAGCCATGTATATAAGTCCCGATGACGTTACCGCAGACGGCACCACCGCCTTCATCCCTGGTCTCCTTTCCAGAACGTTCAATTACCGTGAATGCACTTCTTATACCGCCATTATTATCTCCTCTATCATTAGAGAAATAAGTCCTGCCCATGTGTATCTCATAGCCTTCAATCTCACCCCTGTAGAAGTCCAGATTCACAATCGCCCGTACCTGATTCGTTAGCTTATGGTGCTCGAAGACAGTCTTCGCGGGTAGCAATCCAAGTCCAGCAGTCTCTCGCTCGCTCGATTCTGATTCCACGCCCTCAGGGTCTATTATGGTATTGCATAGCATCTGATATCCACCGCAGATACCGAGCACGATACAGCTGCCATTCATCGCATACCTCCGTATCTCCGTGGCATATCCGCTCTGTTTAAGATACATCAAGTCGCTGATAGTACTCTTAGAACCCGGGATAATAATCACATCTGGCTCTTCTATCGCATCACCCTTACCCACATAGCGTAACGAGACATCTGTCTCGGCTTCCAGGGCATCAAAATCGGTGAAATTGGATATATGCGGCAGATAAACGACCTCTATCCTTATCCTCTTCCCTCTGGCATCTGCCGCCCTTCTTTTCTCTACTGATAGCGAGTCCTCTTCCTGTATCTTTATATCATTGAAATAGGGGATGACACCAATCACGGGCTTATTGAGCCTGTGCTCAAGGAACTCCAGCCCGGGACGGAGTATCTCCAGGTCGCCACGGAACTTGTTTATCAGTATGCCCTTCACCAATTCCCGCTCCTCTGGCTCGAGTAATTCCAGTGTACCAAGAATCCATGCAAAGACGCCCCCCTTATCTATATCGCCTACGAGTATCACAGGTGCATTCAGGAGCTTCGCTATACTCATGTTCACGATATCGTTTGCACGGAGGTTCACTTCCGCAGGACTACCTGCACCCTCTATCACCACGATGTCGTTCTCGCGGTCGAGCTTTGCAAAGCACTCCTTTATGAGGTTCATTGCATTGGGCTTGTAATCGTGATACTCTCTTGCTGTCATGTTCCCTATTGGCTTACCACGCACGATGACCTGAGCGCCTGTATCACTTGTAGGCTTCAATAATATCGGGTTCATCTCCACTGACGGCTCTTTACGAGCGGCGAATGCCTGAAATGCCTGCGCTCTGCCTATCTCAAGACCGTCTCGCGTGACATACGAGTTAAGAGCCATATTCTGCGCTTTGAATGGTGCAACACTGAAACCGTCCTGAGTGAATATGCGACAGAGTGCAGCAACAATTATACTCTTGCCCACTCCGGAGCCTGTACCCTGTATCATTACCCGCTTTGCCATCTTGTACCTTTTTATCAGAATATACGCGGACTCTTGAAATAGCCACCCTCGGTCTTGGGGGCGTTCCGAAGTGCATCTGCCTGACTGAAAACCTCCTTCGGCTCGTCTTCCCTCACTACATTCCTTATCCCTGTCACATTATACGTGGGTTCCACATCCCGGGTGTCGAGCTCATCGAGCACTGCAAAATAGTCCAGTATAGAACTTAACTGGCTCTCAAATAGTTCCTTCTCTTCTTCCCTCAGTTCTATTCGTGCCAACCACGCTATGTGTTCTATTTCTTCTCTTCTTATCATTCCATAACCATAACCATACCCATACCATTTAAATATAAATATCCGCCCCATTATTTATGTATTCGTATGGTATGAAGAGATGAAGGCGGTGGTTCTCGCTGGGGGCTATGGTACCAGGCTTCGACCTCTCACGTACAGTACGCCAAAGGCGATGATTCCTCTTGTTAATAAGCCCGTGATTGATTATATACTGGATTATCTTGCGGGATACGGGTTGAAGGATATCGTTATCACAACGAATTATCTAAGAGAGCAGACGATAAATTACCTGAGTAGCCGTAAGGATTTAAAGCTCTCATATCCAGAAGAACCCTCTCCATTGGGAACCGCGGGCTCGGTGAAGAATGCATGCATTGATGATACCGCATTGATCATCCAGGGGGATAACATTACGGATATAAACATAAAAAAGATGATGGAGTTCCACCAGAAACATGGAAGGCTCGTAACTATAGCTCTTCTCGCTGTGCCTGACCCTTCGCTGTACGGCATAGCGGAGATAGAGCAATCGAGTGGCAGGGTGAAGAAATTTAAAGAGAAGCCATCACCTCACGAATGTTTCTCCAATCTCGCGAATACGGGGCTGTATATAATAGAGCCAGAGGCGATGGAGTATGTACCCGAAGGGTGTGCTTTCGACTTCTCCAGGGACCTGTTCCCTATCCTCGTGGCGCAGAATGAGGTCTATGGCTGTGTGGTTGAGGGTTTCTGGGCTGATATTGGCTCTCTTGAGGGGTACATGAAGGCGAGCAGGTGGATACTGGATAAGAAGGGGTTCGAATGCGCGGATACTGCGGAGATAGAAGATAGTGAGATAGAAGGTAACGTTGCCATTGGTGAGCATGCAGTGATAAATGAATCGTTGATACGTGGTCCTGCAGTAATAGGCAACCATGCAGCATTAAGAAAGAGCAAGGTACATAAGTCTGTGGTCTTTCCAGGGGTAGATTTAGGTGAGACGCTACTTCATAATAGCGTGGTTGGTGAGGACACAGTGATAAAGAAGGCGGAGATAAGTGATTCTATACTCGGTGCCAGATGCGAGATAAGAGCATGCTATTGTAGAAGCCCTGCCAGATAGACACCTGATGGATGAACGAGTAGAACAAAATCCTTTCTGGGAGGTTTAAATTTAGAGCGCCGAAGTATAGAGGGAAAGTATTGGCGGGGAAGTGGTAGAGGCGGCGGAAGAAATCATTCGGAAAACCTGTAAAGCTGGATATTGAGGTTATAGACTTGACAGTGAATATTGACCACGTTCACCTTTTCATCAAGTACCCTCCAGAATATTCCGTTAGCTGGATAGCGAAGCGGATAAAGGGGAGAAGTATTAAGCTGTTGAGGGATAGATTCCCTCATCTTAAAGAGTGGTGCCCTGGTCACCTGTGGGCGCCTTCTTGTTATTATGGAAGCGTGGGGCACGGGTGGGATGTGGTGGATAAGTATATATCGGGACAGAAGGGCTACGAGAAGCCTGATGTTATATGGAAGAGAGGGGCGCGGGGAGAAGGGAGAGGTCGCATATCCCGCACTTTTATTTATATACAGGCCCCGTACTTAAGTACGGGTATAGTGACTTTTTAAGAGGAGAAAAGTAAAATAAAAAGGAAGTGAAAAAATATGAAAAGAAAAATCATAGTAGGTGTAATAGCCACGGTAGTAATCATAGCGGCTGCAATATTTGTGGGATGCATTGAGAAGAAAACGCCTATAACACCAACGGAGACTCCCGTACTTCCGCTCACGCCAATGCCTACTACAACACCAATCACTTCACCTATACCAACCCTACCGATGCCCGGCAAGTGGGCCGCTTCAGCAGAATTTGGTGAGTTCGAGTTCGTCGTGAATAAAACAGGCACAGGTATATCTAGCATCACTTATCATTTCTCAAATTGGAGATGCGGGGGGTTACGCAGTCAGGATCTGTGGACATTCGGAGAGTCTTGGCACCTATCACTAATGATCAATTCACTATAGTGACAAACATAGGAGGCACGATGACTATGACTATTCAAGGGAAGTTTGATGAACCCGGTATGCGTGCGTCTGGTACTTGGGAAGCAATTGTGGGGGGGACTCGTTGTGTAGGTGCATGGAACGCGAACTATAAGGAGCCAGCCCTTACTCCTGTCCCTACGCCAACTCCGAGTTTACGATAGAAAAATACACATTGAAGGAAGCCATTGATAAGGGTCTTGTTGAGGCAGAGATAACCGGAATGGGGGCATCTTCAGGTGACTCTATAAATCTGGAGCTAACACGGTTAACGTCTTATACTATAGCGATAGAAATTCCAAAGGGAATGGTTCTACATGACACAGAACATGGTTGTGTATGGAGTATGGGGAATAAGACCAGTATCAAAAATAGTTCTGGATTCATCTGAGCTACAGACGTTTATATTAGAAGCATATTGTTTGGACTTTCATAAAGGAAATCCCAGTAGTACACCAAATTATCTGTTGGAACTTTAGCAGACCCATGTTTGAAACGGTATATGCGGTCAATTCAGAAACGAAAAACCACAGCAACTCTAAGTACGGTTTTGAAATCCATATCCATCGGATTGGTCGTTACAAGAAGCAGAAGACCGTTGCAAATTCATAGCGATAAGTCAAACAGATGAAATCCTCGCTGTATTTGTCGATCCCGACTGCGAAGACTTGGAGGAGTATGATGAGATTCTCTCAAATGCGTATTACAAGGAATACACGTTGGTCTATGATTTTCATTCTAGCTAGCATGGGTAAAGAAACATCTATTGTCAATTGCTGGCACAATTTAGATACGGGCGTCTGGTAGTTTCAGAAAAGTGTGTTGTCCATGATGGATATGGATACGTTTAGATTAGTCTTCAGAATTTTTGTAGTTTAGGTGTAGGAAGCAAAATGCTTCGCGAGCAGGGATGCCCCGCAATTCATTGCGGGGTGGCATGGTTGGAGCTGAACGCTTCGCCCATCAATTTTTTCCATTTTGAAGTCCTTCCTTGGGAATATCACCGGGATAACTTTGAATCTGGAAATTCCCATAGCATAGTTCTTGTATCCATAATACCCCTTGTCAAAGATGATTGTATCGCCATCTCTGGCTATTCTTCTCCTTTTTAACTCTTCTAAAATATCCTCGTAGATTTTAGCATCACATGGCGATCTTTGGTGGAATAAAACAAATAATAATCAGTTCCTGTCTGGGTTATACACAATTATTATCCCAAATGACTTGCTAAGTAAACTTGAATTTGGACGAAGATGTAGTTATAAAATAAGGAAGGAGCCTGCTGGTTGCTGCTGGTTATACCTTGCACTCTCCTATTATCTCCTCGTATACATCAATGGTGCACTTTGCAGTCCTGTCCCATGTGAAATACCGCTCAACTCTTACTCGTCCTCTTTCCCCCATTGCCTTCGCTGCTTCCGGATTCTCCAGCAGTGAATTTATACCCCACGCTATATCAGCAGAATTACTGCCATCTACATGAATGCCCGTCTGGTCGTGACCCGATGGGATTACCTGATCTCTGAATCCACTTATGCCTCTGGCACCCACCACCACCGGTTTCGCCATCGCCATCGCTTCCAGTGCTACAATACCAGAAGGCTCATAGAGAGATGGAAAGACCGCGATATCGCAGGCGCCGTAATGTAATATCCTCTCCTCCTCTGATGCAAAGATGAAATTCGGCTTCACGTTGTCTGCAATGCCCAACCTGCTTATCAAATCCAGTATCGTCTTCTCCAGCTCACCACGTCCCAGTATAACCAGCTTCACCTCCGGGTGTCTGCTGATCACCGTGGGCATTGCCTTTACAAGGTTCACTATACCCTTCACCGGTGTCAATCTGCCCACAAATAGTATCATCTTATCCTCTGTACTTATCCCATAGCCGTTTCTTAGTTCCTGTATCGCACTGTAATCGAGTCTGTTCGGGTCATACAGTTCGGTGGATACCCCGTTCCAGCAGACCCTTATCTTCTCTGCTTCGATACCATGCCTTATCAGGTCCTCCTGCATCGGATAACTCACCGTTATTATCCCATCAGCGGCATTAGCTGCAGCTTCTTCTATGTACATCACTGTCTCAGAGTCAGAGCCGCCATCAAGCTTCCTGCCCCACTCAGTCGAGTGAAAATGGAACACAAATGGCAATCCCAGTTCCTTCTTTATCATTAGACCCGCTATCGCGCTCAACCAGTCATGTGCGCAGATGATATCAAATTCGTAGCCCTCCTTCTTTATCAGCTCGTTCACGAACTTCGTTGCACTCAGCACGTTATAAATAAGTACATCATTGAAGAATTTCAGTCCGGTATCCCACTTTCTGAGGTCCTCTGTGATGAATAAAGGCAGTATGTTGCTCCCGTCTATTAGCATCGGTCTATTGACATCAACGCCTCTTATCACTTCTCTCGTCTTTAGCTCGCCATTGTTCATCGTGAATACCGATATGTCATTTCCCATGTCTATCAGTTCACGCGATATATTCTCCGCATATATGCCCAGCTCTCCGCTTATCCCTGGCGGATATTCCCAGACGAAAAAGCCTATTCTCATCGCTCGCTCTCGCTCCTTCCGTATTATAGTTTAAACGAATAGCTTTATCAATGTTTTCATAACTGGAAAGTTCATAGTTCATATTTGAAAAAAAAGTTAGACGATTGGAACGTAATAGTGAAAAAATATGAAATTTTTGTATCACATGCTAACGCCACATGTATAATTCACACATGGTATCTGCACATAAACGTTTAAATATTGGAAATGTACATATATATAATTACCCATGAAGAAAGAAGAGCTGGTACATTTGCATTTGTTGCTGGCGCAATTGAAGAAGTATTGTGAGGAAAATGGGTTGGGCTGTAGTTTTGAGAAGTACAACGAGCTGGGTATCTCCCCTTTCCAGGTGCATCGGAGCAAAGAGGAGCACAAGCAGGCAGTTCTCGTGCTTGGAACCGAACTGGCATCGTTAACACTAAGGAACAACAATAATGTCAATCTCTCCCGTAAATAAAACAGATTGAAGAGAACAGCCCTCTGCCCTTTGCTTATTATCTTATTTTGGGTTATGTGCACAGGTTTGTAGCAAAAAAATTATGTTATGGTCTAATATGTATTAACTTTTATTTAAAGGTGTGATTGTATGCCTCTATTATCTCCCTACCCTCTATGAACACACTGCCGTGTCTCTGTGCATAACTCTTTGCATCTTGCTTGGATAACGCATATCCCGTATCGCCGTCCAGCATCTCACAGATTACCATCGCCGGAGGTATGCCTGCGAGCAACGCGAGAGCTACTGAAAGTTCTGTCTGTCCTCTTCTCTCCTTGAGTAAGCTATCAGCGGCTCTCAGTATCGCAACGTGCCCGGGTGTTCTGAAAGAGGAATGGAAATCGAAAGAACCAGAACTACCATTCAATACCTCCGCTACTGCTTCCCCTATCTTCTTTATTGTGAGCGCGCGGTCTCTATCTGTTATACCTGTAAATGTATCGCGGTGATTCACCCATAGAGAGAATGAAGAACGTTTATCATATACCAGATCGCCATTCTCCTCCACCATTCTGCTCAGGGGCGAACATCTCAAGATGTCACTGATAAGTGGAAGACCGAATTTCTCAGCGGCAATAGGATGAATAGCAACACAGATAAGCCCCCCTGCTTCTCGCCTGAAATATGCTATGTCCTTTGGTCTCACCATGGTTGCAGGCATTACAAAGTCTGTCTCACCCTCACGGTCCTCTGCATCGTAGATCAAAACGATTCCACCTCTTCTTATACGTTCGATACCCTTCTCTACCGAGTCTGGAATCATATCTTCACCTGTGTCCTTACCACATCCCCATCTTCAAGACCGAGTTCACAGCGCAGGTAAACCGGAGAGATTATCTCCAGAACATCTTCCGGATAATGTGTGCGGTCAGGAATGATGACAGCACTTTTAATCCCTTCTGCTCTGGGGTCTAATATCTTACAGGAGAAACATCTGCCACCCCCAAATGTCCTGTTCTCAGATTCAAAACCCTCTATCTCTACCCCTCTTCTCCAATTCAGCTTTTTACGCACTGCTATGCTATGGGAATCCAGGTGCAGATTCAAGGTGCCAGGGAAAGGAGTGAAACCCAATTTGGTCTCAAATTGCCGCCGGTAGCCCTCAAGTGTGGTGTAATACTTCCCCTCACCCAGACCTGTAATCACCCGCCCGGTGATTTCTACCTCTATATTTGGCGTGGAGAAGATTGCCTGATATTCATAGCACTCCTTCTTCAGTTCCTCCACACCCTTCTCTGTCAGTGTTATCCATTGCCCATCTGCAATTATCCGCCGATGCACCAGCCCTCTGCGTTCAAGCTCCTGAAGCCGTCTCGCTGCAGTTTGCACGCTCGATTTTATCGCCTCCGCGAAATGCCCGGAGGATAACTTGATTGGTTGTTCAATGGCACCGAGCAGAGCGAGCTTTCTTAACGAGTATATTATATCACTCATTTCTCCATCATCTCCTCAATTTTGAGATGCATCTCATGTATAATGTAAGATAATCCCAACATATAAATATAAACTAAATAATTGGTCGTGTTTCAAGATCGGTTAAAATTATAAAAAATTCTAAGGGAAACACCTCCAGCAGGTTAGATGGGGAGGAGGTGAATCCCAATGGATATTACCGTATCTCTCCAAATAAAAATAACGTTTGATGGGAATAAAAAGGTATCGGTCGGTAATGTAGCAACTGCGGTGAAGGAACTTGGATTAGAACAGAAGGTAACAGAAGCGGTAATTGAAAGAGTGGATGAAGAGCTGGTTGAGAAATACTGTGGGGGAAAGTATGCCAGAGGTAATAGCAAGAAGAGATACCAGCGTGCTGGCAGTGTAGAACGCCATCCTGTGACATCCGTGGGAAGACTCAATCTCAAGTTGCACAGGGTTAGGGATAAAGAGGAAGGGAAGATCTTCTTGCCCGTGGAGGATAGAGTAGAATTTGATGGAAAGAAGGTCTATCAAGAGGACATTTCTATGATTAGTGCTGAGCTTGCTACCAGGCTCACCTATCGAGATGCGGTGAAAGAGGGGAAGCAGTTCATAAAAGACTTCCCTTCTGCATGCACAATAAACCGTAGGGTTATCGAATACGGCGAGAAGATCAAAACGT
>Ga0190306_1000081_pt1 | contig 38421 bp, 36 predicted proteins | sample 48700734_MG_FD_161657 | JGI IMG/M metagenome (GOLD analysis project Ga0190306, IMG submission 161657) | Hydrothermal vent sediment bacterial communities from Southern Trench, Guaymas Basin, Mexico - 4870-07-3-4_MG | ecosystem: Environmental > Aquatic > Marine > Hydrothermal vents > Sediment ... | reverse complement strand
GGAAAGGGATTTGCAGTAGTTGCAGATGAAATTAGAAAACTGGCGGAAACATCAGCAGAAAATGCGAATGGTATTGGTAAGGAACTTACAGAGATAGTAAATAAAATTGTTGCAGCTGCAAGTTCCAGCAAAGCCACAGGTTTGGCCTTTGAAGAAATTCTTAATGAGGTTATTGAAGTTTCTCATGCTCTTGCAGAGATTGACTCATCTGCTTTGGAATTATCCAAGGGTGGAGAACAAATTATGGAAGCTATGCAGCTTCTTGGTAATGTTACAGTTGAGGTTCAGGACGGATCTTCTAAAATGGCAGACGGAGCTGGTTCAATTATAAAATCGATGCAATTACTAACCCGCGTATCTTCTGAAGCCCTTGGGTCTATGGATGAGATTTCTTCAGGAACTGAAGAAATCTCTCTGGCCTTAAATGAGCTGACCAACCTTACAAATACTCTGAATGATGCTTCCGTTTCTCTTGAGAGTGAGGTTGATAAGTTTAAAATAGAAGAGGATAATTAATATTATTAAACTGGAAAAATGATATAGTATTTTGCATAAATGGAAAATGATAATCAATTTTATTGATAAAATACCGATAGCAAAGTATATAACTATGAAATTTATATACATGTTTATATCATTTTTATTAATAACAAACTCACTTTTCTCTCTTAACTCTGAAGTAGTTATTGATGGTTCTTCAGACTGGGTTGAAATAGAGACCAAAAAGAATATTGACAAGTACCCGGGGAAAGGGAGCTACAGTAGACTGGGGCTGAAGTCTACAGGGTATATTGTTGATAAGTTCACAGACCTTCTACTTCACTTTGATAATTCTAATATTATTGACGAATCATCCAATTATGTTATTGAAACAAATATAACAAGTACCGGTCAAACAAAAAAAATAGGCCAGGGTTCGGGAGTTTTTAGAGAAAAGGGTGAGTTTATAACTCTACATCCTGAACCAGGTTCCATTTTTTCAGGTGGGGATGTTCTTGACAATTTTTCGATAGAATTTTGGTTAAATCCATCCTCATACAGTAAAAATCCTGTAATAATCTCTTATCAGAGTTCTGTAAGAAATGCAGAAGAGAATCTGATTCCTCAGGAATTAAGCTGTTCAATTAAGGATAGAAAACTAATCTGGGAACTGAAAAATATCTTTTACATGAATGAAGAAGAAAATGACATTATTCTTTCCGGATTAATACCAATAGTACCGGAAACATGGCACCATCATCTGCTAAGATTTAATGGGAATACCGGTGTTATTGAATATCTGGTAGATGGAAATTTGGAAGCTGTTCAATATGCCAGTAAAACAGGGATCGAAGATGGTTCTATATTTTACCCATTATTATCAGAAAACAAAAACTCAAAACTAATTATCGGAAAGGATTATATTGGGTATATGGACGAGCTTAGAATATCAAAAGCCTTCATACAAACACCAATTCTCAACAAATATCAGGGGATTTCAGGAATCCTTCAATCCAAAATTATTGATTTCGGGAGATCAGATTCAATATTACAGAAGATTTCAATAGACAGTGAAATTCCTGAGGACAGTGCTATATTCTTTTATTATAATCTGTCAAATAATCTTGAAAATTTATTTGATAAAAGAAACTGGATAAGTTTTTCACCGTCAAAGTTACTATTATCAGAAAATAAAGGAAGATATTTTAGTTTAAAAATGGAACTACAGGCAAATAGTAATCAGCAGCAGACACCACTAATCTCAAAAGTTTTAATCAGCTATAGAAAGAATACTCCCCCTCCAGCACCAAAATTTTTTACTGCTTCAGGTGGAGACAGCAGTATAACTCTTTCATGGAAGGAAATGAGTGAACAGGATATTGAAGGCTATCTTATTTATTATGGATCAGAAGCTGGTGTATATTTTGGTTCTGAAGCAATAGAAGGAGACTCTCCTTTGGTCATTAAAGGGGAAAAAAATACCAGTCTGACCATACATGGTCTTAATAATGGTCAGTTATATCATTTTTCCATAGCTGCTTATGATGGTGCAGGCATTGATTACCCCGGGGAACTGTCAGAAGAAACAACTTCCAGACCAGTTTATTCAGGAACTAATTAATGCCTTTTAAGCATACTTTAAATCAGGCATATCAAGCCATAGCAATAAGAGATTATGATACCGCAGAAGAGTTAGTACTTAAAATGATTGCCGATAATCCTGAAAAATCAGGATTATACCTTCTTATGGGTAATATTTACCTAAAAACAGAACAAACAATGGAAGCTATAGATCAATTAAAAAAATCTATAGCATTAAAAGAAAATAACCCGGAAGCATATAATAATCTTGCAGTTATTTACAGAAAATCCGGAGATTTAGCAGCATCTCTTACTGCCATTAAAAAAGCATTTTCACTTTCTAACAGAAGTCCTGATATATGCTACAATATGGCTAACCTTTATAAGCAGATTGGAGATCCTGATATTGCTCTTACATTCTATAAAAAGGCATTAAAAATAAAACCCGATTTTTCACTTATTTATAATAATATAGGAACGCTCTATGATGAAAAGGGAGATTATGAATCCGCAATTAAGTGGTATAGAAAGGGTCTGGAATATGATCCGAATAATCCAACACTGCATTATAATATTGGTGTTATTTTAGAAACGGAAAATAATTATACCGAAGCCCTCATTGAATACAAAAGGGCTTTAAAAAGCAGACCCGGGTGGACTGATGCCCTTAATAACCTGGGAATAACTCTTCAAAAACTGGGATCAAACCATGAAGCCTTAAATACTTTTAAGGATATTTTAAAAGTAGATCCAGAAAATATTCAGGGGCATAATAATATAGCCGTTGTTCTAACAAATCTTGGTAAATTGGAAGAAGCTGAACAGCATTTGGTAAAAGCTCTCAAAATTGATCCTGGATATTTTAATGCATCTCTTAATTTGACTAAAGTCCAGGAAGATAAGGGAGAATTACAGGAATCAATAAAAAATCTTAGAACTCTTCTCCTGAAAGACGAAAATAATAAAGATGTCCTTCAAAGGATGGGCAGACTCCTAATGGAAACAGGAGCTCTAAATGAAGCCTCAAATCACATTAGAAAGCTTTTGAGATTAAATCCGAACAGTTCAACAGGGTATCTTATACTTGGACAATTAAACCTCCGATCCGGTAGAAAAAAAAGAGCTTTAAGCTGTTTTACAAGTTCGATCAATCTAAATCCTGAACAATTTGAATCATTGTATCAAAGAGCCCTCCTGCTTAGAGAAATGGGTGAATATACTAAAAGTATTTTGGATATTCAAAAAATTCTGGATCATAATCCCAAATCTTTTGAAGCAAGATTCCTTCTATCCGAAATATACCTGAAACAGAAAGAGTTTGAGAAAGCTATGGCTCTGTTACAGGAACTTCTTGAAGAAACATCAAATGATAGTGATAAAAAAGATATTTTAACTGCCCTCACAAAGACATACAGGAATATGGGAGATAAAGATGCGGCAATTAAAACTGTAGAAACCCTTCTTGCTTTGCAGGGAGACGGAGAAGGCTCGGAAACTTTGGAGCAAATGGGTTCTACATTTAAAATTTATGATAAAATTCTGAATGATTATGCAAGGGAATATGAAAAAATTTGGGATCGTAATCTGGAAGCTTTTATTGCCATCACAACTCAGCCAATGGAAGAGGATGGAGGAAAAGATGAAGAAAGTGTCTTTGTTGAAACAATCCCTGAATTTGATAATGAAATTGTTCCGATAATTGATATAGGAGGGATAGAGCCTGTTATTGAAGTAAATGAAGATGAAGAAACAATAATCTTATCTGAACTTGAGGAGGATCTGAATCTTCCGGATGAAGTTGAAATGGAAATGGAAAGGGAGTTAACTCAATTAAGAGAAAAAGCAAGGAAGGAAAGAGATTCAGTTAATGGATATCAGAATAATTCCCAGGGTCAATCCGATCCTCAATATATTCCAGTTCCGGTTCCACAAATTCAATTCTATCCCCAGCAGATCCAAACACCACCCCCTGTATATGTTCAACAACCATTTGTTCAGACTCCACCAGTTTATCCACCACCACCTCCTCCCCCCTCTGAATTTCATATGGATTATCCTGATATCAATCCGGAACCCCCTGAGGAGGGAATCTCTGTTAAAGCTGTAGAAGAGGAACCTCCTGAAGATGAAGAACGTATAGAGGAAAAGGAGTCGGATCCCTCAAATCTATTGGGTTATCTTGAAAATCTGACTCAATTTTTACCAGAAAAAAAAAGACTTGGTTTTGAAACTAGTGACATGCACCTTAAACTGGAAACATTAAGAGCAAAAATCAGCGGGAAAGAAAGCTTTAGAAGTAAAATCGAAAAAAAACATCTACCAATTCAAAAAAAGCCGGAAACAAAAATAACCAGTACAAAAGTTAAAAATACCTTTGATTATATTGAAAAACTTTCAACTTTTCTCCCTGATAAAGCAATTAGCTCTGCCATGAAAAGCAGAATACAGGGTATACTTGATAATATGAGAAAAACAAATGGATAAAGAAACAAGATTAAAGCAAATTGCAGGATATATTAATAAAATGCCAAGCCTGCCTATCTCTGTCACAAAAGTAATAGAAATATGTAATGATCCAAAAACCTCACCTGCAGATCTAAACAGTGTGATACGAATTGATCCGGTTTTAATGGGGAATATAATGAAACTGATTAATTCAGCATACTATGGTCTTTCAGATCAGGTAACATCTTTGGTTCGTGCAATTATAATGCTTGGGATTAACACAGTTAAAAATCTGTCTCTTTCAACAGCAATCCTTGGAACAATGAGTTCAAAGGATCAGTTCCAGGCTTTAAACATGGATGGTTTCTGGCGTCACTCATTATGTGTAGGCACCGCTGCAAAACTTATTGCAAAACATATTAATGTTAATCAGAAAGACCTGGAGAGTTATTTTATTGCAGGTCTTTTACATGATATTGGCAAAATTCCATTAAATAATAAATTACCTGCCGAATATCTTCAGGCAATGAGTATTTCGGATACAACACATCAATCCCTGGTAAAGAGTGAAACTGAAGCTATGATTATTAATCATACAGAATCAGGACACCTTATTGTTCATTCATGGAAACTTGGAGATGAAATAAAAGATGCAGTAGTATACCACCATACTCCTGACAATTATGAAGGTAAAAATAAAAAAATTGTTTATGCTATTGCAGCAGCAAATTATTTTTCTAATTATTTTGAAATAGGATTCTCAGGTGACAGGTATCCTGAAAAACCTCCAGCATTTATTTTTAAAGAACTTAATGTCACAATTGATTGGTTTGAAGAAATTGAAGATACTGTAAATGAGGAAATTAACAAAGCAAAAATTTTCCTTAATCTTAAGAAATAGGAATCTAATATGATTAAAGCAAAATTTTGGGGAGTCAGAGGATCCATACCTTGTCCTGGTTCGGATACTGTTGAATTTGGAGGAAATACAGCCTGTATTGAACTTAGATTTGGTGAAGAAAACAGACTCGTAATAATAGATGCAGGCTCCGGCATAAGAGCTTTGGGAGACCATCTAATGAAGAATGATCTTCCTAAAGGATCTTTAAAAATTGATATTTTTATTACTCATACCCATTGGGATCATATTATGGGCTTCCCTTTTTTTACACCCATATATATTCCGGGTACTGAAATAAATATATACGGACCAGTTACATACGAAGACGAGGGTCTGGATGAAATTATTGGGAGCCAATTGAGATATCGATATTTCCCGATAAAACAAAGTGAACTTTCTGCAAGTATTAATTACTATCCTTTAAAAGAATTAACCATGGATCTGGGAGATGGTCTGTTTGTTACTACCAAATATTTGAATCATCCCGTTCTTTGTCTTGGTTACCGTTTTGAGTATAAAGCAAAAACAATATGTACCGCATATGATAATGAACCCTTCCTGAATCTTTTTCCTACAGATCCGAATGATCCAGGATACGATGATTATGCTGCTGAAGAGGGAGAGATTGTAGCAAAAGAAGAAAATGAAAAGATACTTCAGTTTTACAGAGGTGCAGATGTACTTATTCACGATAGCCAATATACAAATAAAGAATATCTTGATGGCAAAAAGGGATGGGGGCATACTCCCTTTGAATCTGCTATTAATTCCGCTCATAAAGCAGGTGTAAAGAATCTATTCTTATTTCACCATGATCCTTTGCGAACAGATGAGCAATTAAAAGAACTGCTTGCTTTATACAAGAAGAAAATAAAAGGTAAAAGCAGTTTAAAACTTGATCTTGCCCAGGAAGGCCTTGAAATAGAAATATGAGAAATATACTTGAGTAAACAACTAGAACACAAAATTGAACAATTCCAAAATGATCCAGTTTATGCTTCATTGTCTTTACTTAATAAAGAATTTATTAAGAAAAAATCCGAAGAATTTAGATTTTCTTTTCAGGAAATCAAACAAATTATCGATATTGCAACTGATCTGGAGATGTGGCAGGAAGGGGAGCTGCCATCTATCTGGAATGAGGATAATCTGGAAAAACTGAATGGTAAAAATCTGCGGCAAAAGCTGTTAAAAAGAACTATAGATAAATGGACTCAGCTAAAAAAAGAAAGTAATGATTATAGTAAATTCCAACCAGGAAAGGAACCAAAACCTAACCTAAACTTTGTAAGTCAAAAGGATGACAGTATTATACTGGGTAAATGTCCTGTTGCAAGTGAAAAAACCAGATGCTGCAATCTCTATACTTTGGATGCAGTTAAAAACTGTGGATTTGACTGCAGTTACTGTTCTATTCAGTCATTCTATACCGATGGGAAGATATATCTTCATAAGGATTTAAGGAAGAAACTAAATAATCTTAAACTTGATCCGGAAAAATTTTATCATATAGGGACAGGACAATCTTCAGATTCCCTCATGTGGGGCAACAGAGATGGTATTCTTGATGATATTTTTAAATTTGCTGATAATAATAAAAATGTTATTCTTGAACTTAAAACCAAATCAAATGCAATTGGGTATTTTTTAAACAAATCCATACCCTCAAATGTAATGGTAACATGGTCATTGAATACTGATACAATAATTGAAGCAGAAGAACATCTTACTGCAAGTTTAAAAGAAAGACTTGCATCTGCCCGTTTAGTGGCTGACAGAGGTATTCTTATTGGATTTCATTTTCATCCAATAGTTGAGTACAAAGGATGGGAGGAAGAATATCATAACATTATAGACTATATTCAGAAATTCTTTTTACCTGAAGAAGTAGCACTTATTTCTTTAGGTACTTTAACGTTTATTAAACCAGTAATCAAACAGTTGCGAAAGAGAAAACTGGAAAGTAAAATATTACAAATGCCCCTTGTAGATGCTGAGGGGAAATTCTCCTATCCTCTGGATATTAAACGTAAATTATTTAGTTCTGTTTATAATAGATTTTCAGATGATTGGAAACAAATGGTATACTTTTATATGTGTATGGAGGAAAAATCCCTTTGGAAGGATATTTTTAATAGAGAATACAGTACAAATGAAGAATTCGAAACCGATATGAATGCCCATTATATGAGGAAAATCAAATGGCTGGAAGACCGGAAGATCAATAAATAAACTTAAAAAACCAATTGGTAAATTTAAGGTTAGTAAAAACCATGATATGGAAACAAATGAAGTTTTCAAAGATAGTTGCGAGAACCCTATGGCAAATTTTATTACAGATGCACTTGCTGCATCTGTCAGGGTTGTTAGATCTGATATAGATTTTCATATGTTCCGTTTCCGGTTTAGTGCATGTTCTAATAACTCTGCATAGGTTTATCCGAAACAGTAGCAACAAGACGTTTTGATATTACAAGGGCTTCTTTCTGAAGTTTTTTTACATCAATAGTCAGCAATCTGCCATTTTCTACAACAACCCTGCCATCCACAATAACCGTATCAACATTTCGGTTATTAAGAGAATAAAGAATATCTGCAAAAATATTGTATCCAGGCATCATATTTGGTGTTGCCGGATCAATTATTACAAGATCAGCCAGTGCCCCTTCCATTATTTCTCCGTAATTTTTAAGGCCAATTACACTTCCCCTATTTAGCACAGGGAGTATCTTATGGATTTTTCCGGATTCAGGATTGGCAGTTGAGCATTTTGACAAAAGAGCAGCATCCCTGGCAGTTTCAAAAATGTTTAAAGTATTATTTGAGGCAAGGCCGTCACTTCCATATGCAATTTTTACACCTGCTTTCAGAGCTCTAGGCAGGAGATCGTTCACATTACCAAACTTCATATATGTCTTGGCACAGTGAGCTATTCCCGCTCCTCTTTGTTTAATAAGTTTCAGATCTTCATCGGTAGCCCAATAAGCATGGGCAAGAATGGTTTCCTTCCTTAAAACACCTGTTTTATCCAGAACCTGAACCGGGGTAAGGCCTGTTCTCTCCAGGGACTGTACTACCTGTTCTTCTGTTTCCGAAACATGAATATGCATAGGAATGTTTAATTTTTCTGATTCCAAAACGACTTTTTTAAGAAAGTTCTCGGGGCATATATAGGGGGAATGTGGCCCCAGAGATACTAAAATTCTGGGATTTTTATCTTTGTAATACCGGGTAAAATCCATAGCAGTTTCAAACTGTTTATCGGCCTCCGAACCGGTACCAAAGATAGCCCATGCCAAATTTGCCCTCATCCCGGATTTTTCATAAGCTTCAAAAGCCCTGTCCATTGCAAAATAGTGATCTGCAACAGCTGTTACTCCTGAAAGCAGCATCTCCGCAGCTCCAAGAAGTGTTCCTGTGTAGACATCATTCGGTGTAAGACTTTGTTCGTAGATCCAGACATGCCTGTTAAACCAGTCCCCGACATTAACATCTTCTGCAACTCCTCGAAGAAGGGTCATTGCTGTATGGGCATGGGCATTTATAAGGCCGGGGATAATATATTTACCTGTACCATCGATTATAGTTCCATCTGTTATACCTGAAACAGGTTCAGGAACTTCTCCTGCTTCAGAGATCTTTCTTATTCTGCCTTCATGAATTGTAAGATCCATATTTTCCCGAACAGACAGATCTTTAAACGAAAGTATAGATATATTTTTAATTATCATGCGAATTTCTTATCCAGTTTTTTTATGGAATCCAGCATAAAGCCGATAAATTTGGGCGTATCCACTTCCAGAGCAACATCTGTATTAGGACTTTTACCTGTTGCATTATAAATATCTACTACTGTTGCTCCTCTGGTTAGTTCACTTGATACTTCCACCTGAACATTAAGGAATTTTGTTTTTATAACAGAAGAATCAATAACTGCTGCTACGGCCAGGGCATCATGGATGGGGGCTCCGTTTAAACCAAATATCTTTTTATTGGCATTGGCAAAAAACTTGAGTAAGGGACCTACTTTGGATGAAATCAAACCATCAGCTGCAATAATTTTTTCTATTTCTTCGAAGGACATAAGAGCTTTATTTGTAACATCAAGGCCTACCATAGTAATAGGTATACCTGATTCAAAAACAATTTTCGCGGCTTCCGGGTCTACATATATATTAAATTCCGCAGCGGGAGTTACATTTGAATCATGCATACCACCCCCCATCAGAATTATTCTTTCAATTTTGTTTTTAATTTCAGGCTTTTTGAGCAGAACCATAGCAATATTGGTAAGAGGGCCTGTTGGAACAAGAGTAATTTTTTCTATGCTTTTTTCAAGCATATTGATAATAAAATCCACTGCATCAATATTCAGGGGCTTTATCCCGGGTTCAGGAAGTTCGGCTCCATCAAGACCACTTTGACCGTGAAATTGGGGAGCTGTTACCAGCTTTCTGAGTAATGGTTTATCCGCACCTCTGGCGACAGGAAGTTTTTCATTTATAAGTGTTAAAATACGGAGCGTATTTTCAAAGGTTTTATCTCCTGTTTGATTTCCTGCAACTGTTGTTATTCCCAATAGATCAATCTGGTCGGAAGCAGAAGCAAGCATTATTGCCATCATATCATCATGCCCGGGATCACAGTCAATAATTATTCTTGTCACGATTTACCCTCAACATTTTGTAAATCTTTTACGACTACTTTTACAGCCTCTTCATCAAAATGATCCAGTATTTCTCCTTTTTTAGTTTTTATTCTTTGTGTCCGAATAGCGAATATTGCTAAAGCAATTACTGTAACAAGGTAGGGTATCATTTGTATTAATTCTGAAGGTACATTCAGAGATGCAATATATATGGCAAAGGTGTTAACAAAACCAAACAACAGAGATGAAAGGAGGATCCCTACAGGTAAATTACCTCCAAGGGTCGCTGCGGCAATGGCAATAAACCCACGACCTGCTGTCATATCCCTTGAGAACCAGGAAACATAACCCATAGATAGATATAATCCCCCAAGAGCTCCAAAAAAGCCGGAAAGCATGAGAGCATAGAGTTGTATTTTATTTACATTAATCCCGACAGATTCTGCTGCATTGGGATTTTGTCCAACTGCTCTTATTCTCAAACCAAGAGGTGTTTTATACATCAATACATAGAAGAACGGTATTGCAAGTAGGGCAGCATAGGTTAATATATTATGTCCGCTGAAAATTTCTCCCAGTATAGGGATTGATTTTAGTATAGGAATTTCAATTTCAGGAAATACAAGACTCTGAAGTGAACTTGTAGACCCCTTGTCTCCGGTAATTAGAAAAAGAAGGAATATGGTTATACCGGAAGCAAACATATTTAAAGCAATTGCACCAAGAATGATATCAGCTTTCATTTTTAAATGAAAATAGGCAAGAAGTGTACCCATTAGGACACCCGCAGCAAGACCTGCAATAAGTGCAAGGAAAAGACTTCCAGTATAAGCACTGACAATAACACCAAAAAAAGCTGAGACCAGCATAATACCTTCCAGGGCAATATTGACAGAACCAGCAAGATCAGATACTGCAACTCCCAGGGCAGGGAAGAGAAGGGGGGTCATTACCCGTAAAATTGCAAATGCAAAACCAGTTGAAAAAATACTACTTAGCAAAGGACTCATTTCCCACCTCCACTCTCTCGGCTTCTTTGATTGTGATTTTATTTTTCCAGGTAGAGAGGAACGCTTCGGCAGTAATTAGTATAATAATTATTGACTGGATTACCAAAACCAGCTCTGAAGGTACATCAGCCATAAGGTTTAGGATTTGTCCTCCCACTCTTAAATAGGAAAGGAATAAAGCTGCAAAAATAATTAGTATAGGATGATTCCTACCAATAATTGCTACAATAACACCATCCCAGCCATATCCTGGAGTCATCTGCCAGTTAAACCTTCTATGTATACCCATTATTTCAGTCATTCCTCCAATACCGGCTATCATCCCGCTTAAAACCTGGGCAAGAATAACAACTTTGACAACGTTGATTCCTGCAAACCTGGCAAACTTCTGGTTATTGCCGGTAGTTCGAATCTCATATCCTGAGTTTGTATGGTAAAGGTAGTAGTATCCTAAAAATGCAAAAATAACTGCCAGCAATATTCCTAAATGAAGTCTGGTTCCCGGTATAAATTGAGGGAGCCATGCTGTTTCAGGCAATCGAATGGATACAAGAAAACCTGCATCTTTGTCACGAAAAAATGAGTTAATAAGATATAGTCCACCAAAATAGGCAATATAATTCATCATTAGAGAGGCCACAAGTTCACTTGCACCCCATTTCGCTTTAAGAATACCCGGAATAAATCCCCATATTGCACCAGTAGCTCCGGCAACAATTAATACCATAATAATATGCAGGACAGTTGGCATATGTGTGGAAACAGCAAAAGCAGTTCCTACTGCAGCACTCAGAAAGAGTGCACCTTCCGCACCAACGTTAAACTGCTTTGCCTGAAATGCGATAGCAATCGCAACACCGCAAAATATCATTGGAGAAGCATTTTCAATTACATTTGCAAATCTTCCCTTTGAAAGGAAAGGTCCTAAAAGAAACTGCTTAACAGAATAAGCAGGCATTTCACTAATTAAATAAATAAGAACAATACTGATTATTATTCCAACAAGTATAGCAATTAATGTTCGTATGAGTGTGAAATATTTAAGAATAAATTTTTCCACTTGCACCCTCCTCTTTCTTAACACCCAGCATATAAGGGCCGAGATCTATTCCTGATATATTGGAAACGTCTTTAAAATGATTTGTTATTTGTCCATCATATATAACAATAATTCTTGTAGAGAGTTTTAAAATTTCGTCCAAATCTGCAGATATCAAAAAAATGGCTTTACCTTCATCTCTTGCATCTTTTAGAAGGTCATGGATCAGTTCTTCAGATCCAATATCAACCCCTCTGGTAGGTTGTGCTGCAATTATCAATTCGGGTTCGGATGATAATTCTCTTGCAACTACCGCTTTTTGTATATTACCACCACTCAAAGCACCTACAGCTGTTTTCGATGATTGTGTAAGTATATTAAAACGTTTAATAAGATCTTTACTGTAATCTTTTATGTATTTCCAATTCAACTTTCCCTTGTTTGAAAAACCAGGTTTATAGTATCTGTCTGCAATAAAGTTCTCTTCCAGAGAAGCAGCGTCCGCAACACCGTTTTCCATCCTGTCTTCCGGTATGTGTGAAATTCTAAGTTCCCTTATCTGTCTTGGAGAAAGTCCAATTATACTATTATTATCTACAGTTACAGTTCCGCTTGTTGGCATTAACAATCCTGTGAGTATACTTATAAGTTCAGATTGTCCATTTCCTTCCACTCCGGCAATTCCTAAAATTTCTCCTTTTTTAATATCAAAATTTATATTCTGTAAAATCTGAATATTTTCTTTATCAATATATGATAAATCTCTGACAGATAGTTTTATATTTCCTGTATCTTTTGGGTCAGGAATACGTGCAGAGTTAATATCTCGTCCTACCATTAAATGTGCAATTTGCTCTTCGCTTAACTTGGCAGCACTTTGTGTGGTTATTACTTTTGTATCCCTCATCACTGTTACATTGTCTGCAAGGCTTTTTACTTCACTAAGCTTGTGGGAAATAAATAGTATTGTTTTACCCTTTTCCTTAAGCTTTAGAAGTGTTTCAAATAGAATTTCTGTTTCCTGTGGTGTTAGTACTGCAGTTGGTTCATCCAGGATTAATAGTTCTGCATTTCTGAACAGTGCTTTTAAAATTTCTACTCTTTGACGTACACCAATGGGCAGATCCTTAATTTTTTTATCCACCGGAACATCCAGACCATACTTTTTTGATACTTCCCGGGTAATTTTAAGAGCATTGGCAGTATCAAGAAATATTTTCCCTTTTTTAGGTTCTATTCCCAGTATCATATTTTCTGCTACTGTTAGATCCTGTGCCAGCATTAAATGCTGATGAACCATACCAATACCTGCTTTTATAGCATAATTTGGGTTTTTAAAATTAACTTTTTGTCCCTTGTAGAATACTTCACCTTCCTGGGGATGAATTTTCCCGAATATTACATTCATAAGGGTGGATTTTCCTGCACCGTTTTCACCAACAATTGCATGTATGGTATTTTGTTTAATATCCATGCTTACTTCTTTATTGGCTATTACCCCGGTAGGATAAACCATGGTAATGTCCTTAACTTCAAGAATATTTTCCATTTTTTCCTCAAATTTTATCAGAAACTAAAACGTAAAATCAGCGAGGCACATCGCTTCGATTGCTTCGATACAATTTTGCAAGCAAAACCACTCAGCAACCGAACAAATGTTTCCGTGGAGTAAAATCACAGCAACCGATGTGCCCCTATAGATATAGAAATTGATTATTTTTTATTGACCGAAAGCAGTTCCAACATTAATTTCACCGCTTTTAATTTTTCCGGAAATATCAGCAATCTTTGCTTTCATATCTGCTGTTACAACTTTCTGGTAGTTTGCATTATCAGCAAGGCCAACACCGCCTTTGTCAATATCAAGAACTTCCGCTTCACCATATTTTAAAGTACCGGCAATATGCATTTTAATTGCTCTAAAAATTGAAAAATCTACATTTTTCATCATTGAGGTAACTATATGGGATGCTTTTTCAGGATCTGTATCTGCAAATAGAAGGTACTGATCTGAGTCGACACCAATGGTATATTTGTTTTTTTCCTTTGCAGCATCAATTCCACCAAGCCCTGTTTCACCAGCTACATTAAAACTAATGTCTGCACCCTGATCTATCATAGCCAGAGTAAGTTCTTTTCCTTTAGCAGGATCACTGAAAGCTCCAGCGTACGTAACAAGTACTTTTACAGCCGGATCAATATAGGCAGCACCTTCTTCGAACCCAACTTTAAAGTCATTTATAACAGGGATATCCATTCCACCAAGAAAACCAATAACTTTGTCACTGTTTGCTAATGGAAGATCAGATTCTGTAATCATAGCTGCAAGAGCTCCAGCAAGAAAGGAAGCTTCATTCTGGCTGTAAAGTATTGAATATACATTACCAAGATTACCATTTGCATAGGTTACAGATGTATCATAAGTAAAAAACTTTTTTTCGGGATGGTTAGGAGCTATTTTTTCCAGATATTCCTGTAACTGCCATGTACCGGCAATTATAATATCCCAGTCACCTTCAGAAAGCTGAAGAAGATCCGGTTCCCATTTAGCAGGATCATATCCGCCTTCAACAACCTTTCCTACAATACCAAGTTCCTTTACCGCCTGATTAACACCTCGTGCAGCAGAGTCAAAGAATGATTTGTCACCAAGTGTTCCATTTAAATACAGAACTACTTTAACTTTTTCTACAGCAGGAGCAGCAGCTTCTTTTTTCTTGCATCCTGTTATACCAAAACCTGCTGCAAGCAGCATGGTAATTGCTATACCGGTAACAAGAGCTTTTTTTATCATGTTCATTTAAGAACCTCCAAAATAATTTTTATAGACATTTCATTGTAATGCCTTTATGTTTTTTAGTATAGAATTAAATTTATCTTTTTGTATATCCACGATTATATTCATTTCCAGACCTTCGCAGGCAACAGAAGCCCCTCTCATTGTATTAAAACTTAGTTCCATTTTTAAATTTCCCTTTATTCTTCTGGAAACAATGGATTCATCAACAACATAAGCCATTGTAATGGGATCAGGAAAACTTACTGCTCTGGTTCCAAACACCTGTTCAAGAAAATCCAGAGATACTTTCTGCATATCCATTAACAGTTTTCCTGCTTTTGAATCTACCAGATTAAGTGCTTTAAGATCCTCTTCTGTATACATATTTGAAAGAGCTGCATCCCAGGGAACAATGGTCAAAGGTATTCCGGAATTAAATACAAATTGAACAGATTCAGGATCAGCGGCAAAATTAAACTCGGCAAATTTTGTAATATTACCTCTTTCAAGGGCTCCGCCCATAATTACTATTTCTTTAATTAATTTTTTTAATTCAGGATACAAATTTATACTCATTGCAATATTTGTCAGGGGACCAATTGTAACCAGAGTAAGCCCCGGGTTTTGTTTTGCTGCCTTGTATAACCCTGCCGGAGCCATTATGGGCTCTTCTCTTTTTGTATTTTCCGGTAGTTCCACATCTCCAAGACCATTGGAACCATGAACACCTTCTGCATGAATCCTGTCTCCCAGAAGAGATGTGCTTGCCCCCCTGTAAACAGGAATGTCATCTTTGCCAAAATATGCCAGTAAACTGGTTATATTATTTACAACATGATCCAGTCCTGCATTTCCGGCTACTGCACTTATTCCCGTAATATTTATGTTTTGACTTGCCAGAGCAATCATTATTGCTGTTGCATCATCAATACCACAATCTGAATCAATAAATATATTTTTCATTCTTCCTCACTTTAAGAGCCTGTAATTTCTATGATCATTTTAAACTAATTTATCAGTAGGTAAAGGAATTTACCAGACAAAAGTATAAAAATTATGCTATCTTTATACTTTGGAGAATCAAATGAATGAACTAATAAAGCTTGGCAGGCAATTGTGGAATAATGCTGAACCTGGTTTTTTTGAAAAAAAATCTCATGAAATTTTGAGTAAAAAATTTAAAACTATCGGATTTATAGTTGAAGCATTTGAAGGAATACCAGGTTTTATTGCCAGTATTGACGGGGATGTTAAGTCAAAGGCTATTGCTCTTATCTCGGATATGGATGCACTTCCTGTTCCCGGAGACCCTGAAAATAAATATATCCATTCCTGTGGACATCATGTACAAATGACTGCACTGTATGGGGCAGCCTTATTAGTGAAAGAAAAAGAACCTGAACTTCTAAAGCATATTTCCTTTATTGCAATTCCTGCAGAAGAATATATAGATTTTGATAAGAGGAAGGTGCTCATAAATAATAAAAAAATCAAATTTATGAGCGGGAAGCTTGAATTAATTAGCAGAGGTGTTTTTGATTCTCCTCAAATTGTTATCTCCACCCATTCTGCTGCGTTTAAAAACAAGAAATATATCAGTTCTGTTTTAAACATGGCAGGATTTAAAGTCATGAAATTTTCATTTAAGGGAAGAGCCTCCCATGCCGGGGCTGCACCCCATTTGGGTATAAATGCACAAAATGCAGCTTCCCTTTTTCTTCAGGCTTGTGCTTTTTTAAGAGAAAGCTTTAATGAGGAGGAACATATTCGTATTCATCCAATTCTAAAACTGGATAGTAATCAGTCCGTTAATTTAATCCCCGAGCATGTAATTGTTGAAACCTATGTTCGTGCAGCTGATAAGGATACTGTTGATGAAGTAGTTAGACAATTGTCATCAGCAGCTTTCGGATGTGCCGGATCCATAGGAGCGGAGGTGGATATATTTATTAATGAGGGCTATGAACCTTTCAAAGAAGATTTGAATTTACATAAGCTTGTCAAAGAAACTGCAGAATATCTAAATATTGAATTTATAGAAGAGAAGTATTCCTCTGCTTCTTCGGATGTTGGAAATATCTCACAAAAAAAACCAACCATTATGCTGGGGCTTCCCGGAGCTAATGGTAAGTTCCATAATCCTGATTTTAGAATTATTGATGAAGAGGCAGCATATGTCTTTCCGTCACAGTTTTTAGCTGAGTACTTAAAAAGAGTGGTTGCTTCCCTCCCCCCCTTATGATATGTTGCTTTTGTGGAGGCTTCTCAATGTCTATGAAATCAGTTTGTTTTTGGCTTTTTGTGCCAGGCCTAGTTACATATTTTAGAGAACAACTTACTGTTACATTCAAATTGTGGGATAGCATAAAAAGCTTATATGTTTGAAATTAGAGCTTTAATCCGATTTTTCGATACAGGATTTATTTTAAAATTTCTAATCATAATAATGTTAATATCCGTTCTTCCAATTGCTGAAGTTTATTTATATATTATACTTTCAGGATTTTTAAGTCCCTATATTATGATTGCTTCTTTAACGGGAAGCAGTTTAGTTGGGCTTATTCTAAGTTACGGGGTTATAAAATCGAGACTCAAAAGAATTAAAACTTTAATTAATGAAGATAAATATCCTGAGAGTGATTTTTACAAATTTGCAGGTATATTCCTGGGAAGTGTTTTAATAATCACACCTGGATTTATTGGAGATTTATTAGGGCTAATTTTGTTTATACCCGGGATTAGCAGAAAAACAGGATACCTTTTGACCAGGCCGATGGAGGGAAAGGTGAAAGAACTTTACGAATATATGAAACTTTATGAATTAAGCTAAATGGAGAGAAGATGGAGACGGGAGATCGGAGACCGGAAGAGTGGAACCACAAAAAGATTCCAAAATCTTCCGTTTTCCCGTCTCCCGTCTCCCTTATTTATATCTTCCTTATTCTGTGAATTAAAAGTAATAGTAAATAATATATATGCGGGAAAATCATTATAATCTTCCATGGTTTCCTCAATCCCTCCCAAAAAGCAAAATTCCCTTTTTCCCAGCTTTTGTTTGAAATCTTTTTTTTCTTTCCGGAGAAAATATCAAAGCATTCTCCACACCATAAGAATAGACCAGGATTAACATTTTTCATATTTTTTGACAGCCAGTTACTTCGTCCCGGGATGCCATTCCCTATAAGTACAAGAGAGGGAGAGGCTTTTTTTATTGCCAGAACCAAATTTTCTTCTGCCTCCTTTTGAAAGTATCCTGCATACCTGCCTACAATACCCAGTCCCGGGAAAGAATCTCTAAGATTATTTGTAGTAATTTGCAGCTCTGCCGGTCTTGAACCGGCAAGATATAGACTATGATTTTGTTTTTCCAGTATTCTCAGCAGCTTAATAGCAAAATTGAAAGGCATGTATCTGACAGGGATACTTTTTTTTAGAAATTTTGCACCCTTCAGTATTCTTTTTGATACAGGAATAACCAGACTCGCTTTACGGACTGTATTAGCAAATTCATTGTTTCCTCTTGCTTTAAGAAGACCTCTTAGGGTAAGAAATATTATCTGATGCCGTCCCTTATCAAGCAGCAGATCACTTATTACATCTTCAAGAGAATCCTCAGGAATAATATCAACAGGAACATTCAAGAGGAATATCCTCTTTCTTCCACCAACTATTTCAGCATCCAATTTTTACTCTCCAGTAGAATAGTTTGAACAGCACTAACCCCATACAATGCGGCTGTTTCTACCCTTAAAACATTTGTTTTTAAATAAATAGATTTAAACTTTTTGTCTATCAAAATTTCTGTTTCCCTATCTGAAAGACCCCCTTCCGGACCTACTACAAGAAAAACTTTTCCAAAGCTTAAATTAAGATATCCATGAAGAGAACCGGAATTAAGTACTTCCTGATGGAAAAACAACCCTATATCTCCACCGGATTCATCAACTTCAACCATTTCATCAATTGTAACAGTTTTTTCGATTGTAGTACTTACTCTGGAACCACTTTGCTGAATAGCTTCTCTAACTATCTTGTCCCATCTTTCTCTTTTAGCAGGCTTTTCTGTGTTAATCCTTGAAATTGAAAAATCACTTACAACAGGAATAATTTCTGATACCCCTGCTTCAGTAGCCTGACGGATAATCTGATCCATTTTCTTACCTTTGCAAACGCATTGGTACAAAACTATTTCCGGAAGCTCTATATAATCAGATAAAGACTCTTTCACTTCAAGAACACATCTATCATCAGTGATATTAGTAACCTTTAAATTAAAAATATTCCCTTTTGAATCTCTACCTGAAAATTCATAGCCTATTTTATATCTTAAGACTCTTATTAAATAATGATAATCATTTTCCACCAGAACAAGAGAATTATCTCCCATATATGTTTCAGGCATCAGGAAAAGTCTCATATACGGAAAGAAACCCTTACTGTTCTATTTCTGGGACCATCAAATTCACACAGGTAGATTCCCTGCCAGGTTCCCAATAAAAGATGTCCGTCAAGAACAGGAACAGAAAGACTGAACCCCATTAGACTTGATTTAATATGAGCGGCAGAGTTTCCTTCCATGTGGCGATAGCCATCACTTAAGGGAACAAGCTTTCCAAGTTCCATTAACATATCCTTTTTCACATCAGGATCTGCATTTTCATTTATAGTCACACCACAGGTAGTATGAGGAATATAGATATGACAAAGACCTTCTTTAAAACTATGCTTATTGATAAAAGACTCAATTTTTCCTGTAATGTCATTAAACTCTGAATGACTTCCAGTTTGAACCTTTATTAATTCTGATATCATTTTCCTTTTATTTCTCCTGCCTGCAGCATCCTTACAGCTTCCTGAAGAATTATATCAAAATCCAGATCATAAACAGGAGGTATATCCAGATGTCTGTTATATTCGTTTCTTATCAGCTTTTTTATTATTCTCGTTTTAAGAACAATTCCATCTTTTTTCAGGTTATTAATAAAATTTTGCTGATCAATATCTTTGACTTCAGGATGATTTTTTATAAAATCAGAAACCAGATTTTCCTTTAGCATTTTGCCCAGAGACTCGATTTCTTCATCACTTAGTTCCGGTTCCTTTACTTCCCTGTCGGGAGCTATCCCTATTTTATCAATATTTATATCATTTGGGGTATAATATCTGGCAATGGTAAGTTTTATACCCCCATCATGAAATCCCATTACTTTTTGTACAGAACCTTTCCCATAGCTGGTTTCACCTATAAGCGTGGCTCTATTAGTGTCTTTTAGAGCACCGGCTAAAATCTCTGCCGCAGAGGCAGATCCCTTGTCGATAAGTACTGCAATTGGGAGACTTTCGGGGACAAGAACAGATCTTGTTGCATTAAAAACTTCATTTTCTCTATGAATTCTGGATTTGGTTGAAACAATTGGACCGCTGGATAAGAAGTAATCTCCAATTTCCGCTACTGAGTCCAAAAGACCTCCGGGGTTTCCCCTTACATCAATTATTAAGGAGGTATATGAGTTACTTTCAAAATATTTAATAGCTTCCTTTACTCTTTCTGCCGTAAAGGGAGTAAATTGAATAATTCTTAGATAGCCAATATTCCCAGGCAGCATTGCCTCTTTTACAGTTGGAATCTCAATAATAGCTCTTGTAAGTGTAATCCCAAATTCAATTCCCTTGCCTCTGAGTATACTTACATGAACATCTGTTCCGGGTGCTCCTCTCAATTTATCAACAACCTCATCAATACTAAGATCCTCAACTGATTCCTCTTCAATTTTTGTTATATAATCTCCTGCATGAACTCCTGCTCTGTAAGCTGGTGTGTCCTCAATTGGAGAAACAATTTGAACAAATTTATCTAAAGGATCTGTATTTGTACTGCCTGGTGCAGGTTTTGAAATATAGAGTCCAACTCCTCCAAACCGTCCTGTTGTAGTATCATTCATGTCTTTCATGTCACTGGCAGTTAGATAGTATGAATGAGGATCATCAAGACTTTCGAACATACCCTTTAAGGCTCCTTCGTATAGGGTTTTTACCGGTACTTCATCAACATAATTTTCCAGAAGGAATTGAAACAGATAATCAAATCTATCAAGATATTCTTTTGTTTCAGAATTTGCCCGATAGGCTAGTAAATTCGGGCCGAAAAATGATACTCCCGAAAAAACCAGTAAAAAGGCACATATTATAATCCAGATAAATCTCTCTCTTTTTTTCATTCTTGTCTCCATGTCATGTCATGTCATTATCTTTACCGAAATTGACAGAATACCCAGTCTTGTGCCTGTTACAGTAAGAATACATTTAAATTATATCGTAAATAAAAATAATTTCCTGAATTAAAGAGTATATAAATTCCTGATCTTAAAGTAAAGACGGGAAGGGATTTAGTTTTAGGTTCTAATATTATCCGGTACAGCTTTTCTTAATGACAAGACTTGACCACTCAGCAGTCAGCGCATACAATAAGTTTCGTCTGGAGGAGAGTTAAATGCAGGTTTTGCCAATTGCAAGTGGAAAAGGAGGTGTTGGAAAATCTCTGTTTGCTTCGAATATCTCTATTGCACTGGCACAGGCAGGGAGAAAGGTTTTACTTGCAGATCTGGATCTTGGAGCCTCAAATTTGCATCTTATTCTGGGTACGGGATCAGTAAGAGATGGGATAGGTACCTTTTTAAGTAATTCTGAGACTAAATTTGAAGATATAATTTTTGATACTGAATATAAAAATCTACGGTTTATTTCCGGTGATGGTGAAATACCAGGGATGGCTAATCTGGATACCGGTCAGAAGACAAGACTTATACGTGAGCTTTTTCTTCAGGAAGCTGATTATCTTATTCTGGATCTTGGAGCCGGAACCAGTTTTAATACTGTAGACTTTTTTCTTAGCTCCTCTTTGGGTATCATAGTAACTGCTCCTGCACTTACAGCAACCTTAAACGCCTATCTCTTTCTAAAAAATGTAGTTTTCAGACTTATGACATCATCTTTTAAGAAAGAATCATGGGCAGGGAAGTATTTTGACGGTTTAAAACAGGAAGGAAAAAGCTTTCAGAAAATTTATATACCCAAACTAATTGATAGAATCAAAACTGAAGATTCTGAAAGTTATAATACATTTATGGAACGTATGTCTGTTTTTAAACCAATGCTTATAATGAATATGCTTGAAGATCCAAAGGATAGTCAGAAAGCAGTCAAAATTAGAAGATCCTGTAAGGAATATCTTGGTGTTAATCTGGAACATTTGGGAATAATTTATTTTGATCATCTTCAGGAAACAGCATTAAATTCCCGTTTACCTATTATTGCCTATAAACCAAATTCCGTATTAAGTCAGGCAATATACCGTATTGCAGATAAAATTTTGGAAAAGGGAGAGGAAATAAATAATCCTTTGGATATATCTGCTTTAAATGACAGTTATTATACCGCAAGTATGGAAGCTGAGATTGATTATGATAGTAAGGTAGAAGCCATGGAAAATCTACTGCACAGTGGAACCCTTACAGAGGGAGACCTTGTTGAAACAATCAGGTCCCAGCAGTATGAGCTGAATTCTTTAAAAAAGGAAAATTATTTTCTAAAATCTCAGATTTTGCAAATTTCCAGGGATAAGGAATAGGTCGTAAAGAGTGAAAGGGAATCTGGAACTGGAGTTTAATTTAAATAAGACTAAAGCTCAATTGATATTTACCCCGAATAAAGATGGAGAAGAATGGACAGAGAAACGTCTGTCTGCTTTTCTTGATGCAGAAGGTGTAACAGTCGGAATTATTTCCGGATCCCTAAAAGATGCTGCAGAAAAAATTCTAAAAACAGAAAAGTTACTAAAATTACCGTTGGCAGAGTCAACTGAGCCTGTTTCACAGCTTAATGAAAACTATCAATGGGAAAATCTTGAAATACCCGTAGAATTGGCTAGTGACGGGGAGAGAATTTTTAAAGTTGCTTTTGACCCTGAGATTACCAGAGAACGTGTAAAAAAGATAAAGGTTAAAAAGAAAATACAAAAAAAATCAAAACTTCCATTCGGTAAACCTAAGGAAACTTATATTACAACAATTCAAAAAAAAATTGTTAGAGAGCCTGTAGAAATTAATCCTGAAGTGGTGATGATTGGATGGGCTGATACCGGTTCTGTCCTTGCTGTCAAGGGAACTCCTGTTAAAGGAAAGCCGGGTGTATCAGTTATGGGAGATGTGATTCCATATACTATTAGTGAATTTTTTACGGGGAAGGGAGTTGTTAAAAAGAATAATGAATTAATAGCAGAATACTCTGGATTTATTAGAAGAGGAGATAACTGGGTTGAAATACTTCCCTTTGATGGTAAGGTCTGGATAGTTTCATTGTCAAAGGATAAGTCTACTGCTTTTTTAAAAATACTTGCTGGATCCAAACAGGAAACAGCTCCTTCTGTAAGTAGTATTATAAATACTGCTGTAGCTCTTGGAATAGACAGAGACAGTATTATAGATGAATCTGTTATATCCAGAATTATTAGGGAAACAGTGGAATCAGGAGCTTTCCTGGAAAATTTTCCTTTAACAAGGGATCGTGATTCATCGTTTTCAATAAGTGTCTCAAAAGATAAGATGAAGGGGTTTCTTAATATAGTAAAGGCAAGTGGAAACGGAAAAGTTCTAAAGCTGAATGAAGTAGGAGAAGCTATTAAAAAAAGTGGTTTCTCAGGTCTTAATTTTAATAAAATTAAAGAAGATCTTCTTGCTTTTTATAATAGTCATGATTTGGAAATGAAAGATTATGTTCTTGTAGAAGGGAAAAGTCCTGAAACTGCTGAAGAGGTAACCTTTAGTATTGAATGTGAAATGATGAAGTCAAAAGAGCTGTCTGCTCATAAAGAGCATATAAAAGAAAGCAATGTTAAAAGAAAACCAACTGGTATGGAATCTCTGGATGAGTATAAGGTTGAGGACTGTAAAAAAATTGCAGTAGTAGAAAAAGGTGCAATGGTTGGTTTGTTCAGCTCTCCAAAAGCCGGTGCTCCTGGAAAGGATGTTTATGGTAAAGTCCTTCCCGGTCTTCCAGGAGAGACCAAAAACCTCACAATTCTTGAAAATCTTACCAGAAAGAATGACGAATTAGTTTCTGAGATAGATGGATTTCTTGATGTATTTGAAATTGATGGGAATACTATTCTGCGTGTTCGTCCTGCTGAAAGTGATCTGATCGAAATTAGTATATCTGAAGATAAAATGGCAGCATATGTCTCCATCGAAGAAAATCCGGGTTCACCAATTACAGAAGAGGAAGTAAAGCAAAAAATTATAGCTGCTGGTGTCATAAAAGGTCTTGATGAGGAACTTTTGCAAAAAGTTGTTAAAGCCGTCAATGATGGTGAAATTATAAAATCCATTAAGATTGCTTCCGGGGAGAATCCCGTAGACCCAGAGCTTAGCAGGCTTAAATTAAAAGTAAAAGTTTCTGATGATAATTCCGTCGCCCTTCGATCTAATGGGAGTGCGGATTTTAAAAATCAGGACAGGATTACTGAAGTTACTAAAGATGAAGTTATTGCTGTTATTTCTTCGGCAAAGACAGAAACCAGAAATGGGTGGACTGTTACAGGAACTCCAATAAAAGCAAAAGAAGCTGCAGCAATAAAAACTGAAACAGGTAATGGCATAAAAAAGGTGGAAGAAGAGAATGGTGATATTTCGTTAATTGCAGAAGTTTCCGGAGAGCTTGTGCAAGAGGGTGATAAACTTTATATTAATGATATTCACTTGGTAAGGGGTGATGTTGATCTTAAAGAAGGTAATATTAAATTTCCGGGTTCTGTAAAAATTGGCGGATCTGTTACACAGGGTTTCTTTGTTATGTCAGGGGGAGAGGTTCAGATAGCAGGGGGAGTTGAAGCCTCTTTAGTATCAGCAGGAGAATCCATAATTATTGGACAGGGAGTGGTTGGTGGAGGAAAGGCTGTACTTAGGGCGAAGCAGGATATTGAAATGGCCTTTGCAGAACAGGCTACACTTCTCGCTGTAGGCGACATAAAAGCAAAAAATTCATGTTTAAGATGTAAAATAAAATGTAATGGAAAGGTTCTGCTTATTGGTGATAAAGGAAATCTTGTTGGTGGAGATATAAAATCTACAGGTGGAATAAATGTTGCTAACCTTGGGAATAATAAGGGTGCTAAAACCAAAGTTTCTTTTGGACAAAATTATCTTATACAGGACAGAATTGAACTTGAAGAAAAAGAAGTCGAAAAGGTTAAAGCCCAAATTGCAAAACTTGATTTTACTATGCATAAGCTTGAAAACGAAGGATCTAAGAATAAACTTAAAAATGCACGTATGACAAAACTTAAACTAATGAAGGTATTAGAAAAAAGAGGTGTTCGTTTATTTACTCTTCGTGAAAGATTTGAAGAACATTTTGCTTCTGATTTAATAATAAGGGGAACTATTTACCCTGGAGTTATACTTGAAAGCCATGGACGCTATCATGAGATAAAGACTGAGAAGAAGAAGCTGCTTATAAAGTTTAATCTTGAAACTGGAAGAATCGAAGAAGAAGCACTTAAAAAGGAATAAAAATGATAGCTTTTATTAACTACCCGGATTGGATCAGACCAGTAATTATACCCGGACTTCCATTTCATTGGTATGGTCTTATGTATCTTTTTGCTTTTGCAACAACTTATCTTCTATTTAAATATCAGGTAAAAAAAGAAAATCTTGAAATTAGTGATGATGATAGTGTAAATTTATTTTTCTGGACTATATTGGGATTAATAATAGGTGCCAGAATTTTTTCAACTCTTATTTATGATACAAGTGGTATTTACTGGAGAAAACCCTGGTTGATTTTCTGGCCCTTTAATTCTGAGATGCAAATGGTAGGACTCCAGGGTATGAGTTATCATGGTGGACTTATTGGAGCTATACTTGGTTTGATCATATATATTAAATCAAAGAAGCTATCATTTTATAAAATTGCAGATTTTCTGGTTGCAGGAATTCCCCTTGGATACACTTTCGGAAGGCTTGGGAATTTTATAAATGGAGAATTATGGGGAAGAGTAACCAGTGTTAAATGGGGAATGATTTTTCCATATGCTCCCGGAATGTCCACAAAACTTGAATGGGTAAAGGAATTAGCAGATAAAACAGGTATATCTGTTGCAGGTCAAAGTACTGTAAACCTTCCCAGGCATCCTTCCCAGTTATATGAAGCATTTTTTGAAGGTATTTTTCTTTGGGCTATAATTTGGTTTGTTTTTAGAAAAAGGAAAAAATTTGATGGGTTCTTACTTTCTGTTTATCTTGTTGGTTATGGATTAATCCGTTTTATTATTGAATTTTTTCGTCAGCCGGATAGTGATCTTGGATTCATAATTCTTAAATTTTCCATGGGTCAGATTTTAAGTTCTCTTATGGTTGTTCTTGGAATTGTTATCTACTTTTTAGCAAAAAATCAAAAAGTAAAATCCGGGAAAGATATTGAAGATTCAAAACACCGGAAACCATCTAACAGAAAAATTCAAAAGCGTATTCATAGGACTTAGATGAATAACTATAGGGGATCCTCTTTTATCCATTTTTATTAGTATTCTCCAGTTCGACTTTCAAGGGATGCGGGATTTTTTTTTGCATATCCTGCAAATGCAGTTAATTCCGCACCTATGGCCATTAATACTTTGCCAGTTCTTATTACTTCTATGATTCCATATATTTCAAACATTTTAAGCAGACCATCAATTTTTCTTGATGGACCAGTAACCTGAAAGGTTATTGTTGTATCTGATATATCAACAACTTCCCCACGAAATGCATGACCTATCTGCATGATATCTGTTCGGTTTTCTGCAATACATTTTATCTTAAGCAGTGCGAGTTCTTTTTCAACTATATCAAGATCCGCATAATCCCTGGCATGAACTACATCTACAAGTTTATTAAGCTGCTTTAAAATTTGATCCAGTGTTTCTTTATCCCCGGAAGCAATTATATTCATATGAGAGAAATCTGTATTTCTTGCAGGTGAAGTTACCAGGCTGTCAATATTGTAGCCCCTTCTTGAAAATACAAGAGCAATTCTATTTAACACTCCGGATTTGTTTGCTACAAATAAACCAATTGCATGTGTTGAATATGTATCTGGCATTTTATGTACTCCCTTTTGGTTTTTCAAGTTTGACTTTGGGTGCTTCAAGAAGCATCTCGTTTAATCCGGCTCCTGCCGGAATCATTGGAAAAACATTATCAAGTTTTTCAACTTCTGCATCTATTATACATGGACCTTCATTATAGGCGAGAGCTTCAGATAAAATCTTTTTAACATCTGAACTCCTTTTAATCCTAAATCCTTTTGCGCCATAAGCCTGAGCCAGTTTTACAAAATCGGGATTACCTTTTAAATCCACACCGGATAAGCGGTTATCATAAAACATATCCTGCCATTGCCGTACCATACCCAGATAATGGTTATTTATTATAAGAATTTTAATTGGAAGCTTCTGATTAACTGCAGTCGAAAGTTCAGAAAGTGTCATCTGAAATCCTCCGTCCCCTACTATTGCTATGATGATATCATCAGGTTTTGATAATGCCGCACCAATGGATGCCGGGAATCCATAGCCCATTGTTCCTGCACCTCCAGAGGACAGCCAGTTTCTACCGGATTCTATTTTGTAGTACTGTGCAGCCCACATTTGGTGCTGGCCAACATCGGTTGCAACAATTGCTTTTCCTTTTGTAAGATTATAGATTTCTTCTATTACATGTTGTGCTCTTAGTTTTCCCTCTTTTTTATAACTTAGAGGAAGAGCCTTTTTCCATTTTTTTATTGTTTTAAGCCATTCACTGGTATCACCTTTTTCAAGATAAGGTGCAATTTTTTTTAATATAGTTTTGGCATCCCCAACAATGCTTTCATCAACCTTAATGACTTTGTCAATTTCAGCAGGGTCAATATCAATATGTATTTTAACTGCGTTTTCACAAAATTCAGAAATTCTCCCTGTGATTCTATCATCCCATCTGCTTCCTATGGACATAATTAAATCACAATCGTAAACAGCTTTATTTGCATAAGCAGTTCCGTGCATTCCAAGCATTCCGAGACTTAAATCGTGGGTGTCCGGAAAGCATCCTTTTCCAAGAAGTGTATTTGTTACAGGAATTTGCATTTTTTCCGCCAGAAACTGAACACTTTTTTCAGCTCCTGAAATTACCGCACCATGGCCGACCAGAAGAACAGGTCGTTTTGCTTTTTTCAACAAGCCTGCAATAGCAATCAAATCTGTGTCGTTATCTTCATCAGGAATCCGATATCCTGGGAGATGAAAGGTCTCATGGTAGTTTGGGTCAATCATTGCACTGCTTACGTCTTTTGGGAGATCAATTAATACAGGACCAGGCCGACCGGATCCGGCTAGATAAAAAGCCTCTTTTACTATTCGGGGGATATCTTCTGCTTTCTTTATAAGATAAGAATGTTTTACTACTGGATAGGAAATTCCAAAAACATCAGCTTCCTGGAATGCATCCATACCCAGTGCCCATGTTGGAGCCTGCCCTGTAAGGACAACCAGAGGTATGGAATCCATATTTGCTGTAAGAATCCCTGTAATTGTATTTGTTGCCCCGGGGCCGGAAGTTACAAGAGCAACCCCTGTTTTGCCACTGGCTCTTGCATAACCATCTGCCATATGGACTGCTCCCTGTTCATGCCGGGTGAGTACAAGCCTGATGGATGAGTCAACCAAAGCATCAAAAATTGGAATGACTGATCCTCCTGAAATCCCGAAAATATGCTCAACTCCCTGCTGCTGCAGTATGTCTACAATAATTTCGGCGCCAGTTCGAAGATTATTTGTCATAAATTAGCTCCTATTTAAATATAAATTACAATAATAGCAAAATATATGTTATTATTTGAATAGTAATTTATGAAAAAATGTATATTTATAAGATATTCGGTTTATAAATGGAGTGTCAATAGAAAAAATATCTTTTTATTGGTAAATTGACTGTTTATTTTAAAATTAGTAGTTTATAAGACGTTGATTGATGTATTTATCAAATAATTTGGCTATGATTAGTTGGTTTTAGAAAAATTACAGCAAAATAACCAGGAATAAATAATTTTGGAGTAATCCGATTAGTAAAAAGATTTTTTTCGAATCAAATGAGCCATGATTCTCAAAAAAAGTGGAAAAACATTCTTTGAGTTAATAATTACAGCTTAGAGCGCAGGTTTGTAATCTGTTGGTATATACAATAAATTGTTCTTGCATAAAGACTTAAAGTATAATAATCTCTTGTCAGGATGATGAATTTAGTTTTCATCGGCAATGATAAAAAGTGTTTTAATACCTTAAAAATGTCGATTACCAGTATCAAAATCTCATTACTTTCACGCAAAGAAAAGTTGCTTATTTCTCTAAAAAAAAGTAATGCAGATATTATTCTTATTGATTTAGATTTTCTGGAGTTGGATTTTCTGGGGATAGAACCTCTACAGTTTATAAGTGCCATACAGGTATTAAAAGAATATTCTGCAATTTATTTGACTGGCAAAAATTGTCCTGTTGCACATTTGGTAAAGGCAGTAAAAATGGGTGTGGTCGATTTTATCCCCAAACCTTTTGGTTCTGAAAGTCTCCGGAAGATTGGTGATGCTGTTAATTTTACTATTAAAGAAAAACTTGGAAGGATAAAAAAAACTGCTGAACCAGATAGTGATATTTCCGGTTATATTATTGGCTGCTCAAGGGGAATGCAAATTGTTAAAGAAAAAATAGAATTATATGCCACTGCCAATGCGGCAGTATTATTGCTGGGAGAAAGCGGGGTTGGTAAGAATCTGATTGCCAGATGTATTCATAATTTGTCAAATAGAAAAAAATATGCTTATCATACAATGCATACGGCAGCTCTTACCCAATCAATAATTGAATCTGAACTCTATGGAACAAATGAAGGTGCTTTTACTGATGCAAAATCGAGACCGGGATATTTTGAATCTGCTAATAATGGTACTTTGTTTCTTGATGAAATTGGAGAAATGCCATTGGAATCACAGGTTAAGCTCCTTAGAATACTGGAAGAAAAAACAATAACCAGGGTAGGAGGGATTAGGCAGATACCTATAGATGTAAGAGTTATATCTGCAACAAATAAGCATTTAACAGAAGCAGTAAAAAATAAATTATTCAGAGAAGATTTGTACTACCGAATTAATACCCTTTCTATCAGCATACCACCTCTAAGGGAGAGAATGGAGGATGTCCCTCTACTGGTTGAGTTCTTTCTAAATAATAATGAATTAAAATACACAATTTCAAAATCAGGTTTGGAGAAACTTACTCAGCATACCTGGCCGGGAAATGTAAGGGAATTAAAAAGTGTTCTGACAAGGGCAGGAATCCATTCGGGACCAGACAAAGTAATTAAACGCAATCATATTTGTTTTAATTGATTTTACGCAGTTTAGAGCATTCAATAACGGGAATTTTTTTCCCGGAGTCGTCTTCACTATATCCCAGGTATTTGCCCAGTATAAGTAAATGTGTATTAAGGGTAATTTCTTCCGGGTTTGGTGTTCTTGATCGTCTTGCAGGAATCATTGAAGCGAATTCCAGCCCCTGGATTTGAATTAGGCACTTATAAATTGCAACATTTTCCAATCCTTCCCATTCTCCATAGGAAATCTCAAGAATTCCTGCAAAATTTTCTTTATCCGAAGCGAGTACTTTCCTGTCTGAGACTATTCCATCAAGTATAATATATTTATCCATATCTATATCATTAGCATTGCCAGATTCTACCATAATAACAATATTTTTTAGTGTAAGATCAAAATTTATCATTGTGTCAGCATCAGTATTTATTTGTGCTGATAAACTGAACAATATAAAAAATAAGAATAGTATGAAAGTAAGTTTTTTCATAAATACCTCTTTGATTGATATTTTAGAACGTAAAAACATTCAGGTCAAGCTCAGTTCTTTTTAGATTTTGCCGAAAATAACAATATTAGCTTGTAAAAATAAATACTGCTTGATAGAATTACGTGAGTATACTACTATACTAAGTATATATATACTCTTTTTACAGGTAAATTTGACAAATTAAAGAATGCCTATTAATATAGTGTTATATTGTATTAGAGTTATTCAGAAAGAGGGCACATGAGCAATAATGAAATAGTACCAGGATTTGATGATGAAAGAGATGATAGCTTAAAAATTCGTCTTCAGAAGATAGAAGAAGCTGAAAACTGTCTGGTTCTTTATCTTACCGGATATATTGACACATATAACTCAAATTTTTTTCAAAAACGTGTGTCAAAAGCAGTGGAAGCAGGATTTATCAAACTTGTATTTAACTGTGGTGGATTGAATTATGTTTCAAGTACAGGTATTGGTTCATTTACTGCATTTTTAAAAGCTGTCAGACCAAGAGGAGGGGATCTGGTATTACTCGAAATACAGCCCAAAGTTTATGAGGTCTTCCAGTTATTAGGGTTTTCCCAGTTTTTTAATATTAAAGATAATCTTACAGAGGCTGTTGAATTTTTTGGTTCCAATAAATCTAAGGGTACGACCGAAGTCTTTCCAAAAATATTTCAATGCCCTATATGTGCCAAAAAACTTAAAGCCACTAAATCCGGACGATTTAGATGTTCAGAATGTAAAACAATTCTGGCAATTGATAATTCAGGTCAGGTATTTCTAGGATAATTGTGGATCAGCAGGGTATATGTCGAAAAATATGAATTGGATCCTGTGAACATATTTTGATGTTGTAATATTTCATACATTTTATTCTAATGCTGCTGACTCTTGAAAGGAGATACCTGTGGGACTTTTTAGCCGATTAAGGCGAATGTTAAAATCCAATATGAATGATATGATCAGCAAATCTGAGAATCCGGAGAAGATGCTTTCCCAGATTATTGTAGATATGAATCAGCAGCTTATTGAATCAAAAAAAAGTGTTGCTTCTTCTATTGCAGATGAAAAGCGTCTTGAACGTCAGATGCGGAATAATCAATCTCTGGCAAAAGAATGGGAAGAGAAGGCTATGCTTGCAGTTAAAGCCGGAAAGGATGATCTTGCAAAAGAAGCTCTTCTACGCAAGCAGGGTTATGATAATCTTTATAATCAGTATAAACCTCAGTGGGATGCTCAGCATGATGCTGTTGAAAAGCTTAAGAATGCCCTGCGCCAACTTCAACAAAAAATTGAAGATGCCCAAAGAAAGAAAAATTTGCTTATTGCCAGATCCAAAAGAGCTACTGCCCAAAAAAAAATACAGGAGACGGTATCCGGTCTATCAGATAATTCGGCATTTAAGGTTTTTGATCGAATGGCAGCAAAAGTTGATCGTCTTGAAGCAGAGAATGAAGCCTCCCTGGAGCTTTCTGAGATCGAAGATAATGAGTTGGATCTTGAAAAGCAATTCGCCCAGCTTGAAGGGAAGAGTAATTCTGCTGATAATTTATTGGAAGATCTTAAACAACGAATGATTGAAGAGGATGATACAAAAAAACTCGAATAGGATTATTATAATATCTAATAATCCGGTTTTTATAAGTCAAATTAAACTTTTCGAAAAGAAATCCGACTATTTTTTTGCTTATACTTCGAGTATTCCGGAGACATTATCAGAATTTTTAATAATTGATGCTGTTCTTCTTGGTGAATTTTTAAACTCCAAATCCAATTTAACTGATATAAAATTTATTGTACATGGAAATCAAAACAATCTGAAAGTTTCATTTAATGCAGGTTGTGTGGATTTCCTCCGTGATCCCTGGAACTTTGACGAGCTTGAAGCCAGAATTGAAAAAAATTTCAAAACTATAAAAACGGATTTAAGATGGGAAAAGCTGGTTATTTCCCGGAGTAGCTTATCTATTGAAGGGTTTTCATTAGGTCTAAGCATTGAAGAGTATACTATTCTTAAAAAACTTATTGAAAACAGGGGAGAGGCTGTCCCAAGAGAAGCTCTTCTGTTTGCTTTATGGGGGGAGCACAAAAAAGGTTCAAGAATCGTGGATATGCATATTTCAAATCTTAGGAAAAAGTTAAATATTCTAAAAATGGAGCAAAAAGGTTGCTGTGGGGATATTAAAACTATCAGGTCTTATGGTTATTTACTTGTTTAAAGCATTATTCTGTTTTTAAAAGCTTCAATCCCGCCCATTTTTCATAAAATCATCACTAAAATTGTTCAAACCGTGTATAAATGTATCCCATTAGTTCTTTTTATGTTAATGCTATTGGCTACTCCTCCAAATATTACTGCGATAAGTCTGAAAATGTAATTCCATTCAATTGGCTTATCAAAAAAGATTATTTAACAATATCAGAACAATTTCTGATCTTATTGGAAAGGAAAACTCCGAAAAGAATATCATTGAAATTATATAATCCGGGCTCTTGAAGGAGACAGCAAATCTCATTGGTATAAAGGTAACTGGAGTGAATATGAAGCAGATAGGAAATGGCGTTTATATGATTCGGCAAATCAACCTCATAGAATTAAATACAGGAAAATAACCAGGGATTAGATCAGGTTCCGAAATAGAGGTCTCCAAAATCTCCCAGTCCCGGAATAATATATGATTTTGAATTCAGTTCTTTGTCTACAAAACCTGTAATAAGTTTAGCTTTAGGGGCATATTTAATGAAAGTTTCAATTCCCTCAGGGCAAGAAATTAAATTTATAAAGATAATTTTTTCTTCTTCCACCCCATGATCTTTTAGAACATCTATAGCTTTACACACAGATCCTCCCGTTGCGAGCATTGGATCTAATAATAGAACATGCCTTTTAGCAATATCTTCGGGTAATTTTTCATAGAAAAGTGTTGGTAAGGCGGTTTCTTCATCTCTTTGAATTAGTATTTTTCCAATTCTAATGGCTCTGCAAACTTCCCTGACAGCCTTTTCCATAGATTCACCTGCCCGGACAATAGGGACAGCACAAAGTTTCCCTACAAACTCACTTCCGGTAAAATGTGTACCTGTAGGGGTTGTCACTTTTTTTTCCTGAGTTGGCAGATGATTTAATGCTTCTTCTATTAGTAATCGTATTACTCTTTCAGAATAAAATAAAAACTCGTTCCTTTTTGTATCTTTGTTTCTGATAATTGTAAATAATGCTTCAAGTTGTGGAGTGTACGGAAGGACTGTTATATTTTCCATTATTTAACCTCTCTTAACTATTTAAGATTTGATAACCATCAATACATATCAAGGGGCTATCAATCAATACTATGCTGAAATTTGAAAAGCATCAAGTAGTGACTTTTCCGATGTCTCTGAATTCGGTTTGCTTTTGGCTTTTTCGCCAGTTTAGAGTCAATATATTAGAGAAGAAGTATTTTGAAGATAGAAAATGAGATATAGTACAAAAAAATCTAGTAGAATTCTTATACTTGTTTTACACATTGTAATGTGTAGTATTCTATACAAACCGGGAGGGGGCAAATGGCAACAAACCTTGCAATTGATGTATCAACTATTCCATAGCTTCTGCTTCATGTGGCAGAATTCTTTTAATTGGTCTAAAGTATGCTTTTGGAGAGTGTTCACTAAGGTCTGAAACTTTTGTCATGTATATGCATGCATACTTTTCCACTTGTTCCGCAAACCTGCTCTCTTCTGACCCGGCACGTAATATTTCACCCCAGTAGGGATTAAAAAATTTCTTAAAAATACCAAGCTGTTCTGATATATGGCCATTCATATGGTCAATTTCTTCATAGAGTTTATCTCTGGTCTGACGGCTCGTTCCGGGTCTATTGAGCATTTTCTCCAGAATAGATTTTTCATTCATTAGTGAATTTATTTTAATCTGTACTGTTTTAGATTTTCTAAGACTTTTAATTTCCTGTTCCAGATCTCCAAGTACAAGAGCTGTTCTCCATGAACAGGATTTTTTAATGGATACAACATCACCATAAATGTGATCACCTATATAGAGAATTTCACTGCCTGGAACACCTAAATCATCCTGGAGCTTCTGAAACCATCCTCCCTGATAAATTCCCTTAGCCACTGAACCAAGATGGTTAATCATTTGGCCAGTTTTCTGATCAATTTTAAGAAATCTGCCTGGATGTTCAAAAAATCCTGGTTTATCAGCAAGGGTTATTACAATATCAAAAACATCCTCCCACTTTTTGTGTTTTTTCCAGTGAGGATTTAGAGCATAGTCAAGAAGAGCCTTTGTATAATCATAATCGGAATTTGTAATTATTATCAGTTTTTTTCCATAGTCCAAATATTTTTCCATGAGTTCAGGAACCTGGGGGTCTGTGATAACATACTTTTCAAAGTCATTTTTTATATAGGATTTAAGTGTGTCATCCTGATGAATAATATCCAGAACTGCTTTAATATCATCTGCAATTTGATGATAATTGGGGAGTTTTACTCCGTCTTCTTTTAGTTGAACCAATTGGGAAAATATTACACCATTTGAAATTGCAAAGGATGTATCCAGACTGACAAAATCCGAGCTTTTTATATCAATAGCCATTTCTTTATAAATTCTATTTTGTTCTTTATATTCGATTTGTCTAAGACCATGGTAGGAAATTTTTACCTTGCCATATCTGCTAAGCTGTAGGAGGTTTCCATTTGTTTTATCTATTACGAGTCCCACTATGGATCTTTTAAAATCAAATTTCAATTTTAGGATCGATTCGGGATAGTCCAATTTTTTATTAAGAACCTTTAATGCCTCCCTGTGGGTTAGTTCCTCCAGTTTTTCTGTATTATACCCTACAAGAGTATAATCCATATCAAAACCTATTACTTTTATTTGTTTAAGATTTAATATTCTGTTTACATATACTGACATTGTGTAACTCCCCTTTATCTTACCTGTAAATTATCTGAAATATCAAGTATTTGTGATCCATGATGAATTGTTAATATTTCAACTAAATCATATTTTATTCTGTAAATAATTCTATAGCTACCATGAAATATTCTCTGATATTTTTTGAACCTGATTCAGGAACTATACGTCCTGATATAGGGAAAGTTTCCAGGATTTCTACTTGTTTTAAAATATTTTTCGCAAACAAAGAAGCATAAAAATTAGAATCTCTGGAAATATACTGGCTTATAGCTTCGATATCATCGAGTGATTGTGTTGTCCAGGTTACTTTAGCCATTTTGCTAATTTCTCTCTAGCTTCATCCTGAGAATAAACATCTCCTTCATCGGCTTGCTTTATACCTTTTTCAATTTTAGCAAGAAGATAAAGTCTTTCCATTGCATCTTCTATTTCTGCATTATCAGGTAGTTTATGGATAAGATGTTCCCTTTTCGATTTTAATGTTTCTGTCTTCATGCCATGTACCTCTATTTAAGTATATCTACTTAAGACTTCATCGTCTATTCTTTCTTAGTGTTGTGGTAAGTGTAAATTAGCTTTAATTTACACTTTTTTAAAAGAACTATTAACGTTTCCTTTAAAAACCTATATATTTAGTACAATTTTGGAGGATGATATGAAAAAACCAGCTTTAGTAATTATGGCAGCAGGAATGGGGAGCAGATATGGTGGAGTTAAGCAGATTGAACCAGTTGGAGAACATGGGGAAGTAATCCTTGATTATTCTGTATATGATGCTGTAAAAGCTGGTTTCGGAAAAATTGTCTTTATAATTCGAAAGGATCTTGAGGCAGATTTTAAAGAAGCTGTTTTTGATCGTATTCCTTCTTCTATTGATGTGGAGTATGTTTTCCAGGAACTGGATTCGGAACTTCCCTTTGAGGTTCCTTTAAACAGAACAAAACCCTGGGGAACAGCTCATGCAGTCCTTTGTACTGCAAGTGTGATAGATGGACCTTTTGTTGTTATTAATGCGGATGATTACTATGGTTCTTCTGTATTTTCTGATGTAATGCCTTTCCTTCAGAAAATGGAGATTGACAGTACTGATTATGCCATGGCTGGATATACTTTACGGAAAACTCTTTCTGATCATGGATATGTTTCCAGAGGTGTTTGCCAGGCAGATTCAAATAACCTTCTTACAAGTATTATTGAATACGAAAAAATAGAAATTATTGATGGAGAAATTATTGCAAAACGTTTAAAATCAGAGAATTCTGAAATTATGACAGGAAAAGAGCCTACTTCCATGAATTTTTTCTGTCTTGGTCCTGCTTTTTTTGATAAAATTAGAGAGGGTTTAAAAGAGTTTTTATCTGATAAAGAAAACCTTGCAAAAACAGAAATATATCTGCCTATTTTACTGGATACTTTAATAAATAAAAATGAGGCTACTGTAAAAGTTATTCCTACGGATTCATCATGGTTTGGAATGACTTATAAGGAAGATAGTCCAATTGTTAAGAAGGCTTTTAAGGATCTTATAGATAGAGGTGTTTATCCTTCCCCATTATGGAGCTAGCATTTCTGGATTTCATTACTATAAAGGGATAGACTATCATCTATGATTAAACATACTCTTTTTGCAATATCGTTTATTATTGTTTTTTTCTCTATAAGTGCGTGTTCTTCCAGACAGGATATTTATATTTCAGATACTGGAGAAGGTTCTGTTTCCATAGATATTAATTTGGATAATATGCTTACCAGTTATGCAGGAGATCTTCTTGGTGGTTTTTCGGGACCTGATCAAAAAAATGTGCAGCTTTTTGATATTCAAAAAATAAAAAATACAGTTATGGAACTGGAAGGTGTATTTCTTACTGATATCAGTTCTGGCAATTCAGAAAATCTGCATTTAAACTTTAGCTTCAAAAACCCTGCTGATATCTTTAAAAACCCTTTAGATACGGGTATTCCTGATTTGATTTCATTTTCTACCACTAAGAAAGGAAATAGAATTAGAAAAAAACTTAATCTGTTACTTACAAAGGATAATTATAAGGTTGTAACAGTACTTCTTGGACTGGAAAATTCAGAAGTACTCGATACTTTTGGACCACAGGAAAATCCTTATACGAGTAGTGAGTATCTGGATTTAATGGATTATATGTTTGAGGAGTATGAAACTTCAGCTAATATCAGAACAATAGTCCGAACTTCTAAGATTATAATTAATTTGAAAACAGATGGTCAGATAGTATTAAACAAAGGTTGCAAGGTTTTAGATTCCGGTTCTTCTGTTATCATAGAGATCCCCCTGTTGGATATTGTCACTTTGGAAAAACCTATAGAAGTTTTTGTTGAGTGGGAGTGAATATTATTAAATTCAATCATCAAATTTAAAAAAAGCAGGAGTTTTTAATTTTTTAATACCAAGTTTTCCATAAAGTCAGTTAATTGGCCGGAAAAGTGTATTCATCTGGCACATCCATCCACAGTAGAATCCGCTGAAGAAAAATGAAAGAATTACTCCAGTACCAAAGATTGGAAGCCATTTTTGAAGACTGTGTTTAAATATTAGAAATATAAATATTCCAAGAAACAGAATCTCTGTTATTGGTCTGATATATCTTTTTTTAAAAGTTAGTTTTTGTCTGGATGGCAGAGTTGAAATTATACTAATAAATTATTATAT